>ENA-ORXF01001796-ORXF01001796.1-marine-metagenome-genome-assembly--contig:-NODE-1796-length-13522-cov-3.708219_pt1 | contig 13522 bp, 10 predicted proteins | sample MGYA00237864_ERZ511476 | MGnify/ENA primary metagenome ERZ511476 (study PRJEB26306, sample SAMN06343908) | marine metagenome | isolation source: coastal waters | place: Atlantic Ocean: West Antarctic... | reverse complement strand
CTTATAAATCTATCAAGATCATCCACTTTGTAGCTCCAGTCAATCCAACCATTTATATCACTTAAAAGTCTTATGTTGTAGCTTGAGAAAAATTTATTCTGTATCTCCTCATTTAATTTAATCTTCCTCTTAAATTTAATTAAAAATTCTTTTAACATTTCTCTATTTTTACTTTGTAAAAAATTATTTATTTCCAAAGGTGTTTTTAAATTTGATGGGATGATAAAACTTTTCCTATAAACAACATTTCCTGTATCAATCCCTGTCGTAACTTTATGCAAACAGACTTGAAATGACCTAATATCATACATTATTATGTATGGAGCAACACTACCTCTCATACTTGGTAGAGGTGATTGGTGAACATTAAAAAAATTTTTACCTAAATTTTTGATTAATTTTTCACTAAAAATCCAAGGAGATCCAGCTGACAATACAAGACTATCTTTTAAATCTACTTTCTTTAAAGTTTTTAATGTTAGGTTTTTCGTAGCCAAATATTTAATATTTTTTAATTTTAGAAATTTTTTTAGATCATTTGTAAGTTTATTAGTTATTAAAGTTACATCTTTTAACTGGCTGTCATTAAAAGAGTCCCTCAAGTAATGTAAGGCCCAATTGTTTATAGAAATAATAATTATTTTCATTATTTTAATTTATTTAATATTTCTTTAATAAACTTGTGTCTAGTAAAAATACCTTGTCCCACCATATTAACATTACAAGAAAATTTATTCTTAAGAATTAATTCAATTTCATTTAAAAGATTAAAAAAATTTACCCTAGGTACTGGAAATGTTTTTGCAACTTTTAGAACTTTTGCTGTTTTATATTTTGTCTGGTCTTTTACAATCCCACATTTTATTATTTCGCTCCAAGCTATATCCCTCAGTTTGTCATCATCATTCCAAAGTTTATTATTATCAGTTAAAGGCATTTCTGCTATTAGGACACGATTATTCTCCTTAGTAACTTTAGAGTATAGGCTACAATTACTTATTCTTGAACAATAGAAATTTAAATCATTAATTTGAGCATATTGAAATTTAAAGTCAATTTCTTTTACTGTAAAATAAATAAATACTTGTGAAATATAATGCTCAGATTTTTGTTTCATATCTATCTTGAATAATCTTTGAGTATTACTTAAACTCGTTGTAATCATAACTTGATCAAATTTTTTATCTGTAAATTGCACCTGTTTTTGTTTGGGTATCAGATTGACTTCATCAAAATTACATTGTTCAAAAATAACACCATTATTTTTTAATTTTTCAATTAATTTATCAGTTATAAATTCCATATTTTTCCCCTTAGGATAAAGAGAAATATTTTCTAAACTGTGATTGGATTTTCTTCTTGAGGCTAAATGCTTATCAAAAAAACGAGAATTTTTTTTTAAAAAATTACTTAGCTTGTCATTAAAAAGAGTTTGCCTAAAGTTTGTAAATGTGCTCATTTCATTTGTTACGGCTTCTAATTCATCTGGTTTAACCTGATAGTGCTTTTCACAACCTTTTGAAATTATATACCTAATATTAAGTGGAAGTTGTTTGTATAAATCTGACAAATTATTGAATTTTTTCTCACTTTTTAAAAAAAATGACTTTAAAAATTTTTTAAAGTAGAAAAAAAATGCTCTTATTACAAATAGCTTTCCAAAAGACATCCAGTAAGGCATTGCATGATCTTTGTATAAAAAGTTATTTGAAAAAGTGGCTGCACCATACTTAAAATCATGCAAGTCTTCATCTGAAAACATATTTCTAATAAATTTATTTGTTTCTTGATCAAGACCATCAAAAAATTGATATCCCAAATCAAAGGTTTCATTCTCAATTTTAACTGAGCCCAAAACACCCTTTATACTTCTTTCAAATATTATTTTGATATCATAATTTTTACTTTTTAAAAAATGAGCAGTTGCTAATGCATTAAATCCAGATCCAATAATTAAAATTTTTTTTTTCATTTAAATTAAAAGATTAAATTATGTTTTTTTAATTTTTTTAAAATTTCAAGACAAGTTTTTAATTCTAATTTTAGAATATTTGAAATTTGAAAAATTGATCTTTTTCCATTACTATAGGCTAAAATATCTAAAAGATTCTTTAATTCATTACTAATATTTTTTTTTTTGCTTAATGTGGGGTATAAATTTCTTTTTGTTAGAAATGGCTCACATTTAGTTTTAGCTTTAGGAAATGGAGCAAGTTCAAATGTGTCAATAATATTTTTAAATATTTCAAATGAGCCTTCCAACCCCTTTTTTTTGACAAGCGAAAAATTATCAAGACTTGTGTGATATTCGGGGTAAGTTTTACTCCCAGCCTTACTTCTTGAAAAACTACAAACAGGTAATTCAACTCCAGGAGAGCAGTATTGTCTTTCATCAGATGACCTGTCTTTAAATTCATAAATACTTTTTTTTTTCAACCCAATAAAACTTGAATTCATTATTTCATCAGCAAATGTATTTTTTTCAGGTGTTTGAACAAATGAAAAATCCCTGTTATCTCCTGCACAGTTTACTACGAAACCAGCAAGCATATTTTTATTTAGCTTATCAAAATTTTTATTAATGTATGCTATTGAACCAATCGTTTCGGAACCAAACACAAATCTATAAGTAAACTTTCTATTTTTTAGACTATTAATATAATGAATTAAAGCAGTGTTAATAACTGGGCCTGATAATTCATTATTTACCATAGATGGATGACATATATATGAGGTAAAAAAAATTTCTTTTTTTGTTCTTCCTTTAAGTAGGCTTTCACCATAGTCCATAGATCCATTTTTTAAAAAACTAGACTCAATTAAAACTTTATATTTATTATTTTTCAGTTTTTTTAGTTCATTATGAGATAAGCAAAATCCCCAACTTTTCTTATAATATGAAGTTACATAAGGAATTGCATTTTTATTGTTCTCTTCTGTATGAATATGTTTTTTTAATTCTTCAAGCGAAACTATTTTGTTTATTGGTTGAGAGTATCCTACAATATGTAAGTTATTTTCTTTAAAATCAGCATATTTTTTATTATTTTTTAAATCTAAAATATACGCTTGTTTAATTTTCCATTCTTGAGGTAACACCCAATCAAAAACTTTTTTTCCAGATTTGAAAAATTTTTTTTTTAAAGGTATTTTTTTTTTAATAATATTTAATGTTTTTCTAACACCTTCTCCAGTTATAGATCTATTTATGGGATAGAGCTCTTTAGCCATATCGATCATCATTTTTCCATAGAAGTTTTTGAAATTTTTTTCAGTCATAAAATTTTAATTAATTTAAATAATTATAATACACTCATATATAAACAATTCATATTACAATAGAGTATTGTCACCTTCCTATTATAAAAAAATGGATATGTTGTTTAATTTGTATTATAAGATCGTCCAAATATTAAATATATTTTAACTTAGATTAAATCGCAATGATCCATAACAAAACAATTTTATTAATTTGTAAAGAAAGACGCTCTTTAGCAATGTTTCACTTGGGTAAAGAATTAGAAAAGAACAATAAAGTTCATTATTTTTTTGTTCATTATACAGAGGTACTTAATAGAAACAATTACAATAAAGAAACTTTTTTTTATTTTAAAGATAAAATAAAAAATGAAAATATTCATGATGTAAAAGATATTAATGTTGAATTTTTAAAAAATCGAAAAAATATAAAAATTGATTTTAATCGATTAAAAGAAATTGAAAAAAAATATACTTATTTTGCAGGCCTTAATAAACAGATTTTATCTTCACAAGCTACATCTACCCCTTATCATGATAGGTTTTATTTCAATCCCACAACATATGATCAAAATCTTTATTGGCTTTTATTAAATTATAATAAAACTGAGTCTCTGTTAGAAAAAATAAAGCCAGATTGTATATTTGGTTTAGATGATAATGGTGAAATTCAAAAAACTATAATTAATGAAATTGCTAATTATAAAAAAATACCATTCATATTAATTGAACATTCTCGTTATAAATCAATTCACGTACCAATTTTTAGCTTAGGAAGAAATTTAGATAAGTATTTTGTTGATGCTTATAACAAAAATAAAAATGATAATGATTGTAAAAAATATATTGAGGATGTGCAAAATTATAGAGCCCAATCAAATATAATGCCTGAAATTTATAAAAATCAAATTACATCCTCATATGATGTTAGTTTTTGGGAAACTATAAAAGTCATATTGGAAAAAACATACATTTTTTTCAAAGCCTTATTTGATTTGATTAAGAATGATAAATATGGAATAGGGTTGAATACTCCACTTTATTCAAATTTGCTTAAGAGAATATTAATATGGTATATGTATTCATTTAAAAAATTTTATTTATACTCAAGATTTAATAAATATTTTTCTAAACCAAGTGATGAAAAATATTTATATATGCCACTTCACAAAATACCAGAGTCATCAACTTATGTAGCAGCTCCAATGTATATAAATGAGATGAATTTGATTGAGGCAATTTCAAAATCAATGCCAATAAGCTGGAAGCTTTATGTTAAAGAACATCAATCTATGATTGGAGAACGTTCGTTTGAATTTTATAAAAAAATCAAAAAACTTCATAATGTAAAGCTTGTAAAGTCTAATTTTTATAAGGATCCTAAACCTTGGATTGAAAAATCTTTATGCGTGATCACTATTACTGGCACAACTGGTTTTGAAGCTTCAATGTTGAACAAGCCTGTTATAGTTCTTGGAAATATACTTTATAGAGCTATCTCAAGTGTTAAAGTTGCAAAAAATTTTAATGAATTAGAGGCTCTGTTTAAAGAGATTGAAAATAACGATGGGTCTTATGATAATATTCGAGATTGTGCTACATATTTAAAAACTATTAATGAATTTGGAATTAGTATTGATCTAAATTATTTAATGCTTCTTTCATGGAAAAAAATACAACCTCAATCTTTAGATGGTGTTGAAGAAAAAGATTTAAATAGTATGTTAAAAAATTTGATGATATTTTATGAAAAAGCCCTAGTTGCATACAATAACACAGAAAATAAGAATAAAAGAGAAATTTGATTAAATGAAAATGAGAAGGAAGAATTAAACAATATGATAAATACTTTAATAGCTTTTTATGAAAGAGCTTTAAAATATTATTATAGCCAACAAAATAGTTATTAATGTTAAAAAAAGTACTTAATAAACTATCTGAATATACAAAAATCATTTTAAAAAAATTTGGAGTTAAAAGAAACTTTGAAATTAATGGTCATTCAATCGAGCTTGATTATGAAAGCAGTATCCCGGATTTTATGACTATCTTTCCTAAATATGATCGGTTTCTCCCACACCTCGTAAAATATTTACCAAAAGAATCTTTAGTCATTGACGTAGGTGCTAATGTTGGCACTACTGTTATCGCCATGGCAAGTAGTAATGATAAGATTGAATATTTATCTATTGAAGCTGATGAATATTTTTTTAAGCTTTTAAAAAAAATATTGAGCGTGCTAAGAAAAAAAAAGTAAATTTAAAAATTTCAATTTTAAATGAGTTTATTGGCAAAAATATTACTGATGTTAGTTTATCTGGAAATGGGTCTACAAAAAAAGCTCAACTTGGAAAAGGGAACATAATTTCTAAACCCTTATCTAAAATTATTCAAAATTTAAATTATGAAAATAAACTTATTTCTCTTATTAAAAGTGACGTTGATGGATACGACTGGGACGTAATCTCTTCATCTTATGAACTTTTATCTTATCGGCCTTATATTTATTTTGAATGTCAATATGATGATGAAACTCAATACATAAAATTTAAAGAAATGTTTTTAGATATGATAAGTTTAGGCTATTCAAACTTTGCTTTTTTTGATAATTATGGTGAGTATATTTGTACAGTTAATGACCAAGAAAAAATTTTCGATCTATTGAATTATGTTAAAAAACAAAATTTTAACGATTCACCTCGTACATTTTACTATTACGATGTATTTGTTTTTTCTTCTAATAATGAAAAAAAAGGTAAACAAATAATTAATGAATATAATTTGTTTTAAGACACTTTTTAATATAAGAGGTGTTGATTATTATGTTTAAAAAAAATTGTAAAATAAAAAATAAATAAATTAATTAATGAACAAGTTGGTAATAGTATTTGGAGGAGATGGCTTTTGTGGTTGGCCTACATCCCTATATTTATCAAAGCAGGGTTATGATGTAGTGATAGTGGATAATTTATCTCGTCGTAATATTGATAAGGAGCTTGGATGTAAGTCGTTAACTCCTATTCAGTCAATTGAAAACAGAATTAAAGCTTGGAAAGATGTTACTGGTAAAATTATTCATTTTGAACTTGAAGATATATCTCAAAATTATAATGCTATCTTGGAATTATTGAAAAAATTTAAACCTAGTGCAGTTGTTCATTTTGCCGAACAAAGAGCCGCACCTTATTCTATGAAAGGTCAACTTCAAAAACGTTATACTATTAATAATAATATAAATGCTACTCATAATATATTGTGTGCAATTGTAGACTCTGGCCTTGATATTCACATGATACATCTTGGTTCAACAGGAGTTTATGGTTATAGTTCTGTAGGTTTAGAAATTCCTGAAGGTTATTTAAAAGTAAAAGTAGATGTTAATGGTGAGGACAAGCAGATGGAAATTCCATATCCTCCTCATCCAGGAAGCGTCTATCATTTAACTAAGACAATGGATTCACTCATTTTTGGATATTATAATAAAAATGATAATCTACGTATCACAGATCTACACCAAGGAATAGTTTGGGGCACCGAAACTAATGAGACATCAATTGATGAACGTCTAATAAATAGATTTGATTATGATGGAGATTATGGAACAGTGTTAAATCGTTTTGTTATGCAAGCAGCAATTGGTCATCCATTAACCGTACATGGTACTGGAGGTCAAACAAGAGCCTTCATTCACATAAAAGATACAGTTCAATGCATTCGGCTAGCAATAGAAAATCCCCCAAAAAAAAATGAACGAGTTAAAATTTTCAACCAGACTACAGAACAGCATAGTGTTCACGAGCTGGCAAAGAAAATTTCAAAATTAAGTGGTGCTAAAATACGTTATTTTGTTAATCCTAGAAAAGAAGATCGAGATAACACTTTAAAAGTGTCATCTAAAAGTTTTCTTAAGCTGGGACTAAATCCTACAAAATTGAATGAAGGATTAATGAATGAAATACATAAGATAGCATCTAAGTATGAGAATAATTGTGATAAGTCTAAAATCATTTGTAATTCTGTTTGGAAAAAAGATATGATTGTTGATACAATTGGCTCTGAAACACCTATCATATGAAATTAAAAATAAAGCTTCAATATTGAAATCAATTTTGTTCCCAAAACAGTTAATAAATTTTATTTTAGATAAATTAAGAAATAGAAAAAGAAAATTTTATGAGCAAAACCTCTTTAAAATTAAATCTGTAGAGGATAAATTCACTAAAATATATAATGATAATTATTGGCTAGATAAGGAAAGCAGATCTGGGACAGGATCTAGTTTATCATCAACAGAAAATATTCGAAATCATTTACCAAAAATTTTTGATAAATTTAAAATTAAAAAAGTTTTTGATGCTCCATGTGGAGATTTTAATTGGATACATCACGTTATTAAGCAAAATGATGTTGATTATTTAGGATCAGATATTGTTGAAGATTTGATCAATTCAAACAAAAAAAAATTTGAAAATGATAGAATAAAATTTAAAAAATTAGATATCAGGATGGATAAAATTCCAAAGTCTGATTTAATGATATGTCGCGATTGTTTATTTCATTTTTCTTATGAAGATATAAATTTATTTTTAAAAAATTTTCTATCATCTGATATTAAGTATATTTTATTAACCATAAATCCAACTGAAGAAGAGAATTTTAAAAATAAAGATATTATTACAGGAGATTTTCGATTAACTAATTTTTTTCTAGAACCATTTAATTTTAAGAAAAATTATATTTATTCTTTTGAGGATAAAGATGTTAAAGAAACTGAAATATCAAAAAATATGTATCTTTTTACAAAAGAACAAATTAGTGAAAATTTTTAATGTATAAAGTTAAAAATCCAATTCTAATAAGGATATTTAATCGACCAGATAAAATAAGAAAATTAATGAAAGTTATAAAAAAAGTAAAGCCTACAGAGCTTTATATAGTTGCCGATGGTTCAGGAAATAAAAAAGATGATTATTTAATAAAAAAAACTAGGCAGATTGCTACAAATATAAATTGGAAATGTAGTGTTAAAAAAAAATTTTTTGAAAAAAATTTAGGTGGGCCCTTAGCTGGTTATAAGGGAATCCGTTGGTTTTTTAATTCAGTTGATAAAGGTATAATTTTAGAAGATGATAATATACCTAATATTTCTTTTTTTAAATTTTGTGATGAACTTTTAGAATATTATAAAAATGACTTAAGAATAGGCATGATAACTGGTAACAATTTTCAAAATGGAAAATTTAGGGGAGAGGGATCATACTATTTTAGTAAATATTGTCACATATGGGGATGGGCTTCTTGGAAAAGAAGTATTATAAACTGGGAACTAGTTCCAAAAAAATTTTTAAAAACTAAAAAATTGATTTTTCATAATAAACTTTATGATGAAGATTATGAGCAAAATTTTTGGGAAAAAAATTTATACAACTTATGCAAAAGTAAGAAAATTCATTGGGATTCTAGTTTATTTTTTCATTTTATGAAAAAAAATTTTTTAACAGTAACACCCAATGTTAATTTAGTGAGTAATATCGGCTTTGGAAAAGATGCATCAAATACCTTATTGGAAAAAGATAAATTTTCTAAAATGAAGGTTTATAGTCTTGGAAAAATTAAACATCCAAAAAAAATTGAAAGAGACATTAATGCTGACAGATGGATATTTGATTATAATTATGGAGGAAAAAATTTATATTTTCCTTATAATTGGATAGTATTATCTCGTCGAGTTTTAGGTTTTACATATCGCAAAATAAAAAAATTTTTTTAAAAATATAAAATGAAAGTCATCCATCTTAGTCATTCAGATATAAATGGTGGGGCGGCTCGAGCAGCTTATCGAATTCACCATTCTTTACTAAAAAATTCTGTTAATTCAAATATGTGGGTCAATAAAGCATCTTCTGGAGATGAGACAATTACTGAACCTATCAGTAAAGTAGATAAACTAATTAATGAAATAAAACCTCGTCTTATAAGTTATACTTTATGTAAAACACTAAAATCAAAAAATGAAGTTTTGCATTCACCATCAGTTATACCGTCTAAATGGGTAAAATTAATAAATAATAGTGATGCAGATATTGTACATTTACACTGGATACAACACGAGATGTTATCTATTAAAGATATTTTTAAAATTAAAAAACCAATTATTTGGACGTTACATGATATGTGGGGATTTTGTGGTGCAGAGCATCTTACAAGTGATAACCGTTGGCGTGAAGGTTATAAAAAAGAGAATAGACCCACCCATGAGTCTGGCTTTGACTTAAATAAATGGACTTGGCAAAGAAAAAGAAAGTATTGGAAAAACCCAATTCAAATTGTAACGCCAAGTAATTGGCAAACTAAATGTGTGAAAGAAAGTAAACTGATGTCAGATTGGCCAGTTTCAACAATCCCAAATCCAATTAATACCAATATTTGGAGGCCATTAGATAAAAAAATTGCACGTGAACAATTAAATTTATCCAAGGAAGTTCCTTTAATTTTGTTTGGGGCAATTGATGGGACGAAAGATTACAATAAAGGTTTCGATTTATTGATATCTGCTTTGGAACATTTAAAATATGACTTAAATATTAAAAAGGCAGAGCTGGTTATTTTTGGAGAAAGTAAGCCAAAATCATTACCAAAACTTAGTTTACCTGTTCATTATATGGGACACCTGCACGATGATTTAAGTATACGAATTCTATATAGTGCTGCTGATGTAACTTTAGTTCCATCAAGATTTGAAGCATTTGGTCAAACAGCTTCAGAGGCTCATGCGTGTGGAACTCCAGTAGTGTCTTTTGATATTGGTGGATTAAAAGATATCATTGAACATAAAAAAACAGGTTATCTTGCAAAAGCTTTTGATATAAAAGATCTAGCGAAAGGAATTTCTTGGGTACTTGAAAATAATAAGAATGATAAATTTAATGAGGCTGCGCGAGATCGAGCTATTAATAAATTTAGAGAAGAAACTATAGGTGATGCATATATAAAAATATATGACAAAATACTAAGTAGAAGTAAAAACAATGACTAAAGAAAAATATGATAATGAAATTAATTAAAAACAAAGTTCATGATATTATTTATTTTTTTAAAACAAAGTTGGTTTATAGAATAATTAAAAATGACAACTTCCGTACTTTAATAAGAATTGCTGACTCAAGTAATTATTTAGAAAAAAATAAAAAAATTAATTCTGTTATTTTTTGGACTACCCACAAATGTGCAAGTACATATATTTCAAAATTTTTAGATTTAGTTGCTAAAGAATCAAGCTTGAAACATTTTGATTATGCTGGACATATTTGGGAATTAGGTAATGAGATAAGTTTAGAAGATCCGTTTCAAATAGAACAAAATTGTGATTTTTTATATAAACAACATGGTGAAATTTATGGGCCGATGAGAACTCCTTTTGATTTTAATTTAAGAAGTAATTTAAATAATATTTTCTTTTTAAGAGATCCAAGGGATCTAATTATAAGTAAGTATTATTCTGTTGCATACTCTCATCCAGTTCCATCTCATAACAAAGGTAAAAAAAAATTTTTAGATCTGAGATATCAAACCAAAAAAATGGATATAAATGATTTCTTTTTAAAAGAGATTGATGATTGGATAATCCCTTATTATACAAAATATAAGTTTATGAGAGAAAATTCGAAACTTTCATCAGTTCATAAATATGAAGATTTAAAAGAAAATCCAAAGAAGACATTTTTAGAACTTACAAAAAATATGAAAATTGATATTTCAGAAAAATTAATTGATAACCTTGTAAAAAGCTTTGAAAAACCATTTAAAAATAAAAAAAAAAATAAATCAAAAAACATTTTTTTACACACCAGAAGTGGTGAAATTAGACAGTTTGAAAGTGAGTTGAATAATAAGGTATTATCTATAGCTAATAATAAATTAGAAGAAATAATTGATTATTGGAAATTCAAAAAGTAAATATATATAATATTTTATTAATATTTTTAATCTAACAAATAAATAATAATTATAAGGTATAAAAATAATTATGTTTATTAACAACTTATGAAAATAAATAAAAAATCTACAGATACACTGTTAATTATGTTGTGCATATTGGCACCAGTTACACCTGTTATTTATGCAAAAAAATTTGTAATAATATTTTTTAGTTTTCTAGTTCTTAGAGTTTTAGTTAGCAAGGATTTATTTCATTTATTAAATGTTAAAATATTAATTTTCCTATTATTTCTTCCCAGCATAATAATGTCTATATATTATCCTGGAGAAGATTTTTTTAGATTTTGGCCAGTCTTATTAATTGTTTTTGCGTTTCCATTTTCAGATTTCAAGTTTAATTATTCCAAACCTTTATTTTTAATAATTTGTATCCTTCATTTTTTAATCATTACCCAATTTTTTTTAGCTTATGGAGATGATCTTTTTTTAAATTTCAGAGATAGATGGTATCCACATGTAGCGCCTCATAAATTTGATGGTGGATTTACAGATAGTCTTATAGAATCAATTTTTAGCGGTAATAGGACAAAAAGATTTGGAGGTTTGTATCATAACCCAAATGATTTAGCCGGTATGATTATGATATATTTTATGATATTTGATTGTTTATCGAAATATCAACTAACATTAAACATGGGTAAAAAAAAAAATTTTTTTAAAATTATTTATGTTGTAACATTTGCTTTAATTATTAGTTCATTATTTTTAACTAGCTCTAGAGCAGTATTAGTACCATTTATAGTTTATTTATTTTGTAAAAATTTAGATTTAAAGGTACTAAAAGAATTTAAAATAAAAAAAGCAGCAGCTCCTTTTTTATTAATAGCCATTATAATTTTCTTCTTGATAATTGAGAGTGTTTTAGATGGAATCTTTCAGGAACGGGCGAGTTTTCTATATAAATTTAAATATTTTTTTAAATATATAGTAGAAGTAAAATCTCATGAGTTGCTAATAGGAGGGAATTTTGGTCTTTTTTTTGATCAAGAGTATGGCTATTGGTTAGCGTCCTCTGGTTTAATAGGATATTTGGCTTTTATTATTTTTTTTAGAATGATGATAAAAATAGTACCCACAACAAAGTTACTAGTATTAGTTTTTCTATTAATAGGACTTGGCGCAACAATATTTTATAATTTTATGCTGATATCAATTGTAACCTCATTGCTTATAATTAATTCTTCTCTATATTTTAACAATATTAAGCTTAATAAAAAATAAAAAATAATTTTGGTTCATAATAAAAATTCTATAAAATATGAAAATCAAATACAGTTCTACAAAACCTAAAATTATATGGATTGGTCCTTATATTCCAATTAAAAGTACTACAAGTTGGATTTCGGCAAGTCCTGCTGCTAGTAAATGGCAAAAACATCTTCTTGAAAGTTTGGTTCAAGAGAATATTGATGTGGAATGGATTTATTATAGGCCCGATTCATATTGGCCGAAGGGCAGATTGTTTCCTTCAAAAGAATACATTTCCTCTGATATAAGTTTTAATAGTACACAAATTGATTATTTAAATTTTTTTGGTTTAAGAAATTTTACAATAAAATTTTTTTTGAGTAAAATTTTAGAAAAATTAAAGTCCCAATCTAATAAATCTGATCCTTTAATTTTAATTTCATACAATTCACCAAAATGGATTAATGATATTTTTTTAAATAAAAAAATACTAGGAAATTTTTTTCAAATTTATTTATTAGCTGATGATCCGGTACTTAATTCTGCAGATGGTTATATTTTTTTATCTTTTCATAATTTTAAGAAATATAAATTAATTAATAAACTTCATCTTGATGGAGCAATATACCCACATAAAAAAAATTATAATTTTAAAAAAATTTCTAAAAAAAATGATAAAATAATCTTTTTTTATTCTGGATCAATGCATAAGTGGGGAGGGGTAAAATTATTAATTGACACGATGAGATATATAAAGAGAAATGATCTTGAGTTATGGATTTCAGGACCAGGAGATTCTAAATTAGTAAAAAAAGCCTCAAACATAGATAATCGTATTAAATTTCTTGGTTTATTAACTGATGAACAACTTAAAAATATATACCAAAAAGCTGATGTATTTCTGAATCCAAGACCAATTAATATGCCTGGAAATGAGTTTAATTTTCCATCTAAACTTTTTGATTACTTGGCTTGGAACAAACCAATTATTTCTACTTTTACAAAAAGTTTAAGTCCAGAATACAAAAATGTATTGTATATAATTAAGGACAGCCCTAAAGCCTTTGCTGAGACAATG
>ENA-ORXF01001795-ORXF01001795.1-marine-metagenome-genome-assembly--contig:-NODE-1795-length-13523-cov-3.408077_pt1 | contig 13523 bp, 15 predicted proteins | sample MGYA00237864_ERZ511476 | MGnify/ENA primary metagenome ERZ511476 (study PRJEB26306, sample SAMN06343908) | marine metagenome | isolation source: coastal waters | place: Atlantic Ocean: West Antarctic... | reverse complement strand
CGCGATCAGCGGCGGCATCGGCCTGTTTCATGCCGGGGTCGAATATGGCTGGTGGGAGGGTCTGACCGCCTGCTCCACGGCCCCGACGGGCGGCAGCGCGTCCGACATATTGAACCAGATCATGGCGACGCCGATCACGCGATGCGATGTTGCGCCATGGAGCCTGCTGGGCATCTCACTCGCAGGCTATAATGGCCTCTTGTCGCTGGGTGGCGCGGTCGCCATCTTGGCACTGCTAAGCAAGAAGGGACATCGCGCATGAGTGGACCGAAGGACTTTCCCCGCCCCGGCCAGCGCCTGAAGACAGGCGCGCGTGACTCCATGCTGCGGGTCGATCAGGCGGGCGAATATGGTGCGACGCGCATCTATGCGGGGCAGCTCGCGATCCTGGGTGATCGCCACCCCGCCGCGCGCGCGATCCACCACATGGCGGCGCAGGAGGAACGCCACCGCGCCTTCTTCGACACGATGATCGCCGAACGCCGGGTCCGCCCGACGCTGCTCCAGCCGTTCTGGACCGTGGCGGGCTTCGCGCTGGGCGCGGTCACCGCCGCGATGGGTCCCGACGCCGCGATGGCCTGCACCGCCGCGGTCGAGACGGAGATCGACAACCATTACCAGGAACAGGTCGATGCGCTGGGCGACAGCGACCCCGTCCTGGCCGACGCGATTCGCGATTTCCAAGCCGAGGAGGTCGAGCATCGCGAACATGCCATCGCCGCCGGGGCAGAAAATGTCCTCGGCTATCCGGTGCTCAGCGGCCTGATCCGGCTGGGCTGCAAGGTGGCGATCGCCGCCGCCAAGCGAATCTGACGAAGGGAGCTGTCGATGCGTATCCTGTTGACCACCCTGTTGCTCGCCGCCAGTCCGGCCGCCGCACAGCAAGCGACCACGCCAGCCGACACCTCTGCCTCGGCGGCGGTCGCGGCGGCGAAGATCAGCAGCGGCCCCGCGCTGCCGGGTATCGCACCGCGGACGCCTGCGCAGGGCCAGGGTCCCGGCGACGTGGCCAAGCGCGCGCCGATCAACGGCGTCCTCGTCCTCTATGGCAACGAACGCTGCCCCACGAACACCGACGGCGATGAAATCGTGATCTGCGAACGCCGTGACGCGCAGGAGCAATATCGCGTGCCCAAGGAGCTGCGCGAATTCGCGATCACGCCCGAAAATCAAAGCTGGGCGGCAAAAGCGCAGGGCACGCTCGACACCGGCCTCGGCGTCGATACGATCGGCAGCTGCTCGGCGGTCGGCGCGGGCGGCAACCTCGGCTGTTTCGCGCAACAGGCAAAGGCCGCGAAGGCCGAACGTCGCATCATGAACAAGGCCGCCGACCCCGACCTGCCCTGACCGCGCGCACGGGCTTCTCTCGGCCCCCCTCGCGCGCTAGCATCATGGCGGGGAAACGTGGGGGGAAGACGACATGGCAACACACGCGGTCGCGCCGCATCGCGCGGCGTCGTTCACGGCACCCGACCGGTTCGAGCGTATCCTCGCGGCGGGCGCGGTCATCCTGCTCGCCGCCGCCGTCGTCGCGGTGATCCGGGGGCGCCACGACTGGGCGCTGGTGCCGCCGCTGATCTGGGTTCACCTTGCGACGATCGCGGTCGCGCTCGTCCTCACCCCCGTCATGCTGCTGCGCCCGCGTGGCGACCCGCGGCATCGCCTGCTCGGCACGATCTGGGTCGCCGCCATGCTCGCGACCGCGCTGATCAGCCTCGGCATCCGCGAGACCAACCACGGCAATTTCAGCATCATCCATCTCCTGTCGGTCTTTACGCTGGTCCAGGTGCCGATCCTGTGGTGGACCGCCCGCACCCACCACGTCGCGCGGCATCGCCGGGCGGTGCGCGGCATGGTCACCGGCGCACTCCTCATCGCGGGCTTCTTCACCTTTCCCTTCGATCGCCTGCTCGGCCACTGGCTGTTCGGATGACGCTTGTCGCGACGCGGCGACGCGCATAGCATCGCGGCGGTCGCGCGACTGGCGCCAGTGGGTCACCACAGGGAAACGCGACCCATCGACCCGCCGCGCGCCTGGGCATCGCAGTCATGGAGATGTTGCATGCCCGACGCCCTTTCGATCGCCTTCCTCCTCTTTCCCAACGTCACGCAGCTCGACCTGACGGGGCCGGCGCAGGTGCTGTCCCGCCTGGGCAATGCGCGCCTCGACCTCGTGTGGAAGACGCGCGATCCGGTCATGACCGATGCGGGGTTCGCGATCCTGCCGACCGCGACGCTCGCCGAGGTGCCGCACCCCGACATCCTGTGCGTCCCCGGCGGCTTCGGTATCAACGACGTGATCGCCGACGATGCCGTCATGGCCTGGGTCGCCGCTGCAGGCGCGCGCGCGACCTGGGTGACGAGCGTGTGCACCGGCTCGCTGATCCTCGGCGCGGCGGGGCTGCTGACCGGCTATCGCGCGGGCTGCCATTGGGGCCAGCGAGAGATGCTGCGGCTGTTCGGGGCCGACCCTGTCGACGCGCGCACCGTCGTCGACCGCAACCGCGTCACCGGCGGCGGAGTCACGGCGGGGATCGATTTCGCGCTGACGCTGACCGCGCTGATCCGCGGCGAGGCGCACGCGAAGATGGTGCAGCTCAGCCTGGAATATGATCCCGCCCCGCCCTTCGATGCGGGGTCCCCGGCCAGCGCAGGCGCGGACCTCGTCGCCGCCTATCACCGCCGCGTCGCGACGCTGGCGCCGACCCGCGACGCCGATCTGCGCGCGCTGGCTATTCGGCGCGGCTTTTCCTGATGCCGTTGACGCGGTGCCAGACATAGAGCGCGATCAGCAGCACGAGCACGCCGACGATGACGATATCCGCCGAATGGAACGCCGCCTTCACGCGCGGATCGCTGTCCCATTTGTCGCCGAGCTTCATGCCGACCCAGGTCAGCGCGAAACAGAAGGGCCATGACCCGATGAAGGTATAGAGGTGGAACGGGATGTACTTCATCCGCGCCACCCCCGCCGGAAAGGCGATGAAGGTGCGCAGGACGGGCAGCAGCCGCGCGATCAGCACCGCGGCGGGGCCGAACCGGTGAAAGAACCGGTCCGCCTTGTCGAGCTCGTCGGGCCCGATCAGCAGATATTTGCCCCAGCGTTCGACGAAGGGGCGCCCGCCATGTTTGCCGACTTCATAGGCGACGATCGACCCGACGTTGCACCCGATCGCGCCCGCCGTCGCGGCGAGGTACAGGTTGAATTGCCCCGTCGACACCAGATAGCCGGCAAAGGGCATGATGATCTCCGACGGCAGCGGGATGCACGCGCTTTCGATCGCCATCAGCAGCGCGATGCCGAGATAGCCCCCGCTGGAAATGATCCCGATGATGAAGGTCGCAAGGCCTGCGAGAATTTTTTCGATCATGGGCCCGCGACTTGGCGGATCGCGCGCATGAAGGGAAGCACAAAGCGGGCAAAAGCCGGAACTTGCTGCACGGCGGCGGGTTGACCGGCGATGCACACACTCACCCTCAACGACGGCCGCACGATGCCCCGGCTCGGCATGGGCACCTATCAGATTCCCGACAGCCAGGCCGCGATGATCGTGCGCCAGGGGCTGGATGCGGGCTTCACGCTGGTCGACACCGCCGCCTTTTACGACAATGAACGCGGCGTCGGCGACGGCATCAAGGGCACCGACGCGTTCCTGACGACGAAATTATGGAACGACCGGCAAGGCGACCCGGCGGCGGCGCTCGACGAAAGCCTGGCGCTGCTCGGCGTCGACGCGGTCGACCTGTATCTGATCCACTGGCCGGTTCCGGCCGAGGACGCCTATGTCGAGGCGTGGCAGAGCCTGATCGCTTTGCGGGACGCGGGCAAGGCGAAGTCGATCGGCGTGTCCAACTTCCTGCCCGAGCATCTCGATGCGATCATCGACGCGACCGGGGTCACACCCGTCGTCAACCAGATCGAACTCCATCCCGATTTCCAGCAGCGCGACCTGCGCGCCTATCACGACGCCCATGGCATCGTGACGCAAAGCTGGAGCCCGATCGGTCAGGGCAAGACGCTGCTGACCAATGAGACGATCACCAAGATTGCCGACAAGCACGCCCGCTCGGCGGCGCAGGTCATCATCGCCTGGCACCTGGCGCACGGCCTGTCGGTGATCCCCAAGGCGTCGAGCCCCGACCATCTCAGCGACAATTTCGCGGCGCAGGATCTGACGCTCGACGCGCAGGACATGGCCGCGATCGACGGTCTCGACCGCGCCGATGGCCGGATGGGGCCGGATCCCGCGTCGATGTGACGCGGCGCGGGGGTCGGGCTCAGTCGGGCTTCACCCACGCTTCGGCGGCGGCGGCATCGTCGAACATCCTGATGTTATCGCGCGGGTTTTCGCGATCGATGATGCGGCGGAACTGCATTTTGGCGGTGCCTTCGCCGACCACGACGCCGATCCGCTGCGCCTTGTGGTTGGTTTCCTGCACGGCCTTGCCGAACAGCGCGAACACGTCCTGCGGATGCAGCCGAAATTCTCGAATGTCGCAGATCGTCGAATGGCGGACCTTGGGTGCCCCCAGGTCAAGCGCGGCCTGCTCCCGGGCATCGATGCAAGCTGCGGCTTCGGCGGCGTCCATCCATCCCCACAACCGCACCGTGATGATCCGCAATACGCGATCCAGCTTAACCTCGAACACATTCCCCCCCTTTTTTACCACGCGTTGGGCACGCAACGAATAACCCTCCCAAGAACCGGAATCGCTGCGTGTGCTGTCGGGCGACTGGCGCGCCCGAGATGCAGGGTTCGTGAACGTTTCCGGTTTCCCCGGCATTTACGAACACGGATCGTTACGCAGCCGCGACGATCCCCGCCGCGCCGCGCAAATCTGCAACAAATCGGTCATATTCCTCGGCTCTTTTCGCCTCGTCGGGCAGGCGCAGCAGGTAACTGGGATGGACCGTGATCCACGCCGCCCCGCCATTGGGCAGCGCCAGCACGCGCCCCCGATTGGCGCCGATCGTCATCGCCTTGCCGAACAACGACCGCGCCGCCGTCGCGCCCAGGGCGACCGTCATCGCGGGTTTGACCAGCGCCTGCTCCTGCTCGATCCACCACCGGCAGGCGTCGATCTCGCCCGTCCCCGGCTTGGCATGGATCCGCCGCTTGCCGCGCTGTTCGAATTTGAAATGCTTCACCGCATTGGTGACATAGGTGCGGCTGCGGTCGATCCCCGCCGCGATCAGCGCACGGTCGAACACGTCCCCCGCCGGCCCGACGAACGGCTGTCCCGCCAGATCCTCCTGGTCGCCCGGCTGTTCGCCGACGAACATCATCGCCGCATCGACCGGCCCCTCGCCGAACACCGTCTGCGTCGCGGGAAGGTGGAGCGGACAGCGGGTGCAGCCCATCGCCTCGTCGCGCAGCGCCTCCCACGCGATGGCGCTATTGCCCCCGACGGCGGTGCGCGCCCGCTCGATCATCCCGCTCTCGCGCGCCTGCGCCCCGGCGATCAGGCCGGGGACCAGCTGCGTCTCGGGCATGTTCTTCCAATATTTGCGCGGCATCTCCTTCAGCATCGCGCCGATCTTGACCCGCGCGGGGTTGAAGATGCTGGCGTAATAGGTCTTCCACACCTCCTCGGTCGGATCGCCGTCGGGCGCATCGCCCTTTTCGGCGCCCGGCCCTTCGCTCAGCGTCCTGCCGTCCCAGTGGAGCGACACCTCGGGCGTCAGGATCGAAAAGCGCATGCTCGCGAACCGGTTGACGAAAAAGGCCGCATTGGCGCGGACGATGTGATGATCGGGTTCGAACCACGCCACGAACCGGCTGCCCGCCGCCTCCTCGACCTCGCGAAACCGCAGGAAGGCGCGCATCTTGTGGATATCGCGGCGCACATCCTTGGCGATCCGGTCGAGCCGCCGGACCAGCGGGTCGGCCTTGTCCTCGACCAGCTTGGGCTCGCGGCGCAGCCGGTGGAGCAGCGTATACAACAGCGCGAAGCGTTCGGGATCGCTGCCGAGCACGACCGATCGCGCCAGGTCGAGGAACGCGCGCGGCACCGCAAAGCCCGCCGACGGCGACACCGCGCGCGACTCTGCCTCGCCCGCGAACAGGTCGCGCGGTTCGTCGCCGACCTGCCACACGACATCCTCCGGCGGGACCGTCTCGGCGATCAGCCCGCGCGCGGCATCGCGCCACGCATCGAAATCATCGGGTTGGGCGAGGGTGACGACGCGCATGATGCCGACGACGCACGGACCCGCCCGCTGGTTGCATCGCGCGCGCGTGACGCGACGGCGCTAACCCGGCCGCCGCATGCCGAACCGCTCGCCCACCTCGAAATAATCGGTCGGGCCACCACCGCGCAGGATCGGGCGCGCGCGCGCGGTCTGATAGACCCCGTCCTCCAGCATCGCGGTGTCGATCTGCACCCCAACGACTTCGCCGATAACGAACCAGCTATCGGTGTCGGTGCCTTCCTTGGTCGTCAGCCGGACGATCTGGGTCACTTTGCATTCGAACGACACGGGGCTCGCGGCCACGCGCGGCGGCGCGACGAGGCGTGACGGCGCGGTTGCCAGATCCCCCAGCGCGAATTCGTCGACGCTCGCCGCGACCATCGCCGATGTCGCGTTCATCGCCTCGGCCAGATCGCGCGTCGCCAGGTTCCAGACGAACTCGCCCGTCGCCTCGGCATTGGTCAGGCTGTCCTTATGGCCGACCGACGCAAAGCCGATCAGCGGCGGATGATAGTTGAGCGCGTTGAAGAAGCTGTAGGGGGCAAGGTTCGCCACCCCCGCCGCCGACAGCGTGCTGATCCAGCCGATCGGACGCGGCGCGACGATCGCGTTGAAGGGGTCGTGCGGCAGGCCGTGGCCGCGGGCGGGTTCGTAAAAATGCCATTCGGTCATGCCCAACCTCCTGCTATGGAAGCCAAAGCATGGCCAGCGCGAAGTGACGACAATGACCGATCGACCAGCCCCCGGGACCCTGATCCGCCGCCATTCGCTGGCGACGCGACTGTGGCACTGGGTCAACGCGCTCGCGCTGCTGATCCTGATCGGCAGCGGGCTCGGCATTTCGAATGCGCACCCCCGGCTTTATTGGGGCGTCTATGGCGCGAATTACGATTACAGATGGTTCCAGCCGCCGCGCTTCCCGTCATGGCTGACGATCCCCGGCCAGTATAATCTGGCGTTGTCGCGGCGCTGGCATCTGTTCTTCGCGCTCGTCCTCGCCTTCGGGCTGCTCGCCTTCATGATCGCGAGCCTCGTCAACCGCCATTTCCAGCGCGATCTGCGCGTGACCGCACGCGACCTGACACCGGCGACGTTGCGGCACGACATCCGCGAACATCTCGCCTTCCGTTTCCACGATCCAGACCATCCCGGCGCGTACAACGTGCTGCAGAAACTCGCCTATGTCGCGGTGATCTTCCTGCTGCTGCCGCTGGTTATCCTGACCGGCCTCGCGCTGTCGCCGGGGATGGATGCGGCGTGGCCGTGGCTGTTGCAGCTGTTCGGCGGGCGGCAATCGGCACGCTCGATCCATTTCCTGTGCATGAGCGGCCTCAGCCTGTTCATCCTCGTCCATCTCGCGCTGGTCATCCTCGCCGGGGTCGGCAACGAACTGCGCTCGATGATCACCGGGCGCTGGCGCGTCCCCGCAGCGCCTCCGGTGCCCGCCCGGCCCGTCGCGACCGAGGAGCCTGCCGCATGACCGACGTGCTGATCAAACGCCGCGCCTTGCTCACCGGCGGCGCGGGGCTGCTCCTTGCCGGGTGCGACCGCGTCGCGCAGATCCCCGCGGCGCGCAAGATCCTCTTCGCGGGTGAGGACATGCATTACGGCCTGCAACGCGCGTTGCAGGATCGCGGCGCGCTCGCCCCCGAATACCGCCCCGACCAGATGTCGCCGATCTTTCGCGCCAACGGCACGCGCAACCCCGACACGCCCGCGTATAACGCGATGGCCACCAACCGCTTCGCAGACTGGCGGGTGCGCGTCGGGGGCATGGTCGACCGCCCGCTCAGCCTCTCGGTCGCCGATCTGGCAAGCATGCCCGCGCGCAGCCAGATCACGCGCCACGACTGCGTCGAGGGGTGGAGCGCGATCGGCCAGTGGCAGGGGCCGATGCTCGGCACCGTGCTGAAGGCCGCGCAGATGAAACGCGCGGCGCGCTACGTCGTCTTCACCTGCGCCGACCTCTACAATGGCGCGCCCTATTATGAATCGATCGACACGATCGATGCCTTCCACCCGCAGACGATCCTCGCGCTCAAGATGAACGGTGCCCCGCTCGCGGTCGCGCACGGCGCACCGGTACGGCTGCGCGTCGAGCGACAGCTCGGCTACAAACACGCCAAATATGTCATGGGAATCGACGCGGTCGCCAGCCTCGACGGGATCGGTGGCGGCAAGGGCGGTTTTTGGGAGGATAATGTCGATTACGATTGGTATGCGGGCATCTGACGCAGTAAGCGCGATCGCATGGCGCTGATTGACATATTTCTCGCCCGCCGGGTCAAGCGCGGGCAGCTCACCGTAATCCATGCCGATGGCAAACATGTCACCCACGGCACCCCGGACCCCGCGTTTCCGACCGTCACGATCCGCTTCACCGACAAAGGCGCGGCGAACTATATCGTCCGCAACCCCGCGCTCGGCGCGGCGGAGGCGTTCATGGACGGGCGGCTCGTCGTCGAACAAGGCGACATCCGCGATCTCGTCAACCTGCTGACCGCGAACGACCCGTGGGAAGCGGGCGCGAACGCGCTTGCCCCCTCCGCGCCGTTACGCGCGATGCAATCGGTGACGCACCGGCTGAACCGCGTAAACATGGCGCGCCGCTCGAAGAAGAATGTCGCGCATCATTACGACCTCAGCGACCGGCTCTACGATCTCTTCCTCGACGCCGACCGCCAGTATAGCTGCGCCTATTTCACCGACCCCGCGAACAGCCTCGAACAGGCGCAGGAAGACAAGAAGGCGCATATCGCCGCCAAGCTCGCGCTGAAGCCGGGCATGCGCGTCCTCGACATCGGCTGCGGCTGGGGCGGGATGGCGCTCTATCTCCACCAGAAGACCGGCGCCGAGGTGCTCGGCGTCACGCTGTCGGAGGAGCAGATCAAGGTCGCGCGCGACCGCGCCGCCGCGGCGGGCGTTGCCGACAAGGTCAAGTTTGACCTGATCGATTATCGCAGCGTCACCGGCCAGTTCGACCGGATCGTGTCGGTCGGCATGTTCGAACATGTCGGCCCCGCGCACTACAAGACCTTCTTCGCCAAATGCCGCGAACTGCTGACCGAAAACGGCGTGATGCTGATGCACACGATCGGGCGGATGGGCGGCCCCGGCGTCACCGACGATTTCACGCTGAAATACATCTTTCCCGGCGGCTACAACCCGTCCCTGTCGGAAATCGTCCGCGGGTACGAAGGGCTGCGGATGTTCCCGACCGATGTCGAGGTGCTGCGCGTCCATTATTCGCTGACGCTGGATCATTGGTACGACCGCACCGTCGCCGCGCGCGACGCGATCATCGATCTGTACGACGAACGCTTCTACCGGATGTGGGTCTTCTATCTGGCGGGGGCGAGCGCGGCGTTCCGCCATGGCGGCCTGTGCAACTATCAGGTCCAGCTCTCGCGCAGCCGCTTCGAACTGCCGCTGACGCGCGATTACATCGCCGCGGGCGAACAGGCGCTGCGGCGTTGACCCTCCCGCCACCCCGGTCTGCGCCGGGGTGGTTGGTCATGGCGATCTTGGGATAGCGCCCGTTACTTCTTCCGCAGGTCCGGCTTGCCCGCCGCGCGCGAAACGCCACCGACCTTGCCGTCATGATTCGCGTCGTACCGGCGGAACATCGTCTTCAGCAGCTTTTCCGCCTCGGCCTCGCTGACCTTGCCGTCATTGTTGGTGTCGGCGGTCTCGAACCACAGGTCGGCGAGCTTCTTGATCTTCGCCGCATCCGCCTTGCCCTTGCCGTCGCGCATCCGCGCGACGCGCGCATTGACCTCGGCGCGGCTCCAATAGCCGTCACGGTTGGTGTCGGTCGCCGCGAACTCCTTCTTGAACTTGGCGGTGGCGGAAGCCTCGGTCTCCTGCGCCAGCGCGGGGGTCGCGACCCCGGCGGTAAGGGCGGCAGTGAGGGTCAGGGCGGCGATCAGCGATAGCGTTTTCATGACGCGCGGCTGTAGCGATCCGACTTGTATCGCCGATGAATGACGCGGTCCGATTTGCTAAGAGCGCAGCCGATGCCCCCCGCCCGTCCGCCCGCCCCTTCACCCGTCCTGCCCCTCACCCGCCGGTCGATCGCGGCGCAGGCATGGCCGATCATGCTGGGTCAGGCGACGGTGCCGCTCGTCGGGCTGGTCGATACCTGGGTGATCGGGCGCACCGGGGATGCCGCCGCGCTCGCCGGGGTCGCGCTCGGCACGACGGTGGTCAATTTCATCTTCTGGAGCTTCGGTTTCCTCAGGATGGGGATGACCGGCCTCACCGCACAGGCGCTGGGCGCCGACGATCATGACGAGATCCGCGCGATGCTGGTGCGCGGCGCCATGGCGGGGCTGGCGATCGGCGCGATTCTCTTCGTCGGCCAGATCCTGCTGATCCCCGCCGCCTTCGCGCTGCTCGCGGGGGGCGGCGCGCTCGACGCCGCCGCGCGCGGCTTCACCGCCGCCCGGTTCTTCGGTGCGCCCGCCGGGCTCGCGGTGTTCGCGATCACCGGCTGGCTGCTGGGTCTGGGGCGGACGCGCGCGGCGCTGTTGCTGCAGATCGTGATGAACGTCGCCAACATCGCGCTCGACCTGTATTTCGTCCGCCACCTCGGCCTCGGCGCGCGCGGCGTCGGCTATGGCACCGCCTGCGCCGAATGGATCGCCTTCGCGACCGTTGCGCTGATCTGCTGGCGAATCCTCGGCGCGACCGGGCTGCGCGGCCTGTCGCGCGCCGCCATCATCGCGCCCGCCGCGCTGCGCCGCCTGTTCGCGGTCAACGCCAACATCATGATCCGCACCGTCGCGCTGCTCGCGCTGTTCGGCTGGTTCACCAACGCGGGCGCGCGGCTCGGGCCGACCGTGCTGGCGGCGAACCACGTGCTGCTCCAATTCGTCAGCGTCGCCGCCTTCGTCCTCGACGGCTTCGCCTTCACCGCCGAATCGCGCGTCGGCCATGCCATCGGGCAGCAATCGCGCGCGGCATTGGGGCGCGCGATCCGGCTGACCGCGGAGTTCTCGGGCGCGGCGGGGCTCGTGTTCTGCGTCGCGATCTGGGCGGGGGGCGGGGTGTTCATCGACGCCCTCACGACCAACCCGGCGGTCCGCGCGACCGCGACCGCGATGCTGCCGCTCGTCGCGCTCGTGCCGCTGATCGGCATGCCCGCGTGGCTGCTCGATGGCGTGTTCATCGGCGCGGCGGCGGGGCGCCCCTTGCGCAACGCCGCCCTGATCGCGACCGCGCTCTACGTCGCGCTCGACCTCGCGCTGCGGGGGTTCGGCCAGACGGGGCTGTGGATCGCGTTCCTCGCCGCCTATGTCCTGCGCGCGCTCGCCCTCGGCGTCCAGCTGCCCGCGCTGCTGCGCACGGTTGCGAATCCGCCCGCCGCGCCCTAAGCGCCGCGCCATCGAAGGAGCCTTTTCATGACCGACCAGATCAACCGTCCCGCCGGCGAAGCCGGTATCAATCGGGTCGTCCTCGCCTATTCGGGGGGTCTCGACACCAGCGTCATCCTGAAATGGCTCCAGCAGACGTACAACTGCGAAGTCGTGACCTTCACCGCCGACCTCGGCCAGGGCGAAGAGCTCGAGCCCGCGCGCAAGAAGGCCGAGATGGCGGGCGTGAAGCCCGAACATATCTTCATCGACGATCTGCGCGAGGAATTCGTGCGCGATTACGTCTTCCCGATGATGCGCTCGAACGCGCTGTACGAGGGGCTGTACCTGCTCGGCACCTCGATCGCGCGCCCGCTGATCGCCAAGCGCCAGATCGAGATCGCGCGTCAGGTCAACGCCGATGCGGTCAGCCACGGCGCGACGGGCAAGGGCAACGACCAGGTCCGTTTCGAACTCGGCTATTACGCGCTCGCGCCCGATATCAAGGTCATCGCACCGTGGCGCGAATGGGATCTCAACAGCCGCACCAAGCTGATCGAATTCGCCGAACAGCATCAGATTCAGGTCGCCAAGGACAAGCGCGGCGAATCGCCCTTCTCGGTCGATTCCAACCTCCTCCACACCTCGTCGGAGGGCAAGGTGCTCGAGGATCCGTGGGATGAAGTCCCCGACTACGTCTATTCGCGCACCGTCAATCCGGAGGACGCGCCCGACCAGCCCGAAACGATCACGATCGATTTCGAACATGGCGACGGCGTCGCGATCAATGGGGAGGGGATGAGCCCCGCGACCCTGCTCGCGACCCTCAACGACCTCGGGCGCAAGCACGGGATCGGCCGCCTCGACCTCGTCGAGAACCGCTTCGTGGGCATGAAGTCGCGCGGCATGTACGAAACCCCCGGCGGCACCATCTATCACCTCGCGCATCGCGGGATCGAACAGCTGACGCTCGACCGGGGGGCCGCGCATCTCAAGGACGAACTCGCACCGCGCTATGCCGAACTCGTCTATAACGGCTTCTGGTTCAGCCCCGAGCGCGAGATGCTCCAGGCCGCGATCGATCACAGCCAGGAAAAAGTGACCGGCACCGTTCGCCTGAAACTCTACAAGGGCAATGTCAGCGTTACCGGCCGCAAGTCGCCCTATTCGCTCTACAGCGAAAAAGTCGTGACGTTTGAGGATGATCAGGGCGCGTATGACCAGCGCGATGCCGCCGGTTTCATCAAATTGAACGCGCTGCGCCTGCGCCTGCTGGGGCGGCGGGATCGCTGATCGGCTTGTCGAACGGGTCGATCGCACTCTAAGGCCAGCCTGATGCAGGGGCGTGGATTGCAATGGTGGCAGACGCGGGCGTTCGTGGTGGCGATGGTCATCGCGTCGGTCGTGCCGCTGCTATGGCCGACGATCCCGCCACTGGTCGACCTGCCCGGCCATATGGGCCGTTATCGCGTACAGCTCGACGCGGGCGCGCATCCGTGGCTCGCCAACTGGTATGATTTCAACTGGTCGCTGATCGGCAACCTGGGGATCGACCTGCTGATCGTGCCGCTCGCGCCGATCTTCGGGCTCGAACTCGCGGTAAAGCTGATCGTGATCGCGATCCCCGCGCTCACCGTCTCGGGGCTGTTGTGGATCGCGCGCGAGGTTCACGGCCGCATCCCCGCGACCGCGCTGTTCGCGTTGCCGCTGGCGTACAGCTATCCCTTCCAGTTCGGCTTTGTGAATTTCGCGCTGTCGATGGCGATCGCGCTCAACCTGTTCGCGCTGTGGCTGCGGCTGGCGCGGCTGCATCACCTGACGCTGCGCGCGGTGCTTTTCGTGCCGTTGTCGTGCGCCCTGTGGGTCTGTCATACCTTTGGCTGGGGCGTCCTCGGCGTGCTCGCCTTTTCGGCGGAAATGATCCGCCAGCACGACCTGCGCAAGGATCGCGCGAGCGGCCATTGGCTTGAAAGCTG
>ENA-ORXF01001794-ORXF01001794.1-marine-metagenome-genome-assembly--contig:-NODE-1794-length-13525-cov-3.106707_pt1 | contig 13525 bp, 11 predicted proteins | sample MGYA00237864_ERZ511476 | MGnify/ENA primary metagenome ERZ511476 (study PRJEB26306, sample SAMN06343908) | marine metagenome | isolation source: coastal waters | place: Atlantic Ocean: West Antarctic... | reverse complement strand
ATTTATTCGTTATTAGGATAGGGTGATTTCAACTTTCAGATTAGATATATATTAACCGGAACGTGATTTTTTTCAGTTTGTGTACATTATTTACTATTACATTTAATGTTAGATCTGGGGGCTTCTTAAATGGCAATTAAAAAAAATCAAGTACTAGTACCTGATCATATCTATGTTCCAAAACATGAAATTATTTCAATGTCTGATGCTGAAGAAGTTTTAAAAAAATATAATTGCAAACCAACTGAATTACCATTAATTTTTGTAAATGATCCTGCTATTATGGGACTTGGAGTAAAACCTGGTGATTTCATAAAAATTACTAGATCTAGTCCAACTGCCGGTGAGAGTCTTTACTATCGATATGTGGTGGAGGTCTAAATTTGGTTCACTCTGCTAACAAACGATGGCCCGTAATTCAAGATATTTTAAAACGTGAAGGAATTGCAAAACAGCACTTAAACTCTTTTGATGAATTTTTAGAAAGAGGATTACAAAGTATTATCAACGAAGTTGCACAAATTGATATTGAAAATGCTGAATATCCATATAAAATTCAATTAGGAAAAGTTAAACTTCAACAACCAAGAATGATGGAACTTGATGGTTCTATTACTCATATCACTCCAGCTGAAGCAAGATTGAGAAACGTATCTTACTCTGCACCTGTTATGATGGAAGCTAGTGTTATAGAAGATGGAAAAATTTTGGAATCTCGATTTGTACACATCGGTGACGTACCAGTAATGGCAAAATCTAATGCATGTATTTTAAATAATTTCTCTAATCAAAAATTAATTGAACATGGTGAAGACCCAATGGACCCTGGCGGTTATTTCATCATTAATGGATCTGAAAGAGTAATTGTTGGTTTAGAAGATCTTTCTTACAATAAAATTATTGTTGATAAAGAAACTGTCGGTGGAAATATTGTTTTCAAAGCTAAAGTATACTCATCAATTGTTGGTTACCGTGCAAAATTAGAACTTGTAATGAAAAATGATGGATTAATTGTTGCTAGAATTCCTGGTTCACCTGTTGATATTCCTGTTGTTACTTTAATGAGAGCACTTGGATTAGAATCTGACAAAGAAATTGCAGCAGTTGTTTCTCTAGTTGATGAACTTCAAGATGAACTTGAAGGATCATTTGAAAAAGCAGGAGATGTTCCTACAGCCAAAGATGCTGTTGTTTACATCAGTAAAAGAATTGCACCTGGAATGTTAGAGGAATTTCAAATTAAACGTGCTGAGACTTTACTTGATTGGGGTCTATTACCTCACTTGGGTAAACATCCTGAAAATAGAAAAGAAAAAGCACAATTCTTAGGTGAAGCAGCTTGTAAATTATTAGAATTAAAACTTGGTTGGATTACTCCTGATGATAAAGATCACTATGGAAATAAAGTAATCAAGTTTGCAGGTCAAATGCTTGCAGATTTGTTTAGAACTGCATTTAGAAATTTAGTTAGAGATATGAAATATCAACTAGAGCGTTCTGGTCAAAAACGTGGAATTAATGCCGTTGCTGCAGCCATTCGCCCGGGAATCATTACTGATAAACTGAATAATGCTATTGCAACTGGAAACTGGGGTCGTGGCCGTGTTGGAGTTACACAATTACTTGATAGAACTAATTATCTTTCAACAATTAGCCATCTTAGAAGAATTCAATCTCCACTTAGTAGAACTCAACCAAACTTTGAAGCAAGAGATTTGCATGCAACACACTTTGGAAGAATTTGTCCTAGTGAAACACCTGAAGGCTCAAACTGTGGTTTAGTAAAAAATCTTGCATTATCTGGAATTATTTCTGTAAATGTTCCTTCTGAAGAACTTGTAGAAAAACTGTTTGATCTTGGAACTGTACATTTCTTTGATGCAAAAGATGATTTGAAAAAGGATGGAACTAGAATATTTGTTGATGGTCGTTTAATTGGATATCATAAAGACGGAATTGAATTATCTGAATCTCTTAGAGATCTTAGAAGAAATTCAAAAATCCATCCTCATATTGGAGTTTCATTCCATAAATCTGATGAACATGATGATGCAACAAGAAGAATGTATGTGAATTGTAATGCTGGCCGAGTTTTAAGACCGTTAATAATTATTAAAGATGGAAAGTCATTGTTAACATCAGATCTTTTAGATAAGATTTCAAAGAAATTACTTTCTTGGACTGATCTTTTGAGAATGAGTGTTTTAGAACTGATTGATGCTAATGAAGAAGAAAATTGTTATGTTGCATTAGATGATGCTGATACTAAGAAACATACTCACCTTGAAGTATTCCCACCATCAATTTTAGGTGCAGGTGCTTCTATTATTCCATATCCTGAACATAACCAATCTCCAAGAAATACATATGAATCTGCAATGGCAAAACAAAGTTTAGGATTTTCAACACCAATGATGAACACTAGTACATACGTTAGACAACATCTTATGTTATATCCACAAGTTCCAGCTGTCAATACCAAAGCAATGAAACTTTTGGGATTAGAAGATAGACCAGCAGGTCAGAATTGTGTTGTTGCAGTATTACCATTTGATGGTTATAACATTGAGGATGCAATTGTTCTAAGTCAGTCTTCTGTTGATAGAGGATTAGGAAGAACATTCTTCTTTAGAATTTATGATGCAGAAGCAAAACAATATCCTGGTGGAATGAGAGACAGTTTCCAAATTCCAAATGCTGAAGATAATATTAGAGGTTACAAGGGTGAACGTGCATATAGATTACTTGAAGAAGATGGTGTTGTAGCATCTGAATCTGCTGTTAAAGGTGGAGATATTTTAATTGGTAAAACTAGTCCTCCTAGATTTATGGAAGAATATAGAGAGTTTGAATCATCTGGTCCCTATAGACGAGATACTTCAATTGGTGTAAGACCATCTGAAACTGGTGTGATTGATACTGTTGTTATGACTCAATCCAACGAAGGTGGAAAAATGTATAAAATTAGAGCAAGAGATATGAGAATTCCTGAGATTGGAGATAAATTTGCTTCAAGACATGGACAAAAAGGTGTAATGGGTATTTTAGCAAAAGCTGAAGATTTACCATACACTGCTGAAGGTATATCTCCTGATGTTTTGATTAATCCTCATGCATTCCCTTCAAGAATGACTGTTGGAATGATGATGGAATCTGTCTGTGGAAAAGCTGCATCATTTCGTGGAAAAAGATTTGATGGTTCTGCATTTGTCGGAGAAAAAATGGATGAAGTTAAACAAGTAATGGATGAACATAATTTCAAATATTCTGGTAAAGAAATAATGTATGACGGAAGATCTGGAAAAGCATTTCCAGTTGATGTCTTTATTGGTGTTGTATATTATCAAAAACTTCACCACATGGTTGCAGATAAAATACATGCAAGAGCACGTGGACAAGTTCAGATGTTAACTAAACAACCAACTGAAGGAAGAGCAAGAGGTGGTGGATTAAGATTTGGTGAAATGGAGAGAGATTGTTTAATTGCTTATGGTGCTTCAATGATTTTAAAAGATAGATTACTTGATGAATCTGATAAATCTGATATTTTTGTATGTGAAAGATGTGGACTTGTAGCATATCATGATGTTAAACAAAGAAAGTATGTTTGTAGAGTTTGTGGAGATAAAGCTAAAGTATCTTCTGTATCTGTAGCATATGCTTTCAAATTATTACTGCAAGAGATGCAAAGCCTAAATATTGCACCAAGATTGCTCATAAAGGAGAAACTGTAAGATATGTCTATTCAAGCAATTAAAGCAATCGATGGAATTCGTTTCTCTGTATGGTCTCCAACAGAAGTTAGAAAATACTCTGTTGCTGAAATCACTGCCCCTGAAACATATGATGAAGATGGAATGCCAGTTCAAGGCGGTCTTATGGATGGTAGATTAGGTACTCTTGAACCTGGACAAAAATGCTTAACTTGTGGAAATACTGCAGCCAGATGTCCTGGACACTTTGGACATATTGAACTTGCAGAACCTATTTTGCATATTGCATTCATTGATAATATTTACAAATTATTACAATCTACATGTCGTTCTTGTGCAAGATTAAAAGTTCCACAAGATGATCTTAACGCATTTCAACACATTAAAGATAAAGGATCTTCTTACACATTAGTTTCACAAAAACGTATTCCAGAACAAATTATTGAAAAAGCAAAAAAAGCAAAAGAATGTCCTCATTGTGGAAAAACACAATTTGAATTAGTATTTACAAAACCAACAATTTTTGTAGAAAAAACAGAAATTGGTGAACATCGATTATTACCAATTACAATCAGAGAAAGATTCACACAAATTATTGATGATGATTTATCTTTGTTAAATTATGATCCTATAACTGCAAGACCAGAATGGTTTATTCTTCAAGCCTTACCTGTACCACCTGTAACTGTTAGACCTTCAATTATTCTTGAAACTGGAATTAGATCTGAAGATGATTTAACCCATAAAATGGTAGATATCATTAGAGTAAATCAAAGACTAAAGGAAAGTAAAGAAGCTGGAACTCCGCCATTAATTGTTCAAGATTTAGTTGATTTGTTACAATACCATTCAACAACCTATTTTGATAATGAGGTTTCTGGAATTCCACAAGCTCATCATCGTTCTGGACGTCCTCTAAAAACATTAACTCAACGACTCAAAGGAAAAGAAGGTAGATTTAGAGGCTCATTATCTGGAAAAAGAGTTGACTTTTCTAGTAGAACTGTAATTTCCCCTGATCCTAACTTAGATTTGTCTGAAGTAGGTGTTCCTGAACAAGTTGCAATGAAGTTAACTATTCCTGAAATTGTAACTGAATGGAATATTGAAAGAATGCGAACTCTAGTAATTAATGGACCTGATAAATTCCCAGGTGTAAACTATATTGTAAGACCTGATGGTGTTAAAATTAGATTAGATTTTGTTGAAGATCGTTCAACAATTGCTGAATCACTTGAAATTGGATATTTGATAGAAAGACATCTTGCTAACAAAGATATTGTAATGTTTAACAGACAACCATCACTTCACCAGATGTCAATTATGGCTCACTATGTGAGAGTACTTCCAGGAAAGACCTTCAGATTACACCCATCTGTTTGTCCACCATACAATGCAGACTTTGATGGTGATGAGATGAATCTTCACGTTCCTCAAAGTGAAGAAGCAAGAGCAGAAGCAATTCTACTAATGAGAGTTCAAGATCAATTAATTTCTCCAAGATATGGTGGTCCAATTATTGGAGCACTAAGAGACTTTGTAACCGGTGCATATCTTCTTACAAAAGATGATACAATTCTAAGTATTCAAGAATTTTCAAATTATGCTATGCTTGGTGGATATTCAGATCCACTTCCAAAGCCTGGAACTAAAACAAAAGATGGTCCTGCATATACTGGAAAGCAATTATTCTCCTTATTCTTACCAAGTGACTTTAACTATGTACTCACATCAAAATGGTCAAAGGGTACTGGTGGAAAACCAAAAGATGTTGTAATTAAAAATGGTGAATTAATCAGTGGTGTAATTGATAAGACTTCAATTGGTGCAGAAGAACCAGAGAGTGTCTTACACAGAATTACCAAAGATTATGGAAATGCAGTTGGAAAAAGTTTCTTAAATTCAATTTTGATTATGGTCAAACAATTCATCACCCATTATGGATTTAGTTATGGTTATGGTGATCTCGTAGTTCCAGAAAAGAATGTTAAAGAGATTTTAGATGATATCCAAGCAACTTATGATGTAGTATCTGACTTAACTGACCAATATGAAAAAGGAACATTGAAACTTACTAGAGGTATGAAAGCTGAAGAAGCATTAGAGGCTTACATTGTTAATGAATTAGGTAAAGCAAGAGAGAAAGCAGGCGCTACTGCAAATGATTCTCTTGATGATGGTAATGCTGGAAAAATCATGGCAACAACTGGTGCTAGAGGTTCAGCACTTAACGTCGGTCAAATGGCTGGTGCGTTAGGTCAACAATCAAGAAGAGGAAATAGAATGAATGATGGTTATGCAAATCGTGCATTAACTCACTATAAAGAACATGATAGTAATCCTGATGCTCATGGATTTGTAAAATCAAATTACAGAACAGGTCTTAGTACATTAGAATTCTTCTTCCACGCAATGGGTGGTCGTGAAGGACTTGTAGATACTGCAGTTAGAACACAACAAAGTGGTTACATGCAGCGTAGATTGATTAACGCACTTGAACATATTAGATTAGAATATGATGGAACTGTAAGAGACCCACACGGTCACATTGTTCAATTCCTTTATGGTGAGGATGGAATTGATGTACAGAAAAGTGATCATGGTGAGGCATTTAATCCAAGTAGATTAGCTGCATCACAAACTATGATTGATTCTGGAGCTAAAGCTACCAAAGGTGAAATTGAAACACTTGCTAAGAAATATACTCAAACATTTAATCCAAGATTATCTAAACTTCTACTTGATGCATTAAACAAATCTAATCTAAGTAAATCTGGTGTTGAAACCGTATGTAAGAAAGGTCTTTCACTTTACAACAGTGCTCGTGCAGAACCTGGTCAAGCCGTTGGAATTGTCACTGCACAATCTATTGGTGAACCTGGTACTCAGATGACTCTAAGAACATTCCACTTTGCAGGAATTAAAGAAAGAAACGTTACATTGGGTCTTCCAAGATTAATTGAACTAGTTGATGCAAGAAAGAAACCAGTTACCCCAACTATGGATATTTACTTAGATAAAGAAAATAAAACTAACCGAGAAAAAGCAATTGAAGTTGCAAGAAATGTTTTGCAAACTAAAGTAAGTGCATTAATTACTGATACTGAAACTGATTATTCTACTAACATTAAATTAATTTTAAGTGAAAACAGACTTAGAGAAAGAGGTTGCTCTGTTGCAGAAGTTGAAAATGCACTTTCATCAAATAAAAAGTTCAAGATGGAGGTAACTGGTGAATTAATTACTTTGAATTTAGTTGAAGAATGTGATACTGCAACTGCAATTGGAATTAGAAATAAAGTTCTCAATACTACTGTTAAAGGAGTTCCAGATATTGAACGTGTAACATTAGTTCAAAAAGATGATGAATGGGTAATTCAAACTACTGGTTCAAACATTGCAAAATTACTTGAGGTTAAAGGTATCGATAAAAGAAATGTTAGAACAAACAATGTCTTTGAAATTGCAGGAACTTTGGGTATTGAAGCCGCAAGAAATGCATTAATCAGTGAACTACAGCACACCCTGGGAGATCAAGGTTTGGAAGTTGACAATAGATACATCATGTTGGTATCTGATTTGATGTGTTCTAGAGGTTACATGCAACAAATTGGTAGACATGGTATTGCTGGTACTAAAGATAGTGTTCTTGCAAGAGCTGCATTTGAAATTACTGTACCAACTCTTGCACATGCTGCCCTTGCTGGAGAAGTTGAGGCACTTAGAGGTATTACTGAAAACGTAATTGTTGGTAGCCAAATTCCAATTGGAAGTGGTACTGTTGATTTGTACATGCAAGTTAGTAAGAAAAAATCTGATAAGTGATAATTATGGCTGATGAAATTTCTACAGCAATGGCTAGTTGTCAAGGAAAAACTGTCTTACTTCGTTTAAGAAATTCAAAAACAATTCAAGGTTCTTTAATTGATTTTGATATTCATATGAATTTGACATTAGAAAGTGCTGAGGATATTACTGATGAAAAACATCTCAGTCTTGGAAAAGTTTTATTGCGTGGAGATAATATTTTAGCAATTTCTTTACCAACTGATAAATCTTAAAAATAATTATCAAACATTAAATTCGATTTCTGACAATTCTCTATGTGTACTTAATTTTAGTGGGATTACTTTTACTTTTTACTCCCGCATTTGCTGAATCTATTCCTAATTATGACAAACCATATGCTCCAATTTTTACAGACAAATCTGTTTATTCTTGGACTGATAAAATTATTATCTCTATAATGGCACCAAGTTGGAATAGTAATTCTAATCAAATTGATTCAATTGGTAATCTTGAATCACATTCCATAAAAATTTCTTCAGGTGAATATTCTCTAAAGCCGTATCGATTAACTGAAACTAATTCTAACTCTGGAATTTTCTCAGGCGAAATTATTCTCACAGGTTTTTTACATGACGTTGATGGTGATGGGATTTTTGACACCAATCCTAAAACAACTGGTAATGGACCTACAAATGGATTTTTACAATCTGATGGAGATGATTCAATATCAATTTCATTTGAATTTGCAGATGGCATTATACTTGTTGAATCTATTCCTATAAGTTGGAATCATGGTACAATTCAATTTTCAAAAGATAATTTTCTTTTAAATGATCCAATACAAATCCGCGTAATTGATTCTGATTTGAATTTAAATCCTGAAATGATTGATAGTATCAACATAGAAGTTTTTTCAGATTCTGATATGGGGGGATTATTAGTTAATGCTATAGAGACATCTGAACGATCTGGTGATTTTATTTCAACAATCACTTTATCTCCTGATTCCTCTTCTAGTGGAAATAGGCTTTATGCTATTCCTGGTGATACTATATTTGCAAAATATAATGATCATACGCTGCCTAAACCTTTTTCAAAATCTGATAATCAATATGTTGAAACTTTTGCAAAAATTGATCATTCTACTTTACCAATTACTAGAATACACGTTTCACCAATTTTCTTATCTGATGGGTTTGGAAATTCTATAACTGCCTTTCTTTCAAATACACAAATGCAAATAGTTGGCTCCATTGAAAATCAAATCAATTATGATCAAGAATTTATTTATTTTTTTCAAATAAAAAATTCTGATGGAATTGTTACTTCTCTTTCTTGGATTCAAGGAAATTTATTTTCTAATCAAATTTTAGATATTTCACGATCTTGGATTCCTGAAAAACCTGATACCTATATTTTAGAAACATATGTCTGGAATTCGTTAACTGAATCAATACCTCTGAGTCCATCTACATCTACAATAATCACTGTCAATTAATTATCATTAAATTTAATTTCAGTATGTTAAAAAAATTATTTTTAATTTGATTTTTAATATATCTAATTATTTTTTCAATAAACCTATAAGGCCCTGAGAAGGGGATCGGAATAAGGAAAATACATGAGTAAAATACTTGAAAAATCATTAAAGGATGCACGCAAAGAGGATAAACTAACTATGGGTGCTAAACAAGTTTTAAACTCTATAAATAATTCTAAATTAATTATACTATCTAGATCTGTAGATGCTGAAATGCTTGAGAAAATTCAATCTGATGCAAAAAAACAAAAAGTACCTCTAGTAAACTTTGAAGGAACTTCAGTTGCATTAGGTAGATTATGTGGATTACAATTTAGAATTTCAACAATTTCATTTACTGCAATCGATGAGGCAAGTATTAAATCAATTCTAAACGATGGGGAAACAAATGTCTAACTTAACTTTAAATGAGACATTTTTAGTTTGGAAATATTAGGGAATTATTATGCAAGCAATTAAACTTTCAACTGATCAAATGCGTATGATGTCACTTTTTCAAAATGTAACTGGTGCAGTTGCTAGAGATTGTATTGACGATGAAAAACAAGACAGAGTAATTTTTGTAGTAAATACTGGTAAGATGGGACTTGCAATTGGAAAGGGTGGTATGCATATCAAATCATTACAAAATATGGTTAAACGAAATGTTGAATTGGTAGAATTTGATGAGGATCCTGCAAAATTCCTAACTAATCTATTAAACAATAAACTAGTTTCTGAAGTAAAATTAAACACACGTGCAGATGGGATAAAACAGGCAATTGTTATGGTAGATCCACGAAAGAAAGGAATTGTAGTTGGAAGAGAAGGTAGAAATGCTGAAAAAGCACGACTATTAGCAAAAAGATATTTTGATATTGGCAGTGTATTAATTAATAGTCCCGAAAGAGCATCAATGGAGTTATAGAATATGAGAAAATCACCTTTAGGATTATTTGCTGGTAGAGTACTAACCATAAAGAAAAAGAAACAACGTTGGGCAATTTCTTCATACAAAAGAAGAACATTGGGTATAGATGTCAAATCTGACCCTCTTGGTGGTGCACCACAAGGACGAGGTATTGTTTTAGAGAAAGTTGGTATTTCTGCAAAACAACCAAACTCTGCTATTAGAAAATGTGTTAGAGTTCAATTAATTAAAAATGGTAAATCAGTTACAGCCTTTTTGCCAAGAGACGGTGCAATGAATTTCATTGATGAACACGATGAGGTTACCATTGAAGGTATGGGTGCAACACAAGGTGGTGCAATGGGAGATATTCCTGGTGTTAGATTTAAGGTTTCTAAAGTTAATGGTACATCACTTCATGAATTAGTAATTGGAAAGAAGGAGAAACCAAGGAGATAGAAATGGCTGAAACAAAGAATTTACTATTATTTAGAAAATGGGATTTATCTGATGTCAAAATTGTTGATCCTGGATTAAAAACTGCTATTTCTTTAAGAAAACAAGTTTTACCTTATACTTTTGGTCGTTCTGCATTAAAGCGATTCAACAAAGCAGAAGTTAACATTGTTGAAAGATTGATCAACAAATCAATGCACTTTGGAAAAAAGTATGCAAAAAACACTGGTAGAATGACTGGTAAGAAAACTAAATTAGTTAATACTGTAAAAACTGCTTTTGAGATTATTGAATTAAAAACTGGACAACACCCTGTTCAAGTTTTAGTTAAAGCAATAGAATTTTCTGCTCCAACTGAAGATACTACAAGAATTGTTTATGGTGGTACCACATACCATGTATCCGTTGATGTTGCACCTCTTAGACGAGTTGATATGGCTTTGAAATTTATTGCTGACTCTGTTAAAGAATCAACATTTTCTAATCCTAAACCTATTGAAGAACATTTAGCTGAACAATTAATTCTTGCAGCAAATAATGATTCCAATTCTCCATCTGTAAAGAAAAGACACGAATTAGAGCGTATAGCCCAAGCATCAAGATAGAATTCTTTCAAAAATATTTTCACCAAATCATTATATTCTAAATTACTTGAATTAATTCTAAGTAGCCCGATAGTCTAGTGGTCAAGGATTCTGCCCTCTGGATCTCAAGAGTGGATAGGCGGAGACGGCAGTTCGAATCTGCCTCGGGCTACTGTAATACTATCGTGATATTATTATGTTCTAATTTCATGAATTGCAGTTGCATAATCACATTCTGCCCTTAATCTCATGTATGGGATTAATTTGTAATGAATTGAATACGTGTTATTCTCTCTTAGTAAAATTCCTTTTAGAACTAGTGAAACTAACCCTCTGGATGCAATTGTAATAGTTGTATCTTTTTCATTACATACTCTTTCACGTTTTTCTTGAAATTGTTTTAGTGTGAATGTAATGTCATCAATTTCTAAAACTAACGGCCAAATAATTTCTGCCCAAACAAATCTCCTGTTTTCTGTAGCTGCAGCGTATTTTCCTTTTTCACTCAACATTAATAAGATCTGTAAAAGCGGTTATAACTGAATAGTTGTGTCTCAAAAAGAAATTGAAGAATCATTAGATCTGTTAGAAAAGGATTGGGATTTTGATCCTATCCTAAGAAAATTTGTACTAGGTAAAATTACTGATGTTTCTGATTTTGCAATTAAAGTTAAAGATGTTATTTTTCATGTTCCTTATCTTAATTCTGAAAAAAAATATATTTTATGGAAATGTTTTTGGCCTGATTGTCATAATTGCTGTGATAGACAGGGTAGATTACCATTAACTTCTGATGATTTAATTACAATTGGCAAAGGTTTGAAATACAAAAATACTGCTGATTTTATCAAAAATGAAACTCTTACTGTTACATACGATGAACCTGGACCTTCTGGTCAAATGACTACAATGACTACCATCAACCTAAAAAGAAAAACTGATGAAACTGCTGAAGAAGATGGAACTCACATCTCATGTCGATTCTTAGATGATGCAGGTGCATGTAGTATGCATCCTGACAGACCTGGAGTTTGCTATTTGTATCCCTTTGCTAGTTGGCTAGAAAATGAACAAGGTAAAGCACGTGTACATGCAACTTATCAATTTACAGGTGATTGCCCTGGATTTTATCTTGCAGATAATTTGGATCAAATGAAAGAAGAACTACAAGCATACTCTACTACAATTTATGATTATAACATGGCATCAAATCGAACTAATAGGGAAGGATTTAGTGCAGTTAGTTTTTCTTAGGCTTTAGCAACTTTTAGTAAATCTGAAATTTTGATTTTCATTCCAAATCTATCTTCGTTCTTTTTCATGTAACGGAAAATTGCAATAAAGTCTGGTAGTGCTTTGATAAAACTAAAGTCATTTTGAATTTTTGCTCTTACAAAATTAAAGACTTTGGCATAAACGCTGTAGTGTTTCTCAATTGCCTTCTCATATGCTTTAAAATCATGCATATTTTCTAAGAAAATATCCACACATTGCATGGATGGAATAATTCCTTCACCTAATAGGGCATAAACTGTACCAATTGATTCTCCAACACCTACTACTTTACCTGAATAGTATGGTTTGCATTTATCTGGAGTTGCTAATCTAATTGGACGACCTTTTGTTTGAACAATTTTACCGCCATGTTTTTTCAAAAATCTATCTGTTGCCTTTATGTGATCTTTATTGTAATCACCTGCACCAATATGTGCAAATTTACCACCTAGTGGGAAATACCAAAAGTAACCTGACATTCCTGGAAATGGCTCAATGTAAAAGTCATCATAAGGAACTCCGTTTTCATATTCAACTTTATACTCGTATGTTGGTAAATAGAAATCCTGCTCCATTTTTGGTAAGTAACTTCTGTTAAATCCTGTACAATCTACTATCATATCATAATCGTCTTCAATTTCTGCTAACCTTGGAGCTTTACCATAAATTACATTGGAATCTTTTATGAAATCTTTAATCAATCCAAGTTTATTGTAAGTACAAAGTCCTTTCAAACCAATATCAAATTTTACATTATCATTCATTTTGACATGCATTTCTTTTCCATCATGAATTAGATAGTCATTGAAATCTCTTCCAGTTTTTTTACAAAAATCAGTTAGTTCTTTTTTAATTGTACCCCATGCACAAATTGAATCATGTCTTTCACTTGGCATTCTTTCATATCCTGTTACATCATGTTCTGAGTCTTTTAGTCTGGCCATTAGATAAGAGCCTGCTACACCCATTCCCATTACAGCAATTTTCAAGATACTTTTGCATTCTCTATCTCTAATAAATAGACTATCTGGAATTTAAATTTGTGGCACTAGTTAGTATCAATTACCACTAGTACAAATTAGTCGTTTTTTTTATATACAAAAATCACCTTAAGATAATTACAAGACCAAGTCTGTCATCTGTAAACAATAGTTTCAGATCTTAAGAAAAAATCACTGTCATCAGGAAACAATATTTTCTGATCTTAAGTGACATGGGCTCTCATCGGATCACCTCTTTGGTGTTGATCTTAAGCCCGCCGGTTTTGTTTTTTATTTTT
>ENA-ORXF01001793-ORXF01001793.1-marine-metagenome-genome-assembly--contig:-NODE-1793-length-13525-cov-4.347487_pt1 | contig 13525 bp, 10 predicted proteins | sample MGYA00237864_ERZ511476 | MGnify/ENA primary metagenome ERZ511476 (study PRJEB26306, sample SAMN06343908) | marine metagenome | isolation source: coastal waters | place: Atlantic Ocean: West Antarctic... | reverse complement strand
AGTTCTGGTTCTATTGCTGTTTCTGCACGTTTATTATTAGATACTTTAAAGACGTTTCCAGACCAACCTTTAACTTTTAAAACAGAAGGAGACAATACTATCGAAATTAGTTCTGATCAAGGGAAGTACGACATGGCTTATTTTGGTGGAGATGAATTCCCGAAAGCGGTTTCATTGCCATCACCAAGTAAAACAGTTGTGCCAGCAAGTATCTTAGGAACTGCCATTTCTAAAACAATCTTTGCTGCTGGAAATGACGATTTACGCCCAGTAATGAGTGGTGTCTTTTTTCAGTTTAGTTCACAAAGTTTGACTTTTGTTGCTACAGATGCTCATAAATTAGTAAAATACACAAGAACAGATGTGACTGCAGATCAAACTGCAGAATTCATTATGCCAAAGAAACCTTTAAATTTATTAAAGGGTATTTTAGGTGGTTCTGACAGCGATGTAACCATTGAATATAATGACGCAAACGCAAAGTTTACTTTTGACAATGTGGTTTTAGTATGTCGTCTAATCGATGGGAAATATCCGAATTATGAAGCGGTAATTCCGAAAGAGAATCCGAATAAATTAACCGTAGACAGAGCTTCTTTCTTAAATTCTGTAAGACGTGTTTCTATTTTCTCTAGCAAAACAACCCACCAAATTCGTTTGAAAATGGCAGGTACAGAATTAAATATTTCTGCGGAAGATTTAGATTTTGCAAACAAAGCAGATGAACGTTTAAGCTGTGATTATCAAGGAGATGACATGCAAATAGGTTTCAACTCTCGTTTTTTAAGTGAGATGCTAAACAACCTAAGTTCTAATGATGTTTTAATTGAAATGTCTTTACCAAACAGAGCGGGAATTTTAACGCCTATTGACGGTACTGACGAAGGTGAACAAGTGACCATGCTTGTGATGCCAGTAATGTTGAATAGCTAGCACACGCAGTGTGCATTTTACATAAAAATATTTTTTTTCTGCGCAGGCAAGAATCTAAAATAGATATTTAAAAAACCACAACTTTTAGTTGTGGTTTTTTGTTTACATTTAAATTATGAAAAAATTAATTTTTTTAAGCCTTCTTTTTTGCGCCATTAGTTGTACTAAAAAGATTACTAGTAGTGAAGAATTGACAAGGCCCATTCACGATACCATTGGTTTTGCACAATATGACTGGCAATTAGATTCTATATACAACCGCCTAGAATTAAAAGACACACCAAATACAAAAGCCTGGAAAACAGTTATTTCTCCGCATGACGATTATAAATATGCAGGAAAGTTATACCACAGTTCGTTAGAAGGAATCAATGCACAAAAGGTTATTTTAATTGGTGTTGCCCACCGCGCAAGAAATTATAATTTGCAAGACAAAATAATCTTCGGAAGTTTTACGCATTGGAAATCGCCTTATGGCAAACTAAAAGTTTCTAACTTGAATACTAAAATTCAAGAAAACCTCTCGGAAGAAAGTTTTATTGTGCATGACAGTATGCAACTTTTAGAACATTCATTAGAAGCAATTGTTCCGTTTTTACATAAAAAAAACAGCGCTGTTGAAATTGTTCCAATTCTTATTCCATATATCAATTATGAAGCAATTAATACCATAAGTACTAACCTCAGTAAAGTAGTTTCAAAAATCTTAAAAGCCAATAATTTAAGTTTTGGCAAAGATGTTGCTATTGTAATTTCAAATGATGCCGTGCATTACGGTACGGAGAACTGGAGTAAAAACTTGGCTCCTTATGGAGTGGATCCTTTAGGAACCGAAAAAGCCGTACAACATGACAAGCGCATAATACAGGACTATTTAACCGGAGAAATTTCAATGGAGAAAGTAAAAAGCTTCACAAAAGAGACCGTTCAAGAAGACAATTATAAAGAATACAAATGGGTTTGGTGTGGCAGATATTCGGTTCCTTTTGGATTGGCATTTGCAAACAAACTCAACCTTTTGCAAAATAAAGTTTCGTTAAGGGGAGATTTACTAGCCTATGCTTCTAGTATCGATTATCCGTTAATAGCGGTTGAAGATCTAGGAATGGGAACCACTGCAATTGCAACGCAAAAACATTGGGTTGCCTATACAAGTATTAAATATGAATAAACTACATTTAAATTTCTAAAATCTATTTATTGAATTTCCTAGCCCACCTGTACCTCTCACAAAACAACACCAACATTCTAATTGGCAACTTTATTGCAGATCATATTAGAGGAAACAAGTACGAAAGTTTTTCTAAAGAAATTCAACAAGGCATTTTTTTACACAGAGCAATAGACACGTTTACAGATGCACATAAAATTGTTCGGAAAAGCAAACGCCGTTTGCATGCGCGTTACCGACATTATGACGGTGTTATCATCGATATTTTTTACGATTACTTCCTAGCAAAAAATTGGGCAAACTATTCTGAAATTCCCTTAGCAGTATATACCGATGCTATCTATCATTTATTTGATAAAATTAAATTAGATTTACCTCTAAAATCGCAACAGTTTATAAAGTACATGATTGAATACGACATTCTATTCAATTACCAATACAAAGACGGAATTGAAAAGGTTTTAAATGGCATGAACCATCGAACAAAAGGAAAGTCTCAAATGAACTTGGCAATTGAAGATTTAAAGGTCTTAGAAAGAGAACTTGAAGAGGATTTTACCTTATTTTTCAAAGACTTAATGGCACACACAAATCAGAAATTAAAAGAAATTACAAAAACCATATGAAAAAAATAATTTTAATATGCGCAGTTTCGTTATTGCTCATCAACTGCAAAAAATCCCAAAAGAAAGAAAAAATTACAGGTTTGGTTGCCCAAAAAGCAATGGTAGTTTCTGCCAGAGAAGAAGCTTCTAAAATCGGGGTAGCAATTCTAAAAAAAGGCGGCAATGCTTTTGATGCCATGGTGGCTACGGAACTAGCTTTGGCCGTTGCATATCCGTATGCAGGAAATATTGGTGGTGGTGGATTTATGGTCTACAGAAAAAATGACGGCGAAATTGGCGCCTTAGATTATAGAGAAAAAGCACCTTTAGCAGCTTCAAGAGACATGTATTTAGATGCTGACGGAAATGTAGTCAAAGGAAAAAGCACCGTAGGTTCTATGGCTGTTGGTATTCCTGGAACAGTTGCAGGAGTTTTTGAGGCCCACCGAAAATTTGGATCCATGCATATGGAAGACATTTTACAACCTGTAATCGACTTGGCAAAACGAGGCGTAATTGTAACTTTAAAACAAGAGAAACGAATAAAAAGCTATCAAGAAAGGTTTTTAAAAGTGAATAAAGACACCATTTTATTCAATAAAAACTGGAAAGAAAACGATACCATAAAGTACAATGCATTGGCCGCTACACTTACCAGAATTCAAAAAAACGGTAGCGATGAGTTTTACAAAGGTGAAACAGGGCAGAAATTAGCAAAATTTATACAAGCGAATGGTGGCATTATGACACTTGAAGATTTATCTAAATACGAAGCAAAATGGAGAACACCGATTGCATTTACTTATGACGATTTAAAAGTCATTTCGATGTCTCCACCTTCTAGTGGCGGCATTTGTTTGGCACAAATTATGAACGGAATTGAACCGTATGATTTAGATAAATTCGGACATAATTCTGTAAAAGCAATTCAAGTAATTACCGAAGCTGAAAGACGTGCCTATGCAGATAGAAGCTTCTTTTTAGGAGATCCAGATTTTGTAAAAATACCTTTAGAAACCCTAATTAGTAAAGAATATATTGCGGGTAGAATGGATGATTTTTCTTTTGATAAAGCCACCAAATCTACAGCTATTTCTCACGGAAGCATTGCGATGGTAGAAAGTGATGAAACAACCCACTACTCTATTATAGATCAGTTTGGCAACGCAATCTCTGCAACTACCACGATAAATGCTGGTTATGGTTCGAAACTGTATTCTAGTGAATTGGGTTTCTTTTTAAATAATGAAATGGACGATTTTTCTAGCAAAGCAGGTGTACCAAATATGTTCGGCCTCGTTGGTGCAAAAGCGAATGAAATTGCTCCTGAAAAAAGAATGTTGAGCTCTATGACCCCAACCATTGTAGAAAAAAATGGAAAACTTTGGATGGTTGTTGGAACTCCTGGCGGCTCTACAATTATCACATCTGTTTTACAAACTATTTTAAACGTACATGAATTTGGTTTCGGAATGCAGGAAGCTATCAATCAACCCCGTTTTCACCACCAATGGTTGCCAGATATAGTGATGATGGAACCAAATCAGTTTGATAAAAAAACGACTGACAAACTAAAAAAATTAGGATACAACATCAATGAAAAAGATTCAAAGGTACTTGGTAAAGTTGAAGGCATTCTAGTACTGCCCAATGGGAGTTTAGAAGGCGGTGCAGATCCTAGAGGAGATGACAAGGCTGCTGGGTTTTAATTGGTGGCTGTTGGCAAAATAAAAAATAAAGATTACTTTGGATAGAGTTTGGCTTAAAACGCATCAATTTTAAAAGGTTCTCGATACAATTTTGTCCAAAACCGATATCACTCGAACTAAAACCTTAGTATTAAAATCGTTGAAAAACAACTCAAAACTAAAGACTAAAAATTAACAACTAAACTATGATACAACCATTCCATCTCGCAATTCCTGTTCAGAATTTAGAAATCTGTAGAACTTTTTATAGAGATATTTTAAATTGTGAAGAAGGCCGAAGTACCGAAGATTGGGTAGATTTTAATTTCTTCGGTCATCAATTGGTCATTCATCAAAAAGAGGACTTTAAAGCAGTACGAATTTCGAATCCTGTAGACGGCCATGATGTTCCTGTTCCGCATTTTGGCGTTGTTTTAAGCTGGAAAGATTGGCATTCTTTAGCCGAACGACTAGAAGCTGAAAACACAAAATTTGAGATCGCACCTTGCATTCGTTTTAAAGGTAAAGTTGGCGAGCAAGCTACCATGTTTTTTAAAGATCCAGAAAACAATGCTTTAGAGTTCAAAGCTTTTAAAGACATGAGTCAGTTATTTGCCAAATAATGCAACTATTAGAAACACATAATGTTGAAAAACTAGAAAACCCTGTACGTTTTCAAGAGTATGGTGTTGGAATTTTTAAAACGAATCCCACAAAATCTAGCATTAAAAAAGCCATTAAAAAAGAGCTTGTTTTTATTGATGGGACTTTAGCTACAACCTCAAAATACATTTCTGGTGGTGAAAAAATCGAACTTTTTGAATCTGAGAATTCTTCAACTTTTGAAAGATTAAAATTAGATTTAGAGGTGTTGTTTGAAGATGATTATTTGGCAATAATTTATAAACCTGCAGGAATCTTAGTGAGTGGAAATAAATTTGTAACCATTGCAAATGGATTGTCCCAAAATCTTAAAAAAAGTAAGCAATCAGATGCAGTAAAACCACAGCCCGTTCACCGACTAGACTACCCAACGAGTGGTCTTCTATTGATCGGTAAAACAAGCTCTGCAATTACTGAACTAAGTAAGTTATTCGAAAATAAAGAAATCAGAAAAACCTATTTTGCAATTACTATTTATAAAATGAGCACTGAAGGAACCATCAATTCCAAAATTGATAAAAAGAGTGCGCTTACAACGTTTGAAGTATTAAGACAATTAACTTCAGAACGTTTTAAGTTTTTAAACTTGGTAAAATTACAGCCTAAAACAGGAAGAAAACACCAATTAAGAAAACATTTATTATCCATTGGAAATCCTATTTTAGGAGATAAAGAATATTTTTTAGAAGCTAAAATTTTAAAAGGAAAAGGATTGTTTTTACATGCAGGTAGATTAGACTTTACACATCCTTTTACGAAGGTGAACATTTCAATTTCAAAAGAGCTTCCCAAAAAATTTATTAAAATTTTTTCTGAAATTTAAATAAAGGCAATACCTCGTATTTTCTTTTTAAAATTGATAATTTAGCTTCCTATTTAATTTTATTAAAATGAAAAAGATTTTTAAATTTATTGGAATACTTTTATTGCTTTTAATTGTGGCAATAGGAATTTACTATGCTGCGTATAACGAGGCTTTACCGAAAGGAAAACAAGGGAAAGAAGCAGAGGCTTTGGCTCTTAAAATGTTCAATGCGCTGGATGGCGAAGCATACGAAAACACAGAAACTTTAGAATGGAGTTTTCAAAACGAACACCATTACAGCTGGAATAAAAGTACAAATACTGTTATTGTAAAATGGAGTGAAAATGCAGTTCATTTACTTCTAAATGAACCAGAAAATAGTCTTGTTTATTTTAAAGGGATTGAAGTTGAAAATCCAGCTTCAAAAATAATTAAGCAAGCACAAGACTTTTTTAACAACGACTCTTTTTGGCTAGTAGCACCTTACAAAATTTTTGATTCTGGTACAAAAAGACGCATTGTAAAACACAATGACAAAGACGCATTATTGATTACCTATACGACTGGAGGAACCACTCCAGGAGATTCTTATTTATGGATTCTAGACGAAAACTACCTTCCTACCTCGTTTAAAATGTGGACAAAAATAATTCCACTAGGTGGTGTTTCTGCAACTTGGTCTGACTGGAAAACAACTGAAACAGGTATAAAGCTTCCAACAAAACACACCCTTTCTTTATTTGGCTTAGAAATAAATATGGGCGCTGTGAAATCTATAAATAACAAAGCAAATATTTTAGCTAACAAAATTTTAAAAGCTATTAATAATGAAGCTTATAAAAAAACACGCTTTTTAGAATGGAGTTTTGGTGGTCGAAGAAGTTTTAAATGGGACAAAGAAAAAAATATTGTGGCTATTTCATGGGATACGATTCGTGTAAACCTACCTACTAGAAATAAGGAAAACAGTACTGTCTTCTTCAACAATACAAAACAAAAAATTGCAGACACTGTACTTATAAAAAAAGCTTGGGATATTTTTAATAACGATTCTTTTTGGCTGGTAGCGCCCCACAAGTTATTCGAAAAAGGAATCATTAGAAGCATTCAAAAAGTAGATGGCAAAGATGCTCTCTTCGTAAAATATACAAAAGGTGGTTCTACTCCTGGAGATTCGTATCTTTGGATTTTAGAAGATAACAACATTCCAAAAAGTTATAAAATGAATGTGCCAAGTATGAAAATGAATGAAGTTCCAGCTACTTGGGACGATTGGATTACCACAGAAAGTGGTACATTATTACCAACAAGTCATACATTTTCTAGCGGCAACACATTAAGCATGGGAACAGTAAAAGGATACAATTAATGAATTCAAAAACAATAGCAAACGGTATTTTAAGAGCTTTAGGAATTATAGTGGGCGTTTTACTTCTTCTTTACTTTCTATATGCCATTCAATCTGTAATTGTTTATATAATTATTGCAGGAGTTTTATCATTGATAGCAAGACCTATCATTCTTTTTTTAAGAAAAAAATTAAAGTTTCCAAACACCATTGCGGTTGTCTTTGCCATGGCTTTAATGTTCAGTCTTTTAACCGGTTTAATTTTAATGTTTATTCCCTTAATTGCAGAGCAAGGAAAAAGCTTGTCTTTATTAGAAGTAGACAAACTGCAGCGGAATGTAACAGAAATATTTACTGAAATAACCGCTTATTTTTCCTCTAAAGGAATTGATGTTTTAGGCGAGTTAAAAAATGTTGATATTCTTTCTAAGTTTAAAGAAATTCCGAATTTTTTAAATGCAGTTGTCGCTACTGTTGGATCTATAAGTGTTGGCTTATTTTCTGTATTGTTTATTTCTTTCTTTTTTATGAAAGACAGTCAGTTATTAAAAAACGGTGTCATGACCATCATCCCGAACGGCAAAGAAGGCAGGTTTTCTAAATCCTTAGAAACCATTAATGACTTATTATCTAGCTATTTTATTGGTTTACTCTTACAGATTACTATTTTATTTGTTTTGTACACCCTTATTTTATTAATTTTTGGTATTGACAATGCCATCGTAATTGCTTTTTTATGCGCCTTGTTAAATCTAATTCCTTATGTTGGCCCAATGATTGGTGCAGTGATTATGTTTGTTTTATCAATGACAAGTAATATTGGTCAAGATTTTCAAAACAACATTTTACCCACGACTATTTATGTAATGATAGGTTATTTTATTGCCCAATTAATTGACAATTTTGCAAGTCAGCCAATTATTTTTTCAAAGACTACAAAGTCACATCCTTTAGAAATATTTTTAACGATTATTATTGGTGGTTTGCTTTTTGGAGTTGTTGGTATGATTACTGCCGTTCCTATCTACACCGCCTTAAAAGTAATTTTAAAAGAGTTTCTATCTGATAATAAAATTGTAAAATCTATTACAAAAGATATTTAAATAGTTTTTGAACACAGCCATTTTACATACAGACATTCAGCAATTTATTACTGAAAATTTAAAAGCAGATATTACAAAACTGATTTTAAAAGGAAGTCCTTTTGAATCCGTTTCAATACAAGAACTGGCAACTCAAATTGTATCAAAACAAAAAGCAGAACACAAACTTACTTCTTGGTTTCAAACAAAAAACATCTATTACCCTGAAAAACTGAATATTGAACAGACTTCATCTGAAAGCACGGCCAACTATAAAGCAAACATCGTTTGTGGAGCATCAATTATAGACATTACTGGTGGTTTTGGAGTGGACTGTTTTTACTTTTCAAAATATTTTAAAACGGTTACGCATTGCGAAATTAACGAAGAGTTATCAGCCATTGTAACCCACAATTATCAACAATTAAAAATAAAAAATAGCACCACTTTTTACGGTGATGGCTTAGCATATATTGCAAATAATAAGAAAAACTACGATTGCATTTATATAGATCCGTCTCGAAGAGATGATGCAAAAGGGAAGGTTTTTCTACTCAAAGATTGCGTGCCCAATGTACCTGAGAATATTGATTTGTTGTTTTCAAAAACAAGTCAAGTCCTTGTTAAAGCGTCTCCTATTTTAGACATTACAAGTGCTATACATGAGTTAAAGTTCGTAAAAGAAGTGCATGTAGTTGCCGTTAATAATGAAGTAAAAGAAGTGTTGTTTTTATTGGAAAAAGACTTCGAAGCAGCCATTCAAATTAAAACAATAAATATTAGTAAAAATGAAACACAATCCTTTCATTTTAAATACAAAGAAGACCTTTATTCAACCTATTCTGAGCCACTTTCTTATTTGTATGAACCCAATGCTGCCATTTTAAAATCTGGTGGATTTCATCAAGTTACAAACAAACTGAACGTAGAAAAACTCCACCAGCATTCTCATCTTTACACAGCAAACATTCTTTTAGATTTTCCAGGCAGAAGATTTAAAATTGAACATGTTCTTTCTTATGACAAAAAGAAATTAAAAAAATTACTTCCAGGAAATAAAGCAAATATTACCATAAGAAACTTCCCTAAAACGGTAGCACAAATAAGAAAAGAAACCAAGATCACAGAAGGCGGTACTGTATTTATTTTCTTTACAACCAATTTTAAAAATGAATTGGTGGTATTAATTTGTCGCAAAATTGTCTAATTTTATTTAGATCTTTCTAAAGCACCAGCTCCGCTTATTTTTAGTAGATTTGTAGTAAAGCTTCTTATTTCATGCAAACAATTTCTTATCAGGGTTTAAAAATCACCAACCTAACTCAGCACAAAATTGAAGACGAATTGGTTGTTGAAGCACCTTTGCAAATAAATATAAATAGTGAGGCATACACCGTTGTTATGAGAACTCCGGATGACGATATCGAATTGATTAGAGGCTTGTTATTTGCAGAAGACATTTATAAAGGAACTGTTAACTTTAAAGCAACCATAGAAAAAGAAGAAAATAAGATTCCTTCCATTATAAGTATAAGCATTTCTAAAAAAAACTTAGGAAAAGGATACCTCAATAAAAGAACCCTACTATCTGTTTCTTCTTGTGGAATTTGTGGTAAAAAAGAATTGAAAAACATTGAAGTAACTGGAAATAAGTTAGGCACAGAAACAAAACTAACTGCAGCCATAATTCATGAAATGTTTATTAAAATGCATTCTTTTCAAGAAACTTTTAAAAAGTCTGGAGGCAGTCATGCTGCTGCCATTTTTAATAAAAAAAATGAACTGTTAACGATTAAAGAAGATATTGGAAGACACAATGCTGTAGATAAAACCATTGGTAACTTGTTACTAGAAAACAACTTAAAAAGTGCCAATTACTTGTTCGTAAGTGGTAGGGTTTCTTATGAGATTGTATCCAAGGCTTTTATTGCTAAAATACCTATTATTGTTGCCGTTTCTGGGTGCTCTTCCTTGGCGGTAGATTTTGCAAAAGAATTTGGCATTTGCTTGATTGGGTTTACCCGAGAAAATAAAATGACCATCTACGCCAATCCTTCTTATATTAAAAAATAGAAAAGCCATGTCAAAAAAAATAAACGCCCAGCCACCAGAAAAATTAACAGGCATTCAGTTGCATGAAATTCCGACTTCTGCTGTTGGTTTTAAGGCTATAAAATCTTCTATAAATGTGATTGTAAATGAAGTTGGACTTGTAAAAGGAATTCAACTTTTAAAAAACATAAATCAGAAAGAGGGTTTTGACTGCCCAGGTTGTGCTTGGCCAGATCCTGATGCAAAACGGGCTTTTCTAGCTGAATATTGTGAAAATGGCGCGAAAGCAGTGGCGGAAGAAGCTACTAAAAATAAGGTTTCTCCACTTTTCTTTGCGACACATTCCGTAGCCGAATTGTCTGAATTGTCTGATTATGAAATTGGTAAAAGCGGTAGAATTACACAACCCATGTATTTGCCCGAAGGAAAAGATAATTATGAAGAAATTTCTTGGGAAGCTGCCTTTACTTTAATTGGAAAAGAGTTAAATAATTTAAAATCCCCCGATGAAGCGGTTTTTTATACTTCGGGAAGAACCAGCAATGAAGCTGCTTTCTTATACCAATTATTTGTCAGACAATTTGGGACAAACAACTTACCAGATTGCTCTAATATGTGCCATGAATCTAGCGGAGCCGCCCTAACAGAAACGTTAGGTATCGGAAAAGGCTCTGTTACTTTAGAAGACTTTAAACACACCGATTTGGTGATTGTTATCGGACAAAACCCAGGAACCAATCATCCAAGAATGTTAACGGCACTTGGAGAAACTAAAAAAAGTGGTGGTAAAATAATTACAGTAAACCCATTGCCAGAAATTGGATTAATGAATTATAAAGATCCACAAAATCCACTAAAATGGATTGGATCTGGACAAGATTTAACAGACCTTTTTTTACAAGTAAAAATAAATGGCGATGTTGCTTTGCTAAAGATTATTTTAAAATTAATGAAAACAAGGGAATTAGAAACTCCTGGAAGTGTTTTCAATCACACTTTTATCAATGAAAAAACTGCTGGTATTGAAGAAATGTTGTCTGATTTGGATTTGTATTCTATTGAAGAATTACTGCCACAAACAGGCATTTCTCTAGAAAAAATAAAAGAAGCAACAGCCTTAATTATCCAAAACGAAAAAATCATCATCTGTTGGGCAATGGGCTTGACACAGCACAAAAACTCGGTAGACAATATTCGAGAATTGGTTAATATTCTCTTGTTAAAAGGAAGTATTGGTAAAAAAGGCGCTGGAACTTGCCCTGTTCGCGGACATTCTAATGTACAAGGAGACAGAACGATGGGAATCTGGGAGAAAATGCCAGAGAGCTTTTTAGATAAATTAGATACTGCATTCGATTTTAAATCGCCCAGAAAACATGGCTTCGATGTGGTTGCTTCCATTGAAGCAATGCACCAAGAGAAAGTAAAAGTTTTTATTGGTATGGGTGGTAATTTTGTTTCTGCAACACCAGATACAGAGTTTACTGCAAATGCGATGCAGAATTGCGATTTGACCGTTCACGTTTCTACGAAATTAAATAGAAGTCATTTAATTCATGGTAAAAAAGCATTAATTTTACCTTGTTTGGGCAGGTCTGAAAAAGATTTTCAAGCTACTGGAGCACAATTTATATCGGTAGAAAACTCTATGGGAATTGTACATCAGTCCCATGGTCATTTAGAACCACACTCAGAAAAACTATTAAGTGAACCCGCAATTGTGGCCGGTTTGGCAAATGCTACTTTAAAAAACTCAAAAATCAATTGGACTGCTTTAGTTTCTAATTATGATTTTATTCGAAATAAGATTGAAGCGGTTATTCCTGGCTTTGAAAATTATAACGAACAAGTACGCGTAAAAGGTGGGTTCTATTTACCAAATAATGCAAGAGAAAACAACTACGCACCTACTGCTACTGGTAAAGCTAATTTTTCTTTGAATACGCCATCAGATTTAAAATTAGAAGCGCATCAATTTATTATGATGACCATACGCTCTCATGACCAATACAATACCACTATTTATGGACTAGATGACAGATATAGAGGTGTTTTAAATGAAAGAAGAGTTTTATATATGAATGCTGATGATATGGAAAATCAAAATTTAAAATCTTTAGACTTGGTAGACATAAAAAGTCATTTTAATGGTGAAGAAAGAATTGCAAAAGGCTTTTTAGTGGTAAAGTACAACATTCCAAAACAATGCACGGCTACCTATTTTCCTGAAGCCAATGTTTTAATTCCGCTTAACAGTGTTGCTAAAATTAGCAATACACCCGCATCTAAAACAGTTATTATAAGTATTGAAAAAAGATAATTTATCTTTGCAAGATATTTTATAAAATCAACCCTATGAAAAAATCGATACTTTTAATATTTACACTTCTTTTTAGTTTTTTATCAGTAGCACAAATGGAGCCTGTTCCAGAAATAAAGAATCAAAAAGGATTTATTAAACTCGATTTCCTTTCCTTAAAAATGGCTAAAACTTCAATTGCGAATGAACCTAATATGGGGCTTACAGGAATTCATTACAATTTACTTTTAAATGAAAATTTTTATACAGGCGTTGGTATTTATGGCGCTGTAACAGGTAAAAGAGGAGGTTTTTTTACATTAGGCATCAATGCAGGGTTTAAACAAAAAATAACCAATAAATTATATATCGATACTGGTTTTCATTTTGGTGGTGGTGGCGGTGCAAGCGCACCAGACGGTGGCGGTGCATTTATTTTACCTCATTTAAATCTAGGGTACGATTTTAAGGCTTTTTCATTAAATACAGGTTGGAGTTTTGTTACCTTTTTTGATGAAGGGCTCATCAAAGGAAATCAATTAAATGTTGCACTAGAAATTCCTTTAAGTTTCAATTACTCAAATTATAATGCCACTGAAAAAATATTTTCAGAAAAACTTTTAAGTGTATCTTCTTGGAAGCAAGAAACTAAGAAAACTTCATTTCTAGTTCACTTTAATAATTTAAAAGTCAAAAATGAAGGACGCTTAAAAGGAAGAACAATAAAACTTGCGGGCTTTGAATTTGCAAATTACTTTACAAAAAATTGGTTTACATTTTTAAAAGTAGACGGTGCTTATGGTGGTATTAAGGCAGGTTTTATGGATGTCTTTTTAGGAGGAGGTTATCATTTTTCATTCAACAAAGCAAACACAAATA
>ENA-ORXF01001792-ORXF01001792.1-marine-metagenome-genome-assembly--contig:-NODE-1792-length-13537-cov-2.696657_pt1 | contig 13537 bp, 10 predicted proteins | sample MGYA00237864_ERZ511476 | MGnify/ENA primary metagenome ERZ511476 (study PRJEB26306, sample SAMN06343908) | marine metagenome | isolation source: coastal waters | place: Atlantic Ocean: West Antarctic... | reverse complement strand
GCAGGTCAATGCGATCGGCGCGCGGATCGAAAGCGCAACGACAGGCACGGTGCTGACCAATGTCCAGGCGACGGGGCGATTTGCCGGATCGCGGCTGGCGATCGACCGCTTTACCGCCGATGCCGGCAAGGGCGGTCGCGTGACGGGCGCGGGCAATTTCGATTTTGCGGCACCCAAGGGTATTGGCCTCGCGCTGCGGATATCGGCGGATCATGCGGTGATGATCAACCGCGACGATATCGGCGCGACGGTGACGGGGCCGTTGACCGTTACCTCCAATGGCAGCGGCGGCGAGATCGCGGGGGACGTGACGCTCGACAGGAGCCGCTATCGCCTGGGGCAGGCCACCGCGGCGAGCGCGGTGCCCAAGCTCAATATCCGGGAGATCAACCTGCCCGGTGGGGCGGAAGAGGATGACCGGCCGACGAGCCCGTGGACGCTGGCGATCCGCGCGCGTGCGCCCAATCAGGTGATGGTCAGCGGACTCGGCCTGACGAGCGAATGGTCAGCCGATCTGCAGATTGCGGGCCAGCCCGATAATCCCGCGATCACGGGACGCGCAATGATGATCCGCGGCGATTACGAGTTTGCGGGTCGCCAGTTCCAACTGGCGCGCGGGATCATCCGCTTTGCGGGGGAACAGCCCGCCAACCCGGCGCTGGATATCGAGGCGAATGCCGATACGACCGGGCTGAACGCGACGATCCGGGTGACGGGCAATGCGGTCAAACCCGAGATTTCGTTTACGAGCGTGCCCGCATTGCCGCAGGACGAACTGCTGTCGCGGCTGTTGTTCGGGACGTCGATCACCAGCCTGTCCGCGCCCGAAGCACTGCAACTCGCCGCTGCCGTCGCGGCGTTGCAGAATGGCGGCAACGGGATCAACCCGATCAATGCGGTACGCCGTGCGGCGGGCCTCGACCGGTTGCGCATCCTGCCCGCCGATCCCCAGACAGGCCAGGGCACGTCGATCGCGGCGGGCAAATATATCACGCGGCGGCTATATGCCGAGATCGTCACCGACGGGCAGGGCTATTCCGCCACGCAGGTCGAATTTCAGGTGACCCGCTGGCTCTCGCTGCTGTCGAGCATTTCAACGCTCGGGCGGCAGAGTGCCAATGTGCGGGTCTCCAAGGATTATTGATCAGGCCGCGAGGCGATCGGGGGCGACCATGTCGTCGTTCCCTTCGGCGACCATGGTGACCGGTGGCACAACCGCTGCGGCGCGGGGCATGTCGGGGAACAGGAAGCGCGCGGCATAGACCGCAACGCCGAGCGCGAGATACGCGCCGATCACGAACACCGGGTTGACCATCAGGCCGACGCCGAACGCGATCCGGAGAAAATTCGGGTGGATCCCGATGTCGCGGCCAAGGCCTTCGCAGACGCCAAGGAGCGTGTCGGAGCGGTTGAAGAGGGGGGTAAAGTTGGGCACGTCGCGGTCTCCTGAAGGCTGCCGGCAGGTCAGCGCCGGGTGATGCCCGACGCTTCGCAAAGCCTGTGCCAAAATGAATTCCGGGTGTCCGTAGAAGGGGTTAGCTTAACATGGGGTTGCTGGCGGCATTCGGTGGCCTTCGCGCCGCGCCAGATATTGGTGTAATGCGCCAGAGTCGTGGCGATCCTTGAACGCACCGTCATCGGTGCAGCACACCACCCTGGACGACGCACCGATCAGTGTGGGTGAAACCGCGAGGGTGCGGGTCATCGTCCCGCGCCCTCGCGTTGCAGCGATCAGTTCGGTGCGCCGATGACCGCCTTTATTTCCATGAAATCGGCCAGGCCGTATTTGCCGCCTTCGCGCCCATTGCCCGACTGTTTGTAGCCGCCGAACGGCGTGCCGCCGCCGCCCGACCAGGTGTTGATCGTGACCATGCCTGCGCGCAGCCGCGGGGCGACCTCGGCGGCCTTGGCAGGATCGCCGGAGATGGTCGCGGACAGGCCATAGTCGGTGTCGTTGGCCATTTCGATCGCCTGTTCCTGATCGTCATAGCTGGTGATCGTCGCGACGGGGCCGAAGGTTTCTTCGCGCCAGATGCGCATGTCGGGCGTGACGTCGGTGAAGAGCGTCGGCTGGACGTAATAGCCGGCATTGCGACCATCGGGGCGACCGGTGCCGCCGGTGACGAGCGTCGCGCCTTCGTCGATCGCGGACTGGATCAGGTCCTGGATCTTGTCGAACTGCGCCTTGTTGACGACGGGGCCGATGTGCGCGCCCATTTCGGCAGGATCGCCGACCGCGACCGATTCCATGATCTGTTTGACGACGCCGCTGGCGGCATCGACCTGGCTCTTGTGGACGAGGAGGCGGGTCGGTGCGATGCAGCTTTGGCCCGAATTGGCGAGGACGCCCTGTACCGTCGGGGGCAGGACCTCACCGAGATTCGCGCCTTCGAGGACCAGATTGGGGGCCTTGCCGCCCAGTTCCTGATGGACGCGCTTGACCGTCGCCGCCGCCGCCTGCGCGACCGCGATCCCGGCGCGGGTCGAGCCGGTGAAGCTGACCATGTCGACGCCCTTGTGGCTGCTGAGCGCCGCACCGACGCCGGGACCGTCGCCGTTGACGAGGTTGAAGACGCCGGCGGGTACGCCCGCCTTGTCGAGAATCTCGGCAAGGATGATCGCGTTCGTCGGGGCTTCCTCCGACGGTTTCAAAATCATGGTATCCCCGGCGGCGAGCGCGGGGGCGACCTTTGCGCAGATCTGGTTGAGCGGCCAGTTCCACGGCGTGATCATTGCGACGACGCCCAGGGGCTCATGCACGACCTTGTTCTTGCCGACGCGTTCCTCGAACTGAAATTCCTTGAGCGCGGCGAGCGTGCCCATGAAATAGCCGAGCCCGGCGGGGGCCTGCGCAGCCTGGGCGAAGCCGACGGGGGCGCCCATTTCCTCGCTCGTCGCCTTGGCGAGATCGGGGATCCGCGCCTTATATTCCTCGATAATGCGTTCGAGCAGGGCGACGCGATCGGCGACGCTGGTCTGCGAATAGGTCCTGAACGCCTTTTGCGCGGCGGCGACGGCCTTGTCGACATCGGCCTTGGTGCCCAGGGTGATCTCGGTTACCGGTTGCTCACTGGAGGGGTCGATGACCTGATGGCGCGTGCCACCGTCGCTGTCGATCCACTGACCATCGATGAAATGTTTGAGGTGGCTGTGCATGGCGCTCTCTCTCTCCAGTTTTCGATATTCGGGTTTGGCGCAGCATTGCGACCGCGCGGTGACAGTTGCAACCCGAAACGCATTCATCGCGTTGGCGGTGTGGACATTCGACAGGAGATGACGATGGCGCTTCCCTTTTCCCCCATGATCGCGCGGCCGCGGCGATGACTACGGCGATGACTACGGCGATGAATACGGCGACGACGGCGTTCGTCGAACACATCGGCGGCCCCGAGGTGATCCAGTGGCGTGACGAGACGTTGCCACCACCGGGTAGGGGCGAGGTGCGGATGCGCAATACCGCCGTGGGGCTGAACTATATCGACGCCTATTTCCGCAGCGGCCTGTATCCCGCCACGCTGCCGATGGGGTTGGGATCCGAAGCGGCAGGGGTCGTCGAGGCGGTGGGTGAGGGCGTGACCGACTTCGCGCCGGGCGACCGGGTCGGGACGTTCGGCCCATCGCGCGGCGCCTATGCGACCGCGCGCAATCTGCCCGCCGACAATCTGGTCGCGCTGCCCGATGCGATCGACGACCGCACCGCCGCGGCCTTGCTGCTGAAGGGCGCGACTGCCGCATTCCTGATCGAGGAATGCGCGCAGGTGCGGGCGGGGCAGACGGTGCTGGTCCATTCCGCCGCGGGCGGGGTCGGGCATATCCTGGTCGGCTGGCTGACGCATATCGGCGCGGTCGTCATCGGCAGCGTCGGGACCGACGACAAGGTCGCGATGGTGCGCGCGATGGGGGCGGCGCATGTCATCAACCACAAGACCGAGGACGTCGCCGAACGGGTTCGCGCGATCGCGCCCGAGGGCGTGCCCGTCATCCTCGACGGGGTGGGCAAGGCGACATGGCCGGTGTCGCTGGCCTGCGTCGCGCGGCGGGGCCTGATCGTGAGCTATGGCAACGCGTCGGGCGCGGTCGAGGGCGTCAACCTGGGTGTCCTCGCGGCGAAGGGATCGATTTTCGTCACGCGGCCGACGCTGTTCGATTACGCGGTCGGGCGCACGGCGAAGCAGGCGCTGGTAGACCGGGTGTTCGCAATGGTCGCCAAGGGCGCGATCACGCCCGAAATCGGCCAGGAATTCGCGTTGACCGATGCCGCCGACGCGCATCGCGCGATGGAGGCGGGCGAGACGCATGGCAGTACGCTGCTGATCCCGTAACGCTGGGGTCGACACGGCATTTCGCCGGATGACGAAAATGTCATCCGGCGGATGGCAATGCGCCATATGCCGCGGCATATCGGCGATGGCCGGGAGTAGCCATGTCGAACCAACCTATATTCTATGATGCCAGCGGCCGTCGGCGGCGGCGGTTTCTGCTCGCGGTCGCGGCGTTCGTGACGCTGTTGATCCTGTCGGTCGCGGTGTTCGTCACCTCGATCGGCGCGGTCCCGTCGCCGCCGCTGCTCCCGGTCCAGCGCGAGGACCCGGCGCTGCACAAATTGCCGCCGCCGCATGGCGTGCTGTCCAGTGCGCGCCGCACCGTCAATTACTATGCGCATGCGCTGTTCGGCACGACGGCGACCAAGACGGCTAGCGCCGCGCCGACCGCGACGAACCCCGCGCTCGCGATCGCGTTTCACGCGCCGTGGGACCAGTCGAGCGCCGCGAGCCTGGCGCGGCATATCGACCAGCTCGACTGGGTCATCCCCGGCTGGGTATCGGTGACGGGGGCGAACCACCAGATCACGGTGTTCCGCGACACGCCGGGACGATCGATCATCAATCGTGCGGTGCATCGCCCGATGGTGGTGCCGATGATCCAGAACGCGATCAACGGCAACTGGGACGGCGCGGGCATGGCGGCATTGCTCGCCAGTCCGGCGGCGCGCGGTGCCTTCCTCGACAAGCTGGTGCCGTGGCTGGCGCAGAACCAGGCCGGGGGCGCATTCTTCGATTTCGAGGAACTGCCGGCCTCCGCGCAGGCAAATTATCGCGCGTTCCTCGGCGAGGCGCGGACGCGGTTCGCGCCGCATGGCTGGGTAGTGACGATCGCCGCACCCGTCGGCAACCCCGACTGGAACCTGCCCGCCTATGCCAGGGTGACCGACAAGATTTTCCTGATGGCGTATGACGAGCATGAAACGAGCGGCGCGCCCGGGCCGATCGCATCGCAGCTATGGTTCGCGCGAAGCGTCGCGCAGGCGGCGCGCGGGATCCCGGCCAGCAAGCTGGTCGTCGCATTCGGCTCCTACGCCTATGATTGGCATGACGGGGGTGGCGATGCGCTCGACGTCGAGGAGGCGTGGCAGGATGCAGCCGACTCCGGCGCGACGCCGATGTTCGATCGCGCGAGCGGCAATAGCGGCTTTGGCTATAGCGAGGGCGGGTCGCGGCATACGGTGTGGATGCTCGATGCGGCATCGGCGTATAACCAGATCGCGTTCCTGAATCGCGCGGGCGTTCACAGCGTTGCGCTCTGGCGGCTGGGGTCGGAGGATCCGGGGGTGTGGACGCTGTTCGGTCGCGACCATCGGACCTTGCCGGCGCCATCGGTGATCGACCCCGTGCCGGCGGGGACCAATGTCGACATCGAGGGCGCGGGCGAGATATTGAAGATCACGCGGGAGCCTGTCGAGGGCGCGCGCCGCGCGATCGCGGGGCCGGGCGGGACGATCGCAGATGTCGTGTTCGATCGCCTGCCCTCGCCCTATGTCGTCGACCGGACAGGATTTCACCCTCGCCAGGTTGCGCTGACGTTCGACGATGGTCCGGATCCGACGTGGACACCCAAGATTCTCGACATCTTGAAGCAATATCAGGTGCCGGGCACGTTCTTCATCATCGGTGAGAATGCGCTGACCGAGCGGCCGCTGCTCGAACGCATGATGGCGGAGGGGCATGAGGTCGGCAGCCACACCTATACCCACCCCAATCTGGCCAATGTCGGGCCGCGTCAGGTGATGTTCGAACTGAACGCGACGCAGCGGCTTTTCCAGGCCTTTACCGGCCATTCGCTCCGCCTGTTCCGCGCGCCCTATTTCGGCGATGCCGAGCCGACCACGGCGGACGAAATCGAACCGGCACTCGAAGCGCAGCAGCGCGGCTATGTCTCGGTCGGGCTGCACGTCGATCCGGGTGACTGGAAGCGCCCGGGCGTCCAGGCGATAGTCGACAAGACGATCGGCGACATTACCGCAGGCCCCGCGCAGTGCGGCGAAGATGCGGACGCCAATTGCAGCCGCAACATCGTCCTGCTCCACGATGCGGGCGGCAACCGGGCGCAGACCGTTGCGGCGCTGCCGATCATCATCCAGCGGTTGCGGGCGATGGGCTATAGCTTCGTTCCCGTCTCGCAACTGGCGGGGATTTCGCGCGCGGCGGCGATGCCGCCGATCACGGGTAGCGAGCAGCTGGCGGCGCGCGCCGACCTGGCGTTGTTCACGACGCTCGGCGGGATCGTGGTCACGCTGCACTGGCTGTTCGGGATCGCGATCACGATCGGCATCCTGCGCGCGCTCGCCCTGTCGGCGCTGGCGCTGATCCAGGCGCGGCGCGAGAGCCGGGAGATTTTCCCGACGATCGACCCGACGCGCTTCGTCACCGTCATGATCCCCGCCTTCAACGAGGAACAGGTGATCGAACGCGCGGTGCGCGGGGTGCTCGATTCGACCGAGGTCGAGATCGAGGTAATCGTGATCGACGACGGGTCGAAGGATGCGACGAGCCAGGTCGTGCGCGACGCCTTTGCGGGCGATGACCGGGTACGCCTGCTGACGCTGGACAATGGCGGCAAGGCGCGCGCGCTCAATCGCGGGCTCGAATTGGCGCGTGGCGAGATCGTGATCGCGCTGGATGCCGACACGCAGTTCGAACCGACGACGATCGCGCGCCTCGCGCGGTGGTTCGTCGATCCCGAACTGGGCGCGGTCGCGGGCAATGCGAAGGTCGGCAATCGCGTCAACCTGATCACCAAATGGCAGGCGCTGGAATATATCACCGCGCAGAATCTCGAGCGGCGCGCGCTGGCGCGGCTGAACGCGATGACGGTGGTGCCCGGCGCGGTCGGCGCGTGGCGGCTATCGGCGATCAAGAGCGTCGGCGGCTATCCCCATGATACGTTGGCCGAGGATCAGGATCTGACGATCGCGATCCAGCGCGCGGGGTGGAAGGTCCGGTACGATCAATATGCGATCGCGTGGACCGAGGCGCCCGAGACGCTGCGCGCGCTGGCGAAGCAGCGGTTCCGCTGGGCATTCGGGACGTTGCAATGCCTGTGGAAGCACAGCGCCGCGATCGGCCGGTCGAGCCCGCGCGGGCAGGGCTGGGTCGGGTTGCCGCAGGCGATCGTGTTCCAGATCCTGCTCGCCGCGATTTCGCCGATCATCGACCTGGCGCTGCTGGTCAGTTTCTTCCTGACCTATGTCGCGATCGTCGCGCATGGCTGGGCGCAGACGAGCCATGATGTCGAGAAGATGCTGCTATACTGGCTGATCTTCACCGCCATCGACATGCTGGCCGCGACGATCGCCTTCGCGCTCGAACGCAAGGAACGGTGGCGGTTGCTGTGGCTGCTGATCCCGCAGCGGATCGGCTATCGTCAGGTGATGTATTATGTCGTGCTGAAGGCGATCGCCCAGGCGCTGCGCGGGCCGATGGTCGGCTGGGGCAAGCTCGCCCGGACGGGCCGGGTCGAGGCGCCTCAGAACGTCTCGGTCACTTCGACGAAGCCGTAGGTGGTGTCGCCCGTCGCCGGGGCGTTCGCGGCCTCGCGCAGGAACCGCCCCTTGGCGAGAAACGCGCCGCCGACGCTGACGCGGAGTTTATCGGGGACCAGAAAGCGGCGGTAACGCGCCTCGATCTCGGTCCCCGCATGCGTCCCCGCCGCGCCCGTCCTGTCGATAACGCCCGTGGTCGCGAAGCTGTCGGTGGCGCTGGCGAGGAACAGCGGGCGGATGGACGCCGATAGATCGCTGCGCGTGTCGGGTTTGACCTCCCCGAACAGTTCGACGCTGACGAGGTTGGCGCGCTGGACCGCGCCGAACAGGCTCGTCGGTCCGAATTCGAAGACGCGCGCGCCGTACAGCGTGTCGAACCGCGTCAGGCGGCGGCCCGACCGTTGACCGCTGGCATAATCGCCCATGAGCGCAAGTCGTGGCTTCCATGCGCCCGGCAGCGAGCGGCCGATCGTGGCGTGGACATTGCCCGCCGCGACGGGCAGGTCGGTGCGATCGGACGCCGCCGCGGTCGCGCGCGCGTGGCCACCCTGGGCCATCGCCTCGACCTCATAATCCCACGCATGCGCCGCCGGGCTGCGGATCAGGCGCGCGCCGACGGTCCACAGGTGGCGGTTGCGCGTGAGGATATCGCGGCTGTCGTTTTCGGCGAGGCGATAGCCATAGGCCTCGACCGTGCCGAGCGGGGTTTTGCCGTGCGTGAACAGGCCGAACAGATGCGGGCTGCCGCGTTCCCGGTCGAGGACGATGCGGTTGTCACGGATACCGCCGCTGTCGTTGGGTAGCCGCGTCTGCGCGACGGTCCAAAAGCCGGTCGCGCCGAGGCGATCGGTGCCGAAGACGCCTTCGATCCCGGTGAAGCCGTTGATGGCATTGCGGAAATTATTGCGTGCGATCAGGCGGCGCGAGCCGAGGTTCAGGACAAAGCGCCCCGCCTTTGCCATTGCGGTCGTGCTGATGTCGGTCGCCACATAGGCCTGGAGCGGTTCGAGCGCGTTCACCTCGGTCGTTCCGGTCGAGGAATTTCGCCGTTCGAAATAGGCGCGCGCGTCGACGACCTCACCACCGATGCGGACCGGGCCCGCGTCATATTCGGCGAACAGGTCGGTGCGGAGCAGCAACGCGTGGTCGGACCCCGGCGCGGGCGCGGGACGGAACTGGCCCCCGATCGCCTCCAGCCGCGCGCGGATTTCGAGGCTGATGTCGAGCTTGCCGTCCTCTGCGCGGGCGCGTCCGGGGATGGTCATCAGGGCAAGCGACGCGAAAAGGATCGAGCGATGGATCATGGGCGTTGTCCGTGGCAGGCATCGCGCGAGGAGTGCTGGCGCGCGACGAGCAGCAATCTATAGGATGGGCGATATGTCGAACGATGTTTCCCGGCGCGTCATAGTCGCCTTTGCAGGTCTTGCATTGTTTTCTGTTCCAACGGCCGCGCAAGCCGAGCGTACGGGTCCGCTGGTGCTCGCTGCCGCCAGCTTGCAGGAATCGATGACTGCCGCCGCCGATGCGTGGGCGAAGAAAGGGCATCCGCGCCCGGTCGTGTCATTCGCCGCGTCGTCGGCGCTCGCGCGGCAGGTAGAGGCGGGCGCGGCGGCCGACCTGTTCGTATCCGCGGACGAGGACTGGATGGACCAGCTCGCCAAGCGGCAGCTGATCGTCGCAACCACGCGCGTCACGTTCCTGTCGAACAGGCTGGTCGTGGTGGCAGCGAAAGACAATCGCGTCCGCATCCCGGTGCGGCCACCCGCCGCGCTCGCCCGCGTGCTGGGCGCGGGGCCGCTGGCGATGGCGGATCCCGCAGCGGTGCCCGCAGGCAAATATGGCAAGGACGCGCTGCAGACGCTGGGCGTGTGGGCGAGCGTCGCGCCGCATGTCGTCGCGGCGGAGAATGTCCGTGCCGCGCTGGCGCTGGTCGAGCGCGGCGCGGCCCCGCTGGGGATCGTCTACGCGACCGATGCCACCGCGTCGCCGCGCGTGCGGATTGCGGGGGTGTTTCCGGCCAAATCGCATCCGCCGATCACCTATCCGATGGCGCGGCTGTCGGCATCGACCAATCCCGACGCGGAGGCGTTCCGGCGGTTCCTGACGAGCCATGCGGGCAAGGCGATCTTCGCACGTCATGGCTTCGCGACCAGATGATCGGACGCGTGCGTGCTGTCGGCTGAGGAATGGACAGTCATCCTGCTGTCGTTGAAGGTCGGCGGGGTGGCGATGGCGGCGACCTTGCCGATCGCATTCGCGCTCGCGTGGCTGCTCGCGCGGGTGCGCTTTCCCGGGCGGGTGCTGGTCGATGCGATCGTCCATCTGCCACTCGTCGTGCCGCCTGTCGTCACCGGCTGGGCGCTGCTGCTCGCGTTCGGGCCGGCGGGACCGATCGGGGAGCCGCTGCAGCGGTGGTTCGGCGTGAGCGTGCTGTTCCGCTGGTCGGGCGCGGCGATCGCGGCGGGCGTGATGGCGTTGCCACTGATGGTGCGCGCGATGCGGCTGTCGATCGAAGCGGTCGACCGGCGGCTCGAGAATGCGGCGCGGACATTGGGGGCGGGGCCGTGGCGGGTGTTCTGGACGCTGACGCTGCCGCTGAGCGTGCCGGGCATTCTGGCGGGCGCGGTGCTGGGCTTTGCGCGGTCGATCGGCGAATTCGGCGCGACGATCACCTTCGTCAGCAATGTGCCGGGGGAGACGCGGACGCTGCCGCTCGCAATCTATTCGGTGCTGCAACAACCCGACGGCGACGCGATGGCGATGCGGCTGTCGGCGATTGCGGTGGCGCTGAGCCTGGCGGCGCTGGTTGCGTCCGAACTGCTCGCGCGGCGCGCGGGGCGGGGGCTGCATGTCCTTTGAGATCCGCGTCGCCAAGCGGCTGGGCGAGACCGACATCGCGATCGACCTGAATGCGGGGGCGGGCGCGACGGTGTTGTTCGGGCCATCGGGGGTGGGGAAGACCAGCGTCCTCAACATGGTCGCAGGGTTGCTGCGGCCCGATGCGGGGCGGATCGTCGTCGGGGGACGGATGTTGTTCGGTGACGGTGTCAACGTGCCGGTCGAGCGTCGCCGCGCGGGCTATGTCTTTCAGGATGCGCGGCTGTTCCCGCACAAGCGCGTCGCCGCCAACCTGACCTATGGCGCGGCGGCGGGGGCGGACGTCGCTGCGGTCACCGGTTTTCTCGGCATCGGGCACCTGCTCGACCGCTGGCCGCGATCGCTGTCGGGGGGCGAAGCGCAACGCGTCGCGATCGGGCGCGCGTTGTTGAGCAATCCCCGGTTCCTGCTGCTCGACGAACCGCTGACGTCGCTCGACCGGGCGCGGCGCGCGGAAGTGATGCAGGCGATCGAACATATCCGCGACGTGCTGATGCTGCCCATCCTGATGGTGACGCATGATCCCGAGGAAGCCGAACGGATCGGGACGCGGATTGTGCGGATGTGATGCAGCGGACGACGGGAGTTGGTGGGAAGGCGACATTCCGCTTTTGAGTAGGCGCGGCTCTTAGCGCCTACGGAAAAGTAGAATGAACCCGCCGAGCAAACACCCGAAAACTAGCACCATTGACGCGCCACCTATCCACATGACCGAGCGGACGCCGACACTATCCCGCGCTGCAGATGCATGAGCAAGCTGCGCCAGTATTCCGAGCATCCCAATTGCCATGATCGAACCAACGACAAGCAATGCCACCCCGAACCCGCGCATCTTCGTGCCTTTGCATTGTTCGCCGTCGCGTATGCTGCCTTGCTGAACGATCTTCCGCAATCGAGCAGCGTGAGGCCGGTCTGGAATAAAGAGGAATGGGCCTTGGCGCTCGGCAGGGTGTACGGCAACGCCGCACGAGCATCACACCGGCTAATATAAGCCAGAAGCACGCGGCGAATGCATGAACCTTGGAGCCGGTTGGATTGTCAGTCTAGTGCCATCATTGGAGACAGCTAACCAATAGCGAGAACCAGACCTTCAGCGCATATCAATCCGTGTAATTCGTACGCATTTAGGCATGTCACTGTAGCCATCGACCGGCAACAACTGGGCGTTTGCGGAATATCTGCGATTGGGTCGAAACCGATCCTCCGCCTCATACGCACAAAAAAAGGCGGCCCGTTGCCGGACCGCCCTTTTTCGTAGCCGAGGCTCTCGCGCTTAGCGCTTCGAGAACTGGAAGCTGCGGCGTGCCTTGGCGCGGCCGTACTTCTTGCGTTCCACGGTGCGGCTGTCGCGGGTCAGGAAGCCTGCTGCCTTCACCGGCGCGCGGAGTGCCGGTTCGTAGCGGGTGATCGCCTGGCTGATGCCGTGCTTGACCGCGCCGGCCTGGCCCGACAGCCCGCCGCCCTTGACGGTGCAGACGACGTCATACTGACCTTCGCGCTCGGTCACGCCGAACACCTGGTTGAGGACGAGGCGCAGCGTCGGGCGTGCGAAATACACTTCCTGATCGCGACCGTTGATCGTGATCTTGCCCGTGCCCGGCTTCAGCCAGACGCGTGCGACGGCGTCCTTGCGGCGGCCGGTCGCATAGGCGCGGCCCTGCTTGTCGATGATCTGTTCGCGCAGCGGCATCGTCGAAACGACGGGCGCCGGTGCGGCGGGGGCTTCACCCTCGGCACCCGTGGTCGCGGCGGCGGGCGCCGTCGTGGCGGCCGGCTGCTGCGTCAGGTTGGCGAGATCGGAGAGGGACTGGCGATTGTCGGTCATTTACGCGCCCACCTTGTTCTTGCGGCTCATGCCCGCGATGTCGAGGACTTCAGGGTTCTGGGCGGTGTGCGGATGCTCGGTGCCCTTGAAGATGCGCAGGTTGCGCATCTGGTCGCGACCCAGCGGGCCGCGCGGGATCATGCGCTCGACCGCCTTTTCGAGGACGCGCTCAGGGAAGCGGCCTTCGAGCACCTTGGCAGCCGTGATGCCCTTGATGCCGCCGGCATAACCGGTGTGCTTGTAATAGACCTTCTTCGCGGCCTTGTTGCCGGTGAAACGGATCTTGTCGGCGTTGATGACGACGACATTGTCGCCGCAATCGACGTGGGGCGTGAAGCTGGTCTTGTGCTTGCCGCGCAGGACATTCGCGATCACGACCGCAGCGCGACCGACGACCAGACCTTCGGCATCAACGATATGCCATTTCTTCTCCACCTCGTGCGGCTTAACCGACTTGGTGGTCTTCATGAGCGCCTTCATGGGGCTGGACCTTCCAAAATGAAACACGCGCCGTCCCCAAGGGGCAGCGCGAATGCAGGCCCAATGACGAAGCGACGCGTTTAAGTCAAGCAATCCGCGGGATTGCTGACGGGTATCAGGATACCTTGGGACGTGATCCGACGCGATGCGCGGCGATGACGGCGGCGATCAGCAGCAGCGCGGCATTGGCCTGATGCGCGACCGCCACGTCGATCTGGACCCCGGTCATCAGGGTCGCGACGCCGAGGAAGATCTGCAGCGTGACGAGGCCGACGACCCAGAAGCCCGCGCGCGATCCGGCCCGTGTGGCAGCCACCGCGAGCCATAGCAGCGCGGCGGCGGCGGCAAAGGCCCACCAGCGATGGATGAACTGGACGACGATGGGATTGTCGATCGCATTGGTCCAGGCGGGGGTGAGCATCGGCACGTTCGCGGGGAACAGCGTGTCGCCCATCAGCGGCCAGCTGGAAAAGGCATAGCCCGCGCGCAGCCCCGCGGTGAAGGCGCCGAACATGATCTGGACGAACAGGCCGAGG
>ENA-ORXF01001789-ORXF01001789.1-marine-metagenome-genome-assembly--contig:-NODE-1789-length-13551-cov-4.056776_pt1 | contig 13551 bp, 11 predicted proteins | sample MGYA00237864_ERZ511476 | MGnify/ENA primary metagenome ERZ511476 (study PRJEB26306, sample SAMN06343908) | marine metagenome | isolation source: coastal waters | place: Atlantic Ocean: West Antarctic... | reverse complement strand
CAAAACAAGAAGGTTGCTTAATTCAAATGATTTAAAACTTGAGAATGAAGGCTTAAGTTCTTCGAAAAAACTTGAGGAATCATGGAAATCTTTTCCTCCAAAAAAAATGTCTTCTGTTAGTTATAAGTTATTCTATAAAATTGATCCCAAAAAACATAACGAAAATAGAAAAAAAAGTTATAAATATTTGTCTAGAAAATTAAAAAATAGATTTAATATTATTAAAGATTTAAAACTTGGAGTGCCATTTGGTTACCCTGTGTTAACAAAAAATAGAGACAAAATAGTTAGAGAACTTAATAAAGAAAGAATTTTTGCAACAAGTTTGTGGAAGAATAATTCATTTATTAATAAAAAATACCCTAACGCATTAAAATATAAGAAAGAATTTTTAGCCTTTCCTTTAGATCAAAGATATAAATTAAATGATCTTAATGAAATGGTCAAAAAAATTAGTATAGTTTTAAAAAATATTAAATTGTGAAATTTTATACACTAAGTCCGACTCAAGATTTATGGTCAGAAAAGTTAAATGCTTTTTCCAAAGAACAAAAAGATATTTTTTATTATCAAAAATTTGCCGAACTATGCCAAAAAACTATTTATAAGAAATATGATGTGTATTGTTTGGTTGCTGAAGAAAATCAAGATATTATTATCTGTCCTGTTGTCAAACGAAAATTTAAATTTGAAAATAAATACTTTTTTGATCTTACATCTTTATATAATCTTAGTGGACCAATTCAAAATAGTACAAATTTAAATCTACAAAAATTTTTCTCTGAAAAACTTCATGAACACTGCTTAAAAAATAAAATAAAGAATTATTTCATAAGATTTCACCCAATTATTAAGAATGATAATATTTTAATTAAGAGTAATAAAGTAATTAATACTGGTGACTTTTTGAGTGTAAATTTGAGGAAGATAGATACTGAAATAATGAAAGATTTTTCAAAAGCTCATAAGAAATCTATCAATAAAGCTAAAAAATCAAATATAGAAATTATTATTTCTAATAAAGATGAGCTTATTAAAAAATTTATTAAAATTTATTACGAAGAAATGAAATTAAAAAATGCTGAAAGTTTTTATTTTTTTGAAAAGAATTTTTTTTCTTTACTCGATAAATATATTCCTAATAATTTTCAATTTTTTTTTGCTATATATGAGGGTGAATTAATATCTGCTGAAATGGTTTTATATAATGAGTTTTATTGTCATTCATTTCTAGGGTCAACTTTATATAAATATAGAGAACAGTGCTCAAATCATTTGATAAAACATAAAATTATAGAATACTTTACAAATAAAGATCTTAAATATTATTTACTTGGTGGAGGTGTAAATACTAACGATGGTATTTTTAAATATAAAACTGGTTTCACCAATGAAATGCCTAGAGAAAATACAATTGGAAAATTGAATTTTGATGAGGAGTTTCATAATAATTTAATTAATAATTTTAAGTCAGCTTATCCTAAGGAAAATTTTATTAAAATGCAGTTTTATGAAGAATATTTATAATTTTTACAAAAATAATTCTGTTAGTTAATTATTTTTATTAAAATATTTTTTTTTAATTATTTCTGAAATTCTTTTTATAATGACTGACGATAAAAAAGTTGAAGATGGCAAAACTAAAATACTATTATAAATATAATTTGTATTTGGATAATCTGTGAGTATGAAATTTTTTTTTGTTGGTTGTTTATGCATTGGTAACCAAAACTTGCTAACTAGTACATTTTTTTTTCTTAATTCGTCTATTATCATATTTCTTTTATTTTTATTTGGTATGAGAATAAAATTCATCCATGGGAGATACTTTCCCCAGGTAAATTCACATTTAAATAATTTTAATGGAGACAAATTTTTCTGATAAAAATTTTTTATTCTAATTTTATTTCCGATTAACTCTTTAAATCTTTTAACTTGTGCCAATCCAATTGCTGCATTTAAACTGCTCATACCTAAGTTAAAACCAATCATCTTATAATGGTATTGATTCATGATTTTACCATTATTTGTAAATTTTTTTGCATAATCGTAATATTTATAATTCTCTGTTGAGACAATACCACCAGCACCTGTGGTTAAGTTTTTACTACCATTGAATGAATAAATTGCAGCATCACAATAGTTTGTTAATTTTTGATTTTTATATTTATGACCAAATGCACATGCAGCATCAAATACAATTTTTAATTTATACTTTTTTGAAAAATATTTAATTTTTTCTAAATCAGGAACTATTCCTAACGTTAAGACTAAACATAAACAGCTAATTTTTTTTTTGGTTTTTTTATGAAAAGTAAATTTATTTCTCTGAAATGTCTCTTTTTTTAAGAAGCTTTCAAGTTGATCAAAATCTAGATTCATATCTTTAAGGGATATATCTAGCAATAATGGAGTTGAGTTATTTAAAATTATCGCATTAGTTGTGGCTGTAAATGTATATGATTGTGTTATTACTATTTCATCTTTTTTTACCCCAATTGCTTTAAAGGCCACATATAATGCTGCACTACCTGAGCTAGTTGCTAGATTATATTTTGATTTAGTTATTCTTTTTGCCTCTTTTTCAAACTTATCTTTGAAATAACCATATGTCGAAATTTGATTTTTATTTAATGCTTCTAAGACCATTTTTTTTTCAACATTACCAATATTAGGTTCAAATAATGTGATCTTTTTCATAAAATATTTATTTAATATACGTATTTTGATTTTTATAGTTTTCCGAATTTTCTTTAAACCACTCAATTGTATTTTTTAGACCTAATTCCAGACCTAATGAACCACTATATTTTGGCTTCCACTTTAATACTTTTTTTGCTTTTGAATTATTACACAACAAATTTGCTACTTCAGATTTTTTAGGTCTAACTCTTTTATAATCAAATACTATATCAATTTTAGAATTCATTAATTCTTTTATTTTGAAAACTAAATCTTTCATAGACACATTGTAACCTGACCCAATGTTAAAAATCTCACCTGCTATATTTTTTTTGGAAGTTATAATTTTTATAAAAGCACTAATTGTATCCTCTATGTAATTTAAATCTCTAAATGCATATAAATTTCCCAGTTTTATTTTTTTTGAATTATTTAAAATTTGATTAATTACAGTTGGTATTATAGCTCTTTCCGATTGTCTTGGGCCATAAGTATTAAATGGGCGTATAATTGTGACTGGAAGATTATAAGTAGAATAAAAAGCATTAGACATTTGATCTGATGCAATTTTTGTAGCTGCATAAGGTGATTGGGCATATTGGTAAGAATTTTCATCAAACCCAGTGCTAAATTTAACATTTCCAAATACTTCACTTGTTGATGTCTGAATTAATTTTTCAATATTATTAGTCAACCCACATTGAAGAATATTATGCGTACCAATTATATTTGTATCAATATAACTTTTTGGAGCATCATAAGAATACGGTATTCCAATAAGTGCTGCTAGGTTAATTATTATATCGGTATTTTTTGTATGGCTTTTCAAAAAATCATAATCCCTAATATCACCATGAATTATTTCAACTTCTTTAAGAAGTTTTTGATTTATGTTGCTTAGCCAACCAATATCATTTCTATGGTTGTAAAGAACTAGTGCTTTCACCTTGTATTTGTTTGATTTAATCAAGGTTTCTACTAGATGTGATCCTATAAAACCTTCCGATCCTGTTATAAATATATTTTTCATAAAAAATTATAAATGCTTAGTTATTTCTGCATATACATAATGCAAGATCAAATAACTATCTAGTATAAAAATTTGAATATAAAATTATTAAATAATAACTTATGTCTATAAAATGTAATTAATTAGTCATGAATATTACAAATTAACAAAGAATTATTCTTAATTAATTAATCTTGCTTGTAATTAATTGATTTTTTTTACTAACAATAAAATTTTCTACATCTTTTAAATTCTTACTATGTTCCTCTTCTGAAAAATCTTTTATCCATAATCTAAAAATTTCATCATCTGAAGCTAAATTATTATTTAAGTTAGCCTTATAATCTTGATAATTGGGGTATAAATCCCAGTAAGTTAGCATTTGATTATAATAAAATTTATAAATATCTTTTTTTGCATAATTAAATTTTATATTTTGAAAATTTTTTATTGCATAATCAAAATCCTGAACATCTTTTGGTTTATAAGCAAAATTATAACCCACATACGAACAATTATTTGACGCTAAAATAACTGGAACCTCATGGTAGGAAAATTCATAACCAGCTGAACCCCAAGCAGTTAAAATTAATGATACGTTATCTGCTAATAATTCAGTATTATTAACATCTTCTAATATATTTATGTTCGGATATTTTCCAACCAACTCTTCAATTGTTTGATCGTTAAGTTTTTGATTAACTGAAGCAGGATGTTTTTTAATATACCAATTATAATCAGTAGTTTGAGAAAGTTTTAATAAGTGAATTACCCACTCATAAAAATCTGCAAATATCCATTCACCTTCATTATGGGGACTGTCATAAAAACAATGGGCCAATATAACTACATTGGGTTTGCCATTTTTTATAAATATATTTTTTTTTCTTATAGGGCTAAATGTATCTAACTTTCCCGAATTAATATTTCTTTCAGACATTACATTCTGGTCTGTATCAGCATTATTTTGATTTGGATTAAATTTAATTTTAAGTTTCTTTTCAGAATAATTCAAAGCTTTTATCTTATCTTCGTTAGATAATAATTTATAATGATCTCTATATTCATTTTCCCATAAATGCTTCCTGTCTTTATCAAAATATTGTAAAAAATTAATAGAACCTATGTAAACTGGAATTCCAAATTTTTGCGCTATTCTTAAAGGTATGGCAAGATTATAAACTGGATGTGAAACAACTATAGATTTAATTAGGCCTTTCTCAATCAAATCATACCAATGATAAAATTCGCTTAAATATTTTCCTAACATACTTTTAAAATGATCAGAATCTATAATAATAGTAGGTTCTGAATTCCATCTTGTGTAAGTGTCATAAAATAAATCACCAACTAGAATATTTTCAATTCTTATACTTGAAATATCTTCTTTCTTGTTTATTGATCCTAATAACTCGTTATATTTTTTTTTTGAAATAGGATCTTCACTCTTAAAATTTTTAAAGATTTTTATATCCCATCCTAAAGTTTTATAAATTAGAGTTTGTTTAATCAAACGAGTATACAATTTACATACATTCTTAAAGTAATCTTTAATATTCAATGATACACCTGGAATGTATATTATAATTTTTGCTCTATGTACTTCATTCAATATCTTTAATAAATGAAGTAGACCTATTATTGCTGATTTGTGTGAAGGAAATTCAACTAATATTAAATTATTTTTCTCTGTCTTAGTTTTTTGACTAAAATTTTTTTTTACATGTAATAAAAACTTAAAAAAAGTAGACATGATTAAGAGTTTTATTAATTATATTATTTGTTTTTTTTTAAGAATAAAATCTTAACTTTTCTTAGAAAGATTTTTGACTTTTCTACAAAGATACCAAAAAAAGTGACTAGCATAGCAAAAAATGCAGCCAGCATAGCTAAGATATAAGATCCCATCCCTGGGTCTAGATAGGCATAACTAATATTTGGTAAAAATAAAAATAAAATTATTAAAAGTATTTTTTTCATTAATTTATTAAAACTTATTGAATATCATTTGAACGATTTAATATATATATACATATATTCTCTCTTTACTAATATTAAATCCTATACTAAACAAAATTAATGATTTTACAAATAAATAAAATGTTCAGAATAATCCAAGTAATCAGATTGTTGAAAATTTTCTTCTATAATTTTTATGTAAACAAAACCGTACAAAAATATATTAATTTTAATCAAATAAGATGGCAATCAGAAAAAGTAAACCGTAAATCAAAAAAAGATGTGATATTAATTGATTTGTTTGATTGGGGTCCGTGGATACATTTCTGGTCATATGTTGTTAACTTTTTATCAAAAGGATTTAAATCTGATATTAAGTATTATTATTTTGATCTGTATGGAAAATTTTATGGCAATAAAAATTATTATATAAGAAAAATAAGAAAAATTTTTCATTCTTTTAATGCAAATAAAGGAATTCTTGAATCGGATCTAGTGGTCTCTAAGCAAGTTGAAACTTTAATTAAAAAAAAATTTGATTCTTTAAAGTTTAGTAAGGCTAAACTTATAAATTTAAATTTTGAAGGGATGAGTATAGGAACCCTAATATACGACACTTACTTAAGATCAAAATACACTCCAACAGTAGACATGCACGATGAATATCTTAGAATGATATTTAGAAAAGCATTTGTGATCCACCTCAATTTAAAAAAATATTTTAATGAAAATAATGTAAGGTGCGTAATCCCAAGTCACCTTTGCTACATTACATACGGAATTATTGTTAAAATGGCTCACAATAGAAATATACCAGTTATAATGATCAATTCAAAAAATGCAGGAACTAATTTATTTCACCTTATTAAAGTTAATAAAAAAATTAATGTTTGTGAAAATGAATATTGGAAATATTCATCTATATTTCAAAAATTTAATGAACATAAAAAGAAAGAATCTCTTATTAAAGGAAAAGAAATACTTAATAAACGAATTTCCGGACAGTTTGATAGCAATATACCTTATATGAGGGTCAATCAATTTTCTAAAAAAATTTCAAAAGTAAAAAACAAAATAAGCAAAAAAAGGGGTAAAATATTTTTATTTCCACACTGTTATTTTGACAACCCTCATAGGTATAGATGGATGATTTTTAGTGATTTCTATGAACAAACAAAATATTTTTTAGATTTATCTAATAAGATGACAGAGTATGACTGGTTTTATAAACCGCACCCGAACGAACTAAAGGCTAAAATTGATTTACACAAGGAACTTTTAAAGGATTATCCTCATGTAACATTACTAGATAACAACATGGGTCATCGTGATGTAATTAATTCAAAACCAACTTGCGTTATAACCAATCATGGAACTATTGCGCATGAATTTGCTGCATTTAAAATCCCAGTTATAAACACTGGAGATAACCCACATACTAATTATGATTTTTGTATCAATGCAAAGAATATTAAAAATTTAGATAATATTATGAAAAATCTTGATAAGTTTACAAAGAAAATAAATTTTAACAAAAATAAATTATATGAATTTTACTACCTACATTATGAACATTTTTTGCAGCTCAATAAACGTAAAGAATTAATTTCAGATGAATATTTTTCGTCACCAAAATTGAAAGTAAGAAAAAATATGAGGATAAAAGGAGTTACAGAAATATTCTTAAACCACTATCTTAAAGTTGGTAGAAAAAATGATAAAAAAATTGAAACTTACTTGAGAATATTTTCAAAGAAAAATAGATTATTTAATTAAGCTTTTTAAATATTGTTCCATTAGAATTTCTCTCTTTAACAATAAAACTTTTATTTTCATAAGTTTTATTTTTTGTATGTCTAAAACAAGAAAATACTAAATTTATAGTTGTGACAGATCCTGAATCTTTATCAATTTTCCTGTAACAGGATTTAGGCATTTTAATTAAATTAAAGATTTCAAAAACCCTTCTATCAAATAATCCATTAATATTATATTTTGAAAAACCATGATCTGCTTGAAATACCACAATAGCATCAGGGTCTGATGAGTTAATCTCAATGATCATCTCATCAATAGCTTTTAGTGTACATTTTGTTGCATTTATATAGTGCGAATCCTTGATAGTAGTGTTTGGTACATTGATTATATTACAGTCAGGATCTCTAAGCGGATAATGTGGATTCATATTATGTATCCAAAAGAAATTATTTCTATCTTTTAAAATACTTTTATTTTTTTTGATAAAATCTAATGTTTTTTGAACTTCTGTTTTTTTTTTACTATAAGAGGAAATTCTAAATTTAATTTTACGTAAGATCGGTTTCATAAAACTATTCTCAAAAAAAATTTTTAGAGATTCATCAAATAAAATTGATTCTAAAAACTTGTGTCGACCTAAACATGTAACTTCAGAGGATGAGGTACATTTAGCATACTGATTATCTGTAAACCAAAATTTATAATCATAATAATTCAAAATTTTAAGTAAATTTGGAGAATTATTTAAATATAGATTAAAGGGATAAAAATTTTCCTCTTCAATAAATACATTTTCTTTATAGTATTCCATATTGAAAATAGAACCTATGGTATATTGTGTTGAAAAATAACTAGATTTACTTCCACTTAAATGCTGATAACCCAGAGCTTCAAATTTTGATATTTGAGAATTGAAATTAAAACCTAAATCATTATAAGTTTTTGCACTTGTCATTTCATCTAGTATTACAAAATATATATTTCTGTATTTAATTTCATTTGGTTCTTTATAGTTTTTTAAATCAAAATATTCAGAAGAATGAAAAATAATATTTTTTTTACTTTCTTGAAAAAAATTTGATTGAAAAGTGGCTATAAATGTAAAAATTATAAGTAAGATATTTAGATTTATGAAAAAAATTAAAAAATTTTTTTTAGAAAAGAAAGTAATAGTAATGGAAATTGCAATTATGAAACAGATAAATAATATTTTTTGATAAGATTGAATTCCCCCATCAAATTCTATTAATTCTAAAATATCAAAATAGTAAAATTGACAAAACCATAATATTGGAAAAAAAATTATTAGTCTTGTTAAGTCAATTTTAAAAAATTTTTTTGATGAATAAAATAAACAGATAATAAATGCGGATAATATTAAACTTAATAATAAAGGATTTATTAATGACTTGATTGGATAAAAATGAATATTTTTTAAAATAAATATTATTGGTTGAGTTATAAACAAAACTAATATTAATAAATTAATAATTTTACTATTTATTATCTTTGTTTGCATTATATTGAGTAAATAGAGGTATTTTAAATAAAAGTAAATATTATTTAAATATTTTAAAACATCATTTTTTTATGACACTTTTTCTTTTTGTAGACGGTAAGCCTTCACTCGATGATAATCCATATATCTCATCAACTCTAACTCTGTCATTAAAATGTGGACTTGACGCCTCTAAAATTTCACAGTTGGTAATTGCCTCCTCTTGATGAACTGAACCTGGTGGAAAATGGAAAACATCTCCCGCATAAAGTATCTTTTTTGATAATTTTTTATTTCCCCTATCAAATCTAACTAATAATTTGCCTGATAAAATATATCCACACTCATTTTTTTTGTGATGATATTGTACACCTCCTTTTTTTCCTTTTTTTAATTTTAATAATTTTAATGATAGTATTTTTGGAATTAATGAAAGTAAAATTTCTTTACCCCATTTTCTTTTACCAAGCTCTTTTTTTCTAGGAAACCTAACATTTATATGTTTTTTTTTCATTCTATTTTATGAAATCATATAAAATTGGCTCTCCCTGAAAAATGTCTTTTGTAGCTTTTCTGCCGATAACTTTATGAGAGTAACGAACTAAAATCATATTTTTTTCAAATATTTTTCCGCTTAAATCACTAATTTTAATTTTTTTTCCTCTTTTTATAGATTTATTTGCAACTAAAGATTTTCCTAACTTTATAAAAACTGGTTCTGATCCGATATCTTTCTCTTTCTTTGACTTTAACATTAAAGATGTTCTATGAATATCCCTAACAAACTTTCCAAAACCTTCAGGCTCTAGAGCAAAACTATGATCTGTACCTTTCCAGGCCCTATTTAAAGTGACATGCTTTTCAAAGACTTTTGCACCCTGAAGAAGAGCTACGGGTCCTGATAAAATTCCATTAAAATGGTCTGATGAACCAATTATGCAATCAGGAAACTTTTTGTTATAGTAACTTATATTCTCAAGCCCTAGGTGATTGTAGGGACAGGGGTATTCAGACACACAATGAAGTAAAATGGTTTTAATTTTATTTTTCCTTAAAAGATTAACACTTTCAGTAACTTCTTTTAAATTTCCACCACCAGTACTAATTGCAACTATTTTTTTCTTTTTTGCGATCAAATTTATAAATGGTAGATTGCCTAAATCAAAAGACGCTATCTTTATAATATCTACACCTACTTTTGAAATTAATTCTAAACTTTTCTCATCAAACGGTGTGACCATAAATGCTAGTTTGTATTTTTTACATTCTTTTTTTATTTCCTTTAATTCTTTAAAGGTTAATTCTAGCTTTTCTCTATGCTGTCCATAAGTTTTACCAAATGAATTTTCACTATCATAATTTTTATTATAAGCTTCTTTTGAGAATAGTTCTTTATTATTTCTAGATTGAAATTTAATTATGTTGGCACCTCTAAATGCAAACTCCTTTATATATTTTTTAGCAGTTTTTAATGATCCTTGGTGGTTTTGACCAACTTCAGCAATAATTAATGGTTTTTTTCCTAATATATTAATAAGTTTCATTATATCTTGTTTTTTAAATAGATTAATTTTTAATATAAATTAAACTTTTTATACAGTATTTTAAATAAATATAAAATTTAATTATTTCATCATAAATATGAAGATAAAAAAAATAAAAGTTTTTAATATTATAGCTGGATGGAAACCCTGGTCTTTTTTAAAAATAGAAACTAATACAAAACATGTGGGTTGGAGTGAAATTACAGATACATTTGGAAATATAAATGGTTTTTCTGGAATTTTAAAAGATTATGAAAATGTTTTAATTGGTGAGGACCCAAGGGAAATTAATAAACTTTTATGGAAACTTGAAACTAAAACAAAATCAAATTCTGGATCATTAGTGCAGCGTGTTATTGCGGGAATAGAAAATGCACTTTGGGATATAAGTGCTAAATATTGTGAGGTTCCAGTTTATAAAATGTTTGGTGGAAAATTAAGGGATCAAGCAGAAGTTTACTGGTCACACTGTGGGACAACAAGAATAAGAAATGCTAAAGAAGCAAAAAAACCAGAAATTAAAGATATAAAAGACATTAATAAATTTGGCCAGGAAGTGCTTAAATCTAAAGTCAAAGTTTTAAAAACAAATATAGCCATTTTTGATAAAAAAAATTTTATATATATGCCTGGTCATAAATATGAATTTAAGAATCCAAGTTTATCTATGTCAGATAAAATATTAAATGGAATTGATTTTTGGATTTCTAATTTACAAGAAAGTGTAAACAATAAAGTTGGTATAGCATTAGATTTAAATTTTAATTTTAAAACTGTAGATTTGAAAAAAATTTGTAAGAAGCTCGAAAAGTATAATTTAAAATGGCTTGAAATTGATGTTGATGATGCAAAAACGCTATCTATAGTCAAAGATTTTACAAATATACCAATAGTATCATGTGAAACATTAAGTAATGTTAGTGCTTACAAACCATTTTTTGAAACCAGAGCTTTAGATTACGCCTCAATTGATACTGCTTGGATTGGGTTTGGGGTTTCAAAAAAAATAGCAGACTTGGCAAGTTTGTATAATATTAACATTACAACCCATAATTATAATGGGTATCTAGGAACATTTATAAATGCACATCTTGCTGCGATAGTACAAAATTATTATATAGGAGAAATAGATTACGATGAACCACCAGGAATTGAAAAAATTTTTTCAAATAAACCAATTATAAAAAATGGTTATCTAAAAATTGAAGATAGGCCCGGATGGGGATGTGATATAGTTGAAAAAAATTTATTAAAATTTAAATTTAGATAAATACAAGTGTTAGATAATAAAATAAAAGTAGGCATAGTAGGCCCTGGCGGAATTGGAGGTCTGTTAGCTATCTTACTTTCTAAGAAAAATGTAAGCGTCACATGCAATAATGGTAAAGTAAATAATAAAAAATTTAACTTTAAACTTAAAAGTAAAATATATGGAAACAAAATAAAGAAAATTCAGTTTTCAAATAAGAAATTAAAATTTTTTGATGTAATTTTTGTTTCTGTAAAATATCAAAATTTAAAAAAAGCTATAGAAAAAATTGATGTAAAGACTAATAAAATAATTGTGCCCCTGTTAAATGGTTTAAGCCATATAAGTATTTTAAAAAAAAAATATGCTCAAAAAATAGTGGTGGCAAACATAGGAAAAACCGTTGCCTATAAAGCTAAAAGTAATTTAGTCATACATGAATCAAAGAATTACCCTGAAATAAATATATCTTTAGAAAACAAAACTAAACTAAAGGAAATTAAATCTTTAATTAAATTATTAAAAGATATTAAAATCAAAGTTAAAACTCACAATTTGGATGACAAGGTTATTTGGACTAAACTAATAAGAATTAATACCTTGTCTGCTATAACAGCTTTACATAATTCGAACCTAGGTGAGATTAGAAATTCTAATTACAAAAGAAAACAGCTTATCTCAATTTTAAAAGAAACTATTCTTGTGGCAAAAGCAAAAGGAGTAAGATTCAAATTTAAAGATATTATTAAAGAAATTGATAGTTTTCCTAATACTCTGACAACTTCAATGCAAAGAGATATAGCAAATAACAGGAAATCTGAAGTTGATAGTATACTGGGTGGTGTTTTATATGAAGCTAAAAAAGAAAAACTTATTTTAAAAACAAATAATAAAGTCTACAAATTATTAAAAAAAAAATGAAGAATCAAAAAAAAATTTTGGGCATTGTAGGAATTAGGTCTGGCTCAAAAGAATTAAAAGATAAAAATATCAAATTACTAGGTAACAAACCTTTGGTGGGATGGATACTGAATGCTGCAAATAAGTCAAAATATATTAATAGATTAATTGTTTCAACAGACAGTAAAAAGTATAAAAAAATTGCAGAAAAATATAAAGCAGAAGTCCCCTTTTTAAGACCTAAAAAATTATCAAAAAGTAATTCTGATGAAATCGATTTTATTAAGGATCTTTTAGAAAATTTAAAAAAAAAAGAAAATTATGTTCCTGATATAGTGGTAAGAATGCTTGCTACAGTTCCCTTTCAAAAGACTAGGGATATAGATAATCTGATAAGACTTATTCTACAAAATAGATATGACTCATCTGTAATAATCTCTAAAGCAAAACAGCATCCAGAAAAAGCTTTAAAAGTAATTAAAAAAGATAAAAAATACCTAGTTTCCTATATTACAAATAAGGGTGAGGATGTGGGTAAAAAATTAAATCGTCAAAAACATATAGTTAATAACCAGGCTTTTTTTAGATCGAATGTAATAGCTAGTAAGGTTGAGGTAATTAAAAAATTTAATTCATTAACAAGTAATAAAACTGGATATCTACTTGTCCAAAATAATGATTCGGTTGATATTGATAGTATTGACGATTTTAGGTACGCTCAATATCTATATCAGAAAAAATATAAAAATAAATAAAACCTTAATTTATTCAATAGAGTTTTCCATAAGTGAAAATTATTTGTTACTTATAAAATGTTAAAAAAAAACCCCAGCTTATCAGGCTGGGGTTATAAAATAAAAATATCATCTATCTTTTAAATCACTTAAAAAATTTTTTTCAGTGCATAAATCAAGCCAATTGAGCTATTAGTACTGGTCAGCTACACGCATTA
>ENA-ORXF01001788-ORXF01001788.1-marine-metagenome-genome-assembly--contig:-NODE-1788-length-13557-cov-5.310979_pt1 | contig 13557 bp, 10 predicted proteins | sample MGYA00237864_ERZ511476 | MGnify/ENA primary metagenome ERZ511476 (study PRJEB26306, sample SAMN06343908) | marine metagenome | isolation source: coastal waters | place: Atlantic Ocean: West Antarctic... | reverse complement strand
GTTTTATTACCAGCACCATATTGGGTTAGCTATTCTGCAATTGCTATTTTAAGTGAAGCAAAATTTGTAGAAATTCCGTCTTCTATAGACAACGATTTTAAAATTACGCCCGCACAATTAGAAGCTGCAATTACGCCAAAAACAAAAATGGTGTTTTTCAATTCACCAAACAATCCTAGCGGATCGATGTATAGTGAACAAGAATACAGAGCTTTGGCAGTTGTTTTAGAAAAGCATCCAAGAATTTTTATCTTATCAGATGAAATCTATGAACACATTAATTATGGTGCAAAAAACTTTAGTTTTGCGGCCATAGAAAACATGTATGACAGAACCATTACTGTAAACGGATTGGCAAAAGCCTTTGCCATGACAGGTTGGAGAATTGGTTATATTGGCGCACCACAATGGATTGCCAAGGCTTGTACAAAAATGCAAGGACAGGTTACTTCTGGTGCCAATTGTATTGCGCAAAGAGCAGCGATTACGGCAGTTTTAGCGCCGGTTTCTAAAGTTCAATACATGGTAGATGAATTTAAAATACGCAGAGACATTGTAGTTGGTTTGTTACGAGAAATAGACGGATTTAAAGTAAATGTTCCTGAAGGTGCATTTTACGTGTTTCCAGATATTTCTGCATTCTTCGGAAAAACAATGGACGGCATAAAAATTGAAAACGCAAATGATTTTTCTTTATTCATACTAGAGAAAGCCAACGTTGCTACGGTAACAGGAGACGCTTTTGGTGCACCAAATTGCATTAGAATGTCTTATGCAGCGTCAGAATTGCAATTGCGCGAAGCAATTCAAAGAATTAAAAAAGCGTTGAGTTAAAAGTAAAAAATACATAAATTCTAAAATCCATCTTTCTAAGATGGATTTTTTTTGTTTGGGCGTGTCCTTTCAGGTCAGGCTTTCCGCACTCGCTTTTTGTGCATACTTCACAAAAGAGCTCAAACAATTGCTTCAATCCTTCACGCAGACGTCATTGAACATAGATTCTTTAAAAAATTAAAACCCATATTTTAGCTAAGAGTTAAACGTATAGAAAACCTTAAAAGGAATGTCGCTAAGAAATAATTTTACCACACCGTAAAGAAATCCATGCGTTTATGCTTGTTATCAGTACTCCTAAAAACCAGAAAAAAGCACCTTTCATTTAAAAAACAGCTTGCTACATCATTCTTACTAACAATAATACTATTACATATAAAGACCTCACTGTTTTAAAAACGGGTGAGGTCTCCTAATTTATATCATAAAATAATCAATTCTAGCCATCAAAACCAGTCGGCTTTTAAGCTAAAACACTTATTCTTTTTCTGCCATTTTCTTTACGTAATCTGTAATAATTACAATTTGGGTAGGTCCTACTTTACCTTCTATAAAGTTGGCGTTGTCATGATCTAAAGAAATTCTTCTTACCGCAGTTCCTTGTTTTGCAACCATGCTAGAACCTTTTACTTTTAAATCTTTAATCAGCACTACAGAGTCTCCCGCTTCTAGAATCACACCATTTGCATCTCTGTGAATAATTTTTTCGCTGTCATCTAAATGGTCTCCAGATTCTTTCGCAAAACGCAAATCATCATCTTCTAAATACATCATGTCTAACAAATCTTTTGGCCAACCTTCATTTCTTAAACGAGACAACATTCTCCAAGCAACTACTTTTACAGCTCTGTGCTCACTCCACATAGAATCGTTCAAACAACGCCAGTGATTTGCATCCATTTCAGCTGCATTATCTATCTGAGTGCTACAAGCTTCACAAGCCAACAAACTGCCATCTACGCCGCTACCACCAACCGTTGATGTTGGTTTTACTTCATAAATTGATACATTATCTGTTGCAGTGCACAATTCGCACTTGTTTCCACTTCTATTTTCTAAATCTTGTTGTAAACTCATTATTCTTTGTTTTGGTTGAATGTTGACAAAAGTACATTTTTAAATCAGCTTGCTTATTTATATTGCCATAAATTAAAAGCACCCTTTATAAAAGGGATTAAAATGAATATATTTACAGATAAATTTTCTTTAAAAAACACAATGAGTCAAGAGAAAACAGTTTCTGAAGCAATACACTATAGACGTTCTGTAAGGATTTACGATGCAGAGAAAACAATAAATACAGCCATTGTAAAAAAATGCATCGCGCAAGCTGCTTTAGCTCCAAATAGCAGCAACATGCAATTGTGGGAGTTCTATCATATTACATCAAAAGCTCTTATTGCTGAAGTTGCGCCGTTTTGTTTCAACCAAAATGCGGCAAGAACAGCAAAACAATTGGTTGTTTTTGTAACTCGTAAAGATTTATGGAAAAAACGTGCGAAAGCCAATTTAGATTTTCTGGATGCTAATTTTGGTGCAAACACCCCGAAAGCGGAACAGTCTAGCAGAGAAAAAGTTGCTCGGAATTATTATGGAAAAATTATTCCTTTTGCCTATGCAGACTTTCTAGGTCTTTTTGGTTTTTTTAAATACCTATTGATGTTTGTTATTGGTCTTTTTAAACCGATTTACCGAGAAGTTAGAAATAGCGACATGCGCAATGTAGCACACAAAACCTGTGGTTTAGCTGCACAAAATTTTATGATTTCAATGGCCGCAGAAGGCTATGACACTTGCCCAATGGAAGGATCTGACACTTTGCGCATTAAAAAATTATTAAAATTGCCTTTTGGTGCAGAAATTAACATGGTTGTTTCTTGCGGCATTAGAACCGAAAAAGGAATCTATGGCGAACGTTTTAGAGTTCCTTTTGAGGAAGTATACACAGAACTTTAAATTACTTTTCAGTTTTTAAAAGCAATACATTTTTACTTTGCTCAATTTCAGTTTGATTGAGCATCATTTTCACAAACTCGCCATTTAAATAATGTTGGGTTTGGTCTTTGTAATAGGGACTAAATACATTCCCTGATTGCCCAGTTGGAATGATGGCTGCACTATTTTCTACATCAGAAAAATCGATCACTCTTCTTGTAGACGGCCCTGCAGTTATTTTATAATATCCTGTGCTATCTAATTTAAAAATTTGATTGTTGATTACTTCATTGCCGCCAATCGTCTCAAAAGGCCCCACATTAAATAGCTTGCGCAGTACACCGCCTGCTTTTCCTATGGCGTGCTCGTATTCTACAGAAATTACCCGATTCCAAGTCCAACCTTCTACATTCTTACCCAATTGATTTTGTAAAAAAGAGACGGTATTTTTAAAAGAAGCATGTACAATGTCTGCTCTTGTTTCTATAGTTTCTTGAGTAGTAATATTGTCCCACCAAACAGAATTCACCCTATTAATTTGCGAGGGAAGTACTTGATCTTGCAGTTGCGAATTTAAAAACAACTCGAAACCAACACCCAATTCGTCTTCATAGGTAGCCTTTAAAAAAGCATATAAAAAACGGTTGTAAATCGTTGGTCCAACTGCGGACTTAAAGTAATTACCGTCCCAATTTTTTAAAATTGCAAAAGCTTGCTTTTCTGAGGTAGTTAATACATCTTGATGTACACTTTTTAATAAGTTTTTAGAAATTTCTGGCACGGTAGCAGATTTTACATCATAGGTCATTTTCATAACGGCCTCTTTTGTGAAATCGTTTTTTTGCGCTAGCAATGTTACAATTCTTTTTGCCCTGTCTTGCGGCTGATAATAGCCTGGATAAAGTTTACCTCTCACAGAATCTGGCTGGCTGTTTGCTGAATATACATACTTCCAATCCGGGTTTATAGCCTGCGGATTTTCTTCAAAAGGGATGTATGATACAATTTCATCCTTCCCCGACGCACCATCTAAATAGGTTTTAGAGGAAAGACTGTCTCTCAATTGGTACAATTTAGCAGAAGAAAACCAAGCAATATTGTCTTTTGCATCTCCGTACATCACATTTAAACCAGGAGCGTGAATTTTAGCTACAGACTGCTTAAAATCATTCAAAGAAGTGGCATGCGAAATTCCGTAAGCAACACCGAGCATTTCATTTGGCAGTTGTGTATAAATCCAATTCATTGCAATAGGCCTTTCATCAATTACATGCTCAATTAAGCCATTCATTACAGGACCGTGTTTGCTCACTTTAACGAAAAAAGTGGTGTCCTGCGCTTCTTTAATTCGAACGGTCTTTTCCAAAACGGTATACGCCTCATATCCTTTGGGTGTTTTGTATTCCAATGCATTTTCAGGATTATTTTCTTCTATATAAAAATTCAAATCGTCATTTGCCAACATTGTCAAACCATACGCATACTCTTTATTGTGCCCTAGTAAGGGAAAAGGCATTAGTGCAATATTGAATCCGTAAATTTCAAAATCTGGCGTTTTTATATGGTTTTGATACCAAACAGAAGGCTGAGAAAATGCAATATGAGGATCGTTTGCAAAGATTACTTTTCCATTCTTTGTTTTTTCTGGTGCAACAACCCAAGAGTTGCTTCCAATAAAAGGAGAAACTGGTAAACTATTCATAATATCTGCAACCGTTCGAGACAATGTTGCATTGATATCTTTAGGAATACTTGTTTTGTTAATGGTTAGGTTTTCACCTGAAGAGCGCAACAGTTCATTTAAATAAGAAGCGCCTAATTTTTCTTTAATCTCTGTTAATAGTGGGTCTGTTTTGTGCGCTACGGCAAAACTAAAAGACATGTATCCGAAAACATTATACACATCTTTGATATCATATTCTTCTTTGTCTAAGCCTAGTAAAATAAACTCTAAAGGAGTACTTCCGTTTTTAATAAATTGATTTACACCCTCTAAATACGCCTGCGTTAACAAATAAGACGCGGTTGTTTTGTCTAAATTCTCAATTGTTTTTTCGGCTGCTTCTTCGATGCCCAATCCACTAAAAAATCGATCTACTTTTAAAAGCTCTTTCCCAAAAATTTCTGACAACCTCCCTGCAGCAATTCTTCTCATCAACTCCATTTGCCACAACCTGTCTTGCGCATGCACATATCCTAAAGCGATATAAGCGTCTTTTTGATTTTGTGCATTGATATGAGGAACACCTATTTCATCAAAATAAATAGTAACATCTTCACTAGTGTTTTCAATTATAATTTCGCCATCGTACAAAGGATGTAATGTTTTTGAATACAACCAAGTTGCAAGGACTATAAATAGGGTAAGCACCGCTAAAATCAGCAGACTCTTTTTAATAATTTTCATGTAAATCTGTTTGATAATCTCAAAGATAATAGATTTATATTGTATTTTTGATATCCTTATTCAATTACACTTTTATGAGAAAAATTCAAATGGTAGACCTTCAAGGTCAATACGCAAAAATTAAAGATGCGGTAAATAAATCTATAACTCAGGTGCTAGACACATCTGCTTATATAAACGGACCTTTGGTTCACGAATTTCAGGCAGATTTAGAAAAGTACTTAGACGTAAAACACGTTATTCCGTGTGCAAACGGTACAGATGCATTGCAAATAGCAATGATGGGTTTGGGTTTAGAACAAGGCGATGAAGTAATTACTGCAGATTTTACCTTTGCAGCAACGGTAGAAGTTATTGCCTTATTAAAATTAACCCCTGTTTTAGTGGATGTAGAAGCAGCTACTTTTAATCTAGATCTTGAAGCATTAAAAAAGGCAATTACTCCAAAAACAAAAGCAATTGTGCCTGTTCATTTATTTGGACAAGTAGCAAATATGGATGCTGTTATGGAGATTGCCAAAGAACATAATTTATTTGTAATTGAAGACAACGCACAAGCAATTGGCGCAAGCTATACCTTTAAAAATGGTAAAAAACAAAAAGCAGGAACCATCGGACATGTAGGTACTACTTCTTTTTTTCCGTCTAAAAACTTAGGTTGTTATGGTGATGGTGGTGCAATTTTTACGAATGATGATGCACTAGCACATACCATAAGAGGCATTGTAAATCACGGAATGTATACCCGTTATTACCACGATGTTGTTGGTGTAAACTCTAGATTAGATGCCATACAAGCGGGTGTCTTACAAGCAAAATTACCAAACCTAGATACCTATTGCAATGCGCGTAGAAATGCTGCTCGTTTTTATAACAATGCTTTTGCTAGCAATCCGAACATTAGTACACCCACTACAAAATCAAACGCAACCGCTAGTTGTGGTCAAATTTGTGACGTATGCGATTGTCATGTTTTTCATCAATATACCTTGCAAATTACAAATGGTCAAAGAGATGAACTCCACAAACATTTATTAGCACAAGACATTCCGAATGCTATTTATTACCCCGTAGCACTGCATTCACAAAAAGCATACAAAGATACCCGTTACAAGGAAAGTGATTTTCCTGTGACAAACGAGTTGATAAAAACAGTGATTTCACTACCAATGCATACAGAATTAGACAATGAGCAATTAGAATTTATTGCGAGCACAATTAATAACTTTGTAAAGTAAATACAATGAAAAGAATACTTGTAACTGGTGGTTTGGGATTTATTGGTTCGCACACCGTTGTCGAACTGCAAAACGAAGGTTTTGAAGTGGTTATTATTGATGATTTATCAAATACAACTTTAAAAGTTTTAGACAGTATTACAGAAATTACAGGAACAAGACCTGCTTTTCACAAAATAGATTTGCGCATTAAAAGTGATGTAAAAGCTTTTTTTGAGACGCATAAAATGGACGGAATTATTCATTTCGCAGCTTTTAAAGCTGTTGGTGAAAGTGTACAAAATCCGTTAGATTATTATGAAAATAATATTGGAAGCTTAGTGTATCTTTTACAGGAGATAAGAGACCGAAAGCTAGATAATTTTATATTCTCCTCTTCTTGTACCGTTTACGGACAAGCAGATGAATTGCCAATTACAGAAAATGCACCCATTAAAAAAGCAGCATCTACCTATGGAAACACAAAGCAAATTGGAGAAGAAATTATTCAAGAAACCTGCAAAGCGCACAACTTAAATGCAATTGCACTCAGGTATTTTAATCCTATTGGTGCGCATGAAAGTATTAAAATTGGCGAACTGCCATTGGGAGTTCCTCAAAATTTAATTCCTTTTGTCACACAAACTGCAGCAGGTATTAGAAAAGAATTGTCTATTTATGGAGATGATTATCCCACAGCAGACGGAACTGCAGTTAGAGATTATATTCATGTAGTAGATTTGGCAAAAGCACACATTGCTGCTTTACAAAGGCTTATCAATAAAAAAAACAAACAAAATTTTGAGTTTTTTAACGTAGGTACTGGAATCGGAAGTTCTGTTTTAGAAGTTATAAATACCTTCGAAAAAGCTTCTGGAAAGCCACTAAATTATAAGATTGTTGGCAGAAGAGAAGGAGATATTACGGCTGCATATGCAAATACAACAAAAGCAAATAAAGAATTGAATTGGAAAACAGAAAAATCATTAGAAGAAGGTTTGGCTTCTGCCTGGAAATGGCAACAGCAGCAATAAGAACCATATTCTAATTTTCACAAAACCTAATTTTAAGCAGAAATCACTCAAAATTGACGCATTTTTAGTCAATTTTGAGTGATTTTGCACATTTTCACACTAATTTCAACTACTAATAGGTTTCTATATGACAACAAACAACGTTCAAAGTTGTTATATCGGTAATAATAAGACAACATAATTTTTAGATATGTATTTATAGGGCTGTTTTCATCAATTTAGCCCTAATAAAAGGGTAGCCCATAATATACCTCTTAACTTTGTGGTATAATTAATCATGATATCTGAAACCAATGAACCTGATAAAAATTAGAAGAAAAACCCGTTTAGAAAAACGTTATACCTCTAAAATGGGAAGATTACACACCAATGTTACGTACATTAAAAAAACATTGTTAAACATTATTCCATTAAAAACAATTCATAAATACAGAGAAACGTATTATGGCAAAATTAAAGATTGCGAAGAATGTGTTTTAACTAAATAATAAATAAAAAATCCCAAACTTAAGTTTGGGATTTTTTTTGTTTTATATTTAACATCAGAATCCTTCTTTTCTACTTTTCATTTTAGTAATTTTCAATCTTTAAAAATCGAACTAAAATGAAAAAAACACTTTTTGCTTTTTTAGCAATTGCAAGCTTTATCGCGTGCAACACTTCCTCAAAAGCAACAACAGACCTAGGTATCAATTATAAAAAAATAGAATTAGAGAACGGACTAGACGTTATTTTTCATGTAGATAAATCTGACCCGGTAGTGGCTGTCGAATTAATGGTGCATGTTGGCTCTGCTAGAGAAATTGAAGGCAGAACAGGTTTTGCGCATTTATTTGAGCATTTATTATTCTTAGAATCAGAAAATTCAGGAAAAGGTGGTTTGGATAAAATGAGTGCAAGAATTGGCGGCTCCGGCGCTAATGGTTCAACTTCTAGAGACCGAACAAATTACCTACAAACTGTACCTAAAGATGCTTTAGAAAAAATGATTTGGGCAGAAGCAGACAAATTAGGGTATTTTATAAATACGGTTACAGATCCTGTTTTAGCAAAAGAGAAACAGGTTGTTAAAAATGAAAAAAGACAAAGTGTAGATAACAGACCTTACGGACACAACCAATACGTAATTGATAAAAATTTATACCCAAAAGATCACCCTTATAATTGGCAGGTAATTGGTTCTTTAGAAGATTTGCAAAATGCCACTTTGCAAGATGTTAAGAATTTTTATAAAAAATGGTATGTACCTAACAATGCTACTTTAATTTTATCTGGAGACATTGATATTGAACAAGCAACCAAATGGGTACACACTTATTTTGATGAAATTCCGAAAGGACTAGAAAAAATTACAGCCCTAGAAAAAAGACCTGGTTTTGTAAAAGAAACGAAATACTTGTACTATGAAGATAACTTTGCAAGAGTACCTCAATTAACCATGGTATGGCCAACCGTTGAAGCATATCATCCAGATTCTTATGCATTAGATGTGCTGTCTCAATACTTAACAGATGGCAAGTCTGCACCTTTAAATCAGATTTTAGTAGACAATTTAAAACTAACTTCTTATACAGGTATGTATAGCCGTACTTCTGAGTTGGCAGGAGAAATACAAATTTATATAAGAGCTTTTAATGATGTGAAATTAGACGAGGTAAAAGTCGGAATTGAAAAAGCATTTGTAAATTTCGAAGCAGTAGGAATTTCAGAAAAAGATTTAAATAGAATTAAAGCAGGCCAAGAAACCCAGTTTTATGGCAGCTTGTCTAGTGTTCTTGGCAAAGGAACAAACCTAGCCTCTTACAATACGTATTTAGGAGATCCTGGTTTTGTAACTGAAGACATAAAAAGAACTTTAGCCGTTACCACCGCAGATGTAATGCGTGTTTACAATACCTATATAAAAGACAAAAATTACATTGCTACTAGTTTTGTACCTAAAAATAGTGCGAATTTGGCACTAAAAGGTTCTGAATTAGCCAATGTTGTTGAAGAGAAGATTGTGAATGGTGCAGAAGAAAATTTCGATCCTAAAATTGCCGCAACATATCAAAAAACAGCTTCTTCTTTTGATAGAAGTATTGAACCGAAATACGGAGAAACGCCTACTTTGGCAGTTCCTGAAGTTTACGAAAGTATACTAGAAAATGGTTTAAAAATCTATGGAATTGAGAATGATGAGGTGCCTTTAGTCCGTTTTAACTTCACCATAGATGGCGGACAATTATTGGAATCTATGGACAAATTAGGTGTTGCTAATTTAACTGCAGATTTACTAAATAAAGGAACCCAAAGTAAAACTATCAAAGAATTAGAAACAGCAATTCAAGAATTAGGTGCTTCCATTTACATCTATTCAGACAAAGAAAGCATTAGCATTTCTGGAAGAAGTTTGGCTAAAAACTATGAAAAAACATTGGCTTTAGCACAAGAAATGTTACTAGAACCTCGGTTTGATGCAAAAGAATTCGACTTACTTAAAAAAGCAACTATTGCTAGTTTGCGTCAAGAAGAAGCAAACCCGAATGCCGTAGCTAGAAATACGTACAATGAATTGATTTATGGTAAAGATAATATATTGTCTAAAAATATTTTAGGCACCATATCTTCTGTTGAAGCCATTAACTTAGAAGATATTAAAACCTATTACACCAATTACATTTCACCTTCTGTAGCGAAACTGTTAGTTGTAGGGGCCATTTCTCAAGAAAAATTAACAACTTCTTTGGCGAGCTTAAATACCAATTGGAAAGCAAAAGAGGTTAAAATTCCTGCATACAAAACCATTGAAGCACCTACAAAACCAACGGTATATTTTTATGACATTCCGAATGCAAAACAATCTGTTTTACAATTTGGCACACCAGCTTTGGCAGCAACAGATACCGATTTTTATGGGGCTACAGTAATGAATTATATTCTTGGTGGTGGTGGATTTGCTTCTCGGTTAACACAAGAGTTAAGAGAAGGAAAAGGATATACTTACGGCATTCGTTCTGGCTTTTCTGGCACAAAAGCAAAAGGAACGTTTACCATTTCTAGTGGAGTGCGATCTAATGTAACTTTAGAATCTGCACAAGCAGTTCAAAAAATATTAGAAGAATACCCAACTACTTTTTCTGACAAAGACCTAGAAACTACAAAAAGCTTCTTAATTAAAAGTAATGCGAGAGCCTTTGAAACTGCTGGCGCAAAATTAAGAATGCTGTCTAATATTAGTGATTACGGTTTAAAAGCTGCTTATGTAAAAGACAGAGAACAGGTAGTGCAGAACATGACAAAAGAGCGCATTGCAGCACTGGCCAATACCTATATAAACCCTAATAAGATGATTTGGTTGGTTGTTGGTGATGCAGAAACACAATTAGAACGAATGAAAGAATTGGGCTACGGAACCCCCATTTTATTAAATGAAAGACAGAAGGAAATTAAGAATTAAAATCCTGAAGCCTTCATAAATACACAAGATCCCTACACTTTTAGAGTCAAAATTTGATTTTGATGAATTAATACATATGTGATTATTTAAAAACCCCAATTTCAGATTTGAAATTGGGGTTTTTAAAATCTAATTCTAAGACAAATATGATTTCTAGTTTCTTTAAAAGAAAAAACGCCAACATCTCCTAGAAAGAATCACAGATTCCTTCAACTCTCTTCTCCTTAAAACTACTCAAAAGCTGCGCCACTCGCTGCAACACTTCTGTCTATTTTTCGCATTAAACCTTGCAATACTTTACCCGGTCCAACTTCTATAAATTCAGTTCCACCGTCTGCAATCATTGCTTGTATAGACTGCGTCCATCTTACGGGCGCGGTTAACTGAATCATTAAATTTTTCTTAATCTCACTAGGATCTGTAACCGCAGATGCTGGCACATTTTGGTACACCGGACACGTAGGCGTGCTAAATACAGTACCTTCAATGGCAGCTGCCAACTCTTCTCTAGCAGGCTCCATCATTGGCGAGTGAAATGCACCACCAACAGGCAACAACAATGCTCTTCTTGCTCCTTTTTCGGTTAGTACCTCACAGGCTTTTTCAACTGCGGTAATTTCACCAGAAATAACCAATTGCCCGGGACAATTGTAATTTGCAGCAACTACTATTCCGTCTATTTCTGCACAAGTATCTTCAACAATTGCATCTTCTAAACCCAAAACAGCAGCCATTGTAGAAGGTGCAATTTCGCAGGCTTTTTGCATTGCCAAAGCACGTTTAGAAACTAATTTTAATCCGTCTTCAAAAGTTAAAACTCCGTTTGCAACCAATGCAGACAATTCCCCCAAAGAATGCCCTGCAACCATTTCTGGCTTAAAGTCGTCTCCTAAAACCTTTGCTAAAATAACAGAATGTAAAAAAATTGCAGGCTGTGTAACTTTTGTTTCCTTTAGCTGTTCTGCAGTTCCCTCAAACATAATGTCTGTAATAGAGAAACCTAAAATAGTATTCGCTTTTTCAAAGTATTCTTGCGCCAATGCAGACTTTTCGTATAAATCCAATCCCATTCCTGTAAATTGCGCTCCTTGACCAGGAAAAATATATGCTTTCATTTTATATTGTTTAATTATTGATTTGTTTACTTGTATAATCGTCTGCGAAAATAATGAATTTTATTTGAAGCCAATCCCGCTTTTCGCACTCGCTTTTTTGTAAACACAAAAAGAGCTCAAACAAACGCTTCAATCGGGGCTAAACCATTTAAGAATTCTATTGCAAACTAAAATACTCTTAAAATATTTAATAACTTTGTTCAGAACCATTAAAGGAAAAATGAACTTAAAAACAGAAAATAAATTTTTGTTGTTTTCTGTAATCAACTTTAAAAAGTTTCGTCTACACCTTTAAATATAAGTGAAAATGAAAAAAATAAGCGCATTCATTGTCGTCATCTTATTAGTAATGCAAGTAAATGCTCAAACAGCTATTTTTAATAATTTACTACAAGAACACGTTACAAAAGACGGAATTGTAGATTACAAAAATTTTGATAATCAAAAATTAAAAAAGTACATTACTTATTTAGAAGATACTTCTCCAGATATTTCTTGGTCAGACAACAAACAAAAAGCTTTTTGGATAAATGCCTACAACGCATATACCATTCAGATAATTTTAGAGCATTATCCACTAAAAAGTATTATCAATATAAAAGAAAAAGGAAAGACCGCATGGAAAATTCCTTTTGCCAAGGTTGGTGGCACAACCTATACTTTAGACCACATAGAACATGAAATTTTACGAAAAACGTTATTTGATCCAAGAATTCACGTAGGCGTAAATTGTGCCTCTGGTTCTTGTCCTAAATTAGGAAACGTAGCTTTTACAGAAGAAAATATTGAAGCAACTTTAGCGCAGTTAATGAAAGATTTTATCAATGATGCGAACAGAAATAAGGTTTCAAAGAAAAAAGTTCAAATCTCTTCAATTTTTAATTGGTTCCAAGAAGATTTTACTAAAAAAAGTACTGTAATTGACTACCTAAATAAGTATTCTGAAACTAAAATCAACTCAAATGCTAAAATCTCATATTTGAAATACGATTGGAGTTTGAACGGAAAATAAATTATTACCTTTCACCATTAAACATACAAAAACTAAAAATGTCTAAAACATATTACGATTCTGGAGATTTAAGAAAATTCGGAGAAATAACAGCGTGGAGCGAAGAATTGGGTACGAAGTTCTTTGATTATTACGGGAAAGTTTTTGAAGAAGGAGCTTTAACTGCTCGTGAAAAATCTTTAATTGCTTTGGCTGTAGCGCATACAGAACAATGCCCATATTGCATAGACGCATACACAAAAGACACTTTACAACGCGGCGTTACCAAAGAACAAATGATGGAAGCAATACACGTTGGTGCAGCCATTAAAAGTGGTGCAACCTTGGTTCACGGAGTTCAAATGATGAATAAGGTGAATAAGCTTGAGATGTAAATAGTAAACAGTAATAGTTGGCAAAAAACGTCCTCAAACTGAAAACTGCTACTGCCTACTGCTACTGCTACTGCTACTGCTACTGCTACTGAAAACTAAAAAAAATACTGAAACAAATTCAGCATGAAAAAATCATTAAAAGCAAGAAATAACGACATTGCAAATACAGCACGTCAAATGGAAATTCTTT
>ENA-ORXF01001786-ORXF01001786.1-marine-metagenome-genome-assembly--contig:-NODE-1786-length-13565-cov-3.000000_pt1 | contig 13565 bp, 8 predicted proteins | sample MGYA00237864_ERZ511476 | MGnify/ENA primary metagenome ERZ511476 (study PRJEB26306, sample SAMN06343908) | marine metagenome | isolation source: coastal waters | place: Atlantic Ocean: West Antarctic... | reverse complement strand
TAAACCCAGTAGATGTAGATACTGTAGGAACCTATACGATTACATACAATGTAAATGATGCTGCAGGTAATACTGCGATACAAGTAACAAGAACGGTAGATATTACTGTAGATGTCACAATTCCTGTAATTACACTTATTGGAGAAGCGACTATTTCTTTAGAATTGGGAACTGCTTACACAGATGCTGGAGCAACAGCATTAGATAATACAGATGGAGATATCACTTCAAATATTAACACGGTAAACCCAGTAGATGTAGATACTGTAGGAACCTATACGATTACATACAATGTAAGCGATACCGCTGATAATACTGCGACACAGGTAACAAGAACGGTAATTATCACGGCTGTGGATTCCACAATACCCGTAATTACATTAACAGGAGCTGCCAGTATTTCACATGAACTGGGATCTACCTATACAGATGCAGGAGCAACGGCATCAGATAATGCAGATGGAGATATTACTAATAATATTACAACGGTAAACCCTGTAAATATAAATGCTTTAGGAACCTACACAATTACTTATAACGTAAGCGATGCCGCTGGAAATACTGCAACACAAGTAACAAGAACGGTTGTTGTTTCTGTAAACGAAGATTATTGTGAGATTTCTGAAGATTTTGAAAGTTTTCCTCTTGCGGACTGGACTATTTTTAACTCCAATACCGTTAGCAATAATATAACTCAATCAGATTCTTGGTCGAATGACGGGGGTTATAGTTTGCGTTTTTCTTCGAAAGATGAAGATAGTGCGTACGATCAATACTTACTGAGTCCAGAAATTGCATCCTCGGATGTAGAAAGAGCTCTTTCGTTTTTTTATACTAGTTCGGAAGGGACAGAGCAGTTTAAAGTGGGTTGGTCTACAACAGGTAATAATTTAGACACTGATTTTACATGGTCTGATGAAATTATTGCAATCGTAGAAGGTAGTGATGGCAATGAATTTAATGAATATTCTAAAAATAACTTTCCCGCTGGGACTAAATATATTGCGATTCACTATTATTCTAATCATCAAAATTATCTTTATATAGATCGTTTATGTTTGCTTTCGGCAACTAATTTAGGAAGCTATAATCCAGGTATTACACTCATAGGAGATTCAACTATTTCTTTAGAACTTGGAACTACTTATACAGATGCTGGTGCAATAGCATTTGATGAGGACGGTGTAGATATTACAGCTAATATTGTAACCGTAAACCCAGTAAATGAAAACCTTGATGGAGTCTATACAATTACCTATAATGTAAACGATGCACTAGACAACGCAGCAACAGAAGTAACTAGAACAGTTACTGTTTTTACAAATATATGGAATGGTAGTATTGATAATAATTGGGATACAGCAGCAAACTGGAGCACAAACTCAGTTCCTAGTTCAACGGCTAGAGTTAGGATCCCAAAAATAGGAATTACAAACTTTCCTACTGCCTCTAGTGCGGTTACCATAAATGCGCTTACTATAGAATCGGGAGCTAGTTTAATTGCAGCATCTACATTTTCAGGTTCTTTAACTTACAAAAGAGATTTACCCTTAGTAAATGATTGGCATTTCATTTCCTCTCCAGTACTAGGAGCAAGTCTAGGAGATGTAATTTCGAGTACAGATTTAGCAACAGGATCAGGAACTAATGTAGGTTTATCTATTTATAATAACAATACCCCAGGCTGGGAATACTATTCTACTACTAGTACAGGAACTATGGGTTCTGGTGTAGGGTATAGTCTTTTGGTAAATTCTGGTAATATGTCTTTTACCGGAACCATGCCGATAGGGCCAGTAAATACAAGTATTACAAAAGGCATAGGTGGATGGAATTTGATAGGGAATCCGTACCCTTCTTATCTTGCAATGAACAACACCACTCCTGCTAGAACTAATTTTATAGACGACAATATTTCAAATCTCTCAAGTAATTATGTGGCCGTTTATCTTTGGGATGCAATTAATTCGACGGTTAAGGTAATCAATCATGCTTCTGATTCTTATGATATGTCTCCAGGACAGGGATTCTTTGTAAACGTAAATAGTGATGTAAGTTCAGTCTCTTTTACTGAAGCAATGCAAAGCCATCAAGAAACAGAAACTTTTTATAGAATGGTAACCGATGTACCAACGATAGAATTAGCTGCCTTTAATGGAACGCAAGTAAAAAACACTATCGTAAAATATTTTGAGAATACAAGCTCTGGTCTCGATATTGGTTACGATGCAGGTTTGTATACTAATGGAGATGATGCATTTAAACTGTCAACACATTTAGTTACAGATAGTGAAGGAGTAGAGTTTTCTTTGCAAGCATTGAATATAAATGAGTTTGAAACAAGTGTTATTTCAATAGCACTAACAGCTGTATCAGGATCAGAAATTGTGTTTTCTGTAGAGTCCACAAGTTTGCCAGAAAACATGAAGGTGTTCTTACAAGATGTACAAGAAAATGTAATTATAAGACTTGATGAACCTGAAGCTAGTTATACGGTTTCATTAGCAGAGTCTATAGATGGAATTGGACGTTTTTATATGTACACTTCAGAAAACACACCTTTCGAAGGTTGTACAGATTCAGTTGCCCTAAATTTTGATGTAACTGCAATAACAGATGATGGGTCTTGTGAATACGCGTCCAGTTATCCAACACAGCAAACAATAAACCTTCCAATGGGTTGGTCTATGTTTTCAACTTATATGGATCCTGAAATTACAGAAATAGATTCCGTTTTACAGTCTATAGAGAGTGATTTAATAATTGTAAAAGATTATTTAGGAAATGCTTATTTAGTTGACTGGAATTTTAATAATATTGGCTCTATTCAGCCTGGAGAAGGTTATCAAATTAAAGCTCTAGAGGATTGTTCTTTTATTGTTATAGGGACTTACTTAGTACCATCAGAAAACGAAATTAGTTTAATTGAAGGCTGGAATTTACTAGGTTATTTAGTCCTTGAACCGAAAGATGCTACCCAAGTTCTGATCGATATAGTACCTAATGTGAGCATAGTAAAGGATTATTTAGGAAATGTTTATTTACCAGAATGGGACTTTAATGCTATTGGAAATATGGTGCCAGGACAAGGTTATCAAATTAAAATGCAGCAAGATGCTATCTTAGAATACTAGATTAGACAGAATAAAAAAGGCAAGACATACTTGTCTTTTTTGTTTCGATTATACTTTTGTTTTTAACAAAAGTATATTTAAATTATTCAAACCATTAATAAAGGTGTGACCATTAGAAACGAAAATTAATCACCTTAAAATAATCAACAATGAATTCATCAGAACAATCAAAGTTGAGTTTAAATTCAAAAAGAATTTCGAGAAGAGCAGCTTTAAAAAAGGTAAGTAAATACGCAGCTGTAACTGCTTTGGGAACCTTTCTTATTCTGAATCCTCAAAAGGCTCAAGCAGCTAGTGGACCTCCAGCTCCTGGAGGAGGATTTTAATGCAGTTCTTAGTAAAGAAGATTGAATCTAAAGAGGTTCTTTGGTTGCAGAAAACCAATAGGTATTTAATTTTAGAGCCCTTTTTTATGAGGGTAATGAATGAGATGATTAAAGGATTGACTAAGTCAGAATTAATAGATTTTTGTATTTATAAATTATCTTTTTCTGCTAAAAAGGCAAAATTAATTGTGGATGCTTGTTGGAATATAAAACAGGATAATGAACTAGAAATTTCAAAACAAGTAATCTTTTCAGAGGAAGAATTACCAGCCGAGCTAGAATACATTTCTTATACGTACAGCTATAATAGTAAACACCTTAACGTACACTATTCTAATGTAGCATTAGCAGAGCGAATTCATCCAAAATTTAAACATTTATGTAAGGATTTTGATTTATTGTCTGTTTTTAGTGGACTTATTTGTGTTTCGGAATTTAGAGGTTTGTTCTATTTACAGGTAAACCATTGTATTATTGGGAAATGGCTTGAGTATGATTTTCATTTTCTTCTTGGTAAATTTGCTATGGCATTACTCAATTTGTATAATAATAAATCTGATATAGATTGGTTAGCCGTATTACATGCCTCGGCGGTTTGTAAAGATGATAATGCCTTAGTATTTCTTGGCAAATCGGCTAGTGGTAAGACTACATCTACTGCATTACTGTCTTTAAATGGCTTTACACTCTTGGCAGACGACTTTGTGCCTATTGAGTCTAAAAGTATCAAGGTAGCTTCTTTTCCTGCCGCAGTTTCAGTTAAAGAATCTTTGTTTTATGAGTTTGAAGCACATTTTCCAGAGTTCAAAAAATCAAGACTTTTAACAAAGGATAAACGAACTAAGTTTAAGTATTTATACCCCAATAGCACAAAAACTCAAGAAAGTAAATTTGTAAAAACGAAGGCTTTGGTATTTATAAAGTACACTAATAACGGTGACAATAAGCTACTTAAAATAAACCAGATAACAGCTCTTCAAAAGTTGATTCCCGATTCGTGGATTTCTCCTGTAAAGGAAAATGTTGTCCTTTTTTTAGATTGGATGGAAGAGGTGCCGTGTTACGAATTACACTATTCAGATAATAAGTATTTAATTAATATTTCAGAAAAGTTAATGAACGATGAACACTAAAGAAATCCTTTACTTGTGTACCGCTATTCTTTCGCTAAAGAAGAATAAGTCTAACATATTAAAAGTTGAGGAAATAATACTAAATGCGGTGAATTGGGAATTGTTTGTAGCCTTTAGCACAGGGCATTATATATTGCCAGCACTCTATATTAATTTAAAACAAGCAAATTTAATACATCTTTTACCCAAAGATTTAGTCCTTTTTATGGAGGATATAACTTCTCAAAACAAAGTGAGAAATATTAGATTACATTCCGAAGTTTTAGAATTGAACATGCTTTTGAAGATCAATAATATTCAAGCTATTTTTTTAAAAGGTTCGGCACATTTGTGTTTGAATTTATACTCCGATTATGCCGAGCGAATGATAGGTGATATTGACTTATTGGTAGCGCCAAGTGAGATGCTTAAAGTTTCAGAAATCCTTAAAAGTGTAGGGTATTTCTCTAGGACAGAATTTAATTCTTATTTGTTCGATAGTACCAAGCATTATCCCCGAATGTGTCATAAAGATAAGTTGATTGCAGTTGAAATACACAAAGAAGTAATCCAAAATGTACGAGACAGACAGTTAAATTACCAAATCATTAACCACACAAAACAAATGGTAAATGGGGCTTTTATTCCATCGTTTGAGAATCTGGTTTTACACAATGCAATGAATACTCAAATGAATGATAAGCATTATTTGTTTGGTAAATTAAATCTTCGTCAGCAATACGATTTATTTTTACTTTCTTTTAAGGTTGATGTTAAGCAAACATTCACAGAATTCTATTTCCATGAGCTAAAAATAGTGGCGTACTTAGTAAAGACTTCTTTGATTTTTAAGAATACACCAACCTTAAGTTTTCCTATAAATTGGAAAACAACTCTTGTTAAATATAGATTAAGAACTCAAATTGCACATCAAAAACGATTTAAATATATAAACGCATTAATTTACTTTTTTGCTTATTCAGCAATATATATAAACTTATTTTTTGTCTATTTGGAGGCTCCTAAAACAAGAAAAAGACTTCTAAATAAATTTACAGATGTAGTATGGATAAGAGCATTTATTAAGCGAAATATAAATTCTATGTTTTCGCATTAATAGTTTGTACATTGATTAAGACAAAGAAATAGCAACATAATAAATCCGATAAAATTTAACCAATTTGTCTTTTTATAATAGTAAAAATAGTTGCTTATTAGTGCCGTAAAGGGCACAGCAACAATTAATAATTTATGCCAAATAAGTGCGGGACTTATGAAAACATACAAAAAAGAAAATGGCAAAAACCACATTAAATAAATATATGATTTTCGAGCTTTACTTTTTTTCCTACTTAAACTCTTAAGTAATTCACTCATAGAAATTAGTAGTACTATAATTAGTATTACTACGGCAACAATATTTAGGGTACTCCAGCTATTAAGGACTTGCTCCTTAACCAAAAAACTGTAAAAATTTGCCAATTCTAACTTTTCTAGTTTAAAATATTGGTTAAAGTTTATAAGTATAAACCAGGGACTAATAAGTGCTAGAATACTAAGTAGCCAATGTCTCCATTCACCTTGTGAAAATATTGACATTCCAATCCATATAATAGGTAAAAACACAAAAAATGGTGGGTGTATTAATACGGCTAAAGAGCTATAAAATGAAAGTTCGAATACTTTTGAATAGGCATTATTAGAAAGATAAGTTTGGAGAGTTTTGTTTATAGCAAGTAGGAAAAATGTAATTGCGAATAGTTCTGCACTGAGATGTAGCGACTGGGGCCAAAAACTAATTAGGATGAAATAAAAAAAAGCTGGATAAAAAGTGTTTGTAGAAAATATTTTTTGACCAACCAATATTTTGTTGATGTAAATACATTGCCAAAAAACGAGTCCAGAAACTAATATTCTCTCTAAGAAACCGTACTTAGTAATAGGGTTAATTATATAATTGAAAAGTGGGTTAGAAGAATCTACAATTAATGCTGTATCCTGAAAAGAAACACCCACCCACAATAAGATACATAAGGCCAATACGCCTAATATTGAAATTGCTTGAGTATGTCGAAATAAATTTACAATCATGTGGTAAAAATATGTATTTTTGTGTTCGTTAAGAAAAAAAATTAGAATTATGAACAATTTACTTTACGCAATAGGCGATTTATTTGAGGCAACATTTGAACTGTTAGAAAAAGCAGGAAATGCACCTAACGTATTAATTGTTATTGTAGGTGTTGGAGCTTTAGCTTTTTGTATGAAATTGGTTACTACCGAGAAAAATATTTTAGAGGATTAGTGATCTTCTATTTTGTACAAAAGGCGACCTATAGGTCGCCTTTTTTTGTTGTTAAGTTATTCTGTTTCGTTTGATTACGCGAATTCTAGGACTCTCCATTTCTAAGTGTAAAGCTCAGTATCTAAAGACGATTCATCTAAACTAAAAGTGTTTTCCGTCTTTTAATTTGTATGTTTTAATATTTACTTATTCAAAACTCTTTTTAGTAAAGCTATTTGTCCGTTATGCCAACTTTGATGGAGAGACATCCATTTTAATGCTTCATATTTCGTTTTAACCGCTGGGTTTGGAATTTCGGTATTTTAATTTAATTCAGTCTTATTATTTAATCAATAAGCTATATTTATTGCTAATGTGTGTGAATTTCTGTCGAGAAGCTATGAGCATGCTTATTACAATATTAAATCATTTATTAACGTAGAGGTTCATGTCATACAAAGAAATGTTGGAGAGCTTGAAGCACAGCTCTTACAGTTTTGGATTTAGCCAAAAATTTAAAAATTTAGTTTCTTTTTAATTTACCGAAAGGTAAATAATTAATCCATAGGTTTCGAGCTTTTTATGCGTAAGCTTAGGTCTTTATTCATAAGTAAATCACAAACTTCTTCTCGGGGAGCTTAGAACTAAAGGAAACGTAACTACAAATATTTCTTCTTTGAAACTCTCTCATTACGGTATCATTTTAAAAGTATTACTCAATTTCTGTTTCAATAGCTATTGAAAATTCAGTGTCAGGTTCAATTGTTTTGTAACTTTTCTTTTGAATTATATTGAGAGATTCATCTTCCCGATCTGGAAGTCCTAGCCAAGGTTCTATACATACGTAATCGGCAAATGGTTTAGACCATAATGCAAGATTAGGATAATTTTTAAATCGAACTACAATTCCTTTTTTATTATTCTTTTTACGTAGCCGAATCCAATTGAATTCTATGTCAGAGAATATCAAAGCATCTTCGTTGAATAGTGAATCTGAAAGCGGAAGTATTCCTTCCTTTGTTTCAATCTTACCTTTGTAATGCGTTAGTAATCCAGAGGCTCCTAATAAAGACGTCTTAAGGTTAAATTGAGAGGGGAATTCAATAATATAGTCCGATAACTTTATTTTTTCATTTAAAGGACATGCGTATGCTGTATGTCCGCCGCAAGCGAACTTCATAGGTACGGAGTCACGATTTTGAATTTTATAAGTCATAATTAATCGCTTTTCAATTAGGGAGAATTCAACCGAGAACGAAAATTTGAATGGATATTGTTTTAGTGTTTTCTCGGAACTTGTAAGAGTAAAAGTACACTTAGAAACTTCATGTTGCACAAAACTCAGCTGATTGTTGTTTCGGATAATTCCGTGCTTAGGCATTGCATACTCTTTACCATTAAACACAACTTTACCTTCTTTAATATTCCCAATAGCTGGGAACAATACTGGTGAACTACTTCCCCATATTGACTTGTCTATTTGCCAAATGTACTCTTCTCCAGTTGCTTTATTCTTTAAAGAACGTATCTCGGCTCCATTAGACTCGATGGTACAGATAAGCTCTTCGTTTTCTATAGTATGTAGGATAGTTCCATTGTTATTCCAAAATTAGTAATTATATGAAGCTTTTCATTCTCTTTAGGAGATTTATCGCTAATGGGTTTAAATTTCTGTTTGTCATCTTTCCTGGTTTAATAAACAAAAAGGAGTCTGAAAACTTTGGTATCGCTTGTAACGATTAGCTTTGAAGTAAATGAAAGGTTATAAGTAATTAAAAACATTAACAAAAAAGACCTCTAACTTTCTTGTTCAAAAATAACATTTCTTTCTGTGTCTTTCTTATACATAATTTTAGGAATAACCTCTCTTTTCGCATTTGAGCGATATTTTTTATTATTTGGGTTTTGAATAGATTCGAGTTGATACTCAATCATTTTTTCAAAAGGACTAAGGAAATCCTTCGTCTCGCATTGTTCTAAATCACCTTCCTTAAGTAAATTTAAGACAGTATAGACAGACTCAATAGTACTAAGACAAAGAGATTCTGGCTGCTGCTTTATAATAAATTTTGACTTGATTTGATTATCAAAACTCACTCTTTTTAGTTCTTGTAAGTTCTTACTGAGTTTAAGCATTTTGCGTGCGCATGGCCATGTGCCATCGAGAAGGAAGATGTGTGGATTATTACCCATAAATGAATTCATTTCTGAACTTTTTCTTATCGATAAATTGAAATTCTCTTTTCCTGGATAAAGTAAAAAAAAAGAACTTGTTTCTTTAGCCAGTATTTTATTTACACGTTTATTGTTCGTGAAATCTACACCAACTATAATTTCTGAATTTTCTAGTTGAAGTTGAGTCATATGTCCCGTTCCGTTTTTTTCTTTTTTGTACTCCTTCGGGTGCATAAGAATAATAAAACGAGTTTTAGTATCGAAAGGGCTAATGTGTTTACAAATACATGTGCTCGATGGCCTTCTGCATTCGTAACATTTGTTTCTTGGATTTTTTATTTCTACTCGCAAAGTGAAGATCTATTTATATTTCTAATTGATACAAAACGAAGGTAATTTCAAATCATGAAATTACCTTCGTTTGTTTATCACTTTTCTTAATGTTTTGAGATTACATAATCTAAAGTAATTGTAAAACATCCTGTATCTACTTCACCACTTCAAGTCTTTTGGTAAGTTGTTGATTGTCTGTTTGCAATCTGTAGAAATATGCTCCAGCAGCTAATTGTTCCACATTTATTTTAACAGAATGGTAACCAGCAATTTTCACACCCTCTTCGATAGTTAAAACTTCCTTACCTAGTAAGTTGTACAAATGTAAGCTTAGTAACTGTGATTGTGGAACGAAATAAGTAATTTCTGTTTCTTGGCTCGATGGGTTTGGTATAGAATTGTAAAGAGCTAAGCCTGTTTCTTTTTCGCTTATATGTAAGTTGCTTGCTATTACCAGAGCGTCTTGTTCAAATGTAGGTTCAGCTTGGTTTAGCTCACACGAAACTCTTGTCTTTTTAAGTGTAGTAGCAGAATACAGCTCCAAAGACCACTCTTCTGCATCGTATAAACCATCTTTTACAGTATTGGTTACGTCGTTCCCCCAAATAGTAATTAAGGTATTAGGACGCGTAATTTTTGCTGCACCCACCATTTCTCCTCGTGCATCGTACACATAAATTTCATCTCCAACAAGAGCCTCTATTGCAAAGGCTTTTGCAGGAATTAACAAATGCATATTTGTTCCTGTATTCTTAGAAAAGTCTACAATACTCGATTTGTTGTTTATAATAAGAGAACTTACTAGTCTATATTCTGTATCATTTGCATTGTACAGTAGTTCTCTTTCTGTACTCATTTTTACTTGGTAAGCTTGTCCAGCATTCATTTCTCCAATACCGTTATAATCCCAAGCAGGTAAATATGCCATACCTGTAGCGGTTTTTACAATAACTACATCTTCTACAATCTCTTCGAAAACTGCTACGGCAGAAGCATTTTCGTTTCTTAAATAAGAAATTAAGTTCCAACCTTCACCTAAAGTAAGTGGTGTAAGTTCTGGTTCTACAAAATTACCAGAAATTGCTAATTCTGTGTCAGCTGTAACTTTCATTTGGTATCCCTGGGTATTCTCCCAGTCTCCAATTCCATTAAAGCCCCAGTTTGGAAGATACGCAGATCCCAAGTAGTTTTTCACAATTACTAAATGTTCAAATATAGGAGCAGTCATCATTTCTATATCTGTATTGCTAGCCGTAACATAAGAGGAAACCATGTTCCACCCTTCGTTTAGTACAATGGTTTGTGTTCCTCCATTTTCATAGATGCACGAAGCATCGGCTACATTTGCCATTGAGTTATAGTTCAGTGCAACTTCGTCTGTACATCCCATAATGATTTCACAAATTTCGTTTACACCAAAGTTGTCTTTTACGCCGCTTGTACCCGAAATTTGCTTTTTGTCTTCTATAATTATTGACCAATTAAAGGAATCTCCACCCGAGTATTCTGGAACCGTAAATAAATAACAATCGTTTGGTAAACAGTAGAAGTTAGTTCCTTCGAATCCATCGTTTAAAGTACCATTAATAAGGATGGTTTCATCGAAAGAATTTAAGGTATAATTGAGTCCGTTCCATCCATTTCCATTAGAACTTAGAAGTGTTACCTCCACAAGCATTTCGTAAAATTCACAGCTCATATATTCACAAGACCCATCATCTTCATCAGCTATTACATTGTAATTTACGGCTAAAGAGTCTGTACAACCCACAATTACATCGTACTCACAAGAGCCATCTTCGTTATTTGCATCTGGACTGTAATTGTTCGCTGTTTCATCGGTACATCCAAAAACAATAATTGAGGCTCCATCGCAGCCAGTAAACATACCAGAATATAAATATTCGAATGTTGATCCTGAAAATACTTGTGCTCCACATACATAAAAATGGAAAAGACCATCGCCTGCACCACTTGAAAGTCCATCTCCATAAGAATCGTAAATACTAAAGGTGATTTCTTGATCGTTAGGTACGCAAACGGTGTCTATATATAAGATGTTGGCTTCGGTAAAGTTGTTTGCAGCAAAAAGGGTGTCTCCATTTTCGGAGATTAAATCCCATGAAGTTTCGTTAGGATATGGATCGGTTTGTAATTCCATAATAACCATGTTTAATCCATTATCACAAGTTACAGGATAAATACAAGAACCGTCTTCTAGTCCAGCTAATTCATTAAAGTTTTCTGCTAAGGAGTCGGTACATCCTAAAACGGTTAAACAAGTAGCGTTAATTCCTAAGTAATTTTGATAAGGAGCTTCACCAGTAAGTACTGTATCGCCTTCTTCATTTACTAAATCCCAACTTATTTCTTGTTGCCAACTACCTCCATCAACATTAATTAGATAACAGCCATCGTTTAAACAGAAAGAAGAAATTCCTTCTCCATCAGTTTCTAAGGTTGTTTCGTAATAACCTTCAACAGAAATATTATTCGCACTAAAAGTATTTCCATTCCAACCATCGCCATATGAGTCGTGAAGGTATAAAGTGAAGTTAGTCGATTCCTCATCGCACACAATAGGATATGTACATGTACCATCGTCATTGGTAACTAATTCGTCGTAATTTAATGCTAGCATGTCTAAACAACCATAAACTGGGTATTCGCAAGTTCCGTTATCAAACTGTGCAAATTCCTGATAATTTATTGCAAGCGTATCGGTACATCCAATTTGTAATTCACATTCTGTAAGGAAAGATAGAGGTTGGGTATCTGGACATACACCTTCTACAAATACATCAGGATAACCAGAAGAGGTAAGTGACCAAGATATTTCATAAGGATAGCCACCGGTAGAAGGCACGCTAATAATGTAACAACCTGGCGATAGGCAGAATTTTGCAACAGTATCTGAACCGCTTGCTAGAGTTCCTAAAGCTGTAGTATCGCCGTATTGGTTTATAATAGAGTATTCATTTCCATTCCAGCCATCTCCATAAGAATCGTATAAGTTCATTTGAGCTACCCATTCTACTCCTTCTGCACAGTATTCGCAAGAACCATCTTCTGTATTGGCCTCTTCATCAAAATTTAAAGAAAAAGGATCTGTACAGCCTAGGTCAAGAAGTTCGCAAGAGCCATCGCTATAAGTAGCTAGTTCATTGAAATTTATTGCCAAGGAATCCATACAGCCATAAATTGGAAATTCTACGGTAACATTTATTGTAGGATTAAATGGTTCGAAAACCGAGTATTCTTCATCCAAAATAGCATCTACCCAAGTATTCCCACCTGCGTAAGGAAGTGCAAGGGTTTGTATATTTCCTTGATTGTCGGTAAAATATAATGTAGAGGTAATTGTCGCATCAAACGATCCTGTAAGTGTAGAGATTCCACTAATACCTAAACAAGAACTTCCGACTTGGAAAGAACACGATAGAGGTTCACAAGCCCAACTCAATCCTAAAGGTAGGTTAGAAATATCATTAACTACAAATGACTCCCCATCAATATCAACAATTGAGCCAACACCAAAAGGTTGAATAGTTTGCGCTCTTCGCATCTTTTTCTGATGATCAATCATTCGACTCTCACTTGAACTTCAGAGTCAACATTGCGCATAGAATGCATTGTTCTAAACCCCAAATTATTGTCATTTTTCTGATTAAAGTTAATTAATAATGAATGCATGGACTTGTCTTTACCTGCGTTGTAATAAAGTCTTTCTTTAGTCCAATTGACCCAGTCATCTATAACTTTGTTTATATGTTTTTCTATAATTGATCTCTCGTACTTATATTGATCTTCATCGTAAATATTTACAAGCCGATTTTTAAAATCTGATAATAGTGGCTTTATAGTTTCATCATTTTTGTTAAATAAGCTAGCAGAGTGATTGGCTTTCATGTGATCAACTCCATGCCTAATGAGGATTACTATACTTGCATGAAGAGCTCTTTCAAGAGCTGGAGCGCAACCTGGAGTGACACTTGTTGGCTCGACAAGCTGATATAGCTTCTGGTGATAGGCTTTAAATTGCTCATAATGGCTCCTATCCCTTGGCTTAGCAGGTGAATATAAAGCAATTATTAAACCAGGGCCAATATTATCAGGATTTCTACCAACACGACTGCTTGCTTGAATGTATTCTGAGGTAGTTTTTGGTTGGCCATTGATAATCATAGAGCCCAATCTATCA
>ENA-ORXF01001785-ORXF01001785.1-marine-metagenome-genome-assembly--contig:-NODE-1785-length-13572-cov-3.377251_pt1 | contig 13572 bp, 12 predicted proteins | sample MGYA00237864_ERZ511476 | MGnify/ENA primary metagenome ERZ511476 (study PRJEB26306, sample SAMN06343908) | marine metagenome | isolation source: coastal waters | place: Atlantic Ocean: West Antarctic... | reverse complement strand
CGCCATCGGTTCGTCGCGAACCTTGCCAGGAAGTGAATTTTGCGGATTGACCGCGATGAACCGCGCGTTATTTGAGCCGCTTCGCGACGGCATTCGGGTCGGCCGCGATGATTGCTTATGCTTGGGAGCATTCGAATGAAGAAGATCGCTTTCGTTCTCGCTGCCGCCGGCCTGATGTCCGTCGCAGCCTGCTCGAAGTCGCCTGAAGCCGCGGCTGTCGAAAACAACGCTGACATGGTCGCTGACAACATGGAAATGATGGCCGACAACGTCGCCGACATGTCGAACACGACCATGAACCCGATGGCAGAAGACAACAAGGAAGCCGTCGCAGAGAACCTGAACGACGCGGCTGACAACGTTCGTGACGCTGCTGACGACAAGGCAGACAACATGTAATGATGGTGTTGCGGGTCTGAGGGAAACGCCTGATGCGCTCACTCAAACCGGCAACGCTGGCGGCCGCGACGGGGCTTTTGCTCGTCGCGGCTTGCCATTCTTCTCCCGAAGCTGCCTCGGTCGAAAACAAGGCTGACGTGCTCGCACGGGATCTGGAACAGCAGGCGGATAACATGGACGCGATGGCCGATGCCATGGCGAACGAGACCGCTGCTGCCGATGTGCGCAATGCCGCCGATACGATCGACGATGCGGCGCATGACGTCCGCGACCAGGCGGATGCAAAAATCGCAAACATGCAGTGAACGACCGGCGCGTCGGCGACCGGCGCGTGACCGGTTGACGCGTGCCGTGGCCCGATTGCATGGAGGCGTTCCGTTCGGGGCGCCTTTTTCGTTGGCATCGCGTCAATCGGGCGGCGTATGCGCAGGTGGGGCCTGTAGCTCAATGGTTAGAGCTGGCCGCTCATAACGGCTAGGTTGCGGGTTCGAGTCCTGCCGGGCCCACCAACGCTGACAAGATCCCGAAAATCGACAATTCACGGGTTGCGCCCGCCCCCCTTCCCGCCTAGGGCCGCGGCTCGCGTCGGGGAGTGGCGCAGTCCGGTAGCGCGCCTGCTTTGGGAGCAGGATGTCGCAGGTTCGAATCCTGTCTCCCCGACCACTATCTCCCGCGTTTCTGCGGTTCAGAGGTCATCGTCTCCAAATCCCAACGGCATGAACCGGAACGAACCGGATACGCGCGGAAGGTGTTGGGATTATGAATCACGGAATAGCCCCGGATAATGTTTTTGATTCGTTCTCTGTAGGGCAATCGGACTTTAATGGCCTCATTCGCTATGCCGGTGACACTGGAGGTCGCGCATTCCAATTCGCCAAAGGAGCAGGCCGCGATCTGTACCGGGTTTTGGTCGGAAAGGAGTGGTTGGGATATGGCAATATCGAACCGCTAGCGTTTCATCGCTGGCCTTACGTCGAGCCGGTTGAGTATGTCGAAACCGAAGCCGAAATTGTGTCGGCATTGCATCGTGAAGCCGATGATGCCGCGCAGTCTGCTACCTGCTATTTCATCGGCGCATCAGAAGGCCCTGTGAAGATCGGGTTTAGCATTGATCCGCCATCCAGACTCCGATCGCTACAATACTCTTCGCCTGTGCGATTGAGTATTCTTGCCATGGCGCGGGGCGGCCCCAAGCGTGAATCCGCTTATCACCGCCAGTTTCAAGACATTCGGCTATATGGCGAATGGTTCGAACGCACCCCCTCTCTACAAGCTGAGATAGACCGTCTTAACGGAGAGAAACGATGAGTGACCTATTGAGGCTGGCTGAGCTATGCAAGGTAGCGACGGGGCCGGATCGTGAATTGGAAGCGGAAATCGCTGTCGCGGTCGATGGCGGCGAAATCGTGTGGCTGATGGCAAATTATACGATGGAGCAATACCCCGCCCGCAAGTATGCGAGCGCAAATCACGTTGGCGGCTTTGGAAAGGCTCCCGTTCCCGCCTACACCGGCTCGCTAGATGCTGCGATGGCGCTTGTGCCGGAAGGATGGACCTACCAGTTGCGCGACAAGCAGGTTCATCTGGAGGAGGGCGAGGATATCTCGCTCTACTGGTATCAGGGCGATTGTGATGGGCGTCTCTATGCGACCTCATACGCGGCGACCACCGAGCTAGCCCTATGCGCCGCCAGTCTCCGCGCTCGTGCTGAGATAGAACGGTTGAAGGAGGTAGAATGATGAGCGACCTCGTGTGCTGCCCAGATGACGATGAACCCAAAAAGGTGCCCGTCAAACCAAGCTTCAGCCACGGTCGTTCGAAAACGGTGGTCGTGGAAACGAAGCGTCGCCGCATCATCGTCGACCGCCTAGCCCCCTCCCCTATAAGAGAGTGACCGGGTAGGGTAGCTGCGGGGTAATCTGTACCGGCTCCCGCTTTCATACCGACCAGAGGCTTGCCAAGATCAAGTCAAGGCAGGTGCGCATGGTCAGTCACCTCCGCACCACTTCACCGTTTGCAACCGGCTTGGCAGGTGCCGCCTCAAGCCCGATGCGTCGACCGGGAAAGCCCAATCCATAGCGCAGAGCGGGAACCCCTATTATCTACCACATCAGGTATTGCATGGGAAGCGAGAAAAGAGTACGCAGGTGATTGCTGCGGCGGTGCTGATGGAAGCACATGTGAGGTCAGTCTACCAATGCCCCACAAAGGCCCGCCGGTTTCGCACCGGCCATCTGGAGTGAGAAGGTAGAAGCCGGTAACCAATCCGGCCCGCAGCTACTCCCCCGCTGATACCGGACACACCACGGCAACCCCCTGCCCTGCCATAGTCCGGCATATCCGGCCCCACGCGCGCGATACCGTCTCTCCCCATAGTTCGATAGCCACAGAGTCCGATGCGGCCACAGCGTCGTCTGTGAGGGCTTCTACGTGCGGCACTGGCTTGACGGTGTTCGCCGCCCTAACGTCCACCGCAGATAGCTGCAAAGCTGGTGGAGGAAGTATTTCCTTGTCGGCGCAGGCGGGCACAGCCGAGAGCAACGGTAGCAGCGCTAGGAGCAATGCCTTTCGGCGCAGATTCGATTGCATGGGTCAGGTCTTCCTTCATCGTGTCGAGGTCGGCGGTATCCGCAGCGCGTTCGGCCGCAGCAGTTTCGAGCGTTACATTGACCTGCTTGGCATGTTCCAACTCGGTCGCGAGCGTGATGTTCTGGGATCGCAGGACATCGTTGCGGCTATCGGCTGCGGTCAGGAGAAAGTGTTGCACGACGATCGCTGCGATGAGCGCGAGCGGGATACCCAGCTTCAGGATGAGGCTCCACGGGATAGTCATGGGGTTTCTCCGTAAATTGCCGCTGTCTGGCCCTCACCACAAGCCATGCACCGGGTCACAAAATACCCATCTGGACTACGCCGGTAGACCGTCATTGCCTCACATCCGCAATTACAGCGAAACTCTGCATCACCTGGCTTAGCGCCGAAGGGATGCTTAACGACACCTTTGGGCAGGCTGCAACTAGGGCATTCTAGCCCAGTCGTGGCACCGATAGTGCCAATACCAGTCCAAGCATGTCGGCATCCCAGGCAAATACAAGGCCCCTCCCACTGCGGGGTTCGTTCTGCGCGGACTTGAGCCAGTGAAATGACGGTCATGCCTCTTCCTCCGTAGTGTGGACAGGATCACCCGGGTTGCCAGTCGGTCCCTTTGACGAGGGTGCTTCCTGCGCGGCCCTGATCGTGTCGAAGGCGTGCTTGGTGTTCTCCGTAGCCTGCGCGTCGGCGCTCGACTGGCGGAACAACAACGCGCCGATCGTGCCCAGCAAGCCAGCGAAGGCCACCACAGACTTGTCGGCAATGTCGATCAGGCCAGCGGGCAGGGCTTCGCCACGGACACCGGCAACGATGATGGGCGCGAGGGCGACTGCCAAAGCTGCCACGACGACCGCGAGGAAAGCGCGGTACTGCATCTGTGCGGCGTTCATGCGCTGTACTCCGCTGCTTCTGCCATGCGTCGATTGGTTAGCCCCTGCATCGCGCGCCCCCCGGCGCGATTCCAACGGGCAAATTCCGCCTTCGCCCCGCCGTAATCGCCAGCCAGATGCTTCCGTAGCAGCGTACTAGACCGGAGCGCGCCAAGACCAACGTTGTAAGCGAATGAGATCATTGCGGCCCGCTGGCCCGGCGTAGCTTTGCCGATTAGGCCATCGACGCCATCCGCAAACTTCGCTACGTCACTGGCGAGGCGTTCATCGGCTTGTGCCTGTGTCCACATCGTGCCCAGTTTGAACCCGCCCGTTGCTCCCCAGCCAATCGTTATCGGCTCGCCGCCCGTTCCCGGATCGACGTACGCAGACAGGCGGCACCCTTCGAACCGCTTGATTAGCGCAATGGCACGGCCGTTTTTGGCCGCAGAAGCGTTCCCCACCGGGGCGAGTGCAGCGTTGATCGCATCTACGTCGGATTGCGTAAGTGCCTTACCCTTGATCGTGCGCACGGCGTCGAATAGCCGCTCGTCGGATTGTACCGTCATGGCTTTGTACTCACCCTGGTCAATACCTCAAGCGCGGTGATCCGCTGGGTGTTCTGCTCTATCCGCTGCGTCATGCTGTCACCGGTCAGCTTCTGGCGCTCATCGATCCGGGTTACGGTCTGCTGAAGATCGGAAAGCGTTGTCACCATCCAGAATGCCATGCCAATCAGCGCCGCCGTCATCAGTGCAGCGATAATCCCGCTTGCCCACTTCAACGGCGCAGGAATATCGACCCCCGGGTTATGCCGAGGGTTCGCCTGCTCAAACTTCGCTATCGTCGCCTCCGCTACCTGTTCGACAATCATTCGGACCTGAGCGCTGTCGCCTAGACTAGTCATCGGTCGTCCCGCGATGCTGCCATGATGCGGTTGAAGGGCGCATCAAGCGACAGGTCGATCCCGAAGACGTTTGCCACGCGCTCATTACCAGGCAGCGCCGGGGATGCTGCATTGAAGGCCGTCGTCAGCTTCGCCTTGGTCGTGAACTCAGCAGTCTCAATCTCGTTGGGGCCGCTGCGGTAAATCTCGATTTTGAACATCGCCAATCCCCTAGATCGTGCGCGAAAGCAGGGTGATGGCGCGACGCCCACCCTTGCCGGTGTTGACGTTGCCCGAGAGTGACAGGGTTTTTGCCGTGAGGTCGATTACCGTCACGTCGCTGCTCGTCTCCGAGATCCAGTTGTCGGTCGGCGGATCGACGTAGAGGCGGTCGCCAACGACGATCTGCCCGGTTGCCAGCGCCGACGCTTGATCGTCCCCGACTGCAGTGACATTCGGGCTGGCGTCGGTGAACGTACCCAGCGTCGGGTTCTGCGGCGTGTACCGGCGCGCGTTGATCGCCTGAAAGCTCCCGCTGGTGATGCTGAAGGCGGTCAGGAACTGCATCACCCCGGCAACCAGCTTCATGCCGTTGTAGGCCACCAGCGTCCACGTGACGGTCGTTCCCGACCACGTGGCGTCCTTCACCGCAAAGGCAATACCGGTTTCGGAGTCGATCATCACATCGCCGCGCGCACCGCCCCGCATTTCGGCCTGCCATTTCGGATAGGTCTTGCTGCACTGAATTTCGATGCTCGTCGCGCCCGGCGTCGTGCTGATCAGCGTGATGTCGCTCTTGCTGATTTGCTCGATATAGCGCGGGTTGACGAAGCGGCGGGCGGAGTTGTTGTTCGCCTGCTCGAACGTGGAAGCTGCCCAAGGGATGCAGCGCGCGCGCGAAGAGTATTTCCAATGCTCGCGAACGGGAATCGGCCCCAGCTCAAGAGTGCCGCTGTCGATCGTGCGGGGATTAAACGCGCTGCTCCACTCAATAGCGCGGCTACCGCCAGTTCGCATCTGCCCGACGACAACGCCGCCAGACGTAACGTTATAGGCAGCAGCGAGCCACGACGGGATAGTGCCGGTGAACGCCCCGCCAAGCTGGCCGTCGATGCTGACCTGATTACGGAACGATACCCCACCCTGAAACGACAGGAAGCCGGGGAACTTGCTGATCGCCCCGCCCGAGAACGCGATGAGGTTGCTCAACGGCGCGCCGCCTGCGGTCGGCCCCCATACCGTCGCCGGGATCGGACGCCCCATCGCCCCGATCATATCGAAGTTGAATGTGCCGTTCTCTAGCGCAAGCGTCGATTCCGTCGAAGCCGAGCCGTCGCAGACACCGATGCTGTGCAGCGCCTCGAAATAGGAGTGTTCCATCCCGATCGATCCGGTATCAGAGAACCCCGTTACCGACATGATCCGGATTTGCCCCGAGGTCGAAACGTGGCTCATCCCCGAGACGACCTGGCCCTTTTTCTTGCCATGCGTGTTGGTCGTGAAAATCTCGAACAGGCTACCGCCAGCGCCATAGTCCAGTTTCGAGGACCGGGCCTGAGTCTGCGAAAGCGAGATAATCCGCTTGCAGTGATTGGCAGACCAGTTGGTCACATGCACGAAATCGCCGTTGCCATCCGCGCCCGAGGGCTGCGTGACGACGCCACTCTGCTCCCCGATGAAACCGACCTCGTCGAGATGCACGCAGGACGAATAATAGCGCGTGTCCCCAGCGAGACCATAGCCGCCGTTGGAACCGATCGGGTTGCCCCATGCCGGATAGTTGGGATCGGTGTAGAACGTGGCTGGCTTGGTCAGACCGGCGAACGCATCAACCACAACGGCGCAATCGGGCGCGTAGCGATCGTCAGGCGAACGCCCCAGCGCGGTTGCAACAGCGGGGTCGTGCCAGTTCGCCGAAACCGTGTCATCGACGGTTGGCGCATAGTCGATATTGGCGAGACGGTTGCCGTTGATCCATGCCCGATGAACGCCGCAGAAGCTCATGCGCTCGATCAGGCAATTGCGTGCGCCCGCGACATTGAATGCGGGTTCAGCAAAGTTGCGGACCCACATCGTGCCACCATTGACGCCGAAATATGCCTTGCCAGCGCCAGTGAAGTTGATCGAATGAAAGGCATTGCCGTACCCGATATGGATCATTTTACCCAGCAGACCGAACCCCGCCGCGCCGCGCACATTCTGCACACCATCATTATAGATGGCCCAATCCATCATCTTCTGGACAGCCGTCGAACAGTCCGTGCCTGTCCACTTCGCGTACCACGGCGCAGCATCATTATACTGCGCATCATGGATCGCGCCGAACATCGTGTCGTAAATGGTCTGCTCTTTTCGGAGCGTCCACCACACGCCGAACGCATCCTGACGACGCCACACGTTGTCTCCGCCGACCGTGCTGGCAGTCTGCACCGTGTCGCGAACATAGTCAGCAGCGCCTACCCCATCGACAGACCAGCCCGAGGTGCGGACGATCTTGGCGGTAGGCGGCGGGGCATAGCGGCCAAATGCCGAGAACAGCCCAATCGTGCTACCTGGGGCGCGAACCCATGCGCCGACCGAAAGCGCCGCGCTATCAGCTTTGACGATCGTTACATCGTCCGCCTTGCCGGTGAAGTTGCCGGTCGTCCAGTACCATGTTGATCTATCAAAATCCGACTTGCGGTCAGTGATTGATGCCGCCTTAAGGCTGGCAAGTGTGACACGGAAAGCATCAGCAGGACCGGCAGCGCCAGGCCCAGAAGGTGTAAAGTCCCAATTTCCAAACGCGTCAATCGTCGGGAAAAGCCCGACGTAATCAGTCGCAATGATCGGCTTCTGCGGAGCGCGATCAACCGCATTCTTGAGCGCGATGTTTTGGACGGCCAGCCGATCGATTGGATTATTCAGTGACGCCGGGTTAAAGGTCTGGGTGACACCCTGATCTGACGGCTGACCGAATAGCGGGTCGGACAAAAGATAGAATTGACCTACCGTCTCGGCAGGAGCAACGGCGAAAATAACCGACCCGCCTTCACCTCCTGGTGAAATCGTGACGCTGAAACTTCCAACCGGCGCAGGTGCGCCATTGCCCGACACTGCAACAATCTCAGTCGCGCTCATAATCTTGAAAGCGAACGGGAACGTGGTCGTCACCCCGTTGGGGATATACGGACCCGCGACGGGATTGGTGACAGTCGTGGTCATGGATAATCCCGCTTGATAAAGACGGGTATCCACATACCGCATGAAGCAGAATTACGCGCTAGGCTGAGCCGTTATTCCACTATGTTCCACCGGGCGTTGCTCATCTGGGTATGATGTGCAAATGCTGCATCATGCGGATAATCATTCTCGGTCTATTACTCGCGGCTTGCGGCCGGCCTGCCAAGGTCAATGATCAGTCAGATAAGTTTGATTCAGTCATCGCGAAAATGGCGCATCAGCGCAATAGCAGCAACGATCGACAAGTCGCCGCGAGCATGCAGCGCTCCAACGATTTAGCCCTGCAAAAACTTGATGAGCGCGTCACACGCCTAGAGCAAAAGCAATCTCAAGCTGAATTCACCAATGGAATGCGGCAACATTGAGCTAGTGGCGCGGCTCAGCCTTCCCCGTAGTCAATCCCCGATACCAGTCACCCGGAGAATGGGCTTCCTGGTCGCCGTGACCTAGATCCACTAGGAACTGCGTTGCGCTCGCAAGCTGCCCCGGCACAACGCCAGTCGCATAGCCGGTTGCCTCCAAAACATCGCGCGTCGCGCGCTTCGTATCTTCGCCACGCACGATGCGGCCTACATCTCCGGCCGCAGCAACAAACGTATCTCCCGCCCGCTGGATAGGTGACATCTGATAGCCGAACGTGCGGTTGCCAGTTGCCTTGTCCCACGCAGGCTGCACAAGATCGCGGGCAATTGGGATGCCCCCCAACGAGTTGAACAGCATCTGCTTGAACGACCACAGGCCCCAGTCCTCGTCTTCACCCGGCCCCCGGCCCGTGATGACCTGTGACAAAATAGGCGGCACAACGAGAAGCCACCACGCGCGGGCCAAGAGCGCGGGCACGTCACGATGATCAGACATCGCGTCGCGACCCAGCTTGCGCTGACGCTGATAGAACGCTGAGAAGTAGCTGTAGAACATCGTCATCAGCTTAGCCGCTTCACCCCACCGACCGGTGCCTGTCTGGATCGCAGCCAAGTCCTTTGCGGCTCCGGCTCCCTGCGATTGGCGCACGGCCTTGTCGGCTGCATAGATCGCTTGGCTTTCCTCAGACCCTCCCGCCAACGCTTTGTTATAGGCCGCAATCCATGTCGGGATAACGACGAGACGATCAGCATAGCCGATGCCATGATACATGAACCGGGCAGCATCGCGCGGGATGGCATAGGCTTTCGTCGTTACCCGCTCATCAAGCATGCGAATCATCGCCCCGATATCCCGATCGAGCGTATCCATGCGGTGACGGATTTCTCCGGAGCGCTCGGTCACAAACTTGAATGTCTCGATCGGATGCGCGCCCGACTGTGCAATAGCGGAAGCCATCCACTTGCCCCCGATGACCTCTTGGCTATTCGCGAAACCCGCCACCTGCGTGATAACCGTCGATGCGCGAAACCCCATCCCTACCGCCGTGGTATTCGCGCGCAGCTTGCCCATGAACTTGCCAAAGCCTTCATTGCCCGACCGCTCGGTTGCCCATTGGTTCGCCACGTATTTCAGCCACGGCTGGAACTGTTTGCGGATTTCCGGCCCTAGCGTTTCGTTGACCGCCTTCTGAATCCGTGTGTCAGACAGAAACTTGTGCGCGTTCATGATGGCTTCGCGGTGCGTGATGTCGTGGATCACCTCACCCAAGTGCCGGTTGATGACACCGACATCGAGCAGGATCGGGCGCTTCACCTTTTGCAGCCGATCCTTGGTCGCAGATGCCCTCGTCGTAGCGCGCGTGTAATTCGCTTCGAGCAGATCAGACGATTTGCCCGCGTTCTTCTCAGCCTGCAAATCGCGTGTGGTGTCATAGACGGCAGGGTAATATCCACCGCGAAGCATCCCGCCGCTGGTCTCGATAGGTTTAGCCTCGACCTTGTCAGGCTCTACGCCATTGACCCGGCGCTCCATTGCCGAGATTTCAGGCCAAAGCGTATCGATGATGTCCCACGTTTTCTGGACGAACTGCCAGTCATCCTTCGTCAATTCGCGGTTGAGGACCGACAGCACAGTTTCCCGGTTCCACCCGTAGCCATCGGTCAGGCGCTGCACATTGCCTTCGTTGCCCATGTTAAGGGCCATAGCGACGAGCCGCTGGCGCGTGACGGTCAACGGCTCCCCGGTCTCGCGATCATGCAATTCTGGAACGGTAACGCGATCCATCCACCGGGCGACGTTTGGCACCCCCTCCATCGCTTCACGGATGCGGGCGAAATAATCCGCTGTCATATCCTGTTCGCGTGTCTGAGCATCCGCGATCGGCCTGAATGCCATGCGGTTGAACACACCATCGCTATTGTCACCATCGAGCCAGTCGATGATCGTTTCCATCTTGAGCAACCCGGCATCGATATTCTCAATCTTGCCCTTCATTCTGTCCGACCATGACGGATCAAACTCGACCGGCTTGCGAGGCGGGAGATTGCCGATGTTGTTCAGCGCCTCGCCCACCACCTCTTCGTAGGCACGGCGCTCCGCCCCATCGAGCAATTCCTGTTTGAACCGGCCAAGGTGCGCGATCTGCTTGACGGCGTCGTCAAGCCCGAGCAGCTTTTCCGTCGTCAGGCGTGACCAGTGCGTCGTTCCAAGAGATTCCGCAAACGAGGATGGCACGACAACATCATGCCCCTCCGCCTCGCGCGCCTGCGCCCATTCAGTGAATGACGTTTGCCGGTCGACTGACGCCTGCGAACGATTACGGAATTCCACCTGTTCGAGCAGATCATGGATCTGATCGAGATAGTCCTGATCCATCGACTTGATCGTGCGGCGCTTGGCATAGGCAGCAAGCCTATCGCGTGCAGCGGTGACGGCATCGCGAGCGCGGCCAGCCTCAGCAACGAGCGCGCTGTTGAGCATCTGTGCCTGCTTCTGGCGATAGGTCTCATCGACATCACCCTTGATAATCGCTTCTTCAGCCAGCTTTGCAGCCTTCGTCGCAGCGCGTGAGTATCGTTGGATTGACGATCCGCTGGTCGCATCCTGCACAGTGCTTTCAGCAATCTTCGTGCGCGCCCATTCCTTCGCCAGGCTATACGGCGTCGGCTGGCGATTGGCACGACGAGACAGCGAACGAAGCTCAGCCGCGATCACCTCGCCCTGCCGGTCGTTATGGACCGCAGCCAAGGCCTCCTCTTCGATCGACCCATCGTTGAGCGGGTCGCCGTGGCGGTCGGCCATCTCGGCCTTGGTTTCTTCATCGATCAACGCTTGTCGCACCGACCGCTTGTCACCCGCCGCAACCAACTGGCGCTTGCGATCCTCCATCGTGATAAGCGTCCGCACCATCTCATCGCCGGTACGGAACCCGACCATCTCGGCAATGTCATCGGCGTGCGTCGTACCCTTGTCGGCAAACAGTGGCGGCACGCTCCGAGGCAGCGACGCCAGCACGCCGTCGCCATATCGCTCTAGCAGCCATTCGCGGTCTAGCTTGACCTTGATCGGCGCGGCTTCCGAATCATCCAGAAACCGCCCGGTGCGCAGCAGGTGCAGCGCTTTGAACTCGGGACGCCGGTTCACCCGCTCAGTTACATCGGCCTGTACGCCATCGCGCTCGGTCTGCCATGCCTTCGTGCGCTCGCGTCGGATTGCCGCCATCGTGCGGAACAACAGTGCGTCGTGCGCCTCGCTTTTGGCGTCAGTCGCGAGTGCCTGATACGCGGCATATTCCGCCTCACTCATCCCCAACTGCTGGCGATCAAACGAGGTGGTAAGCCCTTCCTTCTGACTGGCCTGAGCAATCTCGGCATCGGTCGCAATCAGCCGCTGCATTACGTTGCGGATGGCATCTGAGATCGGGGCGTTCAGATTGTCCGCAACTTGGTAGATATGCAGCATCCACGACTTGAACTTGTCGAATACGCGCCGCAGCACTGCGGATGGCGACTTGCCTTCCATCAGGAACCGCTCGGTCCCGCGCGCCCATAGCTCGTGAGCATCGACCGGGATTACACCGTCAACAATCGGATGGCCGTTTGCCTTGAACCAATCCTGTACCGCCTGCCAATCGGCCTTCGTCTGATCCGATGCGCTGGCGTCGGTAGCATCAACCCGCAATTCCTCTAGCCACTGGTGGCCCATCTCGTGCGCGAACGTGGACATATTGCGCGACTGGAATAGGTCGATGACCGACCGACCACCCGTGAACGAGATTTGACCGCGCGGACCATCAGCGAAGGTCTGTTGCAACCCATCAAGCGCCGCCTGCCTATAGCTATCAATGGCCTTCCCAATCTCACCATCTGTCGCGGTCGCGGGATCGAGGTTAGCTTGTTCGAGGATTTGCGCCAGATCGTCCGCAGCGGCCTTCGCCTGCGACGAATGATCCACTCTATCTACGGTGTGATGCGGGGTTCCCGCCAGCTCGGCGCGGATAGCCTCTTGCAGATCGTTGACGGTAGGACGGTCGCCAGCCGGGAAATATCCTGCCTCCTGAGCGCGCATAGCAAGCTCGTCGGGAGTATTGGCATTCTCCTGCCCGCCGATCATGTCCCCCTGGTTCAGATCAGCATGCGCACGGATCAGCTTGCGCGCCCCCTTCGCCGCAATGCCCTTGAGCGGTGCCGCACCCATCGCTTTCAGATCGCCGCCACGATCCTCAATCCCTCCCTGCTTTACGATCCAGTCTAGCAGCGTCGGGCCGCGATTGACCTTGCCCCCACGGTCCCCGCGCATGACGTTGATGACCGACTTGAGCGCAACCGCATCAGGCTTCGCCGCGACGATCGGCGCGAGGCTTTCCGGCAGCACGGCGTTGACCGCGATATCCTTGGTTTCTTCACCTGTGAGAGCCTTGCCAGTGCGTTCCGCCCGCGTCGCGTACCGCTGTGCCACCAATTCGGCATTGGTATGCGCCGCGTCCTGCGTATAGCCCGCATTCGTCAGCTTATCGCGGATATCCTGATAGACCTTCTGGCGGGGCTCATCGGCTTTCTGCGCTGCGGCGGTTTCCTCCGCTACCTGAGCGCCAAGCTGTTCCATCGCCTGTTCATGGCTTTGCTGTAGCGATTGCGCTTCGGCAATCGACATGCCCCCCGGCGATGTCCGAACGTCAGGCTTAATGCGATCCCATACCGGCGTGCCAGCGATATGAGCCGCAGCGTCCGATGTCGGAACGACCACATCGCCCCCGGTGTGCAGCCCTTCGTCAATCTGTTCTGAGTACGAGCCCCAGAACTCATCGCTGTGATAATCGACGCCCATCGACTGAAAATAGGTTGCGACCTTTTCCGCAGGGATGAAGATGTTCTCAATATCCGTCCCGTCAGTATGAAGCCCGACGAATTTCTTGAACGCCTCAGGATCGCGAGCGCGCGTCTTGCTCTCCGCCGAATGCGCCATCGCCTGATCAAGCGACAGTGCGGCGTCCGACGTGGCGGCGCGTTCAGCCTGATCGGCATAGTGTTTGCCGACGCGGTTGATCCCGGCGAAGAATCCGCCCGAGACCAGCGTGCCAATTGCCGTCTGCACAAGGGCATCGGGCAGTTCGCTGGCGTACTCACCCCATGTCTTGTCTGGATTGGCGATGGCGGTATCGACCGCATTCTGTCCGATTGTCGCCGCCAATTCACCCGGCAGTTCGCGGCCCAAGAACCCCGAGATGAAATGACCCGCGCC
>ENA-ORXF01001784-ORXF01001784.1-marine-metagenome-genome-assembly--contig:-NODE-1784-length-13572-cov-4.158503_pt1 | contig 13572 bp, 17 predicted proteins | sample MGYA00237864_ERZ511476 | MGnify/ENA primary metagenome ERZ511476 (study PRJEB26306, sample SAMN06343908) | marine metagenome | isolation source: coastal waters | place: Atlantic Ocean: West Antarctic... | reverse complement strand
AAGTCCGACCCTCACACACCACAGTCGGCAGTGTTTTGAAAATAATTGCAATCACTTTCATGGTCTAATGCTCAAAGATAAAATAATAGAGGGCAAAATAAATTGCCCTCGATATAAAATTATTTCTAGTTGTTTGGCAGGGTCACTTACACCTTTACTATCCTGCATAATCAAACAAACATAATTTATAAATTCTGTTTGTATTTTCTATTCGTGTTTCCTTCTATTAGGAGAGACAAAGGGTCTTATCTTAGGAGCAGTCTCTCTATTGTTCTAAACACACTTTGGCTTTTGCTATTAGCTACTAACGTCTCTAGCACCCTAGCCCTAGATACCTCTAGAAAGAAGTTCATCATTAGGTGGGAACGAATAATCATTTGGATTTTGTATCAGTTTGACACAACAATGCAATACCTAAATAACAATTAAATATATAGGAGTATATATAGGTTATTAGAGGACAATGTATGGTTCTCATCTTGTTCACTTATATATTCCATTCAAATAGGGTAGGTTAAATATAAAATGAGGTAAGGTGAATTATGGGTAAGAGTGCAATAACAGTAGAAAATTTTAGAGACTATTATCTCAAACAAAATAAACCACGCTCAATTAGAAAATTGCATAACGAGTTAAAAGAAAAGTTCAAAGGCAAGTCTCTTCCCTCCCTAGCAACTATCTTTAGACATTCTCCTCAATGGAAACAAATGTGTATTAAGGTAGATTCTGATTCAAGTGCAATTGCTATGGATAATATAATAGAAAAGAAAGCAGTACAACTCACAGAGATAACAGAGCAACTCAAAGAGACATCAGACAAAGCATTACAAATAGTTTTACAGAATTTAAACAACATAAAAAGTATTGATAAAATTGCAGACATTGGAACGATATCAAAAGTAGCAATTGAAAGTGCAAAGTTATCCAATTTATTTTCTGGGAATGCAACGAGCATATCAACATCAATACTCACAGACTCCAACGACATCGTGGCTTTAAAAAATCATATTGCAAGTCTGTATGAAAGTATTAATGAAGACTTAAGGAAACAACAAAAACCAAACATAAAATTAGTGAAGGATGAAACAAAACATTAATGAATATCAGTAATGAACTTTTAAATAATTTGATTTCTTACCTATCTAAAAAACCTTACATTGAAAGTTTCCAACTTATCAATTCTATAAATAAAGAAATGCAGGAGCAAATAAAAAATCCAGAGAAGAAAGTCACAGAGTTAAAAGAGGTAAAGAAATAAGAATGCCATGCGACTGTGGAAGCAACGAAGAGTGTAAGTGTGAAGACAACTTAGACTTTCATACTAAAATGTTAGAGGCAGAAGAGTTACTTAATATCTCAATGAGAGAGTCTATCAAACAGAAGAGAGAGAGAACTCAGTAAGACTCGAATGAAGAGAGACACAAAGAAATCCTGCAGTTGTAAGTGTGAGCCAAGATGTTGCACTCTTCCATCAATAGACACTGATGTTGAAGACTGCTCAAGTATTCATTCTGATTGCACAGGAGAAAATTGCCGAGAGCATGAGAGAGTAGTAGAGTTTAATGCAGACTTTAATTTAGATACAATTCATTAATGGACATACCAACTCATGAGATAATATTAGTTTGTGCAGTAGTCATAAATACTACAGTCAATCTCATTGTATTATTCTATGGAAGAAAGTTTAAGCAGTAAATACTGTAAGGTAATAACACTCAACTCATAGTCTACAACATCACTCACAAGCCTTAAAACAAGTTTATATTGAGATTGTGATAGTGTTGATATGATACTTATATGATTACCTAGTGACAGCGGGATTAATTAAGAGGATTGCTATCAGTAACTACAATAGATTAAGAATAACATGAGCATATCATCATCAATAGATATTATAACTAGATGGATGCTACAATATAAAGAATTCAATGTTACGATAACAGAAATGATTGTAACTTAAGACAGATACAATGATATGTCATTGAAATATATAGACATATTAATACAGCATTAGTAACGATATTATTACAATATCCAATTGCTTGAGAATATGAGGACATATTGCCTGCATAACAGGTAAACAAAGGTCATCATAATGCATTAAGTACCTTATTATTTATACTATGTAACATCCATCTAGTCATACTACTATTGTTTGACCCCCCACCCCCCAATTTGTCGAATCACTCTAACATCCATATACTGCACACCAACTTACCATAATAGCAGAAACAGGGGGCTTGACAAAAACAGACATAGGGGGGTATAAAAAATTTAATTTAATATTTCCTCCCAATTAATATTAAATGTAAAGGGGTGCTTTATTTTTAACAATTACTGTTAAGATATGTTTTTTCAAGTACCCCTTATTATTTATGATAGATAAATCAACAGAACAAAAGATTGCAGAACTAGAGAGACTAGTAGAGCAAGTGAAGGATATAGAGTCTAAAGAAAAAGCAAGAACAAGCCTCATAGGGTACGCTAAGTTCCAGATGGACAACTACCTATCACCGCCGCACATTAAGCTCCTAGCGAGCAAATTAGAGGCTGTGGAGAGGGGAGACATAAAGAGGCTAGCGATATTCATGCCACCCAGACACGGCAAGTCTATTCTGACATCGGAATTCTTTCCGGCTTGGTACATGGGTAGGAACCCAGATAAGTATATTATATGTGCAACCTACGCACAGGATTTAGCGGATGACTTCGGACGTAAGGTTCGTAACCAACTGCAAGACAAGAGATACACGGATGTATTCCCCGATGCGGAACTATCCACCGACTCATCCAGTATGAGGAGATTTAACACAACGAGGGGCGGCGTATACTTCGCCGTGGGTGCAGGGAGTGCCATCACCGGACGTGGTGCACATTTATTATTAATTGATGACCCGATTAAAGGACGAGAGGAGGCAGACTCTGCGGCAATGCGGAAGAACCTACTCGACTGGTACAGGGCAACAGCCTACACACGACTAATGCCTAACGGCTCCGTTGTATTAATTCAGACACGGTGGCACGAGGATGACTTGGCCGGTTGGATTCTAAAGGAGACAGGACACGAGGGTTGGGACGTTGTAGAGTTTCCGGCAATCTTAAATGAGAGAGCCGCTACCATGCTAGACCTCAAAGAGGGAGACCCACTGTGGGAGGAGTCGTACCCACTAAAGAGATTAGAAGAAATTAAGAAGACGATTGGCACACGGGAGTGGTCATCTCTATACTCACAGAAACCATCCGTTGAGGAGGGTAACATCATCAAGAGGTGGTGGTGGAAGCCGTGGACGAGAGAGCACCCACCAGAGATGGATTACATCTTACAGTCGTGGGATACAGCCTACACAGTAACCGAGACATCGGATTACTCTGCGTGCACAACGTGGGGTGTCTTCAGTGGCGAGGGCGGATACAATCTTTATTTGATTCATTCATTTCGAGAGAAGTTAACCTTCCCCGAATTAAAAAATCAAGCGGTTCACTTATACAATGAACTACAGCCAGACTTAGTATTAGTTGAGGCGAAGGCGAGTGGTTGGTCACTCGTACAGGAATTAATGAGAACGGGTATACCGATTACGCCATTCAATCCGAAGAAGATGGATAAACTGGCAAGAGTACACTCGGTCGCCCCTCTATTCGAGGGGGGGAGAGTGTGGTTCCCCGACACGGATGAGTCAGCAGACGTTATGAACCAGTTCGCTATGTTTCCTAATGCGAAGCACGATGACTTAGTGGATTCAACAACGCAGGCTCTACTGAGATTGCGTAAGGGGTGGATGGTTAGTCACCCGCAGGATGCACCATACGAGGAGCCCACAGGGCCGAAAGGAAGTTATTGGTAATGGAATCATTAGAGGATAGAGTTAAGAGACACGAAGGTTTTCGTAATACCGTTTACAAGGATACCCTAGATAAGAGAACCGTTGGCTACGGCCATTTATGCGTGGAGGATTTCTGGGAGGACGGAAAGGAATACTCGGAGGAGTATCTAACAGATATATTTAAAAAGGATTTGAAGAGTGCACAAGATTCAGCAAGTAGACTATGTACTGAATTTGATTGCTCTGATATAAAAGAAGAAGCAAAAGAAATAATAACAGAAATGGTATTTCAGCTTGGGGCTACGGGAGTTAGTAAGTTCAAGAATATGTGGAAAAATTTATCACAAAGTAAATATGATAGTGCTTCTATTGAGATGCTCGACTCACGTTGGGCGAAACAAACCAAGAACAGAGCCGAAGAGCTCGCAAACGAAATGAAAAAATTAGGAGTATAAGATGGGAATTGTTAGTAAAATAGTTAAACTTGGAATAACAGGTTTAGGAGTAAAAGAACTAGGCGATTATGCAAAAGAAGTTAGGGAAGAGGGAAGAGACCCTTGGAGCCCTAGCACTTTTTTTGGTCATTTTGGTAACAAAGCAAAAGATACTGTTACTGATTTACTGAAAAGGCATAAATCTGGAATGGATAATCAGCCACAAAAAAAAAATATGGGTGGTATGGCAAACGCTCGTAAAAAAGGCATGGGTCTAGAAATGGCTGAGGGTGGCATTGCATTAAAATTAGTACCATCAGATAAAAAAGGATTAAAAAAATTACCTAAAAAAGTTAGAAATAAAATGGGTTACATGAAAAAGGGTGGTGCAGTTAAGAAGCGTGCTAAATCATCTTCTAAAAAATCTAGAGGAACGGGTGCGGCTATTAGAGGGACTAAGTTTAAAGGCGTATTTTAAATGAGTAAACTTGCATTAATATCAAAAATAATTTCATCAGCACCATCAATTGCTAAAGGTATTGCAAATGCCATATCAAAAGTAGGTAAAGAAGTATTTAACAAAAATGCAAAAAATATACCTTCTGTTGTTCGTCATAATAGATTGAAAAAAAGTTTTAAAGCAGGAGATAAACAACAAGCTAAAACTGCCGCTAACACTAAAGCAGGTGAAAAAGTTACAGGTACAGCAAAAGGGCGTCCAAGATTAAAAAAAGAGGATTATGTTGCCGGGCCTTATACTAAAAAAATCAAACCACGAATACCAAACAGGTCAACAACACTTGGTAAAGCAGGTTATAATTATCAATATCTAAGTAATGGTGGCTCAGTCAATTCAAGAGCTATTGCAAAAAAATATTTTAAAGGAACATTTTAAATGGCAGTTACTCCTTTTGGGTCTGTAGACCCACTTTTAGAAACAGAAGTTACAATCATTGCAGAAGGCGAGCCAGTGGAGGAAACTGTAGAAGTTTCTGATAACCTTGCCGAAGACATGAGTGATGAGGAGTTGAATGAAATTTCTAGTGAGTTACTAGATGCCTTCGAGGCTGACGTAAGTAGCAGAAAAGATTACGAAGAAACAATTAAGAAGGGTATGGATTTACTTGGTCTTAAAATAGAAGATGCAACTAAGCCTTTCCCCGGTGCTTGTTCAGCACATCATCCTATGATGATTGAGGGTGCAGTACAATTTCAATCACAGGCAATAAAAGAATTGTTTCCTGCTGATGGCCCAGTTAAAACTAAAATTATTGGTAATAAAACGGATGAAGTTGTTCAACAGGCAAGCAGAGTAAAAGAGTTTCTTAACTATCAGATTACAGAGTCAATGGAGGAATACTTCGATGACTTCGACCAGATGCTTTTCTATCTTCCTATCGTTGGTAGTTGCTTTAAAAAAGTATACTACGATGAGGCACTACAGAGACCTGTCGCAAAATTTATTCCTATTACTGATTTTGTTATATCTTACAATACAACAGACCTAAGAACGTCTGGCAGATACACACACATACTACGATACACAGAAAACGAATTGCGTAAGAGAATGGCAAATGGTTTTTACATGGATGTGGATATGGAGATGAACCCCGAAGAGGATGACTCCAATGATATTACACATAAGATACAAGAGATAGAGGGTATTACACCATCAAAAAGTTATCAGAAGGATGGAAGATTTACTATTCTAGAGATGCACGTTGACATAGATATTCCGGGTCAAGAAAAAGATTTTGCTTGTCCGCACATTGTCAGCATATGTAAAGAAACAAAACAAATTTTATCTATTCGTCAAAACTATTTAGATGACGATGAAAATTTTAAAAGAATACAACACTTTGTACACTATAAGTTTTTACCGGGATTTGGATTTTATGGTTTAGGCTATGTCCACCTACTTGGTAACTTACAGAAATCCGTAACAACCATTCTTCGCTCCTTGGTTGATGCAGGGCAGTTCTCCAACTTACCGGGTGGCTTTAAGGCTAGAGGCATGAGGGTAGAAGGAGAACAACCTGTTGGTTTTGGTGAGTTTAGAGATGTTGAGGGATACGGGGATGACATAAGAAAGTCTATCGTACCTCTACCATTCAAAGAACCATCACAAACACTCTTTGCTCTTCTTGGGTCTATGACACAAGAGGGAAGAAGACTAGCGGCAATAACTGATATGCAAGCCGGTGACATGAATTCAAATGCACCCGTAGGCACAACCATTGCTCTACTAGAGCAGGGTATCAAGGTTATGTCCTCTATTCACAAGAGACTACACAAAGCACAGAGAGAAGAATTTAAAATACTAGCAAGAATTAATAAAGATTATCTACCAGACTACTATCCGTACAGCGTAGAGAATGATTCTCGATATATTTTTAAAAAAGATTTTGATGCAAAAATAGATATTGTTCCGGTTTCCGACCCGAACATATTTTCTACAGCACAGAGGGTTCTACTTGCACAGACACAACTGCAAGCGGCGGCGGCGGCTCCACAAATTCATGACATGAAGGAAGCCTACAGGAGATTGTACGAGGCACTCGATGTTAAGAATATTGATGATATGCTTCTACCAGAGGCAGGAGCAAAACGAAAAGACCCCGCAACAGAAAATTATGCAATGATGTATGGTAGACCAGTGAAGGCTTTCGCATCGCAAGACCACGATGCACACATGGCTGTACACACGTCAATGATGCAAGACCCAACAATGACACCACAATCACAGCAGGTTGCAATGGCACTGGCGGGTAACATAACGGCACACGTTCAAGAGCACATGGCTCACAAATACAGAGCAATGATTATGGCTCAGACTGGTGCACAGTTACCACCGGCTCCAGAGTACGATAGAGCTAATCCGGGCAAAGACGAAGACTACGAAGAAATTCCAATAGAAACAGAAAATCAAATTGCTCAGATGCAGGCACAGGCAGGAATGCAGATGTCTCAAGCGGCTCAGCAACAGCAACAGCAAGCTCAACAGCAACAGCAGATGCAAGACCCAAGAGTACAGATTGCAATGAAAGACCTTCAGATTAAAGAACAAGAGGCACAAAGAAAAGCAATGGATACTCAGCAGAGGGCTCAAGATAGAGGCCGTGAGTTAGACATGAAAGAACAAAATCAAGCGGCTGACGCACAAATAGATATAGCTAAATTAGAGTTAGATAGAGCAAAAGCAGAGTCTGATATAGCACTAGACCAACAGAGAATTGAGTCGAACGAGAAGAGGGATGCACTTCGCTCCAGAGCAAATAAATCTCTAGCAAGAGAAAAAACAATAAGTGAGATAGCAAAGCAAGAAATGAATAGAGGTATCGAATGATAAATAATCCAATGAGAAACAATCCAATGTTTCCTAATCAACCACCTGTAGCACCTAATCCTCAAAGAGCAATTACACCTAACCCAAGTGGAATAGCAACTCTACAGCAGTATGTTAACCCTAGACCACCTATGCCAAATACAGGTATGACTACAGCAAAACCAAAATCTAATTATGATAAATTACCAGATGAAATAAAATCAAAAGTAGAAGAGTTAGAAAATAAAATAAAAAATAAAAAAAAATTATCTAAAGAATTTAAAGAAGAAATTTTAAATATGAAAGATGGTGGAGACACTATGTATGCAAAACTTATGCAAATGTTTAAAACAAGCCCAAAACAAACAGCATTTATGTTATCTGATATGGGTCTTGAAGGTGTTAAAACTTTAGATAATTTAATAAGTATGCTTCCTATGAAAAAAGGTGGTCATGCAAAAAAACAAAGAAAAAGAAAACATTACAAGTCAAGTGGATTTGTAAGAATGAAAAAATCAAAAAAAAGAAAATATATATAGGAGTATACCATGTTAAGTTTTTTATCAAAAATATTATTAAGTGCAGGTTCTAAACTAGCACCAAAAACAGCAAAAATGATGTTAGAAAAAGTAGGCATTAAAACTGGTGCTGATGCGGCAAAAATGAGTAAAAACGAATTATTAAAAAAATTAAAAGTTAAACCAAAATCTTTAACTAAATCAGCAGTTAAAACGAGTGCGGCGGCGGGTGCAGGTGCATACAGTAAAGATTTATATGACAGAATGAATCAAGGCGGATACGTTAAAATGAAAAGAGGCGGTGCCGTTAAAAAAAGAGCAAAGTCTTCATCTAAAAAATCTAGAGGCACAGGAGCGGCTATCAAAGGTACTAAATTCAAGGGTGTATTTTAGTGGGGATTAGAGATTCATCAAAAAAATTAGAAGATTTAGTTAAAGAACTTCCTTTAATTCCAAAAAAATCTAAAACGTTGCGAGATGAAAATAAAAGATTAAAAAAATTATTTTCTAAATATTTAAACCCAAGAAAAAAAGCTAAAGGTGGAGATGTTAAAATAAAACCTAAACCAACTAATCCCAATACAATGGCTGTTAAAATAAAACCTAAACCAACTAATCCCGATACACTAGCTAGAATTCAGAGTGCCAATAGAATTAATATTATGGAGCGTGGACAAGAACTCGTAGCACAAGGTAAGGTTACTCAAAAACAATTAGATGAATCTTTAAGAATTTTTGATAAAACAAAATCTATGGAAACAGTTAATCAATACATGAAGGCGGAAGAATCAAAACGAAATAGAGCAAGAATTAAAGTTAAACCTGCGGAAAAATCAAGAATTAAAGTTAAACCTATGGGTAAGAGAAGTGGCGGAATGATGAACTCCAGAGCCATTGCTAAGAAATACTTTAAAGGTGGAATGGCATAGGTGGAGATAACTACATTTATTAAATATGTTTCAACAAAGATTGAAAATGAAATTACCGACCGCAAGGATGCCTTTGCAAATGGTAAATTATTACAAGAAAACTATACAAAAGTTGTAGGTGAACTAAGAGGTTTGCAAATCGCTAGAGATTTGATAAGAGAGTCTTCTAAACATATTGAGGATGATGATGAGTAGCACAACTTTTAAGTTAGAAGAAATAGAATTAAAAAGTAAGAAATATCCCAAGCCAACGGGACACCGAATACTTATAAAAGTATTGGATGTTGCCAATAAAACAAATATGGGAATTTATTTACCTAGCAAGTCTGTGGAAGACCACAGAGCAATTGCCTCCATAGGAAAAGTAATTGAAATAGGTAAAGATGCATATAACAGAGATGATATGTCTTCTCCTTGGTGTAAAGAGGGTGAGTATGTTATGTTTGGTAAGTATGCAGGACACAGATTTAAATTCGGTCAAGCGGAACTTCGTATAATGAACGATGATGAAATTCTGGGACTAGTTCCAGATATTAATGAAATAAGTTAATTATTTCATATTTAATAGTAGCTTTATAGCTATGAAGGAAAGCTACCTGTACTGGTGGCTTTTTTTATTCTTAGGAGATACCTATGCAAGTAGTACACGGTTCTTCGGCCAAAAAGCCGATGCAAGTTGTCGAAGAAGGCAAGGAAGAGAAACTCAAAGATTTTAATGCAGAAGAAGCATTAGAAAATTTAGAGAATATCAACCAAGAGCCAGAAGAGATAACTGACGATGTTGAGGAAGAACCTCAAGAAGCGATAGAAGACGTTGAAGAAGAAAAAGAAGAAACAGAGGAAGTTGAAGCCAAATCTTCAGATGATGAAGAAGAGGAAGATAATCCAAAGAAGAAATCTAGACTTCAGAGACGAATAGATGAGCTTGTCAAAAAGGCAAGTGTCTACGAGCAAGAAAGAAATCAGTATTACGGTCGTACTCAACAACTCGAAGAAGAGTTGAAGAAAAAAAGTACCCTTAATAATGATTACGATAAACTTCAAAAAACTTATTATGATACTAAATTAGAATCAGCTAATAAATTTTTGGGTAAGGCTCGCCTTGAACATAAATCAGCTTACGAGTCTGGAGACTCTGACAGAATGTTAGATGCCGCAGAATCAATTGCTGATGCTAAAGTTGACCTTAAAACACTTGAGACGCAGAAACATTTGTTTGATAAAGAACCACAACCGGTTCCAAATTATCCAAGCGTAGAAGCACCTCAACCAGTTCAACAACAGCAACAACCCGCACAACAACCAGACCCTAGAGCACTTCAGTGGGCTCAATCAAATAAATGGTTTGGAGATAATGCGGCTATGACTGGGGCGGCCTATGCTATAGACGCACAATTAAAAATGGAGGGCTATAATCCTTCGACTGAGGACTATTACTCAGAACTCGATAAGCGAATAGGTGAATCTTTTCCTGCTAAAACAGTAAGAGCTAAACCGAAGCAAGTCGTAGCGGGAGTATCCCGTGCCCAATCCGCACCAAAGAGGGTCGCTTTGACCAAAAGCCAAATCGCAATGGCGAACAAACTGGGTGTGCCACCAAGTGAATATGCGAAGTTTGTGAGGAACACAAATGACTAGTAAAAATAAAGAAACCACGTCTGAAGCGACCGCATCTAGGTCTCATCAGAAACGAAAAGTAACTTATACACCTCCTTCATATTTAGATGCACCAAAACCAAATGTCGATAGCGTAAAATACAGATGGCTAAGAGTGAGTGCGGGTGGGGAGGATGACGCTCGAAACATATCTAAACGGAAACGTGAAGGGTATGAATTCGTAAGAAAAGATGAACACCCCGATTTCGATGTCCCAATGCATGAAACTGGAAAGTACGCAGGAGTAATTGGTTCTGGTGATTTAGTTCTAGCTAAAATACCAGTTGAAATGGCAGAAGCTAAGTCAGAGTATTATCGTAACAAAACGAAATCTCAGACTAGTGCCGTTGATGCTGATATTTTAAAAGAACAACATCCATCAATGCCTCTTACGCAAAGGCGTAGTAGTTCTGTATCTGTCGGTAAAAAGAAAGATTCAGACTAAAGTTTTCTGATTGGGTTATAACATAACTTTAACAGGAGAAAAATATGGCAAACGTTGATGCCCCAAATGGCTTAAAAGCCGTAAGACATCTTACTGGTGGAGCTGTTCGAACAGAAGAATTTAAAATCGCAAGTGGTTTAAGTACGGCTATTTTTACCGGTGATTGTGTAAAATTACTCGGCACAGGATATATAGACGAATGTGACGCAGGCGATAGAATTTTAGGCGTATTTGCAGGATGCAGTTACCCTAATTCATCTGGAGAACAGATTTTCAGCAGACAATGGACAGCAAGTGCAACAACACAAGGTAGTGTTGATGTAACTGCCTACGTTTATAGCGACCCCCAAATTGTTTTTGCAGTACAATCAGCAGGAAGTGCTGATTTTGCAGATATTGGTAATTTAGCTGATATCGTTGCAACAGCAGGAGACACCAACACTGGTCAATCCAAACATGAGGTTAGTGGGACAACAGGTACAAGTACCGCAGGATTAAGAATACTCCGCAAGTACGAAGAACCAAACAACGCATACGGAACAAATGGAGTTTTAGAAGTTCAAATTTATGAACACGAACTAACATTTGCTACTGGCGTATAGGAGATATATATGAGTATAAATAGAGCTCAACTCGCTAAAGAGTTAGAACCCGGTCTCCACGCCTTATTCGGTATGGAGTACAAAAGATGGGAACGTGAACACGCAGAAATCTTCCAAGAAGAAAATTCTGACAGAGCATTTGAAGAGGAAACTCTACTTACTGGCTTTGGTGCGGCCCCAACTAAATCAGAGGGAGCATCAGTTGAATTTGATACTGCCGCAGAACAGTGGACAGCTAGATATGTACACGAGACTATCGCTTTAGCATTCTCAATTACTGAGGAAGCTGTAGAAGATAATCTTTATGATACGTTATCTAAGAGATACACTGCGGCGTTAGCACGTTCAATGGCTTACACTAAACAAGTGAAAGCGGCTAATGTTCTTAACAATGCATTCAGTTCAAGTTTTGTTGGAGGAGATGGTAAAGAGCTTTGTGCTACTGACCATCCATCATTAGGTGCAGGCGATTTGTCAAACGAATTAGCTACATCTGCTGACCTTTCTGAAACTTCACTAGAAACAGCAATTATTGCAATTGGTGGTTTTGTGGATGACAGAAATATCCCAGTGGCTGTACAAGCTCGTAAGATGATTGTACCAAAAGACTTAGCATTTACTGCTCAGAGAATTCTGAAAAGTGAATTAAGAGTTGGAACTGCTGATAATGATGTAAATGCAACAAGAAGCCTAGGATTACTTCCGGGTGGATATGCAGTTAACCATTATCTAACTGATACAGATGCGTTCTTTATCTTAACAGATATGACGAACTCTGGATTTAAAATGTTTCAAAGAAGACCATTAAAAACTTCTATGGAACCAGATTTTGAAACAGGAAATATGCGTTTCAAAGCGTCTGAAAGATATTCTTTCGGATTCTCTGACTGGAGAGCCGTATTCGGTTCACCGGGAGCATAATAAATTACTAATTGAGGGGGGTTTTTACCCCTTTTTTTATATATGGTGGTATCAAGAGAAATCTTAACCTAGCAATAGGCAGTAGCCTTGCTCTGCCACCATTTTATTTTCTAGGATTAATTAATTATATCAACTGCCCTAGCAGACGATTGTAGAAGAGATGATATAATTTAACTACAAAGGATTAAACATGGCTAACACAAGTTTTACTGGAAAAATAAGGTCAGAAAGTGGCTTTCAACAAACAAGTAAAAATACTACAACTGGAGTTATCTCAGAAGCTCCATTTAATATACACACTACAGCAGGTGATGCAACTAACTTAACTACATCTGCCGGTGCAAATAACTTCAGTCTTTCAAATGCAGGTAATGTTCTTGGTATTACTCCAAACGCTCACGGCTCTGGTATTGCAGATGCGGCTATTAACACATTTGTTAATAAAGTAGGTGGACTTATTTACACAACAATTTTAATTGACCTTCATGGTGGACTAGCTTCTGGTGGAGCGGCTGATGATATTATTGGTACCGATGGTGGAACGGCTAACGCTTACATTGCAGAACTAACAACAGGTGTAAATGGTATTCCTTTTGAAGTTGAAATGGCGTGTTTAGAAGTACCAACTGGAGGAGACCCAGATATTAATTTAGTTGCTTCTGCTACGGCTACTGATGCAGAAAATGCGGCAGTAACAAGTGGAACAATTATACTTAATAATGGTGATTTTTCATTAGGTATGTATGTATCAGCAGATGGTGGAGCAACACTTTCGGCACTAACTAAAAAATACTTATACTTGACTAGTGGAGCGGCTACTGAAGCGGCTTACTCAGCAGGAAAATTAGTTATTAAAATAACTGGTGCGGCATACGACTATGCTAACGGTTAATAATTAAATTATAGTGGGGTGTAAAA
>ENA-ORXF01001783-ORXF01001783.1-marine-metagenome-genome-assembly--contig:-NODE-1783-length-13577-cov-7.951111_pt1 | contig 13577 bp, 24 predicted proteins | sample MGYA00237864_ERZ511476 | MGnify/ENA primary metagenome ERZ511476 (study PRJEB26306, sample SAMN06343908) | marine metagenome | isolation source: coastal waters | place: Atlantic Ocean: West Antarctic... | reverse complement strand
GTTGCCATTATTTTATTTTAAATGAGCTAGGCTGGCTATGCCACCTTTAGCGTAGTTTGTGCCTTTGTTTTTGTTCATGTATTTAATTAGCTGATCGACATATTCGTCATCGGCTACCTCAAAAAGTTTTGGGTTCATTGTTAGCGAGCCTACTTGTTGTGAATATGGTAACGGTTGCCCAGCCACATTTTTTATTTTGCTCAAGGAGTCAAATGTTTTTGGAAACATTATTTCTGGTGGAACGCTTGCAGTTAGACCGCCAAAGTATTCTCCGGGTATTGCTGTGTCATAACTTTGATGACCAAGCTCTGGAAATGTTGATTTTGTTGGGTTGCCTTTAAATATTCCAAAACCTGCTTCGCCTGTCTTAATGTCCATAAGCGAAGGCTCGTTAATTGTTTTAAGAACATCATCGTAAACAGGGAATCCTAATTTCTCCCATCTGGGCTTTTGCATTTCTTCAACCACAATTGTTCTTAATTTTCCTGCACCCTTCTGTGAAAAGTTGCCCGCGCCTAAAAGTTGATTAAATACATCATCGCTGTCTAAGCCAACAAAGTCTGGTCTGCCTTCTTGGGTTTTGCCAATGCCTTTTCTTATTGTTTCGTTAAAAGATTTAATGTGTTTTAGTGGTATGTTTAAGGCTGGAAGTTGAGCCACCATAGCCGTTGCCACTGGTGCTGAGAAATTAATTGATTCTCTGCCCATGGCTGAATAAACGCCATAAGGGTCCAATCCAGTTTCGTCTGCGGCAAATAGCATGTTCATTTGTTTTTTATTTGCAGCATTTTCCATTGATGCCCAAGCCTTGCCACTGCCTGCATGTTGAATCATGTAGTTTGGACCGCCTTGTACTGGTATGTTTTGTATCAATGGAATACCTCTGATGTCATCCATTCCGCCAGAAATAACCCTAGAGCGATCTCCTGTAACTGGCACCAAAACTTTTCCCAGTAAATCTTCTGGAGTTTTAATAATTCTTTCTAGCGGCTCATCGGCTGCTGCTGTTGTGGTGGACATTCTAAGTTCTTCACGGTTTTTAACGGCTTTTGTTTTAAGTGTTTTTTCAAAAGCATTGGCTCTATTTTTTATAAGCTGTTCGGTTACAGGTTTGCCTGTTTTGCTATCAATGGAGCCGACAGGCGGATGTTGGTTAATAAAGTTTTGTTTTATCTCGGCTTTGCTTGGATTTCTTGTAAGCGTTGGCGGCAAAGATGCAATGCCTTGTCTTGCTTTGTTGGCTTTACCAATAACTGCTGTGGCAGGAAAAAAATTTAGAGGATTGTTAAATTCTGCTCTTGCGATATCAGCCATCTTTCTGCCAGAGCTGTTGAGAACATTGTTGTAAAAAAAATCTTTGACTGGCGTTCTCTCTTCGATTGGTATTGGTTCAACCGTGGGTTGTCTACCAGAGCGTAACAACATTTCAAGATCAACGGGTTGTCGATCTAATATGTTAATTTCGTCTAGCGCTGCCATTGAGCAAATATATCATACACTTGCTCTTTCTTTAAGTTTTCTCTCGGCAATTCTTTTGACCTTCCAAGGTGGCACTGCTTGATTGTAGAGTGAGCCGATCTGTTTTGACATGATGCGCCACGGTGCTTTCTTGCCTTTTTTGTGGTGCCTGATAAGCGAAGTATCAACGTACTGGATGATTTCTTGCTGCTCTGGTATCTCAACCAAGTATTGATGACGACCTCTTGGCTCTAAACGAAAGCCGTATGGCACGCCACCGCCTATGTACCTGCCTTGTTCCGCAACTCTAAGCTTGCCACTGTGTAACTTAGCGGCTGTGCTGTCTCTGTCCCATTCGGCAAACGTAGCCATAATGTTAACAAACATCTTGGCGCTGGGTGATGATGAGGTGCTGATTGACTCAGCTCCGCCTAGAATATCGTGCGCAAACAAATGTATGTTCAGCTCGTTAAAGTCATCGCGGATTTTGCACAAGACGCTGATTCTTCTAATCAGCCGGTCAAGCTTGGAGCATAACACCACATCGTTGGGTTCCAGAATATATTTGAGTGCTTTGCCCTGCGGTCTGTCATCAAAGTCGATGGTGCCAGAGATGCCATCGTCAATGTAAAAACCGTCTGGCTCTTTGTCAAAAAGATACATGCACATCTTGGTGATGGTTTTCTTTTGCTCTGCCAGAGAGGTGCCGTGATTGGCTTGCTCCATGGATGATACCCGGCAATAGCCATAGATGGATTCGTAAACGAGTGCGTTATTCATTGTGATTCTCCTATAAATCTGAGTACATAAAAGCCACGATAACCAATATCGCAACCACTGCTGTTAACATTACTATTTCCATTCTTTGCCCTCCGCGATCTGTTCAAGAATCTTGATGACTTCAAGCTGCGCCTCGGCGCTATTTAATTTCTTAAACAATTGCACGATGTCTGATACGGTGTCGTTGTTGTTCATGCTGTCTCCTTTTGTTTGTAGCAGTCATAGCAGTAAATAGAATATCCGGCTGAGGGCAAATGATCTTCGCACTCCAAGTATCTTTTCAAACCATTTTTGTAATGTATTTCATACCAAGAATCACCGCAGCCAGCAGATGGGTCGCAGTCAAACCTTTTAAGTTCTCTGCCTAGCTCAACATCACATTTTGTGCATTGCTCTGTCATGCTGTCTCCTTTTTATTGGCTGCTTCGCTGTGGGTTACCAGTTTTTGAAACAACTCATCGGCTTGCTTGATGCTGGTTAAACCAAAGTATTCATCGCTTTCAATGTAGGGATGGCAGCTTTCGTCATGGACCGTGGCATCAAACACTCTGGTTAGAATGTCCAGCTCCTTGGCTGTGAATGCAACCTTCTTATTTTCTATGCGCTTGACCTTGGCTTTCAGATTTTTGAGAGCTGCGGTTTCATTTTTGCCGGTGGCGCGTACATCTTTGTACTCGCCCTCGGTGATTCTAAGTGTGCAAGACATTACGCCACCTCCTTTTGTTTTGCTCTGCGATCTCTAGCCTTGCGGTTGGCTATCTCTTTGCGCTCCTCGTTCTCTTCGCCAAACCAGATATCAACTAAAGCGTTGGCTAGTTCTCTGTTGGTGAACGGGGTATCGTTAACCAAGATGTTAAGATCGCCGGGCTTGATGATTTTACTCTCGTAGGTCTGCCAGCTTTCATCCTTGAGTCTGAACTCATAATTCTTGCCGGTGTAAAGAAAGTGCTTGTCGGAATCATCCTTGTTAGGATAGTGGTCAAAGCCCACATGCTGCCCTGAAAAGTATTCTTCTATGTTGTTATCTTCTTTCATTATTGCGCCCCCAACTCTTCGCCAAGCTCGGTCAGCGTTTGGCTGCGGTCTTTGGCTTCGTAGGTGTAATACCAAATTTCTTCAAACATTGGAATTACTTTTTTGCTGCCTATTCCATAGGTATCAATTTCGCCTTTAAGTCTTCTAAATTCTGAAGAGTTAAAAGGCTCGTTGATAATCAAGGCATCCAAAAGACTCTGGATTTTCTTGACTGCTTCTTTTTCAATTTTGTTCATTTGATTCTCCTTTAAATGAATTTATTTTCTAACTAAGACCAGTATCGGTCATTTAGGTGTTAATGTCAACACTTATTTAATAATCTTTTCTGCTCATTCTTCTTTCATAAGCTCTAAGCCTTGCGCTTTTTGAGATATAAGCCGAGTTATGCCCATCGCTAGAATAAACACCATCTTGCTTGGCTTTGTAATTTGGGCTTACATATGTTTTTTCATCCATAATGGCTGGACCCATTTCTTCTAGGCAACGATTAAGGTAGCGCAGATCTTCTTCGGTGAATGGTTGGTCTGGCAAATTAGCTATGTACAATTCTACGCTCTGGGGTAGATGACTTTCATCGTAAGATGAGTGATAAGCTGCTGGGTCATGAACCATTTGTTTTCTTTTCCCGGTGCCGTAAGTCGAGAGCGGATTTTTAACCAAGTTTTGTTGGTTTTTACTAGAGCATGCTTCAGAGCAGAAAACTCTTTTCATTCCCTCTAATTCTTTTTCGCAAATTGTACAAGTCAACATTTTCTTTCCTATAAATTGGTAGGCATTGCCTACACTGTTAATACTAGGATAGCTAGGTGTATATGTCAACACTTATTTTAGGAAATTAATGAATAATTTTTTTCTCAATAATAACTTCGTCTTCAGCCATGGGATATGCTTCAACCAAACTGGCTAGTTGCATCTGGTGGAACATAACCAAGGCTGTAAGATTTTTATTTATCTCAACCAAAATTTCATTGGCTTCCTTCAGCTCCTCAATCGCTTGCTCTAAATTTTTATCTTTGTCGCTCATTTATTCTCCCGGTTGTTTCGATCTTGAAAATACACTCTCGTATAATACCTTCTTATGATTGCCAAGATTGAAAGAATAATCAACTGGCTAAAAGAAATGATAAATGAGTTGGTTGTAAAAAACAGAGCCAAGTAAATGGTGGTCCATGAAAGTGGGAAGTTAACCACGGCTCCAAGAGCTGTATCAACGGCTGCTTCCTTTAATGCGTTTTTGTCTATCTTCATATTGTCTCCCTAGGTGCATTATACATAGATATGTTCATTTGAACACTTAGGTTGAAAAAATTACACATAATATGTCTAACTCAGTTGCTATAGCCCAGCCCAGAGCCGCCAGTATATTTGGGGGGTAGGGTCAAGATTTTTGGCTTTTTTGGACCTTTGGTTCCAGATTCAATAGAGTCCCTATCCATAGGCATCACAGGGCTTTGTGTGGGCTGTTTGGCTATCTATGTTAGCCCTATGCACACACTGTTGTTATCTAAGAAATATCCAGCTCGCTAATCTCTTGTGGAAATAATGTGTAAGTCACTGATCTCCCGTCACATTTAGATTTTGGAGCAAAAAACTAAGAAAAAAAGTTTCTCAGAGAAAAAACGCCCCCTCTTGGTTTACATCTGCATCTACGTCTCTGGGGTTATCTTCTGCCTACACATCCTTGAAGTCTGCATCTACGATGTCACCACCGAATATCTCCTTCAGCCTGCTCTCTATATCTTTGTGCGACATGTTATCCAGGTTGGCTGTGATGTTTAAGTTCTCAGTCTTCTTTATCTTCAGTCCAGCCAGCTCATTCAACTCCCGGATAGCTGACACCGATGCATTGAACTGTCCTTTGTTGTAAGCCTCTTCGCTAATCTGCCACAACATCTTCGCAGTCTTCTCTGGTGTGATCGCAAACTTGTGAGCCAGCTCAGACTTTTGTATCTTGATAGCCGTAATCACATTGGGGTTGGTCTTGCCACTCATCAACCTGCTGGCTGCTTGACTTGGGAACTCAAAGCCAGCTCTTCGAGCAGCTTCGGTCTGAGTGCAACTGTCATGCACATAATGCCAGACGAATGCATTCTGCATATCCGTTAACTCTAGCTCAACGTCTTCTTCAAAAGCACTGGGTCTTTCAACCAATGGCTTCATCGGTGACTTCTTTGGCTTGCCTTTGTACTTCGATGTATCTTTCTTCTCACTCATATTAATTCCTAATTAAATCCATAACAGGGTGTAGGGTACGGGGTAGGGCGTACTTCAAAAGACCTATACCATATACGCATACCTATAGCCATGCTACATACCTACCTATACTATATATAATACTCTTATAAGATATACTATACCCTATACCCTAGTAGACCTGTAAGCCTTGCTATTAAAGCATCTAACATCAGGGCAAAGATCAGGGTATCGCCTCTCACTACGGTACCCCAACCCTTTTCCATGACCCTAAAATCAATTGTATTACTAAAACTTTCTCTATATGCCATGCCCTACCCTACCCTTCAGTCATCACATCGGTATCAGCCACAGGCAAATACACAGCAACCTCAGCTTCACATCCACGACAAGACAGATTGGTAGCCATTATTTCTCCACCCTCTTCATCTTCGATGATGTTATCTCCACCCCATATCAGCTCTTCTTTACAATGCCAGCACTTCATATCTATGTCTCCGTATGTATCTTGGTATGCAGATCAATGAACGCTTGTGCATCCATCACCACCAAGGGTTTGCTTCTGTTTCTTTTAATCACCAGCAAAGGCTCATAGCCCTTGCAGTTTGTCTCAGCCTGCTGGTAACTCTTCCAGACGTTCACCGCCTCTTGATTCTTGCACTCGATGCTGTAGGGAAACTTCTGCCTCGATTGCTTACCGAGTATCACGTCCTCTCCTTGCGACCCCATCGGTCTGCTCTCTAAGTCTTCTGCATCCAACTGCAATATCTCTATCAGCTTGGTGACCACCCACTGCTGTAGTAGTCTGCCTTTTTGTTTCGCACTGCTTGTCTTCATCTATGTCTCCTTAAAAAAAATTGCGCGACCCATCTTAAACAACAACGATTGTTGCCCTAGGGTGCAAACTATCACGGTTCCTGTACCTCTTCCTTGTCCATTCCGAATACCACTTGGCTGATGATGTTGTTAATGCGCAGCACCTCCATGTCTTCTTCCTTGGTTCGCTTGTCCTTCTTCTGTATGTCCCAGCCGTGTGTGCCTAGCACTCGCACGATGATCTCTTTGTCTGCTTCGCTGAGTAGTAATCTCATCAGAATGCCAGTGGTTCTTGTTCTGATTCCATCGGCAGGTTAACCAAAGATACATCGTATACCTTCTTGCCGTTGGTCTTCCTTGGGTCAATGTTGGCGCCGGTTAAAACTCTGGAGGCATCCTTGAAGTCTATGTTGCGTGGATTGCGGATACCCAATGCTCTGAGCATGGCAGTCAGTTGCCAAGCTTTCTTCTCTGTGTCCAGTGCATCGAAGTCTACATGTTGCAACAACAAATCCTCAACCGCCCCTTGTGTCCTAAAGCCCTCGTTAGATTCTTGCAGTAAGTCTCTCTCCTCGCCGGTGAGGTACCAGTTCTTTTCTCCCTGCTTATATAAGGTGTCTTTAACTTCTGCCCAAACCTGTTGCATGTCTAACCCATGATGCGGGTTGATGTCGGTAACCTTGATGCACCAGAACCGTCTGTTGCCACTGCCATCCATCAAGAACTCTGGCTCATTCACCGAGGCAAAGAAGGCTGTGCGCCTCTGGTAATTGGTGAAGGTCCTGTCATACGGCAAGCGCATCTCATCAGACTTGGATGTAATGAAAGCTTTAAGCTGATTGATGTCTGCCTTCTTAAAGGTAGACTCCAACTCACCCAGCTCCACTATCCAATGACTCACGGCTTTCTTCACGCTGTCCTTGTCCTTGGGGTCAAGCGTTGCGCCTTCGAGCAACCAACCCTTATTAAAGTCAGCCAGTCTTTTAAACCACAATGTTTTGCCTAGACCTTGCTTGCCTTGAAAGACCAACAGACCTTCCAGAGACACGCCGTCTGTCTCGTAAGCTGCCGCCACACATGACAGCAACCACTTCTTCATTAACATGTTCTTTAATACAACGTCATCGCTGGACACTGTATCGCAGAAATCCGCAACGCGACTAATACCATCCCAAGGCTTGCTGCTAATCCAACGGGCAACTGGATTAACTTCTTGGGCAATGATTTTCATTGCGTCACGGACTCTTTGATGGGGTACAAAATTTTGTATGCATAAGTTCTCCAACTCAACCAAGTGCGCTTCATCTTTTAGATCAGCGATTGGATTGAAGTTGGGTATGTCTATCTCTATTCTTTTTTTAATTACATCGTAATAACAATCAATGTCGAATGTTTTCATCAAAGCATGATAGTTGTCAGTGGTAGCCATGATGCGACCACGTTCAGTTTTCTCAAACTCAATTAACTCCGGGACATCTACTCTTTTGGTAATGATCTCTCCGGTGATTGCTTTCTGGTCATTGAAGTCCATGCCTTCTTCTGTTGGCATGACCACCTCGGCGTTAGACATCTGAGCGGCTTCGATTGCTTTCTTCTCTCCAATTCCATTGGCATCGTTGTCTGCATAGATTATAAATTCCTTCCCGGTCATCGACTCGGTGAACTTGGTGTTGATTGATAACAGGTTGCCAGCGTTAAAGCAGACTGCCATCGGAGTGCCTGTCTCTTCATAGATGGTGGCGCAAGTAGCGTAGCCCTCACCGAAGCCTATCTTCTTTGACTCCTTAATAAGATGCGTGCCTATTAAATAGAAGCAACCTCCTGTCTTGCCACCAGACAAAAATCTCTTTTGACCGTTGGGCATAATCATTTGCAACGACCACATCCTGCCAGTCTCATCAATGATGGGTATGAGCAAACGATCTCTGTGTATTCTTAGGTGGTGAGACTTAACTCCTTTGCTGTCTAGGTATGGGTGCGAGTCACAAGGACCTGCGGCATCCCAAATCATTTTTGCTTTCTTGGCTATCTTTAAATGTTTCTGCTCTTGGTCCTGCCTTGCTTGTTCTCTAAATTGTTCGAGAGCCTCATAGTTAACCGTGGAAGATTTCCTTGAAGATAGTCTAAAGTTATGGGTCTGCCCTGTCCTGTAGTCAGAGGCAAAACCAATAGGTGTGCCAAAGTTATCGTAATAAGCATAGTAACCAGACATAGCTCTCTTGCCATTGACATTGGTGTAAGCTCTTTGTGGTTTCTCTGGGTTAGGTTCCAGTGTTTCATGTTGCGGTTCAAATCCATTCTGTTTTAAAAAATCTTGGAACTTTGACATCGACTCCATTGTTAGCGGTTTCTCATATTCTTTATCCGCCGATTTAATATTCTTTATGCCCATACTTGCCCTCTCATTGTTTCTTCTATATTATGTTATCTTGAATACCTTACAATATACTTTATAAGGAAACATTAAACAATAATTATTTTTATTGAGGAGAAAAAATATGGCTTTAACGATAAGCGAATCGGGTGGCGGAAACTTTGAAACTATCCCGGTGGGTAGATACAAAGCATCCTGCTATAGAATTGTTGACGTGGGAACACACAACGAAACCTATGAAGGCGAAACCAAAAAAAGACACAGCGTCTTTGTGTACTGGGAATTGTCAGAACATAAAATGGCTGACGACAAACCATTCTCTATTATGAAACAATACACTTTGTCTCTTAATGAGAAGTCTGCTTTGTATTTGCATCTTTGTTCGTGGCGCAACAAAAAATTCAGTGAGACTGAGTTGGCAGGTTTTGATTTGACCGCCATTATTGGTTGCACTTGTGAGTTGGAAGTAGAGCATACCTCTGGCGGCAACGCTAAAGTAACTGCCGTCTACACACCAGAAGGCGGAGTGCAAAAGGTTGCAACGGTTAACAGCCAACTGGCTTTTGACGTAGACGAGTATGCCGCAGACAACAAACAGATGTGCGATGTGTTTGTGGAATTACCAGAATGGGTGCAAAATAAAATAGATGAATCTTTTGAATGTGTAGCTGCAAACAAAAAAGAGTCTGAAAAGTTCTCACCTGCTGAGAAAGAAGAGTTCTCTTCATTAGATGCTCTGGCTGATTCAGATAAGTCCATCGAGGAAAAAATCCCGTTTTAACGGTTTGGGTTGTTGGGTCGAAATGAATGTACTTCATATTTGATTCTCCATATCGAAAGATTCAACAACCCTTCTTTTATATAATGAGTAACGTAATTAATATTGCAGACCGCAAAAACACAAAGGTGTATGAAGAAGGCGTGTACACAGATATGCCCTTCCCAGAGTACAACCAATTAGAAGCTTTCAGATCGCATGACTTATCAGCAATCATGAAAGACCCATACAGATATAAATACGAAGAGAAGCCAGACAGCGAGGCGTCCTTCTTTGTTGAAGGCAGGCTACAGCATTGTTTGTTCTTGGAACCACATGTGTTTGACGATGAGTTTCTTATTGCACCGCAGGTTGATAAAAGAACCAAGGCAGGCAAAGAAGAGTATGCAGATTTTCTGTCATCGGTTGATGATAGAAGCATAGTAACCCAAGACCTGTACGACACCTGTGTTGCTCGCGTTAAGGTGTTAGATGCATTCAAGCCCAAAGGCGATGACCAGACAGAGCTGTCAGTGGTCTTTGATTACTTTGGTCACCTGTGCAAAGCCCGGTTCGATATGTTGCAAGACAATGTAATCATTGATCTCAAGACGTGTCGTGATGCCAGCCCCAGAGGATTTAAGTTTGCAGTTAGGAACTTTGGCTACCACCAACAGGCGGCTTTTTATTTAGATGCTGCCAAGCATTCTGGAATGACCGAGGTTGATAGGTTCCAATTTTTAGCCATAGAAAAAGCTCACCCATATCCCTATGTGGTGTATGAGCTTGACGCCGAGGCTATAGAGTACGGCAGATCACTCAATCAACAAGCTCTGAGCTTGCTCCTGCATTGCAGGGAGACTGAGATTTACACACCGTACAACCTGCACAATCAAATTGTTCCAATCAAACTTACCGATCTTTAATTGGCAAACAGACCAGCCAGACCCGTACACGATCACTTGTATTGGGCTAACGAAGTCTCTGCGTTTAACACACACAAAGAACGGCAGGACCATTTAAAGCAGTATGAATTTAGCCAAGGACACATTGATGCTATTACACATCTTTGTGTCTACTGGTTGCCCAAGAGAATGCACACTCTGCCCAACAGGTTGTTGAACGCAGCTTACAAAGACTTGCCAGACGACACGGCAAAAACAATGTTTAGAATTGGAATAGAAAATATGAGGAAAAAATTATGATAGTAAGATTTACACGACAAGAGCTTTCTGATTGCGAGCAAGCAGCTTCGTTTCGCTGGCAGTTGGCTAGAGCATCAGAAGTAGCCAATCAGAAAAAAGATAAAACCAGAAGTGACCGCAGCATTGATTTGCTTGGCATTAAAGGTGAGCTGGCGGTGGCTAAAGTCTTTCAATTTAAGCACGACATAAACAAAGGCGGCATAGACCAGAACATTGATATGTGGGACAACAACGTATCCTTCGATGTCAAAGCTACCTTTACTCAAGCCGGGCATTTAATATTTAAAAAGAAAGATTACTTTAAGTCTGACGTAGCTATCTTGGTTACACCGCATGACATTCCAGACTCAGTGTTTGTTGCTGGCTGGATAGGCAAAAAAGAATTCATGGAAAAATGTCAAGACATTGATCTTGGCAACGGCTCATGCCCAGCTTTACCCAGCAATAAGCTTAGACCGATACCAGAGCTGTGGAAGTTCTTAACCATGAGAAAAGTTGGCAGGATAACCAACAGACTGTAGGCACAAAAAAAGGAGCCTAAGCTCCTTTTAATGTTTGGGGTTTGTTAAGCTACTTCCTGCTCTTGACCAAAGACCTTAGTAAGTTTTGGTCTAATCAACGAAGTGGTGTTCCAAGTTTTGTCGCTGTCCTCTGGAGTAAACTCATTGTGGTTTTTGATAGTAGCCTCAAGCTCAACCCAAGTGTTGACCGCATCAAACATAGCTTGATTAAACTTAGTGCCGGCACCGCCATTGGTCACAAGTCTTTCGCCATTTTCTGTAATGTATTTAATTTTTACAGAATAATTGTTATACCCAAAATCATTTTTATAATGATCTTGGTTAAGAACAAAAGCCTTTACAGTCACCTTGTCACCAACAGAACCAAAGTGCTTGTTAGCATTCTTAGGAATGTAAATAGCGTTAGGCTTACATACGTTGCTCACTGCTTCATGAACCTCACTTTTGTACTCAGTAAGACCTGCCCAGTAATTGATGCTTTCTTGAGACATGTTATCAAAAGAAGCATGACCTATCACGCGACCATTTCCATAAATTTTATCAAAAGGATTTTTGCCCTGAGATATTACTTCCATAGAAGTCACAATCCAGTTAGCAATGTTATCTTCTTTGCGTCTGAGGTTGTCTATTTCGATCTGCTCTTGGTTTCTTCTGATGATGTCGTTTAGGCTGACATCAGCGTATGAAGTATCAAGAGGGTAAATGTCGCCTTGGGCGTTGACATAATCCATGGCTTTCTTGACGGCTGTCTCAGCGTCAGTAGAAAGGTTAACAATGTAGTCGCCAGATTCATGGGCGCCGTAACCAAAGTTAAGTGTGTACATGGCGGTTAACTCGCCGCTTGAAATGTAGTAGCCTATTTCTATATTCATATTGCTCTCCAATGCGTAGAAATAATTTCCTACATACCTATAATAGCAAACGGTTAGATAATTGCAACACTTTTCAACACTTATCTAATCAGCAGATTTTGCAGTAATAATAGCTCCGTCTACCTCAATGTCATCAAACTGTAAGCCACTGATCTGCACATCTCCATGTTCAAAGATTACATCCCGGACCAATAACCTAAGCAAGCCAGCCTTCTGGAACAGGTTAAGCCTTGCGTACATTAGTATCACCTCATCTGCTGTCATTTTGCTGGTGTTGATTAACACATCGTCAACCAGCACATCATCACCTTTTTTTCCAAATATCATTCTATCTCCTTTTTTAATAATTCAATTTTACATGCCCGGACTTATTGACGTGAGCCAGCCGTGACTGTCTGGACCCTCTAAGAAACCAACCCCCTTTACTATCATTGTATGACGATGCCACGTCCGGGTACTCAACATCGCTCATGTTGTATTTGTCTTGGTAGTAGCACTTGTATGCATAGATAGCCCGCTCGAAGCTTATCTCTTTATTCATTTCCAATCCGTGTGTGATTTTTTGCGCTTATCGGTGTACTCATATTCCACCCTGTCAAGATATGCTTTGTGCCTAACAACATTGGGTTTGCCCAACTCCTCTCTTTGCCAGCCGAGGCTGGTAAGAATGTTTGCATCTTTTTCTTCTGTAAGTTTTTTTTCTTGCTCTTCAACAATGTCTTTGTACTGTGTCATAGTTTTCTCCTAATGACTTGGAACCCAGCCAATTGATTTTCCATCTTTATCGAAATTGCAATAACTGTTTTCAACAGAGCCGCCAACCGACATCGAGTGGACAGACATTTTTAAGTCAATGCCCAGAGGGTCCTGTTTGATTATTCCATTTCTTACCCAACCCATTGGCAGGGATAAGCCGTTTCGCAGTTTGATTGTTTTCTCATCCATGCTGCTAATGGTTGTGGTTACCGTGGTGATTTCTGGCGAATGAGCTGCCTCATAAGTCACTATAAATTCGTCACCCTTCTTCATATCTTTATTATCTTTTGTCATTTTGATTCTCCTATTAATTAATGAACAAACTCAAGACTACGCTCACGGGCATTAAATGTCAACACTTGTGAACACTTATATTATTTGATGATCTCATACACATAACCATGCACCTTCTTTGGTTTGTTTAATTTAATCTCATGTAGGTTGCCGTCTACCATGTTAGTCAGCTCCCAGAATGTTTCTCTCCCGGCATCAGCTATTAGAACAGTTCCTTTGCATTGGTCGATAACCTTAACCAAGTTCTCTATGTGTTCTTCCCAGTAGCACATGTCACAAGCCACAACCAAGTCAGCAGCTTGCCAGCCTTCTTTTGGCATCTGGGTGTAATCACCGTATAGGATATTTAACTCCTCGCCGTTTAACTCTTCTACCACCTCTGCAAAATCTCCGGTGCTTTCGTCTATGTCTATGCCAACTGCATTAACATAATTTTGTTCTAAGTAAGACAAGACCACACCCCAGCCACAACCTATTTCAATGGCGTCATCTATTGGATAAAGATTGTATCGTGAT
>ENA-ORXF01001780-ORXF01001780.1-marine-metagenome-genome-assembly--contig:-NODE-1780-length-13591-cov-35.963371_pt1 | contig 13591 bp, 15 predicted proteins | sample MGYA00237864_ERZ511476 | MGnify/ENA primary metagenome ERZ511476 (study PRJEB26306, sample SAMN06343908) | marine metagenome | isolation source: coastal waters | place: Atlantic Ocean: West Antarctic... | reverse complement strand
GAATGGCAGAGTGGTTATGCACCGGATTGCAAATCCGCTAACCCCGGTTCGATTCCGGGTTCGGCCTCCACATTTTTCCAGGACACAGTGACCAGATTACTGCCTGTTTCGCACGACTTAATAGACGACTTATGGTCAGTGGTGGTTTTTTGACACCGCTGGGGTGTCGTTACACGGTCTTTTTACTCCTGCAAATGCAACACTAAACGCCGCAACATGTCTTTTAATAATTGTTGTTGTTTCTGGCTATAATCAGCTAACACGGTGTTTTCATGAGCTTTGGCTTGTGCCAATAAGTTGGCTACTAAGGTTCTGCCTTGTGGTGAAATAGTAATCTTTATGGCTCTTTTATCCGTTTCATCCTTGTGCCTTATTAACAGCTTTTCTTGTTCCATTTTAACTATTAATTTAGACAGGGTAGGCTGCTTAAATAGCACCCTTTGATTAAGCTGTGTAAGGGTAAGCCCGTCTTCGTCAGACAAGCTAGCAAGTATGCGCCAATAATTAACAGACCAGCCTTGGATTTGAATTTGATGATGAAATTGCTCACTTACCAAATAGCTAGAACGTGCCAAAAGGTAAGCCAAGTAGTCATCTATAAAGCTAAAAGATTTTGGCATATTAATATCTAAACATCCTGATTTTCTTCTATAGTAGAGTAGTTGTATTCATTTTCATATAAAAATGTCTATGTTATGCTGTCAAAAAGTACAGTGATAATACAGGATGCACAAACATGTTAAATGATCGCATTGAAGCGCCATGGCTGGCAGCGTTTGAGCAAACCTTAGGCTTGTGTGGCTTGGTTGCAGGTGATTGTGTGGCCATACTTTCAGAGTCTCAGTCCAGAGATATTCTTTTGCAATTGGCAGAGCTAGCCCTGGTGCGTATGGGTTGCCATGCATTTCATGTGCGTATCCCCACGCCTGCATCTGATGCACCTGTGCCAGTTAGATCTACAGGCGCCTCTAGCGTATTGCAAAATGCAGGCCCAGCCATTAGCGCCTTAGCAGGCAGTACCTTAGTGCTTGATTGTACGGTAGAGGGCTTATTACATGCGGTGGAATTGCCACAAATTTTGCAAGGTGGCGCACGTGTGCTAATGGTGAGTAACGAGCACCCTGAAATACTCACACGGCTTGCGCCAGATCCATCCCTAACACCTAAAGTTAAAGCAGCCACCAAGCTTTGCAAGCAAGCCAGCAAAATGCAGGTGACCTCAGATGCAGGCACACATCTTACTATCGATATAACAGATGCCCCAACAGCTGGAGTATGGGGTTATACAGACAGACCTGGCACTTTGGCCCACTGGCCTGCAGGGATAGTGGTGTGCTTTCCTAAGCAAGGCACAACTAATGGCACTTTAGTACTGGATGCAGGTGATATTAACCTCACTTTTAAGCGCTACTTAGAACGCCCAGTCACCCTCACCATAGAAAATGATTTTGTGACCAAAATAGATGGCCAAGGCACTGATGCTGAGCTCATGCGACGTTATTTTGCAGCGTGGAATGATAAAAACGCTTATGCGGTGTCTCATGTTGGTTTTGGCATGAATCCTAAAGCCCGCTATGAGGCCCTTACCATGTACGACCAGCGTGACACTAATGGCACTGAGCTGCGCGCCTTTGCTGGAAACTTTTTATTTTCTACAGGGGCAAATGAGTTCGCAGGGCGTTATACCCAAGGGCATTTTGACCTACCTGTGCGCAACTGCACTATTCATTTAGACCAGCACTGTGTGATTGAGCGAGGCCAGTTGCAAGGCGATATTGCATGAGCTGGAATTATGTAAAAAGTGGCACAGTAGGCCCCGTGCTTGTATGTTTGCACGGTGTAGGTGGCAACGCCAATGCCTTTGCGCCCCAGTTGAGTGGCTTAAGTGATGCTGTGCAAGTGTGGAGCATAGATATTGCTGGTTATGGAAAGACTGCACCATTGCTAGTGATGGACTGGGATCACTTAGTGACTGGGTTAAAACAATTTTTAGATCACCATAAACTGCACAATGTATACCTTTTGGGACACTCGTTTGGAGGCATGTTAGCCCAAGCCTTCGCAGCAAAATATGCAGATGACCTTGCAGGATTAATTTTGTATTCAACCAGTGCAGCCTTCGGCTCTAATGATGGTGAATTTCAAAAACAATTTATTGAAGCAAGGCTAAAACCATTAAACCAAGGCTGGAGCATGGCGCAGTTGGCTGCTAAGCTTATAGACCCTCTATTAGCCCAGCCTAGCCAGCCACAAGTGCGCAAAGTGGCTATTGAGCATATGGCACAAGTGCCTAATAATACCTACAGGCAAGCCATGCAGTGCATTAGCCTATTTGACTGCCGCGACAACCTACCCCATTTGAAACTTCCCACCTTATTGCTAGCAGGTGCTGTAGATCAAATGGCAAGTCCGTTAATGATGCAGCGTTTGGCGAGCAAAATTGAAGGCTCTAAGCTTTGCATACTGCCCAACGCAGGCCACCTTGCAAACCTAGAGCAGGCTCACCTGTTTAATCAGCAGGTGAGCAATTTTATTGCCCTATCTACCAATATTGAAAAACATACCCATACCTCACACAAAAAAGGAGCTTTACATGCAACCTGATCAACCTATGTTTGATGCTAAGGCATGGCAACTCACTAGCCAGCAACAAGAACTTACAGCAAGAGCTCGGCATATAGGACAGACTAAGTTTGCAGGACGTGCAGCTGATTATGATGCTAGAGCAGCGTTTCCAACAGAAAATTATAACGACTTGTTTGATGCCAATCTAATGGGCATTTGCATTCCCAAAGAAGACGGGGGCGAGGGGGCTAGCTTTTTAACCTATGCCTTAACAGCGGCTGAAATAGGCCGTTATTGTGGCGCTACAGCACTCACCTGGAACATGCATGTGTGCTCTACTTTGTGGAGTGGCCTTTTAACCGATGACTTGGAAATGGATGACTCTACTCGGACAATGCATAAGCAAAACCGTTCGGTACATTATCAGCGCATACTCACAGAAGGAGCTATTTACTCTCAACCCTTTTCAGAAGGTAGCTCTGCTGCAGCTGGAGCGACCGCTTTTGCCACCATAGCCCATAAGGTGGAAGGTGGTTGGCGCGTTAACGGCAAAAAAATATTTGCATCCTTGGCTGGCCATGCCAATTATTATGGTATTTTGTGTACCCAAACCACAGATGAAAACACTGAGCTTAGTCGCCGTAACACTATCTACCTAGCCGTTCCAGCTGCGTCGCAAGGGGTAACCGTACAAGGTAAATGGGACCCAGTAGGTATGCGTGGCACAGTCTCGCGCACGCTCATTTTTGAAGACGTTTTTGTACCTGAAAATGCCACACTTATGCCAGCAGGCATTTATTTTCAGGCTGCCAAACGTTGGCCACACATGTTTATGACACTTACACCAAGCTACATGGGTATTGCCCAGGCAGCTTATGACTTTACAGTAAAGTATTTGCGAGGCGAAATAGAAGGCACTGGCCCCGTTAAGCGACGTCAATTTGCCACCAAGCAGATTGCAGTTGCCCAAATGCGCATCATGTTAGAACAAACCAAAACACTTTGGTTTCAATCTATGAGTGAAGCGTGTGCTAATCCAAGTAAAGATCAGCTAATGCGAGCATGGGCGGGTCAGTACACTACTATGGAAAATGCCAATGAAATAGCTCAGTTGGCTATTCGCACCTGTGGGGGCCAGTCTATGTTAAAGACACTGCCACTAGAGCGCTGGTATCGTGACAGCCGATGCGGCTCGTTGATGCTGCCTTGGACAGCAGAGCTGTGCCTAGATATGCTGGGTAAAGGCTGCCTATATGAACGTGGCGAGACCGACGATTAATGGACAATATATCCAACTGGATTGATGTTCATGCAAGCTTTACCCCTGATAAACTTGCGATTATTGATCAGCAGCGTCAGCACACATATGCAGATTTAGCTAAGGCCATAAATACTAACGCCCAAATGCTGCAGCAGTCTCTTGATGTAGAGTATGGTGACCGTGTGGCATACTTGGGCTTAAATGATGTTGAATTTATCTGCGTGTTGTTTGCATGTGCTCGCATAGGCGCTATTTTTGTGCCACTCAATTGGCGCCTAGAAACCCCCGAGTATGACTACATTTTAGCCGATGCTACTCCCAAAGCCTTGCTTGTTACTCCAGACTTTAGTCATCAAGTGATTAGCCTTAATTCTGCCCATCCAAAGTGTGCGTTTGTATTGCAAGATGTTGGTTGCAAAAGTGCCGCACAAACAGGCCTATGGCACTCATACTCAGCTTTGCTGCGTGACACGCGTGCCAAAGCCAGTAGCGCCAATAATTACAAGGCCTACAAGGCACACAACGCACATGTAAACCTAAGCTCAAAAGTGATTATTGTGTATACATCGGGCACTACAGGCCACCCTAAAGGCGCTGTATTAGATCAAAACGCACTCTTTTATAACGCGCTAAATAGCCAGCACATGCATGACATGAGTAACAACGACATTATTCTTACTATCTTGCCCATGTTTCATGTGGGGGGGCTTAACATACAAACCTTGCCTGCCTTGTATGTGGGAGCCACCGTGATTTTACACGCCCGCTTTGACCCACAGCACACGCTTACTGCTATTGGGCACCATAAACCTAGCTTAACCGTGTTAGTGCCTGCAACATTGTCAGCTATGTTGGCATTGCCCCAGTGGGCCACTGCAGACCTCACTAGCTTGCGCAGTATCACCAGTGGATCGTCATTAGTGCCTACAGACCTCATTGCAGCGGTGGCCTGTCGCGGGCTGCCCGTGCAGCAAGTGTATGGCCTCACAGAAACTTCACCCATTGCCGTATACCAAACGGCGCAGCATGCAAAGACACGATTTCATAGTACAGGCTTACCGGCTTTACATTGTAAAATGAAATTAATGCGCGCTAATGGTGAGCCTGTCACAGTGGGGCAAGAAGAGGTGGGCCATATCCTTATTAAGGGGCCTAATGTTTTATGTGAATATTGGGCTAATCCAGACGCGACAGTATTAGCGCTTCAAAACGGCTGGTTTGATACGGGCGACTTAGGTCATTTAGACAATGATGGGCATTTAATTGTGGATGACAGAGCTAAAGACATGATTATTTCGGGTGGAGAAAATATCTACCCAGCACAGCTAGAAGTGCACCTAAATGGCCTGGAAGGTGTACTAGAAGCTGCAGTGGTAGGGAAAAAAGATGCTAAATGGGGAGAAACTCCCATCGCTATTGTCGTGTTGACACCAAAGAGTGAGCTTGATAAAAAAGCCATATTAAAAAGCTTTGTGGGGCAATTAGCTCGTTTTAAACACCCAAGTGATGTGATTTATATGTCTGTATTACCACGAAATGTGATGGGAAAAGTGCAAAAGTTTTTACTGCGCGAGATGATTGAAGCCCCAGTGAAAAAATGAATACCTAATATGTGGGAAATAACCATTTTTAGCTTTACTTTAACGGCCCAAAGTGTAAAATGCTGTTCCGCATAACACGTTGAAATAGATCTTTATTAAGCCGTGAAAGCACCGGCAGCAATCTCAGTATTGTTGCCAAAAATGTAATGGCTTAGTAGCATTACAAGGTAAGTATTTTTTAATGCATGCCGCCTCTGTAGGACCATCGCCCGGATGGTGAAATTGGTAGACACACAAGACTTAAAATCTTGCGACTTAACGGTCGTGCCGGTTCGATTCCGGCTCCGGGCACCATTCGTCTTTCAGTACACTCCACAGCCCTTATTATACAGTACTTTCAGCGCATCAACATAAGTTTCCTGTAACCGCTTCTGTAACCTATATACCAATTCCTGTAACTTATTCTGTAACAACTCAAGACACTTGAGCCAACTCAACTTTCTGTAGCTGCCAAGCAAGAAGGGGGGCGGGGCCGTGGCGCTGCCTAGCTTTAACTGTAGGTGCTTCAGTCACACATTAGAAGCCAAATCTGAAATTTAAGAAAACAGTAAACCCAAATCAAAAAAAGCCCGACTCAAGTTACCTCAAGTAAGGCTATATATTTAGCTGTGAAGCTTTATGGGGTTTTATGACTGGCTCTTGCGTTAGCAATCCGTGTAGTTGCTTTCTAAGCAGCGGCTAGACATATCTTTTGCTTTGGGTATATCAGCTGGCGTCATTCGTTTAGCTATCTTATCTTTTCTTGTACCGGCATCTTTGTCGCCATTATAATTAGCTAAGTTCCACTACCCATCTAACATTTTGACCAGGTCATTCTTTAAACGCAAAGCTGCAGCTCTGCGGTGACCTTCCATGCCTTCGCTCGCACTTTGTCGAACTGCTGACGGTGCAACGATCTCAACGGCTTCCTTATCAAGCCATTGATGTGTGCATATTTTCAGATAAGCACCGACCCACAGACCTCCTGTATAGCGACTAGAGCTCATAGTTGGCAGAGTATGGTTGGTTCCACAACAGCCTTTGTCTGAGTATACAACGCTCGCTAGCTCACCAATGAATAGTGATCCGAAGTTCCTCAGTTTTGCAGCTGTAGCATGTGGGTCTGCCGTATGAACTTGAAGGTGCTCAGCCGCAATATAGTCAGAATAGGCGATCATAGCTTCTTCGCCATCACAAACCGTAATCTCACCATAATCATGCCATGCTGGTCCTGCAACATCAGCTGTTGACAAACTCTCAAGCTGCCGTTCCACTTCTATAAGAGTGGCCTGCGCCAATGCACGGTCTGTCGTAATAAGGCCAACGCGTGTCCTTACATCATGCTCAGCTTGAGCAAGAAGATCAGTAGCAATCATTTCGGCATTCCCAGTTTCGTCAGCGACAATGAATATTTCGCTGGGCCCAGCCAGTGCATCAATACCGACTGGACCGAAGACCTGCCGTTTTGCCTCATTCACATAGGCATTACCAGGACCAACAATTTTGTCAACCGACGGTATACTCTCGGTGCCATAAGCCATAGCTGCAATGGCTTGGGCACCACCAACACGAAAAATTCGATCTGCCCCACACAGGTGGCACACTGCGATCATCGATTCGTGTGCTGTAGGTGGTAAACAGACAATAACTTCATCACAGCCTGCCACTTTAGCTGGAATGATGGTCATAAGAGGTGCCGCCAAGATAGGATAACGTCCACCGGGCACATAGGCACCAATGCGTTCGATAGGGATAACTCGGTGCCCTAAGTGCACACCAGGCAAAGTCTCAACCTCCAGCGGAAGAATAGTGTCACGTTGAGCCTGTGCAAAATTTCTAACCTGTTCAATCGCAAACTCTGAGTCTTTACGAGTCTGTGGATCTAGGTTGAGAACGGCCGCTTCGCGCGAAGCCAAGGTTATCTCAAAGCTTTCGACGTCTACCTTGTCAAATAATTTTGAGTAATGCTGCAACGCTCTATCACCAATGTCACAAACAGACCTAATGATATCCTTAACAGCATCTTCAATAACACGCGTGTCGGCACTGATGTCTGTTTTTGCCGACTTGATATGAGAGAGTTTACTCTGTAACTCTGCACTTAATTGAGACATATTAATCCTCCAGACAATATGGCAGCAGTTGGGGCAACATCTATTGTTTTCCAACTTGCATTACCCTTATAAATATTAGCTTTAATTAATATATACGCCATATTCTTTTCTCCAATAAATCATAGTTTTATCAGCACCCGCGTTACTAGGCACCCGCTTGGTTCCTAAAATAGTTATTTTCAAACACCATGACCATAGTCGTACATAACACCTAGATTAAATTGAGCCCAAGCATCACCCTGCTCAGCAGATAGTGTATACCACTTCACTGCTGTCTTATCGTTGTCTGGAACACCCAGACCATTGTCGTACATAACACCTAGTCTAGGTTGAGCTTCAGCATCCCCCTACTCAGCTGCTTTGGTGTACCACCTCACTGCTCAGACTCGCTCTTAGGCCGTCTATGGTGCCTTAAGAGAGCATCAAGTAACTTAATGCACACTGGAACAGTGACTCTAAAGCATGACTGAGTGACAGTCAAAGGAACAAAAGTTACTACGGAAACTACTACGGTCTTAAGTTACCACCAGCTTCAGATTTAGACTTAAGTAGCTTAAGCTGCCCTACGCAAACATCAAACCTGATGTAAACACAGGGGGGCGGGGGTGGGATTGGTTACTGCTGTGACTGTGGCAGCTTGAGAGACACATAAAAGAGTGGTTTTGCTTATGGGTCAGCTGCTTTTATGCCTCGTGCTGACCCAAATATCATGACCATGTTTGATGCACATTTAACTACCCTAAGGCTATATGGTCACTGTTGTGAAGGAATATTAATCCCTCATAGGTTTTTACATCCACTAACTGTAATGTAAGTACCTGTCCACTGTGTATCTTCAGGCCCAGTAGCATTACCCAGCCAACACGTATTACTCTCTTTGCTTAATTCAATACTTTCAACGGCAAAACTGGCTACTTGTTCACCAGCATCTAAATTTACAACTTTTATTCTTTGGTTCATTTCAATTGAGCTTGTATCTAGTTGAATATTTTCGTAAGTTTCACAAGTCATAACTCCACAATACTTAAACGATATTGCTTTTGACCACTCAGCAGCTGGTATAGGAGTTTTTGCTAAAACAGTAGTGGATGCTACTAGTACTAAACTGGCGGTGATAATAACTTTAGACAATTTCATATAACTTCCTTATTAAGTAACTTACTTGATTAGACATTTATCAAGAACATAACATAATTCATCGTAGGAATATTTCTGATTTTATACTCCTCTTACCAGATGACTATAGGTTAGTTTGTAAGCAATGAGAACCACCCAAGAGTATGCCTAAGATGATACCTCTAGAGGCTCTCCTAAGACCATATAAGAAGAGTTTAATATAGTATAATGAAAGACCATGCTCTAAAGTTAAGCCCCTCTGACAGCCTCTCACGAGCTTACAGGGGAAGTGGTTGCTCACTTCTTTGGTATGCCCAATTAACCTCTTTTTTATAACTATTAATGCAATGACTTTAGAGCCATAAGTATGAAGATGTAGTGAATAGTGCCTTGCGTGTATTGCTTTGCATAAATAACCATGAGAAGTTGTTGGTATATAAACACGAGGTAATACATGCTTTTCTTTTTTAGAACTCTTTTACTTTTCTCACTATCTCTTCAGGTCGTTCATGCTGATTTTAATGATGGTCGTGCAGCTGCTTTGGTAGGTGACTACAACACTGCCCATGCAGAATGGTTACCCTTAGCTGAGCAAGGGCATATTGATGCTCAGTTCTACATAGGATTATTAAATAGTAATCAACTCATAGAACAGGCATCACAAGAGCAGGCTGTGAAGTGGTACTTGTTGGCTGCTAATAATGGTCATGTGGATGCTCAGTTCAATCTTGGTATTAAGTATGACAAAGGGATTGGAGTTGAACAGAGTGACACTGAGGCTTTTAATTGGTACTTCAAAGCAGCTAAAAGTGGTCATCCACAAGCCCAGTTCAATTTGGCCAATACGTATCGAGATGGCAGAGGTGTTGAGGCTAATATGGAAAGGGCAGTGACTTTGTACAAAGCAGCCTCCTTTAATGGATTCCCTCAGGCACAAGCTAATTTGGCTCTGTCCTTTCATCTTGGTTCTGGTGTCGAGCAGGATAACGTAATGGCTTATGTCTGGGCTTCTGTTGCATCAGAGGGAGACAGTAAATTCACTGAAGTTAAAGATTCAATGGCTCAAGAGTTAACTGATAGTGATATACAAATGGGTGACGTGAAGGCTTTAGAGTTAACTAAAAGACTTGCTTCGTTAAAGAGTGAGAAGTGATGATTAATGTTCTAGTTGAATATCATAATAAATGTTCAATGAGTGCTAATGGTTAATAATCAATCATAACGTGTTGCTACTTGATGCCTATTAATGATTATCATAAGAGGTAGTGCTAAGGGTCTACTAGAAGGTAATGAATGAAGGTAGTAATAAGCTAAGTAGCAGCTGTTTAATCTCAGGTCAGTTGCTGCTTTACCCTATGCAGAGAGAAGTCTGGATAATATATGCAAAACAATGTGTTAGAAGGTTTTTATTTGGAGTTGCAGAGGCAGCCAATTCCTGATCCTGACAAGGCTAAGAAGCAGTTATATTTAGAAGCGGCCTTTGTTCCAAGTAAGCTGAAACATCCAGAGTATTGGGATCTTTTGGATCACTTCACTACAGTTTCAAATGGCAAGCAAAGGGGGCGGCGAGGGCTAAAAGCCTTCAAGCTCCATTGGAGCTACTTCTTGTGTTGTTTGGCTAGAGCATACTTTCAGCGTAGATGGTTGCTGGTTACGTTAGACAATAATGAATATGCATCTAACTTTTATTTGAAGCGTGATAAGTTACAGCACACTTATGTTGAGGAAATAACAAAGTACCTTGTAGAAAATGAATTGGTAGAGTGTCGAGTAGGTAAGCAGTACAAGAAGCAGTCATTTAAAACGAGAATATTCCCTACACCAAAACTAATGCATCAGTTATGGTCAATTGTTTTAGATGTTGAGCAAGAGTTTAAGCCGCCATATGTGGCTGTCGGTGTGAAAGCAAACTCAGTATGGAAGAAGATCTTTGGCAGACTCTCTTCTGATCATCCTGACGTTATCGATATGGCTACTATTAATAACTTTATGGAAAGGCGTCATTGGGCGCTTAAGGCACCGATTACGCTAAAATATTCACGGGATCCATTTAGTGCAGGCAGACTTATTACCCCTTTTCAAAACCTGCCAAAGAGGACTTGTAGGCTAAGAATAAATACATTTCTCGATGGGAAGCCGATTTGTGAGGTGGACTTTAACGCCAATCATTTACGACTAAATCTAGCAGTGTTGTCGGCGGAGCATGCAGGTGATACACCATACGAAGATATTGCTGAATGTGCGGGGTATGATCGAAACTGTCCGAATGCTAGAAGCAAGATCAAGTCCTTCATAACTATGTCAATGGGGGCGTACACTATAAACAAAGCGAGAGGAGCCTTCTTAGATGACGGTTATATTGTCGCTGACTTTAATCGAATCCATGAAGGAACCTTAAAAAGGTATCCCAATGTAGTTCTATTTAATGGTTGGGGGTCTAAGGCACAAAGCCTCGAAGGTGATATTTTAAAAAAAGTGATGATTGAGGGGGTGGGTCTAGGTATAGCGTCCCTTCCCATTCATGATGCTTTAGCTGTTAATCATGAGCATGCAGATTGGGCGAAAGAGGCTATGGCTAGAGTTTGGTCTGATGTGGTTGGTGGTATTGGAACAAAACTGAAGGTTGACTACCCTGACAACTGTAAGGCCAAGGTAAATGAAATGGTGATGGAATGACAAAGGCAGCAATGATGAGCTGGTACCACCTTAGTTTGGCTGCTTTATTTGTAGGTCTTCTTATAGTTCCACTTGAAGCGATGTCCTTTGGGAATGAAGAACCATATATTCACCCAGAGTGCTTAAAGTTCTTAGCACCTTGGTCAAGAGATGATACAGAGTCTATTGACTGCTCAGGGCTGGATCTCTCAGAGGTTGAGACACAAGGCGATGAGTTTGGAGTTAGGGATGGTGAAGGCCAAGCAATCGCATACAAGCATGCAGATGTAGATTTAAACTTACCCCCTGGTTATAGCCTTCTCGAAGTTGGGATCGATGGCGGTGGGTCAGGGCTATTTAGTGCAATAGCTCTTCTCTACAAAGATGAAAAAAATCCCCAAATATATGAAGTGTTGATAGATACTCCAAGCGGAGATCGTTGTAATGATGGTAACAAGTGGGTATCTAAAGCTTCTCCTTGGGGATTCGAGTTTAAGTCTGCTGCAACGCCATTCAGGCTGTTGAATCCAGATGACACAACTGACTGGAGAAATTGGTACCTGGCTAAGGCATTGATGGATGAAGCTGGTGAAGAGCTAGATAGGCCAGCAGTATTCAATGAATGGGAACCGTATGAAGACGTCACCAATAGTGCAAATGCTTGTTTTGGCTGGATAGTCCGTAGGTTTGACTATGAAACTGGTTTTGAGGTCATTGGTGTTGAGTTGGAAGCGAACTTTGAGCCACAAGCAGAAAATGGCTCGTTAGACGTCTGTGTCGATAATTGGCTTCTGAGTGAGGCTGGGAAGAAAGGGTTGTTCGTTGACAAGGATGAGTGGGATAGTAGGCTTGATGACTTGAGTAATAGATGTATAGGTGATTCTACAAAATAGAAGCGTTGTGAAATTGAAAAAAAATAGTTGTTTTAGCGTTGAGGCGTTTTATGAGATATCTGATGAAGTTGTTTGGTGTGTTTATGGTTTGTTTTTCTGTTACATCTCATGCGATAGGGGGGCTAGAGCGTGATGCTGCGTTTTTTTTTGACGAGTCATGCGTAAGTTATCGATTCGATTATTCTAATTTGACCGACATGTTGGAATACATTGAAGCAAAAAAAATTGACCATACAGCTGTTAAGGGAATAATGCCAATTAATTCAATAGGAGGGCCTGTCCTGTCTTATATTGTTAAGAGTCAGCCCCTCAAAAAGCTTATTGCATACTCGGATGTTGCATGTTCTGTATTAATCATGAAACAGAAATTTGATGGTTCTGTGGTAAAGGATCATTTTGTATCTAATTACTCGCTTGGAGAACCGAAATTTAAGTCAGAAAGATCCTTTGTTACTGAAGAGTTATACATTGCTAACACTGGAGCATTGAAAGGCTATGTGTTTGTATTCGTATCGTCAACAATGGCAGAAGATGATGGTCAAGCATACAGTGTGTTTTCATTGCTAAGTCCTGAGGGGCGCAGGTTATCCTTGGATTAGCGCATTTCCCCCTATGCTGATGGACTACCATTACCTCCTCCCGTGGCTATTTTTGGGTAGGGTGGGGCGCGAACGCACAGAACTTTTAAGGTGAGATATTAAGAAAAGTTATGGTTGAAGGTGTGAAGTTAGGTATTGCCTCATTGCCAGTTCATGATGCGTTAGCAGTCAATCATCAACATGAAGGCTGGGCACAAGAGGCTATGGCTAGGGTGTGGGCTGATGTGGTGGGTGGTGTTGGGACTAAGTTAAAAGTGGACTATCCAGATTGACCTGCTTAGGGTAAAGAGTAGATTCCATCTCTAATGTATATGGGCAGATACCCCTATGCTGATGTGCTCAAATATATACCCCCCGTGTCTTATTTAGGGTGCGGGGTCTTTATGGTAGCAGACTACTTCAAAATAGAGCACCAGTTTGAGTGTGTTTAATGTCTGTATATAGTACCACATTAATGCCTTTATAGCAATTTAGATAATTTATTAATGTACTATTTATTGTTTTAATTCAATAGCTTATGGATTATTTCATCATGTTTTGTGTGGGAGTTCAATGGCACTTTGGTGAGAAATTTAAGCCAGAGTCTGGTGTGATAGTTCTTGAAGAAATATCAGTTGAAGTAGAGTCAGTAAGTTATGTAGTCTGTGTGTAGTCTAGAAACAAAAATGCAGCCAATGACTATTATCATAAGCTGCATCAATGAAGGTAAATAATTGATTTAATTACCTTTTCATATGGTGGGCCTGGTCAGATTTGAACTGACGACCAAAGGATTATGAGTCCTCTGCGCTAACCGCTGCGCCACAGG
>ENA-ORXF01001778-ORXF01001778.1-marine-metagenome-genome-assembly--contig:-NODE-1778-length-13599-cov-3.731031_pt1 | contig 13599 bp, 13 predicted proteins | sample MGYA00237864_ERZ511476 | MGnify/ENA primary metagenome ERZ511476 (study PRJEB26306, sample SAMN06343908) | marine metagenome | isolation source: coastal waters | place: Atlantic Ocean: West Antarctic... | reverse complement strand
TAACTTGGATGATTATCCCCAAGCTCATCGGCGTCATTGGCTTATTGAGTTTACCCACCCAATGGATGGTGATTTTTATCTATGCCATTACTGGCTTTTACGCGATCACTTGGATTATTAAATGGGAGATCACTAGTCAATCGCCATGGATAGACCGTTTATTGTATATATTGGGTGGCTATTTTAGTGGCGCATCACTCATTGGCGCGCCCCTGATTGTTGCCGTCGCCGTCAGAAAAATGGCCATGTCTGCCTATCGGGACACCCTTTTTGTGTTGTGGTTTATTCTGGTCACTATTAAGATGCTGGCCTTTGCTATGGCTGGCGTAGACCTGCAATGGCAGTGGTCATTGGCGCTGCTCATACCCACAGCTTGTGGCCATATGTTGGGCCTTAAGTTCCATCAGCAAATGCTTAAGCATGATGCCAAAATGGTGCGCCAGTGGATTGGCGTCTGCTTGTTAGGCATCGTTGGTATGGCTTTGTGGAAGTATTTATTAACCACACCAGCCTAGGTTAGAACACCAATGATACCCAGCACAGAGCTATTATTATTACTTTTTATAATTGCTGCAACTGCGGGCTGGGTCGACACATTGGCGGGTGGCGGTGGCTTAATCACTGTGCCAGCACTGCTGCTCACTGGCATGCCTCCAGGCATGGCAATAGCCACCAACAAACTGCAAGGTTCAATGGGCACCTTGGTTGCCTCCATTTATTTTGTCAGAACTAAGTTTGTGCGTTTAAATCAAATGAAGGGCATGATCGTCCTTACCTTTATTGGTTCGGTGTTAGGCAGTTGGCTGTTATTACAAATTGATGCCAGCAAGCTGGTGCAATTTCTACCCTTTCTGTTAATGGCTATGGGACTCTATGTCCTGCTCTCACCAAGCTTTAATGATGAGCAAAAACAGCAAAAGATATCTCGCCTCTGCTTTATGTTTCTAGTGTGTCCGATATTAGGCTTTTATGATGGTTTCTTTGGCCCGGGAACAGGCAGTTTAATGGCCCTCGCTTTCGTTTCCGTACTCGGCTATGGGCTTTCAAAAGGGACTGCTCAAGCCAAGATACTCAACTTAACCAGTAACGTTGCCGCCTTACTTTACTTCATCATATTTGGTGAGGTGGCTTGGCTTGTGGGTGGGGTCATGGCAGCAGGCCAATTATTAGGTTCTTCTATCGGCGCCAGAATGGTAATGGGCAAAGGCGCAAAGCTTATAAAACCAGTGGTCGTCATGGTTTGTTTTGGGATGAGTATTAATATCCTACTCAGGCACCATCCATTGGCGTTTTAGCCGCAAATTATAAACAGGGATGATACCCTGTTCCATACCCAAGCATTGGGTATGGAACACTTTCAGACAGCCATACCCGCATGGCTTAATTTAAGCTGGTCGCGCCAGTTTCCATGCGAATCACTTTACCGTCTTTAATCATTGCAACACCCATCACGGCTTCTTTCGTGTCGTCTGGGTAAGACATAAACATGTGTTGCACCATAATGTCGTCATTCTCATAAACACAGCGAGATGAATCCCGAATAAACTTGTCATTGGCAAACATACCAGCAATCATTTCACCCCATTCACTTTTAGAGAAACTGTTACCTGATTTGTGAAACACAACCACAAAGTCTTCATGCAGCAGGTCTAAATAAGCTTCTACATTTTTATCATCAAACGTTTTTTCGAGTTTTTCATAAAGTGTCATTATAAATATTCCTTTGAATAGCATAGGTTGACTGCATGGTTCGCTTAACAACAAACGGCCTGTCCTGCTTAATAGCGCTCTAGGTCAAAGGATAGTATCACTCTTTCATCAATTAGATATAATTAATTTTATGCGCTAATAAATAGTTTATTTTAATGCATAAGACGTCCTAAACTGGCTCAAGTTTGGTCACCACTTTTGATTATCAACCTTAACCAGTAGGTAATACCATCTATATGAGTCAATGTGTAATGAGCCGCCCAAACAGAAACTGTTGCACTGTTACCAATCTGTATATTGGTTAATGCTGCACCCGCAGTAGCCTATGAGTTGAAGAGATCGTTTAAGAGATCGTTAACCAGATAATTAAACAGATCGTTTAATTAGTGCTTTTAGGCGTTAGTTTCAACTCATATAGCCGATTTAACGGCTATATGAGTTGAACAAAAAACGTACAACTCGTACAATAGCAGGGTGGATATTAACCCTCACTTCTAGCAAAAATTAGGCGTTTTTTAACTTGTAATGAATCACTCTAGCGTTATTCACGGCTTTACTATTGGGCCCCATCAGCTTGAAAACGGCTTAATTTTAGCGCCTATGGCTGGCATCACTGACCGTCCGTTTCGACATTTATGCCGTCAGCTTGGTGCAGGACTAGCCGTTGCTGAAATGCTCACTTCTGACACATCCTTGTGGCATACCCCAAAATCCCAACGGCGTCTTCCTCATGCTGATGACAGCACCCCGATTAGTGTGCAGATTGCTGGCAGTGATCCAGTTCAAATGGCCCATGCCGCGCAAGCTAATGTAGCCCTAGGGGCCCAAATAATTGATATTAATATGGGGTGTCCTGCCAAAAAAGTACTTAAAAAAGCCGCAGGTTCAGCCTTATTAAGAGACCCTCAATTGGTTAAAGATATCCTCACAGCAGTGGTTGGCGCCGTAGATGTGCCCGTCACCTTAAAAATACGAACAGGCTGGAGTAGCGACCAACGTAATGGCTTAGATATAGCCCGTATTGCCCAAGACGCTGGCATTCAAGCCCTTGCTGTGCATGGCAGAACCCGTGCTTGTGGCTTTAAAGGTGCAGTAGAATACGACACCATAGCCGCTATTAAACAGGCCATAGAAATCCCCGTGATCGCTAATGGAGACATCAACACCGCAGAAGATGCTGCCCATGTGCTCGCTTATACTGGTGCCGATGGCCTCATGATCGGTAGAGGTGCGCAAGGTAACCCTTGGTTATTCCAACAGATCCATCACTACCTTAAGCATGGCACGCCACTGCACAAGCCTAGCAACAGCATGGTGTGGCAAGTCTTACAGCAACACCTGCATGGCCTGTATCGGCTGTATGGAGAGGTGATGGGGCCTCGCATTGCCCGCAAACATGTGGGCTGGTATTTAAAACAAGAACCGGTCCAGCGTAAAGTATTTAATCAATTAAACGACCCACAGCAGCAACTTGACTTTTTAAACCACTATTTTGCCAGCACTGAAGAACAGGCGGCTTAATACTATGAATTATGATATTAAAAAAACCATGAATAGTATGACCAACACCAGCAGCCAAACACCTGCCCCAGACCATGTAACCGACCCACAGCAAGTACCCCAGTCATTGCGCCAAAGTGTTGCCCAATCGTTAACTCAATACTTTAACGAACTCGACGGGCAGCAACCTAATGCGCTCTATGATTTATTCATGCAACAGGTAGAAGCACCGTTATTTGAATGTGTCATGCAGCACACACAAGACAACCAGTCTAAGGCGGCTGCGCTTCTTGGCCTTAACCGAGGCACCTTACGCAAAAAATTAAAACAGTACGATTTACTTTAGACAGCACCCACCTCCGCAGGTATAAGGATACAATCATGTCACAAGCACACGCCATTCGCCGCGCTCTCATCAGCGTTTCAGACAAACAAGGCATTGTAGAATTTGCCCAACAGCTGAGCCAATCTGGGGTTGAAATCCTCTCAACTGGCGGCACCTTTAAGCTCTTGAACGACGCTGGCATCGCTGCTGTCGAAGTGTCTGATTACACCGGTTTTCCAGAGATGATGGATGGCAGAGTGAAAACACTACACCCTAAAATTCATGGCGGAATTTTAGGCCGCCGTGGCCAAGACGACGCAGTGATGGCGCAACATGGGATTAACGAAATCGACCTAGTCGTAGTGAATTTATACCCCTTTAAGACCACCATAGAACGTGACGATTGCACCTTAGATATGGCCATTGAGAACATCGATATCGGCGGACCTACCATGGTGCGTTCGGCCGCAAAGAACAACAAGCACGTGGCTATTGTGGTGAATTCCTCTGACTATTCAGACGTCATTAATGAGCTCACCCGCACTGGTGGCCTAAGCCAAACCACGCGCACAGATTTAGCCTGCAAAGCCTTTGAACACACGGCTATGTATGACGGCGCTATCGCTAATTATTTAGGTGCCCAGCTTGACACAAGCTCCAAGTTTCCCCGTACTTTTAATACCCAATTGAAAAAAGTTCAGGACATGCGTTATGGGGAAAACCCCCACCAAAGTGCAGCTTTTTATATTGAACATGAACCTAAAGAGGCCAGCGTCGCCACGGCACATCAGGTACAAGGTAAAGCCCTGTCTTTTAATAATATTGCCGACACAGATGCTGCCATAGAATGCGTAAAAGCCTTTCAAGACCCTGCTTGCGTGATTGTTAAACATGCTAACCCATGCGGTGTAGCGATGGGTAAAGACATCACTGAAGCCTATGAAAAAGCTTACAGCACCGATGCCACTTCTGCCTTTGGTGGCATTATTGCCTTTAACCGTGAACTCGATGCAGACACAGCGCAGCGCATAATTGAGCGCCAATTTGTAGAAGTGATTATTGCACCCAGCATCAGCCCCTCGGCAGTAGACGTGTTAGCCCACAAACCTAATGTACGGGTATTAAGCTGTGGTGAGTTACCACGCTTACATGCGGCAGAACTTGACTACAAACGCGTCACTGGTGGCTTATTAGTTCAGGACCGTGACCTAGGCCAAATGCTTGAAGCCGACCTCAGCATCGTTAGTGAGCGCACCCCCACAGAAGCAGAGATGCACGACCTACAGTTTGCCTGGAAGGTGGCAAAATATGTTAAGTCTAATGCCATTGTATATTGCAAAGGTGGCATGACTATTGGCGTTGGTGCTGGGCAAATGAGCCGCGTGTACAGTGCTAAAATCGCTGGCATTAAGGCCAGCGATGAAGGTTTAGAAGTCAAAGGTTCAGTCATGGCCTCTGACGCCTTTTTCCCCTTCCGAGATGGCATTGATGCCGCTGCGGAAGCAGGTATTAGCGCTATTATTCAACCTGGTGGTTCGATGCGAGATGATGAAATCATTGCTGCAGCCAATGAACACAATATCAGTATGATATTTACTGGCATGCGCCACTTCCGTCATTAATAGCCACCATAGGCCGCTTAAAACCCGTCTATGCATAACGGCCCTAAGGTTGCTTCATCTGCATGAGCAGGGCAGCAACATGACAATCGATTAATCGGCCATACTAGGTAGCTTCATCGAGCGCATATTAATGGTGTAAAGTCTTTCCAATGGCTAGACCAAGCAGCAACTTAAGTAACAGGAAACAACATGAACGTATTAATTATCGGTGCGGGTGGTCGCGAACACGCACTGGCATGGCAAGCCTCTAAAAACCGTGGTGTCCACAAAATATTCGTCGCCCCAGGTAATGCGGGTACGGCCTTAGAAAACAAAACCGAAAATGTAGCGATTGATGTGATGGACATTGAAGGGCTCTTGGACTTTGCCAAGAGCAATAATGTAGACCTCACCATTGTTGGGCCAGAAGCGCCTCTTGTTGCAGGTGTGGTTGATCTATTCCGTGCTGCAGACATGGATATCTTTGGACCCACACAAGGTGCCGCCCAGCTTGAAGGATCTAAAGCTTTCGCCAAGGATTTCCTTAAACGTCATGGCATTCCCACCGCCACCTACGAAACCTTTACCGAGGTTGCACCCGCGCTTGAATACATTAAGGCTCAAGGCGCACCCATCGTAATAAAAGCAGATGGCTTAGCAGCAGGTAAAGGGGTTATTTTGGCGGATACAGTAGCACAAGCGTGTGCTGCGGTTGAAGACATGCTAGCCGGTAACGCGTTTGGTGAGGCTGGAAACCGTGTGGTTATTGAAGAGTTTTTAGTCGGAGAAGAAGCCAGCTTTATAGTTATGGCTGATGGAAAAAATGTATTGCCGCTCGCCTCTAGCCAAGACCACAAAGCCCGAGATGAAGGTGACCAAGGCCCCAACACCGGCGGCATGGGTGCATACTCACCGGCCCCTGTGGTGGACGAAGTGATGCACCAGCGTATTATGGATGAGGTCATCATGCCCACGGTTAACGGTATGGCTGAGGATGGCTATGTCTATACGGGGTTCCTATACGCTGGCATTATGGTGGCGGCTGACGGCACCCCTAAAGTGTTGGAGTTTAACTGCCGTTTTGGTGACCCAGAAACACAACCCATTATGATGCGTCTAAAAAACAGCATTGTCGAACTTTGCATAGCAGGTACCATGGGCGTGTTGGATCAAACCACGGCCGATTGGGACGAGCGTCCTGCCGTAGGAGTGGTACTGGCAGCTCAAGGTTACCCAGATCATTACCCTAAAGGTGATGTCATTAGCTTGCCTGAGGAAGTCGGAAATCAAAGTAAGATTTTCCATGCCGGCACCGCCCTCAATGAAGACGGCATGGTCATGACTAACGGCGGACGCGTACTGTGCGCTGTAGCCCTTGGTGATACCGTGAGTGAAGCCCAACATAAGGCATATGAGCTTGCAGACCAGATCAACTGGGATGGCAAATTCTGCCGCCGTGATATTGCTTATCGGGCCATTGCCCGCGAGCAACTGCATTAACTAGCTAACCAGCTAACTAGCTAACCAAGAGTGACGACTATGAGCACCATTTTTGACAAAATTATTAGCCGAGAAATTGCAGCTGACATCGTTTATGAAGACCAACTCATTTTGGCTTTTAAGGACATCGCGCCCAAAGCCCCAGTGCATTATTTGATCATTCCTAAACAGCCCATTGCCACCCTCAATGACACTACTCTTGAACATCAAGCCTTGTTAGGCCACATGATGCTTACTGCAGCTCAGCTCGCTAAAGAGGCCGGTATTGCACAAGGCGGCTACCGCGTACAGATGAACTGCAATGCAGATGGGGGCCAAGTGGTGTACCACATTCATTTACATATGATGGGTGGCCGCGCGTTCAGCGCCTGACACCATGCACTAGCGCAGGCCCTTGGTCTGCTCGACAATGCGCTTTAGTCTCGGGCCAACACATAACCACAGGTCGAAAAACGATTAGCTATCAGCCACTAGTAGCGTTAAGGCCTGCACCAACAACTCACACTCACTCGCACTCCCCACACTAATACGCAGATAATTGCTGATACGTGGGCTGTTAGTGAGGTGGCGCACTATAATGCCTTGCTGCCGCAATGCGGCCGCAGTATCTGCCGCCGCCATGGTGGCATGGGTCACAAATAGAAAATTAGCAAAAGAGCGTGTCATGCTAAAACCCAAGGCCTGCAGCTGGTTTGCCAAACTTTCCCGCTGCGCAATATTAGCTTGGCAGGTGTGGTGAAAATAGCTTACGTCTTCTATGGCGGCAATGGCCCCCGCTTGAGAATCACTGCTCAAAGGGTATGAATTAAAGCTATTCTTCACCCTTTCTAGGGCTTCTATAAGATGGCTTTGTCCAAACGCAAAACCCACTCTCAAACCGGCTAGAGAACGCGACTTTGATAAGGTTTGAACCACCAAAAGGTTATCAAATTCGGCAATTAACTGAGTCGCTGACTGGCCACCAAAATCGATATATGCCTCGTCTATCACCACAACTCTATTGGCATTAGCCGTAAGTAATTGACGAATAGCAACCAGACTAAGTAACTCACCAGTAGGCGCATTAGGATTGGGTAAAATCACTCCCCCATTGGGCTGAGTATAGTCGGAGACGTTAATAGTGAAGTCGTCAGACAAGGGCACTTCAACTTTCTCTATACCATACAAGCCACAATACACTGGGTAAAAGCTATAACTAATATCAGGAAATAATAACGGCTCACTGTGCTGCAACAAGGCCTGAAAAGTGTGCGCTAACACTTCATCAGAGCCATTACCTACAAACACTTGATCTACTGTTAAAGCCATATTGTCAGCCAAACACTGGCGCAATTTAGTGGCGTTAGGGTCTGGGTACAAACGCAAGGATTGGTTCAGTTGGCCTTGCATGGCTGCAAACACTTTAGGTGAAGGCGGAAATGGATTTTCATTGGTATTAAGCTTGACTAAGTTTTTTAGCTTAGGCTGCTCTCCAGGTACATAAGGCGATAACATATGCACTTTGGGTGACCAAAAACGGCTTAGATGTGTATTCGATAAACTCAAGTTAGGTATCCAGTTCTATGACTTCGTAATCGTGACTTATTTCAACACCACCCTGCTCGAGCATAATCGAAGCAGAGCAATACTCTTCGGCAGATAATTTAATAGCCCGAGCCACATGCTTGGCTTTTAAATGACGTCCGGTCACCACAAAATGAAGGTGTATTTTAGTGAACACAGCAGGCACTGCATCAGCGCGCTCTGCAGTCAACTGTGCCACACAATCAGTCACATCTTGGCGTGTTTTTTTGAGAATCGTCATCACATCAAAAGCTGCACACCCACCCAGTCCCATCAATATTAATTCCATGGGCCTAGCACCTAGGTTTTCACCACCCAAATTAGGTGGGCCGTCGACAGTCACCTTATGGCCCGAGCCTGATTCGGCGGTAAAACTAACGCCACCCGCCCAACTTATTTTTGCTTGCATAATGTTGTTTTGCCTAATATTCCTATTAACCTAAGATTATCCCTGCTGTGGTCGCCAAGTTTGAGTGCGGCCAAATAAAGAAATACCAATATAGCCGCGCAGGTCTAAGGTGCCATCGGCATTAAGTTTGATCGTACACTTATAGGCTTTACCATTGCTTGGATCGTAAATAGTGCCACCTTGCCACTTTTGCTTACCTTGCGTTGAAACGGTGAAATTCATCCCATTAAGCATGACTAACCCAATAATCGGTTGTTGATGTTGGGTAGCATCTGGATTTTTACGATCAACTTTCGGTTGGCCTTGCAAGCCTTCAGCCTGCATTTCGGCACCATAATTAGGCTCTTTCAGGGATACGAATTTACCAAAATATTGACCATCCTGCTGATAAATTTCCACCACTGCCTTATCATCTGGCGTCACCCATGAACCAAGTATTTGATCGCCATTAGCCCAAACATAAGTGGAGCTCAGGGCCCATACTAGGGCCACAAGAGCCGTCAGCAAAGCGGCTTTTAGCAAACGCAGAATGGGTTTAGGGTGCATTAAATTAATCGCTTGGGCTTTGCTTTTAGCTGGGTCAACAGGAGTATAGTTTTTCATAGTAATGGTCTCTTATTGTTGTTAATTACGAGGGGCCAAATAGTTCTGCTAATTTTGCACCAGGATCACCAGCGCGCATAAATGATTCGCCCACCAAAAAGGCATTCACATTTTGGTTTTGCATCAACACAACGTCAGCAGGCGTATGAATACCACTTTCAGTGATGGCCATACGGTCTTTTGGCATCATGGCTAATAAATCAAAGGTGGTCTGCAAAGTCAGGTCAAAGGTATGTAAATTCCGATTATTAATGCCGATCAATGGGGTTGCCAAAGTGAGGGCGCGAGCTAACTCGGGTGCATCATGAGACTCAACCAATACATCCATACCTAAATCTTCTGCCAAGCCAGCTAACTGTTGCATTTGTTGATCTTCCAAACAAGCCACAATCAGTAAAATACAATCTGCGCCAATGGCTCGGGCTTCGTACACTTGGTAAGGGTCAACAATAAAATCTTTGCGAATCACGGGTAGATTACAAGCTGCACGGGCTTGTTGCAAATAGTCTTCATGGCCTTGGAAAAAGTCAGCGTCGGTTAATACCGACACACAAGCTGCACCACCCGATTGGTAGCTGGCCGCAATGTGTGCTGGGTCAAAATTTTCACGTATCACACCCTTACTGGGCGAGGCCTTTTTGACTTCCGCAATCACTGCAGGCAAGCCTTGATCTAATTTGGCCTGCATAGCTTTGGCAAAACCACGAGGCGCCATTGGTCCACTTTGGTTAGCCTCTACCTGGCGTTTTAAGTCATCTATGGTGGTGTGTTGCTGGCGCTCTTGTATTTCTTCCAGCTTGCGCACCAAAATGCGCTTGAGTACCGTTGGGGTGTTCATTATGCATTAAACCCTTGCGTCAATTGAATAAGGTCATCTAGCTTGTTTTGAGCTGCGCCGCTAGTGATCGCACTTCTAGCCTGCTCTATGCCTTCTGCCAGATCAACTGCTAGATCGGCACAATAAATCGCCGCACCGGCATTGAGTAATAACATATCCAGTGGGGCACCTGCTTCACCAGCGAAAGCCTGTTTAATCAACTTTAGGCTTGCCATTGCATCCCCTACCACTAGCGCGTCTAAGCTGCTGTGGGATAAACCATAAGTGGCAGGGTCGATGGTGTATTCGACGATTTGACCCTGCTTCAGCTCTACCACGTGGGTGGGTGCTGCAATACTAATTTCATCTAAGCCATCTTCTGAATGAACCACCATCACGTGCTTGCTACCCAAGCGATGCAATACTTCCGCCATAGGCCGTTGCCATTGACGGCTAAACACGCCTAACACCTGATGCTGGGCGCCTGCGGGATTAGTCAGTGGGCCTAGAATATTAAATAGGGTTCGAATCGCCATTTCACGACGTGGGCCAATCGCATGTTTCATGGCACTGTGATGGGCTGGAGCAAACATAAAGCCCACTCCTAGCTCGGCAATGCACCGTTCTACCTGAACAGGGGTCAGCATAATGTCTACGCCAGCCGCCTCAAGCAGGTCAGAACTGCCACTTTTGGAAGAAATTGACCGATTACCGTGTTTTGCAACTTGGGCTCCAGCAGCTGATGCGATGAAGGCGCAGCCGGTAGACACATTGAATATGCCCGAACTATCGCCACCTGTGCCACAGGTATCAATCACATGCTCGCCCTTTACCTGCACCCCTGAAGCAAGGGCACGCATTGCCACCACCGCACCAGTAATTTCGTCTACAGTTTCGCCTTTCATACGCAAACCCACCAAGAACCCACCCACTTGGGCCTGAGTTGCTTCGCCGGTCATAATAAGGTTCATCACCGCCTGCATTTGGGCTTGGCTTAAGTCTTGTTGCTCGGTAACGGCGGCGATAGCCTGCTGCATATTCATGGACAACCCTTGTTCAACTAAGCAAATTTGGAAGACCTACTACTCTAGCAAATAACGCCAACAAAAATCAGGCTTTATAACCCGCATTTGGCAAATAATTGCGCCTTTTTGAGTCATCAGGGGGTCATGAAACAGGGACCCACTGGGAATGAGCTTAAATGGGGTGAATGGAGACGCTTAATGCCAGCAGGCAGTTTAGTTATGGCCAGATGTTTCCGAAAAAAAGCCCATATATTGACGCTTTTTTACCTGCCTCTGCATTTTTAGAAGCCACCTTGTTAAACCTTAACGTTTGAGAAAGTTTGCCAAAAGCTCGTGCCCTTGATGTGTCAATACAGATTCAGGATGGAACTGAACACCTTCTACATCGAGCGTTTTGTGGCGCAGGCCCATGATAGCCTCTTTTTCACCAGCCGCATTTAAACTCCATGCCGTCGCCTCTAAACAGGCGGGCAATGAATGCGCTTCTACCACCAGAGAATGATAGCGTGTTACTTCTACAGGTTGCGCTAAGCCGGCAAAGACACCCGCTTGCTCATGGGACACCATAGAGGTTTTGCCATGCATTACTTTTTCTGCACGCACTACCTTGCCGCCAAACACTTGGCCAATACTTTGATGGCCTAAACACACGCCTAATAGTGGAATTTTTCCAGCGAAGTGAGCAATCGCAGCCATAGAGATACCCGCTTCGTTGGGGGTACATGGCCCTGGGGAGATGACTATATGACTGGGTGCTAGTCCCTCAATGTCTGCAAGGCTTATTTCATCGTTACGATAAACCACAACCTCAGCCCCCAGTTCGCGAAAATAGCGCACTAGATTGTAGGTGAAGGAATCGTAGTTATCGAGCATTAACAACACACTAAAGCCCCACTAAGAGATGAATAACAAACGCGTGATCAGTTTGAACTTGCAGGCATTATACTCTCTGCCTGCCAGCAAACCTACCCATGCTTCGCCCTAAGCTAAGCGAAACTTTCTAAGGCCAACTACCATGAGCCCAGTGGCCAACAACAAATACACCACCATGGTTAATACTGATTGCTGAAAACTATAACCTAGATCCACCAGCGACCCTAACCACACAGGGCCTAGCGCTGAGGCAAATACCACAAAGGTCCAATATAAACTCTTGATAGACCCTAGGTGACGTACGCCATAACATTCGGGCCAAAGTGCAGCTTGGGCTGTTTGAGCTAACCCTGAGCCCATACCCAGCAGCACCATATACAGCCAAATAACCCAATAACTATCCACTAGGTTAATCATTAACAAGGCCGCCGCTAAAGGTAAGAGGGTAAACGGCATTAAAGCTAAAGCACTAAAGCGATCAATTAATTGGCCCGCCACAACAGCCATTAGCGTCGCTATAAGCGAGTAAAGCAAATAGTTAGCGGTCATAAAAGTATGGGACCAACCTTTTTCGTCGGCTAAATTAAGGTGATGAAAGAATAACGCTGTACTCACCAAGGACGTGGCACACACGCCAGGTAAAATTAAGTAAAAACGGTAGTCTCTGAGCACATCTCGGCGGCGCCAAGACTTGGTATTGATGCGCTGTTCAGCAGCCTGATTGGGTGACATTGAAGCTCGTTTAAGTAAAGAATTTGCCTCACTCTGCTTGAGTTTTAACTCATAGTCTTGGTGCCGCCCATGATGACCTCGCAACAGCCACATGCTGGTCGGTAATATAATAATGAGCACAATCAGCGCCACACCGGTATAGCTCCAACGCCAACCCACAGCAGCAATGGCCATCACTGCTAACCATGGCAGCACCGCTTCACCCGCAGCAAAACCCATCGCCACCATCGCTGTCGCTTTACCCCGTTGCTGCTCAAAATAACGCCCCATGGAGGTGTAAGCTACATGGCTCATTAAACCTTGGCCTGTCTGGCGTAATAAAAATACACCAGCAACTAACCATACCAGACTAGTTACTTGGGCAATAAACCAACACGCGAAGGCCAGACACAAAACTACAAAAAAAGCGTAGCGTTGCAACGGTACCTGATCAATCAATTTTCCAGTAATCGGCAATAACAAAGCACTCAACAAGGTTCCCGCCATGTAAATACCACCCCACTGGGTGTGACTCATGGCGAAGTCTTGTTGAATGGCATGACCAAAGATACCAATAAAGTAGGTCTGCCCAAAGGAAGACGCAAAGGCCGTAATCAAGCCAAACAATACAAAGCGCGTATGGTTTTTTAACAATAATCCGTATGCGCCTATAATCATCCTTTACAACCTCTAACGGGCAAGTCTAAATCAGGAGTAGGCCTACTCCCCTGCTGCAATTAGGCTCGCATTGCCACCTGCAGCCGTAGTATCGACACACAAATGGCGTTCCATGGTATACCGCTGTGGGTCTGCGGTTTCACTAACTAATGGCAATAAGGGCCCAGTTTGGTTTGCTAGGGCCAGCCGCAATTGCTTTTGGTAGTCAGCATCGCCGTTTGCAGCAACGGCATGATAGCCCGACAAGGAAGAGATGTCTGTAGCTGCAAGCTGTCCTTGAACCA
>ENA-ORXF01001777-ORXF01001777.1-marine-metagenome-genome-assembly--contig:-NODE-1777-length-13607-cov-4.422690_pt1 | contig 13607 bp, 10 predicted proteins | sample MGYA00237864_ERZ511476 | MGnify/ENA primary metagenome ERZ511476 (study PRJEB26306, sample SAMN06343908) | marine metagenome | isolation source: coastal waters | place: Atlantic Ocean: West Antarctic... | reverse complement strand
GTGATAGTTATAGCTTTCTTGCTGTTTCGGGTTTAGGTCTGGGTAGTTTATTCGTGTAAGCTCCATTTAAATTGCTCTTATGTGTTTTGATTTAGGTTGTTTAATCGAAGCCCTCTAATGCCGGAATCGACTCTACGATCTCAGACAGTAACCCAACGCTGTACCCGTGGTGATATGTCTTCGCTGATTCACCTGTACCTCGGGTAGACACATGACCACTCACAAAGCTCACTTGCAGTTCTGAGTATCCTGCTTGGTAGGCCATAGTCACAAACGAATGGCGTAGGCTGTGAAATACAAGAGTCCTGTTCCTGTCTGGGTATAGTTTCCTCTTCACATTGCCGAACCGCTTACTGTAATCCCTAGGGTTCTTCAGCTTCGGTTGGTACTTCTTGGCATAGGCTATCAGGGAGCGGCGTATAGGAACGAGGCGGGTGCTTGCCGTAGTCTTGGGAGTCCATTCAGACTCTACGATCTCTTTGACACTGAAGCAAACAACCCCATCTTCAACAACTATTGTGGCGTGACATATCTCAGCCAAACGCATACCTGTGTGCCTAGCTAAAACAGCCCATGCTCTGTCTGAGTCACTGCTGAGGTTGGGTAGAATATTCAGCAATTCGCTATCAGACATCGGCTGTACGGGTTTGGCATCGGCCATCCCTAGGTCGTGATCTTCAAATGGGTTGCGCCGGTCCAAACAGTACTCCCGACCCCTAGCGTAGGTGAAGAGTTTGATGAGTCTGGTTAGGTGGTCAACTCGGGTAGCCTTAGCAGTCTTAGTCTTAAGAGCATCTAGCCACAAGGCTACCTCAGAGGACTTGATGGCATCTAAGATAACGTCGGGTTTGCCATCAAGGTATAACTCAACTGCTCTGTCGTATGCCGCTAGTGTCTTATCTCTGATCTAACCCTTTCACAGTACCTTGTACCCTAAAAGAGCATCCCTGAGCGAGTACCTGTATTTTGTTGGGGGTGGTTTGCCTGTGGCGTCTGCTAGTGTGGCGTATACGGCGGCGAGTTGCTGTTGGGTGAGGGTCGAAGGGGCTATGGTGCCTTGCTGTAGACCGTCCAGAATTGAAGGGTCGATGATGGGCGCTCTAATGCCATACCTCTCATCAACAGGCTGTTGGCCAAGCAAGGCGCTCTGCTCTAGGTAATGCTGTCTGGGGGAGTCAAAATCAACAATCCCTACACCGCCGGATTCGAGCCAAGCCTCTACCATTCGTTTTCTAACGAGAGCTATGGCAGGGTCGGTAGTGAGCAGTGATATCGCGATGCGCTTGTCTGGGTCATGGCCGTGAGAAGCGAAGAGGTATTTGAGTCGTTCGGGGACTCTTGATCTGTACTGCCAGACCTTGCCGCGTAAATTTAGCTTTGAATCCTTCACAATAACCCCTTGGGTCGCACTTTGGGTTACAGTTTAGATCGGCATTAAGCCTTATGTCTAGGGGCTTTGGGGGATATAGTATCATTTGGTGCCCAGGAGAGGACTTGAACCTCCACCCCCTTGCGAGGACTAGCACCTGAAGCTAGCGCGTCTACCAATTTCGCCACCTGGGCATAACAATAAAACTTGTCTTACTCTGAGATGAAAACCTTGCGTTTAACCATCTCCGTACTACTTGGGTGCTGCTTGGATACTGCTAATTCCGCTATCTCTGTGAACCTCTTCAGGTCGAAACCTGTAGCCGCTCACACAGCGGGCGGGAACTATAGTAACCGTGGAAGATTTTGTCAATTGCCTGTGGGTAAATTAGTTGTTTTGTGATCCAGTCTCGCTGTTGAGAGAAATGCTTTTGCCAGTATTCAGAGGTCACACATTTTGGTCGTGGACGCCCTGCAGGCTTGGCTTGTAGGCAAGTTAGCAGGGACGATTGGTGATGACATTTTTCTACAACCTTACAAGGAGTTAGACATGTTAGAAACAAGTAAAAAAATCCTTTTGATCGGCGCTTCCTTAATTGCTCTGGCTGGATCAGCACCTGCGATGGCGGCATCTGCCGAAAACACTCGTTCAACGGTGTCTGAACAGTCTCAACAACAGGTCAATATTAATAATGCTTCAGCGGCTGATATTGCTAAGTCGCTTAAAGGTATTGGGTTGAAAACGGCTGAGGCAATTGTGGCCTATCGCGATGCTCATGGTGCCTTTAAGAGTCTCGAGTCCATTACCATGGTCAAAGGGATTGGTAGCAAGACCCTGAAGAAAAATTCTGCGCGTATATTGCTTCAATAATTAGGCTAGTCATGTAGAATAATCCGGTCGCCTAGGCGGCCGGATTTTTTTATGGGTTGAAAAAAATGGTTACTAATATAAAGGTCAATAAATGAGTCTCGATGCTCTAATCACACTTGGCGTGTTGCTAATATTTCTCGGCGTCATTATTCGTGGCCGCCTTGCTGTGGATTTTGCGCTAGCAGGTGCCATGGTAGCGCTATTAGTGTCTGGGGTGTTGACGCCCAACGAGGCCTTTTCCGGTTTTTCCAATCCAGCCTTATTTATTATTGCCTGCTTTTATGTGGTTGCATCGGCACTTAAAGAGAGTGGGGCGCTGCACTGGTGGGTGATGCGTTGGCTCGGCAACAGTGGTTCGATCAAAGGGGCACTCCCTCGAATTATGGGCCCGGTCGCAGTTACCAGCTCGATGATCAGTAATACACCAGTGGTGGCGATCTTTATTCCCTTGATTCAGGATTGGGCTCGACGCCACAATCTGTCGGTATCGAAGCTGCTTATTCCCCTGAGTTACGCCTCTATCTTGGGCGGCACCTGCACACTCATTGGTACTAGCACCAATATTTTGGTCGTGGGTATGCTCCAGAGCACTCCTGAAGCCAACAGTTTAAGTTTATTTAGCCCTGCGCTGATTGGTATTCCTTTGGTTATTTTGGGCATTGCCTACTTTGTGCTGATTGGTCATCGCTTGCTTCCTGATCATGGGGGCATAGCGGAAACTATGCAGGATACGCGCGAATATGCGGTGAGCATGCGTGTGGAAGAGGGAGGTCCATTGGTCGGCACATCGATTGCCGATGCTGGCCTGCGTCACCTGCAGTTCAGTTTTCTATCGGAGATTCAATCAAAGGGCCATATTATTCCGGCGGTGGGGCCAGAGGAGATCCTCAGTGGCAACGACATACTGGTATTTGTCGGCCAGCCAGAAGGGGTCAGTGAGCTGCGCCAATTCCGCGGCTTGGTGCCGGCCGAGGGTGAGGTGCTAAAACTTGATGTGCCCTATAGTTCAAGAGCATTAATTGAAGCGGTTATCTCACCAGTGTCGCATATGGTTGGCAAAACGGTGAAGGCCTCTAGCTTTAGAACTATGTTTAGCGGTGTGATTCTCTCGGTGTCGCGTAATGGCGAGAGAATTAATCAGAAGGTCGGCAGCATAGTTCTTCGCGCCGGTGATACTTTACTGCTTGAAGCGGCCGGTGGATTTGTGCGTCGCCATAGATACAGTCGTGATTTCTTACTGCTCAGTCGAATTGACGATGCCAGGATTCCCGATGTCAGTAAGGCGCCGGTAGCACTGGGGTTGCTGGCCCTCTTTGTGCTGGTAGTGGTAACAGGCCTTATGTCACTGGTTGCTGCATCGCTATTGCTGGTGGTGGCCTTGGCGGCAACTGGCTGTATCTCCATAGAGCACGCTCAACGGACTATTGATTTTAGAGTGTTGCTGGCTATAGGTTCATCCTTGGCCCTAGGCTTCGCTATGCAAAAAACCGGCCTTGCGGATCTTGGCGCTCAGGGTATTATGCTGCTGGCAGATGGTAATCCCTTTGTGAATTTAGTACTGCTCTATATAGCCACTGTGATCGCCACTGAATTGATTACCAACAATGCCGCAGCGGTGTTGATGTTTCCATTGGCCCAGGCCTTGAGTGTTGAGCTGGATGCAAGCTTATTACCCTTTGTAATGACCATAATGTTCGCCGCATCGGCAAGTTTCTTGACGCCGTTCGGCTACCAAACTAACCTCATGGTCCAAGGGCCAGGAGGCTATCATGCTGCCGACTATTTCCGCGTCGGCATTTTGCTCAGTTTGATGGTTGGTGTCACCGTGGTACTTCTAGTGCCGGTGTTTTGGCCTCTATAGTGGCATTAGATAATCTGATTGATTCGACAACGCAAGTTATACTTTAACGAATAACATTAATCGCAAGGCTATTGTCCGTGCCGCTCAAGGCTTTGGAAGATGGCTACTAACTATTTATATTAGAGAGAAACGAATGACTGATCTGACATGCTTTAAAGCCTATGATATCCGCGGCCAATTGGGCACTGAGTTGGACGAAGAAATAGCCTATCGCATCGGTCGCGCCTATGCTGAATTTCTCAAGCCGAAAACGGTTGTTTTGGGAGGCGATATTCGCTTGACCAGTGAGGCGCTTAAAGCGGCGCTCAGTGAAGGCATCCGAGATGCGGGAGCAGATGTCGTTGATATTGGCATGGTCGGCACAGAAGAAGTCTATTTTGCTACCTCTTATCTGAATGCCGATGGCGGCATCGAAGTGACTGCCAGTCACAACCCGATTGACTACAACGGTATGAAGCCGATCCGCGAGGGTTCTAGACCGATTAGCTCAGACACGGGACTACTAGATATTAAGCGCCTTGCCGAAGAGAATAAATTTCCGGCCATTGATGTGGCTGCACGCGGCGAGTATAAACAACTCTCAATCCTCGATCCCTATTTGGATCATCTACTCGGTTATATCGATAACAGTGCAATTACGCCGCTCAAAATAGTGATGAATGCCGGCAACGGTGCTGCTGGTCATGTGGTCGATGCGATCGAGAAGCGCTTTGCTGAACTGAAGCTGCCCATAGAGATTATTAAGATCTTTAATGAGCCAGATGGCACATTCCCCAATGGCATCCCCAATCCAATCCTCCATGAAAATCGCGCGCCGACTATTGATGCTGTGTTAGAGCACAAGGCTGACATGGGCATTGCCTGGGACGGCGACTTTGATCGCTGCTTCCTGGTGGATGAAAAGGGCAACTTTATTGAGGGCTACTATATTGTTGGCCTGCTCGCTGAAGCATTTCTGCTAAAGAATCCCGGTGCCAAGATTGTTCATGATCCGCGTCTAACCTGGAACACCATTGATGTGGTCAAAAAAGGCGGCGGCGAAGCAGTGCAGTCAAAAACAGGTCATGCCTTTATTAAAGAGCGTATGCGTTCAGAGGATGCGGTTTATGGTGGCGAGATGAGTGCTCACCATTACTTTAGAGATTTCTTCTACTGCGACAGTGGCATGATTCCTTGGCTGCTGGTAATGGAGTTGATAACCCGCAGTGGCAAGCCGCTCTCTGCGTTAGTCGATGAGATGGTGGAAGCTTATCCCTCCCCAGGTGAGATCAATCGCAAAATTGCCGATCCCGCCGCAGCCATACAGCGCGTGCGCGAGCACTATCAGGCCAGTGCGCTGCTTGTCGACGAGACCGATGGTATTTCAATGGAGTTTGCTCAGTGGCGCTTTAATTTGCGCATGAGTAATACCGAGCCTGTAGTGAGGCTCAACCTAGAAACTCGTGGAGACAGGGTTCTGTTAGCTAAATACGAGCAAGAGCTTCTTGCGCTACTCGATTAAGATGCTTTTTAGTTGATCAATTTAGCAAGTCGATAAAATTTTACAGGATGGTGGCTATGGAAAGCTGGTTTTTGGTTCAGACAAAATCCAAGCAGGAAAGTAGGGCAGTTGAAAATCTTGAGCGCCAAGGCGTCAATTCATTCTGCCCGATGATGCGTATCGAGAAGCTCTCTCGAGGCTCGCGGGTGGTCAAACTGGAGGCGCTGTTTCCCGGCTACCTGTTTGTGAATTTTAATCAGGAGTCAGTCTCCTCAACTACTATTCGTTCTACCCGGGGTGTCAGCCACTTTGTCACCTGTGCCGGAGCGCCAGTTAAAGCCCCTGAGTTGCTGATTGAACAGCTTATGCAGCGCACAGATCCGACTGAAGATGAGCTTGTTTCCAACCTGCCCAGAGAGGGAGACTCACTGCAGATTGTTGAGGGTCCTTTTCGCGGACTCAATGCAGTATTTTCTCAGCCCGATGGTGATCAGCGAGCTATAGTATTAATCAATCTACTCAATCAACAGGTTTCGGCATCGCTGCCGTTCGCCAGTCTGGTGACCGGTGAAGGAAGTAGCCAATAAGTTAGATCATGAATCGGTATTAGGCATTAATACCGTAGCGCTAAAAATAGCGAATGGAAGCAGCACAACATTACAGGGAATAGTATATGAACAACAGGCACAGCTCTTTTTTGCTCTACCTTGGGATAGCTCTGATGTCATTTTGCATCACAGCACAGGCCCAGCAGGTATCTCTTGAAGCAGCCAGCGAAGGTTTACAAGAAGCGCGTGAGCTCTGTGAGAGCATTGGCGAGCAGGAAAAAAGGCTGGCCAAAACAGCGGGTTATGATCTCGACAAGCTGTGTGGCAGCCTTAATCTAATCGAATTTCCCGGTCTTGACGAGGCACAAGAGCCTTTAGTCACGCCGCGTAAAGAACAGCAGTTCGCAACAGACACTGATGTTCCTGAGCAGGTAGATTCGATTAAAAGTCAGTCGCCGCAGTACCGTTCGCTGACGGGTATGCTGCAGCCATTTGGCTACGATCTTTTTGCCGGCGAGCCCAGCGATTTTGAACAAGCATCGCGCATTCCCGTCTCGCCAGACTATTTACTGGGTCCCGGTGACACCGTAGAAGTAGGCTTCTATGGCAAGCTCAATAATTCACATAGTCTCGAGATCAACCGCGATGGCTCGATCGATTTTCCGAACTTGGGTCCGATTAACCTTGCCGGCATGAGCTTTAGCGACGCCAAGCAGTTACTATTACAGCGTATTGAACGCGAGATGATTGGTGTCGAGGCGGGCATCAGTTTGGGCGAGCTGCGCTCCATTCAGGTGTTTATGCTCGGCGAGGCCTATAAGCCTGGCACCTATACGATCTCGGCGCTCTCAACCATTACCAACGCACTGTTTTTATCTGGCGGGCTCAGTGATATTGCTTCGCTGCGCAATGTGCAGTTGAAGCGTGGTGGCAAGCTTATCTCTGCCCTCGATCTCTATGATTTATTATTGCACGGCGATACCTCAGATGACGCACAGCTACAATCTGGCGATGCGATTTATATCCCCACAGTGAAACAGACTGCGTCAGTAGATGGCGCTGTGCGCCGTCCAGCGATCTATGAATTAAAGGGCAGTTTAACCGCACAGCAGCTAGTTGAGCTTGCCGGTGGGCTTGAGCCCAGTGCTTATAATCAGAGTGCGCGGATCAACCGGGTCGGTGATTCAGGGTTTATGCAGGTACTGGACTTGGACCTGACTACGGTAAAGGGGAAAAACACCTCGATCAAAAGCGGCGACCGGCTAACCATTGACACTACAGTAGAACAGCAGGAGCTCATTGTGACGCTCTCTGGGCATGTCCATTACTTCGGTGAGTTTTTGTGGCGCGACAGTTTGCGCGTCTCTGATGTGGTGAAGAATATAAAAGCGCATCAAGCCCGATGCGGACTTAAATTTTGCGTTGATACGCAGGGAATTACCCCCAGTGGGGAAGATTGAACCTATATTTGTGGACCTGGGTGCCGTGCTGGCCAATCCTAAGAGTGTATTTAACCTTAAGTTTTTCCCCAACGACGAGTTAATTGTTTTTTCCAATGAGCAAGATCGTGCCGATCTAGTGCAAGAACTAGTGGAAGACCTGCGTTTGCAATCTAGGTCGGGAGAGATGGCGCGCCTTGCAACTATTACCGGAACAGTCAGATCTCCAGGCCAATACCCTCTGACCAAAGGCATGACGCTCACTCAGTTGATTGCAGCAGCCGGCGGTTTAAATGAAGGAGCCTATACGCAATTTGTCGAGCTCTCTCGCCATGACTTTAGCAGTGTCGAGAAAACCGCTGCGGATCATTTTAGTATTACTTTGGGCGAGGCATTTAGCGATCCTGAAAAAGATCCTAAACTGTCACCCTATGATGTGGTGGCAGTGCGCAGTATTCCAGAGTTCCGTGAGAATCTGAGCCTTGAAATAAAGGGCGAAGTCCGATTTCCCGGAAACTATACGTTTAAGCGCGGCGAAACCTTAGCTCAAGTAATAACCCGTGCCGGTGGATTAACTGATTTGGCTCATGCCGACGCGGCGGTCTTTACGCGGGAGTCTCTCCGTGAACAAGAAGCCAAGCAGCTGGAAGACTTGCGCGAGCGTCTCAAGGCGGGTGTGGCTGCCAGTAGTTTAGAAAAAGCCAATGATGGTAAGTCGAGTTCGGCGGAGAATACCACTCGTATACTAGAACAGCTTGATAGCACTGAAGCCCTAGGGCGTCTCATCGTCGATCTCGGTGGTATCCTCGACGGCACGATGGATGATGTCAGCCTCAAGGATGGCGACCTATTAGTTATTCCAGAGTATCGGCAAGAGATATCCGTTTTGGGCGAGATTCAGCATCCCTCCGCACACCTCTTCAATCGGCGCTTAGACATTGCTGAGTATATTGAGCTGAGCGGTGGAACAAATCGCTATGCAGATAAAAAACGGATCTATATAGTGAGAGCCGACGGTTCCGTGACCCTACCGAAAAAATCCGGTTGGTTTAGGCATCGGCGCGCTTTAATTGAGCCCGGAGACACGATTGTTGTGCCGCTGGATGTGGGTCGCCGTCGTGCACTGACTGTATGGGGCGAAGCCAGCGCAATTATCTACCAGCTCGCACTAGGTGCCGCAGCGGTAAACGATTTTTAACATAATAAACAGTATTGGAAACCTAGATGACAAAAGTAAAACATGCTAAGTCCGTTGTGTCAGTGTTATTTAGAACACTACTGTTACCTTTTATAGCAGGCATGATCGCCACTGCTGAGTTGGCCTCTGCAGATCCATGGATCGATACCCGCAACGCACCTTTGCGAGCTGATATAGAGCAGCTCTCTAGGGCGGGAATTATCAGTGTCCCGATTAACACCTGGCCGCTAATGTGGTCTGGCATTCTTAATGATCTCGAACGTCGTGGCACTGTCGATACTGCGGGCAACTTTGCACTGCAAAGCAGTTATGCTCGGGTACTGTCTGCTGGCAAGGCGGCAATGAGGGTCGATGAGCCGCGACAATCTGTGTCACTTTCGGTAGCCAGTGAATCTCAGCTAATTCGACATTTCGGTGATGACAGTCGCGAAGAGGCTCAAATTACCTTGCGCCGTAGTAGCATGAGCGAGCGCTTTGCTTACAATTTGGAAATTAGCAAAACAGCAAATCCATGGGATGGTGAACAGACTCATTATGACAACAGCTACTTCGGTGTGGCAGTCGGCAACTGGATTGCTATGGTCGGCAATGTTGAGCGATGGTGGGGGCCGGGTTGGGACAGTAACTTGATCCTGACTAACAACGCGCGGCCAACTCCCGGGATCACCTTGCAGAGAAATCACTCTCTGCCTTTTGAACTGCCCATCCTCGAGCACTTAGGGCCATGGACCACCAATATGTTTATCTCCAAGCTCGATGACGAGCGGCATATTGATGATGCGAATTTGGTTGGTATGAGTGTGGGTTTTCGCCCGCGGCAAAGTCTCGAAATTAATCTGCGACGCTCGGCCCAGTGGGGCGGCGAGGGGCGTCCGCAGAGTTTCAAAAGCTTTCTTGAACTAGTGAGCGGTATTGCTGACAACTGCGATAATGTCCTGTGCAAAGAGGATGAGCCAGGCAACCAGTTGGGCGGCATCGATTTCCGCTGGGATTTACCCTGGGTTAATGCCTCGTTCTATGGTCAGAGAATTGGCGAAGATGAAGCCGGCGGACTGCCCTCGAGAAGCGCAAGTCAACTGGGCATGCAATTCGCTTTATCCAATAGTCTGTTCCAAGGTAGTGCTTTTATTGAGTATGACGATACCAGCACTAGCTCCCCGGAGTTTCAATACAATATCTTCTACAACCATAGTATCTATCGAACCGGTTATCGCTACGAGGGCCGTGTTATTGGCGCAACCTGGGACAACGATTCCACGGTAACTAGCGTAGGTGCGGTTGGCTATTTAAGCAATGGCGACAGCATTGAGGCGCGCTTCAGTACTGGGGAGTTAAATGTCGATAATCGCCCCAGGTCAAGACATTCAATTACTGCACTGAGCCAACGTTTTAGTTCCGTCTCGGCAAAATGGCAGAGAGCCTTTCAGTGGGGAGACCTAAAAGTTGAAGGACGCTATACAGATAGGCTAGTTGATGATTTTGGTCGCCAAGAAAATAAGCTACGTTTTGCAGCATCTGTTGACTATAATTTTTAGGAACAACATTTAATAAAGACCTGAGCACAACGAACATCGGTGGGACAAAGATCTAAGCAGGAAGCCAAATAACCACAAAGGATTTGTGATTAACATATGGATAATGTTACAGAAAAACAGTGCCAGTCGCGCAAGCGTTACAAGGGGATAGTCTTGGCCGGTGGGTCGGGCACAAGACTGCATCCCATTACTCTAGCCGCGTCCAAGCAGCTATTGCCAGTCTACGATAAGCCGATGATCTATTATCCGGTGTCGGTATTAATGCTTGCTGGCATTCGCGATATCCTTATTATCTCTACGCCAATTGACCTTCCCGGCTTTCAGCGCATGCTTGGCGATGGCAGTCAATTTGGTGTTAGCCTCAGTTACGCCGAGCAGCCATCACCGGACGGCTTAGCTCAAGCCTTTATCATCGGCGAAGAGTTTATTGGCGATGACAGTGTTGCTCTGGTGTTGGGTGATAATATTTTTTATGGCCAACACTTTAGCGAAAAGCTAGCCGCCGCTACCGCCCGAGATCAGGGCGCCACCATCTTTGCCTATCATGTCAATGACCCAGAGCGCTTTGGCGTGGTGGAGTTCGATGACAGTGGCCTGGCCGTCAGTATCGAAGAAAAACCCTCTGCACCGAAATCCAGACACGCCGTTACCGGGCTCTATTTTTACGACAACGACGTGGTCGCTATTGCCAAAACCATTAGGCCCTCTGCCCGAGGCGAGCTCGAAATTAGCGATATTAATAATGTCTATTTACAGCGCGGCGACCTCAATGTCAGTCTGCTCGGGCGCGGTTTTGCCTGGCTTGATACGGGTACTCATGACTCGCTGCTAGAAGCCAGCCAATTTGTCCAAACAGTAGAGCATCGCCAGGGACTAAAAGTCGCCTGCCTCGAAGAGATTGCCTATCGCAGCGGCTGGATCTGCGCTGAACGCCTCAAAGTTCAGGCCGACGCCCTGCAAAAAACTGGTTATGGCCAATATCTGCAGCGCGTTATCGAGGGCTATTAGTGGAGATTATCGAGACAAGTATTCAGGGCGCGGTGATTATTGAGCCCCAGATCTATGGTGATAGTCGCGGTTTTTTCAGTGAAACCTATCAGGCACAGCGCTATCGAGAACAGGCCAACATCGAGCTGCCTTTTGTGCAAGACAACCACTCCAGATCCACTAGGGGGGTGTTGCGCGGACTGCACTTTCAAAAAACCAAGCCTCAGGGCAAATTAGTTCGTGTTGTGCGTGGAGAGGTATTCGACGTGGGGGTCGACCTGCGCAGTGACTCGCCGACCTTTGGCAATTGGATTGGTGTGCAGTTATCAGAGGACAATCATCGCCAGCTATGGCTACCCCCGGGACTTGCCCACGGCTTTGTGGTTATGTCTGAGAGCGCCGACTTTGAATATAAATGCACCGATTATTATGACCCAGAAGATGAAGGCTGCCTGATCTGGAATGATCCTGAGATTGGTATCCACTGGCCACTGACAGATCCAGTATTATCCGACAAAGATAAAATCGGCTTGCGGCTTAAGGATCTGCGGCCATGAAAGTTCTGCTCACCGGCGCCTCTGGGCAGTTAGGCCAGGCTTTTGTCAGCCAGCTAAAACATCACTCTGGCACTGTCCTTGTGGCCTGCACCCGCAGCGATCTGGATATCACCGACGCGGACAATGTTCACCAGGTACTAACCCGAGAACAGCCTGATATTGTCATCAATACAGCCGCCTACACTCAAGTTGATCAAGCCGAATCTGACAGGCAGGCAGCCTATAGTGTCAATCAGGGTGGCCCGGCCAATCTCGCGGAAACCTGCCAGAGCCTCAGTATTCCATTACTGCATTTTTCCACCGACTTCGTATTTGATGGCCACAAGCAGGGCGGCTGGATAGAAGGTGATCCAACAAAACCCCTCAGTGTCTACGGTACCAGTAAATTGGCCGGCGAAGAGGCGGTGCAGCGACTCTGCCATAAGCACCTTATATTCCGCGTCAGCTGGGTGTTTTCAGAATATGCCCATAACTTTGTCAAAACCATGCTCAAACTGGGTGCAAGCCACGAGCAGCTGCGGGTGGTCAGTGACCAGATAGGCAAACCCACCTGCGCCACAGAAATCGTCAGAGTGGTGCTGGATATTTTGCCTAAGCTCGACAATCAATGGGGTATCTATCACCTTGCACAGCCAGAGGCTGTCAGTTGGCATCAATTTGCCGAGGCCATATTTAGCCAGGTTAAAACAGCTAAACACCGCAGCTTAAAGCACCGTTTATGCGTTAATGAGGTTGTCGCAATTCCGACTGCAGACTACCCAACGCCCGCTCAGCGACCCGCCAATTCAGTATTGGACAGCAGCAAACTGCAGCAGACTTTTGATCTCCGATTAAACCACTGGCGAGAATCTCTAGAGCAGACCCTTTTTGCACTTGAGCATGGAACATCAAACACCGACCAAGAAAGAAACCATGAATCACTATAGACCGAAAAATATATTAGTTACCGGCGGTGCAGGCTTTATCGGCTGCAACTACGTTCGTTATATGCTCGGCCGTTACAGCGACATTGAGATCGTCAATCTGGATAAGCTTACCTATGCCGGCTCGTTGGACAACCTCAGTGATCTCGCCAATGAGCCGCGGCATCATTTTGTCCAAGGAGACATCTGCGACAAAGCATTAATGTCTCAGCTGTTACAGCAATACAGCATCGACACCATCGTCCACTTTGCCGCTGAAAGTCATGTCGACCGATCCCTTAGCGGCCCCGCGGAGTTTATTAACACCAACCTGATTGGCACCTTCACCCTGCTTGAAGCCGCTCGTGAACATTGGCACAGCAGCAGTGAATTGAGCATCGACTCACTCTCTGGTGAGTGTCGCTTTCACCATATCTCAACCGACGAAGTCTACGGCACCCTAAATGCCATAGATAAGCCCTTTACTGAACTCACCGCCTACACACCCAACTCGCCGTACTCAGCCTCCAAAGCAGGCTCAGACCATCTGGTGCGGGCCTGGCATCACAGCTATGGCATCCCTGTAACCACCAGTAACTGTTCCAACAATTATGGTCCCTATCAGCACGCCGAAAAATTCATTCCCACGGTCATTCGCGCTTGTCGCCAACAGGCGCGCATACCGGTCTATGGTGATGGCAGCAATATCCGAGACTGGCTCTACGTAGAGGATCACTGCTCCGGCATCGACGCGGTGGTGCGCAACGGCAGAATAGGCGAGACCTACAATATTGGCGGCAATAACGAATGGGCTAATATCGACATCTGCCGCGAGATTTGTCAGTTGATGGACCAACATAC
>ENA-ORXF01001776-ORXF01001776.1-marine-metagenome-genome-assembly--contig:-NODE-1776-length-13609-cov-8.744236_pt1 | contig 13609 bp, 8 predicted proteins | sample MGYA00237864_ERZ511476 | MGnify/ENA primary metagenome ERZ511476 (study PRJEB26306, sample SAMN06343908) | marine metagenome | isolation source: coastal waters | place: Atlantic Ocean: West Antarctic... | reverse complement strand
TTTTCCATAGCATCACCAAAACTGTTCGCCATTTGATCCCCATTATGAACCCCAACAACAAAAACTTTATCAGTTTGCTCTTCCACAAGACTCGCAGCATGAGATACCCTTGGGCACCACCCACACCATGTACCTGTATAATCTTCAACCACTGCTTTTTTAGAAAAACTAGCAGGAAGGTTTGATGGGTCTACAATAGCTAAAGAAATATCCGAACTTGACATGGCATCAAATACTGCTTTTGCTATAACTGTGCCTTCCTGAGAACTAGTATATTCATTACCTGCGAGAAGTACATCATCTATATAGAATTCACTTTCTGATGTTTTATCTTGTGTTGAGCCATTACTGTAAACAGCTGTTGCTATAAAGGTTGCTGAATTTCCGATAAAAATAGCATCAGAATAGGTTCTTATCTCTACAGAAGTTAAAGTAACAGGTTCAGTAGCAGTAACATAAATTTTAGAACTTACTAATGATTCGTAAGTAGAGGTAGCCTCATAAGCTCCTGCTTGTTCAGGAACAAAAGTACTACCAGAAATTGAATTACCGTCTATAAGTATAGCTGATTGAGAGGTAACATCCTCACCTTCATTATCTATAACAGTAAAAGAAACAGTCTCTCCTACTTCGAGCACTGCTTTATCTGAAGAAATATCAATAGAAGTAAGTCCTGTATAAGGATCTACCAAAGGTATTTCATCTATAGGTGATGAACAACTGCATAAAGTCGTTATAATAATAATAAAAAAAAGTTTACCTAAATTCATAGTTGTCAATTTTTAAAATAGTTTATAAATCTACTATAGATTTATTCATTTTTTACCTCTAAGAAAGTAAAAGTAACTAAAATTAAGATAAATGACTTTCGAAATAATAGATTAAAGCGATAATCTATTAAATTAAAAATTATCCTTAGCTCTGTTTAGAATTTAGACTGCTGCTATTTTTTCATACATTAGCGTAAATTTTATTTTAAAAAAATTCTTATGAAATATATCCTATTTTTAGTTTGCTTCCTCTTCTATAATATTGGTTTTGGTCAAACGACAATTCCAAATACCACTTTAACTACTTTAAATGGTAAATCAGTTAAAGTTAAAGATGAAATTTCAAAAGAAAAAATTACAATACTTAGTTTTTGGGCAAGCTGGTGTGTGCCTTGCATCAATGAATTAGATGCAATAAATGAAGTTTATGAAAATTGGCAAGAAACCGTTGATGTAGAATTAATAGCTATTTCAACAGATAACGCAAGAACTCTAAAAAGAGTTAGACCTATGATTAATGGCAAAGGGTGGCCCTACAAAATTCTGTTAGATAAAAATCAAGAATTAAAAAGAGCCCTGAATATATCTACTATTCCACAAACAATTATTTTAAAAAATTCTAAAATTATATATATCCATTCTGGGTATTCTCCTGGAATTGAAAACGAATTTTACGAAATTATTAAAGAAAACTCAAACTAATCTCTAAATTATTTTTAAAGAATGAGAAAGATAATGGCCTTACAGTTGTTTTTTTTTACATCGATAGTATTGGCTCAAAACAATGGTTATCTTACCGTTGGTTTTGAATCGAATTCACAATATTATATGGATGACGAAAAAACAGGAAATTTTACTGAAGAAAACAGATTTAGATCAAATAATTATTTAAAAGTTGATTATTTAATATCAAATTTTACTTTTGGAATACAGGCAGAGAGCTACGAACCAATGCGTTTGTTAAATTATTCTCCTAATTTTAATAAAACTAATCTTGCACTTTATTACGCAGGTTATAAATCAAAAAAGATAGCGGTTACTGCTGGATATTTTTACGAACAATACGGTAGTGGATTAATTTTACGTTCTTGGGAAAACCGTCAATTAGGAATAAACAATGCATTAAGAGGTGCAAAAGTTAAGTTTTCTCCTTCGGACGATTTTACATTTTCCGCTTTATATGGAAATCAGAGAAGTGGTTTTGATGTTTCTGATGCCAGTATCTATGGCTTTAATTCTGAAATAAATATATCTTCTCTGTTCAAAGCTAAAACGTGGAGTTTAGACCTAGGCTTTAGTTATGTTGGTAGAAATGAAGTAAACAATAATTCAAACTTTAATTTTAATGATCTTACAAATGCAATCTCTGGTAGATTAAATTTTTATAACAATAATTTTTATTCTAGCGCAGAATTTGTCTCTAAAAGTAACGATGGTATAATTATTTTTCAAGAAGTAAGAGATGTAAAACCCGGCAACGCCTTTCTTTTTGATGTTGGATATGGCAATAAGGGTTTTGGAGTAAATGCTAATTTTAGAAGAATTGAAAATATGAGTTTCTATTCTGAAAGAAATACTACTGGAAATGTTTACAATCAGAATATTATGAATTATATACCAGCCTTAACAAAACAGCATGATTATTTACTAACAAACATATACGTGTATCAAGCACAACCTCAGGTTTCTTTTCAAGACCCGACACTCTTAAAGATTGGAGAAATAGGTGGGCAAGTTGATTTATTTTATACGCTTAAAAAGAAAACTTCCTTAGGAGGAAAATATGGAACAAAAATCGCACTAAACATGTCTTATTGGGCTGGTCTAAGTGGTGACTTTGACTATGAAAATTTCGATTATAACGCTGATCCATTTGGGATTGGTGAAAAATATTTTTCAGAGATTAGTTTAGAAATACGCAAAAAATGGTCGAGAAACTGGAGTTCCGTATTTTATTATGTAAACCAAAGCTACAATAAACGATATATAGAAGAAACTTTTGGAAATGTAGAAACAGACATTTTTGTAAGTGAAGCAACCTACAAAATTGGTTCAGGAAAATCATTGCGTTTTGAAGCACAGCATTTATGGACTCAAGACGATAAAAAAAATTGGGCAGGAGCAACGGTAGAATTTAACCTAAGCTCTAAACTTGCTATCTATGTAAATAACATTTATAATTATGGAAATGATGATGCATCAAAAAGAATTAATTATTACAATTTAGGTGGAAGTTACACAAAGGGCGCTCAAAGATTTACACTAAATTATGGAAGACAGCGGGGTGGACTTATATGTATCGGAGGAGTTTGTAGATTTGTACCTGAAAGCACAGGCTTAACAGCTAACATTGTACTTTCCTTTTAATACTTTTTAATGATAAAATAAAGTTTGTTTTATAAAAAAACCACATCAAATTTGATGTGGTTTTTTTTGCTATATTTGATTTTAGTTAAATTCTTTTTAGTGAAAAATATTTTATTCTTTGTTACCATCCTTTTTACAGTATATACTTTTTCCCAAACAACCGATAAATCAGTATTTGTTAATTTCATTGACAACCCTATAGTTTTAGACGCAGAACTTAGCGAAAAAGAATGGAAAAATGCGAAAGGAGCTGAAGGGTTTTGGCAGTATTTTCCTTCAGATTCTCTACAAGCAAAGCAGCAGGCTACTATTAAGTTTCTTTTTGACGATGATAACTTATATGTCGGAATCAAAGTAAAAGCACCCGATAATAATTTTATAACCCCTTCACTTCGTAGAGATTTTAGAGCTGGGGGAAGCGATAATATTACCTTACTTTTTGACACTTTTAATGACGGAACAAATGCATTTATTTTTGGCACAAATCCTTACGGAGTAAAAAGAGAGATGTTACTTTCTGGAGGTGGCTCTGAACTAAGAGGTTTTACCATGGCTTGGGATACCAAATGGAAATGTAAAACTGCGATAAAAAAAGATCATTATATTGTAGAAATGATTATTCCTTTATCTGCATTTAAATACAGAGAAGGTGAAACCAAATGGAGATTTAATAGCTACCACTTTGATACACAAGATAATGAAAGAAATACCTGGGTAAATATCCCCCAAAATCAATTTATCTTTAACTTGGCATATATGGGCGAAATGGTTTTTGAAAAACCTTTGGGAAAATCAAAATCTCCAATTTCTATTATTCCTTATGTAAATGTAATATCTGCAAAAGATTACGAGAATACAAATTCTCAGACCGCTATAAAGTTTGGAGGAGATGCAAAATTCACTATTGGTAATAGTCTAAATTTAGACCTCACTATAAATCCAGATTTTTCGCAAGTAGAAGTAGATCAGCAAATTACAAATCTTACTCGCTTTGAAATTTCATTGCCAGAAAGAAGGCTCTTTTTTATAGAAAATAGTGATCTTTTTGCAGATTTTGGAAACAATAGAGATTCCAATCCTTTTTTCTCTAGAAGAATTGGTATTGCAAAAGATGCAAATAATAATACCATAGAAAATGACATTATTGCAGGAGTAAGATTAAGTGGTAAGGTGAATAACAATCTAAGAATTGGTTTGTTAACAATGCAAACTGCGGAAGATATTAAAAATGAAATTCCTACGGTTAATAGCGCCGTTGTTACGCTTCAACAAAAACTATTTAGCAGATCAAATATTAGCTTTATGTTTATTAATAAAGAAGCTACAAAAGACTATGATTTTCTTGCCGAAGAAGACAAATACAACAGAATTATTGGCGTAGATTACCGTTTGGCGTCAGAAGATAATTCTTGGGTTGGAAAATATTTTTTTCATAAATCTTTTTCACCGGGTATAAAAAGTAAAGATTATTCTGCCGGATTTTCTACTGAATATTTTAATAGAGATTTTAATATAAGAGTAAATGGTGTATATGTTGGCGATAATTACGAGTCTGATCTTGGGTTCCTCAGAAGAACAGATATTTTTAAAATTTCACCCCAAATAACACGTACTTTTTGGCCAATACAAAGTAAAATTCAAAAACATAGCTTTTCTATCACCCCTATTTTCATATGGAAACCTGACTTAAATTTTAAAAATTCTGATTATGCAATCATCAGTAAATGGCAGGCTAATTTTTTAAATACAGCAGAATTTACTGTAGAAATGAACAATCGCTTTACCTATCTTTTTGATGCCTTTGATCCTACAGCATCTGCAGAAGCAAGCCTTTTACCTGCTGGTAGTGGCTATAAATATACTAGTTTTAATATGAGTTATAGGTCAGATCAAAGAGAGACTCTTTCCTATCGAATAGCGCCTTCCGTAGGAACCTTTTTTAACGGTACAAAATATTCTGTAGTTACTAATTTAGCTTGGAGAATTCAACCTAAATTTTCAGGCTCTATTCAAATAAATTATGACAAAATAAACCTTCCTGACCCTTTTCCAGATGCCTCTATTTGGCTAATTGGTCCAAGAATAGACCTTACTTTTAATAAGAGCTTATTTTGGTCTACATTTGTACAATACAGCAGTCAGCAAGAAAATTTTGGAATTAATACTAGGTTGCAGTGGCGTTTTGCTCCGCTTTCTGATCTTTTTATTGTTTATAATGACAATTATTATGCTACTAACTTTGCTCCTAGATTTAAATCTTTAAATTTAAAATTTACATATTGGTTAAATATTTAGTCTATTTAATGATTAATTTTTTAGTGGTTTGTTTATTTCCATTACTAACTTTTAACAAATATAATCCGGCAGAAGCTTTCTTAAAAAATATTCTTTCAGAGAAATTTGCAGTCGTATTATCATACTTTTTCTCGTCTATCAATCTTCCTCTAACATCGTATAATTGCACTAATATTTTTGCTGTATCTGCAAGTTTTAAGTTTAAAGTAAATGCTCCTTTTGTTGGATTCGGAAATACATTAAATCCTTCAAAAGAGACTTCTTCAGCAGAAGCAGTATCATCAACCGTTATTGTATAATCTTCCGTTTCTCCCCATTCTGTTAAATGATCTGCATCACAAGCACCATCTCCAAAACCATCATTTGGATCTTCATATTCTATCAAAACACGCATTCTCGTCTCTCCGAGACGTGCAGCTAAAGGTACTTCTATACTCAACGTTGCTGTATCTAAATTTGTAGTAGAAGTCTGACCATCAGCGTCATTTTTTGTTCCTAAATCATATCTTTCTGTTGTTTTATTAAAAACAAAATCTTGATTCCAATCTATAAAAACATACACATGATCTTGATATCCTCCAGTATCTAAAGTGATACTTATTTGATACGTATCTTCTCTTTTTATCGCTGTGCTAACAGAAGTAAAATCTTCATAGCCATCTACTATATCATTCTCAGAATTATTATTAATTGTGTTAAATGTAACATTTGTGATATGCTCTGTTCCTCCTGATTCATCTGTAAATGTCGAAGCGCAATAAGAAGGAACTTCTGTTGTAAAACTAAACGAACTAGAAAAAGAACCTTCATTACAATTATTTACAGCTTTCACCCTCCAGTAATATACTGTGTCTCCTTCTAAATCAGTTACATTATATGCATTTGTAGTTGGTTCTCCGTTAGATATAACGTTTGTAAAGGCTGCATCATTTGCCACTTCAACAACATAAAAACTTGCATTTGTTGCCTCTTGCCAAGTGAGTGTCTCTGATAAAGAAATGCCTGTTGCACCCGAGGTTGGAGACACTAAAGTTACAGTCTCTAAATCTGAAGCCGTAATACTTAGTTTAACGGTTATATTTTGATTTACAGTTGTACTATTTCCTTCAATATTTATCATATAATCTTGCGCTGTTGTGCCATCTAAATTAGAGACTGACATTACAACATTACCGTCTTCATTAATAGTGTCAGGACTAAATACTACTGAAGAACCCGAAGGTTGTCCGGTTGCTTCAAAAGAAACGGATTCTGTAAAACCATTAATAAAGTCTAAATTCAACGTATAATCTACTGTTTCATTTCCTGAATTACATGCAAACAAATCTCCGCCCGTATTACTTAGAACAAAAGAGGGTGTTGTCGACTTAATTTCAAAATTTACAGCATTTATATTATAAAAAATATTATCTGCAGCTGCAACCATAATTCTAGCCTCAGTAGATACATTATTTGGTACAATGATATTTTCTGAGCCATCATTTGGGGTGTTTTCTGCCAATGTTATTGGAAAAGTTACACCACCATCCTCAGACAATTTAATCGTTACGTTTTGACAATCTATTGGAGCTTCATCTGTAGTTCCCGTATTCCAATTAATAGTTTGTGTACTTCCTGCATCCCAAGTTGTTGCTGCATCCTGAGAAGTAACTATAAATGCAACTGCATCTTCTACGGTTACCAACATATTAGATCTAGAAGTGGCTCCACCAGTGGCATTATTATCTCTAACCAATAAAGAGAATTTCATCTCTCTAGCAATGCTTGGCACTACTTCCCATTCAGAGGAAGTACTACCTGCAAGAACCGTTGCACGTGCGGGCATATATCTATCTGGAGAAGTCTTTGAGGGCAAAGACCTAAACATTGGTCCCACAGTATTTGTTGCTAAAGGTGGCATTGTTCCAACTTCGTTGTCTGTTTGTTCCCAATTATAAGTCAAAGAAGCAGTGCCGTCTGCATCTGTAGCGGTTCCTTTTAAAATAAAAGGAGTAGATTTTGGAATGCTATAATTTAAACCTGCATTTGCAACAGGAGCAGTATTTCCATTAGATTCTAAGTTCGCACATCCAGATGAGGCTATAATTACTTGCATCTGAGCAATACTTACAGCATGAAAATAAGCATCACTTATACCTTGTACATTCGGAGAACAAATACCGGCATATCCCATAATGGTAGATGCACTTCCTGGCTCTACTGCTGTCGCATCTTCTCTGTTACAATCGTTATTTTGAGTATGTGTAGCGCCAAATTGATGTCCCATTTCATGTGCTACAAAATCAATATCATAAGGATCTCCAGTAGGAGTGCTTCTTCCTGTAACTCCTTTTGCTTTTTTTCCAGCATCACAAACCACCCCTAAGCTAGCTAAACCATCTCCACCAACACTAAAAATATGACCAATATCATAATTTGCAGTTCCTATCTCAGTATCTGCAATTGTTTGCACTTCATCAATCATTGTATTCGGATCTCCGTCTGTAATATTATCTGTAGCTGCATCTAAAAAAATTACCTTATCATTATCCGCTACAATTACCATTTTAACAGCCAAATCTTTTTCAAAAACTCCGTTCACTCTTGTCATCGAAGTATTCATTGCAGATAAAACTACCGTTTTTTTCGCAGCTTCCGAAGCGGCTTCTGATATCCCTTGATTGTTTAAATGAAATTGTGCATACTCTCCACTACAAACCAAAGCAAGTCTAAAAGTTCTAAGATTTCCGTCATTTACAACTTTAGCCTGCATATTAGTTAAGGCTTTACTTTTTGTGCTTTCTTCAACTTCACATTTAAAAGTAGCATCTTCTTCTTTTAAATCTGATGTTTTATAAACAATGTATTCTTGGTTATCTTTAGAATAAGGATCTATATAAACTGTTTTTCCATTTGGTGAGAAAATTACAGCATGAAATCCATCTGTTCCGATACTAATTTTTGCAAAAGAAGTAGGGTTCTTAATTCCTACAGCTGAATATGACTTTATCGTTGGAAACTTATCTGCCAAAGCTTTTTCAAAGTTAGAGGATTCTCTCATTTCAAAAGTTTCTAAAGTACCAGTTGCGTTTGGTAATAATATTGTTTTACTAGAAGAATTAGAGTTTATAAATACACTACTCTTAGCTTTATTTAAATCTAGCTGGTAAACTGTATACTTTGTCGGAAAGTTTTTAAAACTTCTTATTTCCTTCTTTTGAAAACTATTCTTTTCTGTGTCTAGCTTTTTCCATAGCTGTTGCCCATTGCTTTTAAAAGAAAAAAGCAGCATCAGCAAAATTATAAAAAACTGAAAATGTTTATTAAAAATCATAATATTTTAATGGTATAAAGTTCTCAAATATAACGAAAGATTTATCTTTGTAATAGATTATATGAATAAAAACATACTACTTAGAGACTTACAAATTAAAGATTACAAGGAAACTTGGGATTATCAATCAGAATTGCTGCAAGAAATTGTTGGTGTAAAAATTGATAATCGCAAAAATGAAAAACAAAACAAAACAGAAAATCACTTTTTATTTGTTGAGCATCCGCATGTGTATACTTTAGGTAAAAGTGGCGATTTAAGTAATTTATTACTAAATGAAAAACAACTTGAAGAAAAAGGAGCAACTTTTTATAAGATAAATCGTGGTGGAGATATTACCTATCATGGTCCAGGACAAATTGTTGGCTACCCTATTTTAGATTTAGAAAACTTCTTTACAGACATTCATAAATACCTTCGTTTACTAGAAGAATCTATTATTTTAACGATTGCTGAATATGGCCTAAAAGGTGAGAGAAGTGAAGGTGAAACTGGGGTTTGGCTAGATGTTGGGACTCCTTTTGCTCGTAAGATTTGTGCATTAGGAATTCGTTGTTCGCGCTGGGTAACCATGCATGGTTTTGCCTTAAATGTAAACACTAATTTAGGTTATTTTGACCATATTGTGCCGTGTGGTATTCGCGGAAAAGCAGTTGCTTCTATGGAAGCTGAACTAGATAGAAAGTTAGATTTAGCCGAAGTAAAAGGTAAAATTCTAACTCATTTTAAAGCGTTGTTTGAGGTTGATGCATTTATTGCTTCATAGAAAATAAATCACTTAAAAACAAAATTAGACCTACAAGGTTGTTGAAACCTTGTAGGTCTAATTTTATTTTTCATCGTTAAAATACACCTTATAAAATTTCATTTTCTTTTCTTCATCATACCCTCTTTCTAAATATTCTGAAGCCGCTTCTGGTGCATCTACATCTAATTTTATAATGATATTGGTGTCTAGTTTTATCTCTGTTTTTAGCTTATTTTTTTCTTTTTTCAGCACAACTCCAGAAACATCAAAATTATTTCTAATCAACACATCATTTAAAGTTTCGAAATGTTTTTTATACTCATCAAACTGCTCTTTGTGTTTTTCTTCCTCAAAAACTTCATCTTTAAAAGTGGCATAATCTACAGATTCATTTTCTTTGAAATAGTCTACCGTATTTGCAAGAAAATTACCTTGTTGTTGCATTCCTAATTCCGGCTTAATTACCTCTTCAGAAAACTCTTTACACATTTCTAAATAACTCTGTGTATGTGAATTGAAATCATCTGCAAGCTTTACACTTAAGAAATGCTTGAGCCAATATTGTGCATCATAATTATTATTATCAACAGACAAAACCACCGTACCTTCTGTATCTGAAGTGTTTAAAATTAAACAGCCTTTGTCTATTCTTTTTGTTGAAATTCCTTTTTGTACAACTACGTCAAAACTTTTATTATCATCTAAATAAGTTTGAAAAAAATCAACTTTATTCTCAATTTTAAAAACACCAATTGCTTCTGTTAAAACATCTTTATACTCTATTCCCTCAATAAACACAATAAGTACATCACCCGTTTTTATTTGTGCAGAGTTGGATTGTTCAAACAAATGATTTACAATATTTTTAGAATATTCTACAAATGAGCTTTCTTCTTTAAAAACTTCTGAAGCATAATTATTTAGTTCATTTAAACGAACATCTGCGTGATGAGAAAAACGATAACTCTGCGTTAAAGTCCCAAATGGCTTTAGCAAGAAATTCTTCATTAAATCGTAACTTTCTTGGTCAAAACGAATTAAATCATCTGAAAAAACATTTTGCCCACTGTTAAATTTGTTGGCTACTTTATGAAGAATACATTTGGTAATTTCTGCGCGTGTTTTTTTTATCATCCTCTAAATTTAGAACGTAAAAGTAGAAAAAGTTTGTGTATGTTTTTAATATAAATAAGAATTCTCTAAAAAATTAATTTGACTACAAATTTTACATATTTTTTATTTTGAAAACTAAAGCTACAACTTTATTTGCTCTGGCAATAATCGAAATGTTTTTCTGTGATACTCTGTCGCACCAAACTCTCTGATTGCATTTCTGTGCTCTTTAGTAGGATACCCTTTGTTTTTCGCCCAATTATACATCGGAAATTCTTGATGAATTTTCCTCATATAATCATCTCTATACGTTTTTGCCAAAACGGATGCAGCCGCAATACTTAGATATTTAGCATCGCCTTTTACAATGGTTTTATGCAGAATTTGCTTGTAATCTCTAAACTTATTACCGTCTACAATAATAAATTCTGGGGTAATTTTTAAAGCAGTTATTGCACGGTGCATTCCTGTAATTGAAGCCTGTAAAACATTAATTTCATCTACTTCCTGTTGCCAAACAAAAGAAACACCAAAAGCCAATGCATGTGCTTCTATAAATGGTCTTACTTCTTCTCTCTTTTTTTCTGAAAGTTGTTTAGAATCGTTCAGAAAAGGGTGCGTAAAACCTTCTGGCAATATTACTGCTGCAGCCACAACTGGCCCAGACAAACAACCTCTACCTGCTTCATCTGTTCCTGCTTCCAAAGAAAAACCACTATAATTAAGTTGTAACATATTGCAAAGTAAAGAAATTTTCTACTAGCTTTCTATTTCGATCTAAATACAGTTTTTAAATAAATTTCAAAAAATATTTTTTATTAACTGTTATCAGAATAATTATTAACGATTATTTTCGTTTTATTATTTTACATTTGCCATTGTTGCAATAAGCTATGAACAAATCATTATTTTTCTTATCAATACTTATTTTCTTTGCAGTAAGCTCTGTGTTTTCTCAAAAATTTGTGAGGCAAAATAAAGGAGGTAATAATTTTAACACAATTAATGACAAACAAAATGATAGCCTTAGAAGCTCTGGTGTGGTTAAAGTTACTTTATCCGGAAAAACTACTTATACAGATTATAAGGTTTTTTCACATAAAAGAGATACAACATACATAGATACAACACTTACACTTCAAAAAGAGTACAAATTTAATTATCTACGAAAAGATTTATTTGAGTTTTTAGAATTTCATAATCAAGGACAAGCAATAAATAACTTAGGCTATAGTTTTAATAATATATACAGATTTCCAGACATTGGTTTTTCTGCGAAACAAGCAAGTTATTTAGATATTGAAGACATAAAATATTACGAAGTACCTACACCAACTTCAGAAATACTATATAGAACAGGCTTGCAACAAGGACAGGTTTTAGACGCGCTATTTTCATTAAATTTTTCTAAAAGATTAAATGTAACACTATCTTACAAGGGGTTGCGATCTTTGGGCGCCTTCAGGCGAGCATTAGTAAGTAATGGTAATTTTAGAGGTTCTTTTCATTATCGTACCAAAAAAAATCAATATCAAATTAGGGGGCACTTAACGTCTCAAGATTTCTTTCATCAAGAAAGTGGAGGCTTAACTCCAGAGTCTCTAGTTAATTTTATTGAAGGTGATGCTAACTTTTCTACAAGAGCGCGTTTAGATGTAAATTTATTAGATTCAGAAAGTCAGTTTGATGGCAACAGATTTTATTTAGAGCAAAGCTATAAGTTACTCTCTAGCAAAGACACCATCAATGATAAAGATTTTAGCAATCTTAAAATTGGTCATGTACTTACAAATGAAAGTAAAACATATGACTTTATTCAAGGTAGTTTAACTCCTGATTTTTTTGGAACTGCAAACTCTTCTAACCCAAGGAGTAAAAAAGTAAGTAGTAAGATTACAAACAACGAATTGAACTTAGAATTTAACTCTAAATATGTTTTAGGCAAGTTGAAGGCAAAAACAAATATAACAACTTACTCTTACGGTTACGATACAATTCTAAATAGCAGCAGCACTTTAAATAGGTTAAAGATAGAAGGAAATGCAATTTCTTTTGGAGCAGATTGGAATGCTAAAATTAAAAACTTTCAATTGAATGCTGATGCCAGTGTAACGCCAGGTATTGGCAGACTTTCTGGAAATTTCTTAAAAGGTGAAGCTGTATATGAAAAAGACAGTGTGTTCAGTGTCAAAGGAACTTTATTACTAAGTTCTAAATTGCCAAATTTTAATACGTTGTTGCATCAAAGTGAATACAATGACTATAACTGGGATAATAATGGCAAATTCAGCAATGTAAACACCAGAGATATTGGTTTTGATTTGAAGTCGAAATGGCTAAATGCATCTTTAAATTATACCAATTTAGACAATTACACGTATTTTGATGAAGAAAGTAAACCTCAGCAGTTTGCCGGTCAAATTACCTACTTAAAGGTAAAAGCAAACAGAGAGTTTAAATTCGGGAAGTTTGCTTTAGATAACACTGTAATGTATCAAAATGTAAGCAGTGGAAGTACTGTTTTTAGAGTGCCCGAATTTGTAACAAGAAACACGTTTTACTACACAGATTACTGGTTTAAAGGAAAACCAATGCTGGTAAATGTCGGTGTTACTTTTAAGTATTTTACAAAATACAATGCAAATGCTTACAATCCACTTTTAGCAGAGTTTAGAGTTCAGAATGAAGAGAAAATAGGATTTCCTACTGTCGATGTTTTCTTCAATGCACAAGTGCGAAGAACCCGTTTGTACCTTAAAGTGGACAATGCTACTTCTAGTCTTACTGCTAAAAATTACTTTTCTGCACCTAATTATCCGTATCGAGATTTAACGATTCGTTTTGGTTTAGTTTGGAATTGGTTCATCTAACCACAATGTAGTAAATAAGTAAAGGTTTATTTTACAACAAACGTATCTCCACAAAATAAACTTAAAAACAATTGAAAACTTTTGCTACTCAAAAGTTTTACCTAAGAATCACGACACTTTTAGTTTGCCACAT
>ENA-ORXF01001771-ORXF01001771.1-marine-metagenome-genome-assembly--contig:-NODE-1771-length-13628-cov-5.120729_pt1 | contig 13628 bp, 8 predicted proteins | sample MGYA00237864_ERZ511476 | MGnify/ENA primary metagenome ERZ511476 (study PRJEB26306, sample SAMN06343908) | marine metagenome | isolation source: coastal waters | place: Atlantic Ocean: West Antarctic... | reverse complement strand
ATAGATAGTGCTATTAAAAACAACTAACCCTAGACAAGCTATAATAGAGAGCTATAGAACACCTGTGGTGTATGATGGTATTGTTATTTATAAGGGGAAAACGATGTTTATATTCTTATAAATCAAACAGTTCTGTAGTTATTAAACTTTTTGTCAATAACCTATTTGCTTGATAATTTGCTTAACTCTAACATTCTTTATAACTTCTAAATATTTAATATAGAATGGTATTAATAAAGTCAATAGTATACCAAAAATACTAATCTATAATAAAGCCATAAAAACAGAAACAATCATAGTTAAATACTAAGAGTTCGGCAGTTTTGTCAAATTTTTAAATAGTCCATTAAGGTTTTCGAACGATTACTATGTAGAGACTATTATCTTGTTGACCTAAACCAAATCAAGAATGGAAGTATTCAACTTAAAAAACGATAAAGTAGAGGAAGTAGAGTTAAGACCATTTAAGCTCGAACGAGATATTCAGAATTTAGTAGAAAAGAATACTGAAACCTTTTTTGGTTTAGAATTTATATACTCTGAATTGACTGTAGGAAACTATAGAATCGACTCTCTTTGCTTTGATAATGAAAACAACTCCTTCGTAATTATTGAGTACAAAAAGGGTAATAGTTATTCTGTTATTGACCAAGGATATACATATTTACAGCTCTTACTTAATAACAAGTCTGATTTTCTATTGACCCTCTCACAACACTACAACAAGGTGTTAAGAATAGAAGACGTGGATTGGTCACAATCTAAAATTGTATTCGTTTCTCCATCTTTTAACTCATATCAAAAGGATAGTGTCAATTTCAAAAACCTTCCATTTGAATTGTGGGAGATAAAGCGCTTTTCCAATAATACAATAGTCTTTAATAAACATACTTCCAGCTCTAATGAGAGTATTGATTCTTTGACGAACACAAAAAGTAAAAATATAATTAGCTCAGTAAGTAAGGAGGTTAAAGTATTTGACGACTCTGAATGGATGTCAAAAACTAATGAGGAACTTGTTCAACGATGGTTAGATTTAAGAGAAAGTGTAATAGCACTTAATGATGTTGAATTAGTGCCTAAAAGAGATTACATCAGCTTAATGCTGGGCAATAAGACTATTTGTTATTTCAATTTTCAAAAAACTAAAATACGAATGGATTTTGTTAGAGGAAACATTAAAACCGATGGTTCTAAATCGAAGAATTTCTTCTCATTAGACGACCCAAAGGAGATGTCTATTGAAGGCTCTTGGGAATGGAAAGATGGAACTAAGGGAAACGTCTATAAAGTTTCGTTAGATAAAAACTTTGATGTCGATTATGTGAAGTTTTTAATCAACCAGAAGTACAAAAATCTGTCGAATTAGACATCGCGTAAATCACAATCCATTAAAATTATATAAAATGAAATACTTAAAGTTTCTGCTACCATTAATCATTCTCAGCTCTTGTAATTTTTTTGACCCTTGCTTTAATGTGGACTGTGTCTATGGCGATTGCGTAAATGGAAAGTGCGATTGTATTGAAGGATATACAGGGTCTTCGTGTGAATTAGAAAAGGAGCCTGTGAAAATTGAGATTATAAAGATAGTAGTAACTGACTTTCCGCAAAGTAATCCCGCAGGAGGTGGATGGGATATGGATGCAACTGGTCCAGATTTACAGATTAAAGTTCAATCGGGAGATAATACAGTGTATACTTCTAACACAAAGTGGGACTGTGTTAATACTAACGAGTATCCATTTTACCCTGCTGAAAGTTTAATTATGGAAGCTGGCCAAAACATAGGGATAAGCTTATATGATTCAGAGTTATTCATTCAAGATACTTATATGAGCGGCTTAACGTCTAATGGTGAATTGTGGAGCGACATATTAAAGGGACAGCGTTTTCCCGATAAAACAGATTTCACTTTCAATGGATTATCATTTGATGTCTATTGGAAATATACTCATTAGAACTACCTCACAACTCGGGCAAGTCCTCTGCATCCAATTGTTTTACTTCTAATCCCCTTAAATAGGTGAGTGATACTTTCATATCGCTATGTCCCATTACCTGCTGTAGGGAAACAAAAAAGCCCCTTCCGAAATGAGTGAGTGACTCTTGAGTAGTCTCAGTTTGTTATATTAGTGTCAAATCAATGAACTAAACGATTGTTACAATATGAAAGAATTCAAAGTTGAAGTTATTAAAGAAGGAGCATTGGGAACAATTTTCTTGGGGTCAAGTAACCTTCCGATCAAAAAAATGGAGGCTGTAATGAATAAGTATGGTGAAGAGGGTTGGGATGTCTGTTTTCAGGTTATAGAAAAAACAAGACTTTTATTATTCTGGTCACGTGAATCGGTGGTTATGACATTTTCAAGAAATAAGTAAATAGCTATTAAAGCTCTTACAACGCTCTGAATATATGTTGACTTATTTGTAAAAGATTAATTTATTATCATTTAAAGACCAATAAACTTGCTTGAATTTCTTTAGAAATTGAATTCCTAACAGATTTGAATTGGCTGTTTCAACCGTAGATACATAGGCTATGATGTCATTAACTACATAATCACCTATAGTTAATCTGCTAATTCTTATGACTTTAAGATCCATAGGCTCTCCAAGGACTCCTGTAGCAGGAATCAATATGTCAAGATCTTCGTATTGTAACCCATTACCATCTAACTCCTTAAATAATCTATATCCGATATTAAAAACTTCAGCTCCGGTATCGAATATGAAGCGATATTGAGCTTGGTTTGTTGTTTCAAATCCTAACTTAACATATTTACTATCATCGTTTTCTTCGAATTCTAATGGAATTACAATAAGTTCCGTTTCTTCGGACTCAGCAGGAATTCTTACATATTCGATGTCTTCCGGAGTGTAGTAATTTTCAATTTCAGATATCCTCGAAGTTTCCTCTCCATTTTTTAGCTCTGTGATAACCTCATAATTCCTTATAATTTCTCTTTTTGTTCCATTTTTCAACGAGTAATTTGGAAAAAAATCACCTACAGAGCTTAATGTCAATGACTTATAGTTAAGCTCTTCAACTTTTACTATTTCGCCATTTTGAAGGGTAATAATCTGTTTCATTCCTTCACCAAAGTCTATCGCTTTGGTTCCAGTTGAAAATCTGTCACTATCAAAATCGCCAATACTAATTTGGGTTTGATCTCCAAATGATAGTTTAAGTGTCCCGGCTCCATTTTTCATATTGTTTTTAAAACCACCTATGTATGAATCTCCATCGATATAAATTAATTCACCATTTAAATCATCCATTTTTCCTCGAACAAAGTTTCCCTTATAGATAGTACTATCCGGGAAACGGAGTGTTCCATAACCGTCCATTATACCCTCATAATTGAGGCATCCGATATATTCCCCCATTTTATTATCTCCAAAAGGTACCTGAATAGTGTCGGTGCAGGTCTTAATGTTCTGAGCTAAAAGTGGGGATAGGGTGATCGATAGAAAAATCGAAAGTATCAGTTTCATAATTATTAGATAACGGTGACTATTAACGAATGTATGTACTAGGGGCATAACCTCGACCCCAATTAGTAGATGATTTATTAAACTGCTCTACAGCCTTCCATTCGGCTTGTGAAAGGAGATAGTCAACGTAGCAGGGTTCGGCAGCTCTTCTTCCTCTTATACTTCCTTTAGCACCTAGAGGAATTGTAATTCCGACCTCGGTGGTACCACTCGTTCTTTGTATGTTCAAGTCGGAAATTGTAAAATCATATCCTACGGAAACCATAAAGCTTGGCGCATTGAACTGCATTGACCACATTATCGCATCACTGCTCTTATCTTCAATTAAGAACTTTCTTCTACGAAACCCAGTGTAAATGGTGAGTAAGCCATTTAGATTAGTTCCAACCCTAGTCTCATTTGTGGTCAGCGGATATTGATGCTGGATATTATGTCTAAAAATGTAATATGTGCTCGCTACATCGCCCATTATACCTGATCTATTTTTCGGAAATAATATCGTTGATATATGCGCCGAATATCTAGGATTAATTCTTTCGGTTTGATCGAAAAAACTTATTCCAGGTCTGTTAAGATGATATAAAGCACCACCCAACTTGGTAGATAGTTTTCTGTCTCTCCATTTTCCGTTTTGAGTAATACTAATGCCAAAACTACCTGAAACAGCAGCATTAGATGAACCTATTCTTGGGTTGACATTAGGGAAAGTATTAACTAACCCGAAAAACGGATCTAACTGAGAGCTAAATGTCAGTTGGCTCCAGTCAATGGTATATTGTTTTAATCCAAGACCAATACCTACTTCAACTTTATAAGCCGGCCCATATCTGATTGGTATATCTTTTCTAATAGCAGAGTAAAAATTAACGTCTGTCATTCCAAATTTTCCCTCACCTGAAACATTCCGGTTAAGTTGGAGTCCTAGATTTAACCCATTGTATTTCTTATTTATGACGGGATAAAGGAGAGAAGCTTGATTCATATGATAAGCTGCTGAAAAGGCACTAGGTCCTGGTAAACTCCACCATTGCTGACGACTTAGTGATAGAAATTGAACTTCACCGTTTCCGTTAGCAAATGCAGGGTTAATTGAAAGAGGGTTATGGTCAATGAGTGTAAATGTGGCATCCTGCCCACGGGATTGGAAACAGACAGTGATACATAACAAAATGAAAAATAGTTTTCTCATTATCTTATCAATGTTAAGGTTCCATACGCTTTCGTAATATCGTAAACACTTTCTTGCCCTGTCCATCTTGTTCCGTCATCAAATACAGCTCTTATACGCCAAGCGTATACTCCCATTGGCACAGGCTCTCCCGATTTAATATCATTACCATCCCATCCTTCAGAGGGTGATTTAATGATAGGATCTATTTTATTGGTATAGAAAACATTATTTCCCCATTTATCATAAATCCAAAGTTCGTATTGATCTAAGCTATGACCTTTAGGTAAAAATAGAGCATCCTCACCTACATAGTCTAAGTCGGGAGCGAACGCGTTCGGTACTGTTAAATTAGTCGGCCATACCCAGAAAGCCTTACAAATACTATCGGCGCAACCATAGCTATTAGTAACATAAAGACAAGCTGTAATACTGTCAATACCTGCTGTTGTAGAAGGCTCGAACGATATCGTTGGACTCGTTATATTACTCGATTGACCGTCAGAAAATGTCCAATAGTAGGTGATACTTGAGTCAACGAATTGAGAGGAGTTAACGAAGCTCCTGGTATTGATATTCACTTGATTTATACTAAAGCTTGCGGAAGGGGTAGGATATACATTTAATAAAGCACTTGATGAGCTATCGGAACAGCCACTTGTCATAGTTACGACACTGTAGGCTGTATAAACCCCGTATGAATTGTATGTATGACTAACACTATATGGAGGTGTTGTGATTACAGCGTTAGAGCCATCACCAAAGTACCATTGTATTGATTTAATGGTATCTAATGCTGCGGTATAAACTGAAGAGTCGATGAAACTCACTGTAAGTGGCTCACAACCATCTAATGGGTTAATACTATTATAGGTAACAACTCCGTCACGAACTAATATTGTTTTGAATAAGGAATCAAAACAACCAAATGAATTTTCAGCAAATAGTGCGACGACAAATTCACCTGAGGTGTTAAATGTATGAGAAGGGCTTGTCAGATTTGATGTACTCGATCCTGGATTATTTATGTAATCAAAATCCCAAAGGTATTGAATTGAATTGCTCGAGTTATTAGTAAATAGATATGTCTGTGGCAGGGAACAGCTATCTCCAGATGTCATTGTTGCATTAAAAGATAGAATAGGCAAATCATAAACAAGAACAATTTCTTGAGTAGAGTCAACACATCCGAAGTCAGATGTATGTGTTAGTGTAACGGTATAAGTACCTGGAGCACTATAAACGTGCTTGGGATTAAATAAATTGGAGCTATTCCCATCTCCAAAATCCCAAGAGGTACCAATTATCTGTCCGGATGGAATTGTACTTAAATTTGAGAACAATGTTGTATCGTTAAGACATACATCGTTGGCAGTAAAACCTGCAAGTGGAGTGGGTTGTAAAATTACAGACTGGGACGAGCTGTCTAGACAACCGTTTGAAGATGTTACAATAAGAGTAACAATGTAGGTCCCAGATGAGTCATATAGATGATTCGGGTTAGTCAATATAGAAGTGTCACCATCCCCGAAATCCCACAAATATCCTGCTATCCATCCTGCACTTGTATTCGAATTACTTGTAAAACTCAAGGTGTCATTTGCACAAACGTTATTAGGACTTGAAATCACAGCATTAGGTGATGGATATACAATGATTTGTTGATATGCGGTGTCATAGCCACAACCATTATCTACAAGTAGCGCAACGGTATATGTACCACTTTGAGTAAATACCCAAGTCGGATTCGTTAGAGTACTACTGGAACCATTACAGCTTGAGTTTTGAGTGTTCCAATCAAAACACCACACCAAACTTGAAGCGTTATAACTGTAGTTAGTAAAGTTGACAGTTAAAGGTGAACATCCAGATGACTTATCAGCGTTAAACGTTGCTTGGACGGTATTAGGTTGTAGGTAAACAGGTTGGGTGTAGGTTGAGTCCCCACAATCATTATATACAGTAAGTGAGACTATATATGTGGTATCACTATTCCCCCCATAAGTGAATGTATGTTGGGGTTGTCCCCATTGATAAATAAAAGTTGATCCTTGTGATATGAGGGTAGGTATCAAGCTTAAACCTGCTCCATCTCCAAAATCAATATATGCTGAATCCGCCTGTCCCCTAATTAGACCGTCTAGCTGAATAATCGTGTTTAACGGCGTACACCCGGAATCTGGAATCACTACAAAATCTGCTACTGGTGGAGTTCTAATTATAATACTATCAGTTATGCTAACACTCCCGCAACAATTAAATAATGACTTTGTCAAAAAGTATGTAGTATCGGATAGATAATTGGGAGCTAACACAGGTAGGTTAATAGGAAGCGCCTGCCAGCTTTGAATTATCACCTTGTTGTTACTATTGTCAAATGCGTGAAGTTCGTAATATGAGCTATCCACTATTCCTGTGTCGGACTCTAAAACAAAGAATTGTGTTGGACCACATAATACACTGTCGGTAATACCGAATGTTGAATAAGGTGGGGCATTTACGTATACCTGAATTAGCGTGTCATCGATACATCCAAACTCTGATTCGACGGTTAACCTTAACTGTTTAATCCCTGTAGTTGAAAAACTATGTGAACCAACACTAGTGGTGTAATCCGTAGATCCGTCGTCATTAAAATCCCAATTAAATGCTACTAAATTGCCTCCATATTGATAGCTGCTACTAGTGTCTTGGAAGACGAAGGATTGATTAACACAGACTGTATCTAGACCACAGTCATTAATCCATATTTGCGCCTTTGGGTAGCTGTGAATTATCAAAGTGTCAAATACAGTTGTATCACAACCCGCTAGTGTTATCGTGGTCAAGCCGACAGGATAAACTCCTGGAATAGAGTTGAAGTAGGACACAGTCTGTCCAAGCAATGTATCGCCGCTAATATCCCATATCCACTGCCCAACATTATTGTTGTTAGTAGAAGCTCCAGAAAGGGATACGGTGTCCTGAGCACAGTAGTATGCTATGCTGTCAATGGTCGGAGTAGCTTTTGGTTGAACGTATATGATATCGACAAAGGAGCTGTCACAAGAATTTGTGTCAACTGCGTAGACTAGATGTTCTACTATATAAGAAGTTAGACCTGTGCTACTTGTAGCACTAAGAGCTGGAAATATTGGATTCACACCTGTAAGTGTAGAGCCTATTTGATTTAGTGTGGTATCTCTAATTATCCAAAAATGTGATCCGGAACTTTGCCCTAGACTATCTAAGATTACTGTAAAAGCTGAACATCCTGTATCCTGTGCCAATTTGAAATAAGGATCTGGATTAGGTAGTGTATATACTATGATGGAATCAAGACTAGCTTGACATCCAAACACAGAAGACACGCTAAGTATAACCGTAACTGTATCACCGGAATTTAGTAGATTATAGTTTAGAGTACTTCTTCCCGTAGTTGTATTTAATACACTCCCATCACTATCAATCACTTGCCAGTTATAAATACCGTTTCCTGAGTAGTGGTTAGCAGTAAAAAGACTGTTGTCAATTAAAAGCGGTGCACAGTCAACAATAGGCCCTATTGTATTAAGCTGCGCAATAGCGTTTGGATGAACAGCTATAGAATCAAAGACTGTAGAGTCACATCCGTAACCGTTGGTCACGGTCAGTGAGAGATTGTAGAAAAAGGTAGTGGTGTCGTTGTTATTTAAGACAAAGGAAGGAACAGGATCATAAGAGGTGAGTATACTGATGCCTGCGGAGTCTAAGTTCCAGCTATAGGATAGATTACTGTTGCTGCTGTTGGTAAGCAATGAGTTTAAGTTTACGCCAGTACAGGTACTATCAGATAGTGTGAATCCAGCAGTAGGCGTAGGGTTAATGTATAAGTTTTGCGTTGTTGTATCGCTACAAGATCTGTCATCAGTTACGATGAGTTGTAGAGAGTAGGTTGCTACACCATTAAATGATTGCGGTAGAGAGAAAGTTGGGTTAGATAGTGTACTTGTTGTTATTAATACTCCAACAGAATCAGTTAGTGTCCAGTTCCAGGAGCTGATGTTGCTGTTGGATCCAGAAGCATCGGTAGGAGTAAGGGAATAGGGTCCACAAGTACTATCGATGGGTAATGTGAAGTCAGCTAGAGGCCTAGCGTATAGCGTTAGGGTATCAACGAATGAGTCTGTACATCCGGAATCAGAGGTAGCAAGAAGCGTTACATAGTATTGTTGATCTACACTAGGGTATTGAAGCCCTAAGAAACTCAATAAAGGCGTGAGGTTAGTAGTATCACTGAGGGTTGCTAAGGAAGTGAATGTTCCAATATGATCAATACTCCAGAGGTAGGTTAGGTTATTGCCAACAGCATTATTAGTGAAGGCGGGAGTCCACGGAGCACAGTCTGCGTTAGATACGGTGAAGTCCGCCTCAGGGTTGGGTAATACAGTAACAGTTAACGTCAATGAATCAGCACATCCAGACCCTGTCTCAACGATATGTTTAATCGAGTAAGTAGAGTCATTTGTATTGGAGGTGTTGGTTAGCGCAGTGAAGCTTGGAGTTAGTCCAGAGAGCTGTTGTATAGCATTGTTATTGCTATCGTACACAATCCACGTGTGGGATTTATCAGGATGAGTATAAAACTGATTAATTGAAGGAATAAAGGGAGAACATCCATTTGGACTAACTAAATCAAATGTGGGGTTCGGGATGGAGTCCAATGTGATACTTGTAACAGCTGTTTTAGATCCACATTGATTAGTCGCAATAGCCTGAATAATATAGACCTGTGGGGTAAACAATACAATGCTATCATTACCATATATGTTAGTCCCCAAAGATGTCCAGCCGGTCTGAGGAGATATGTTGTAAGTGATATTATCAATTGGATTAATATTATTTGTTTGAATCAAAGAGAATGGGAGATGTCCGAAGCTTATTATCAAAGAATCTGCACAATAACTAGTGTCATTCGGAGCAAAAAATAAATCCGGGATTGCAAGAGCATATAATGTATCTAAAACCGAATCTGTACCGCATTGATTCTCAGAAGTATATTCGAAAATGTATTTTCCCATATCAGTTGGTGTCCAGGAAAAATTCGTGTCGGTAGTCAATAAACTCTGGAAAACAGGAGTTAAATAAGTACTGTCGAAAATTGATAAACGATATTGTGTTGGAGAGTTACAATTAATCGAGTCTGAAAACACAGAGGTATTTATCATAGTTCCAAGACAGACGGTATCGGGGATGTTCACCGCGATTATTGTTTCCGGGATTGTATCTACACAAATTGAAATACTATCTGAATCTATTGAGCATAGTGTACTGCCACCGAAAGCTGTTAGCCCAATATGTTTTACGATTGTGTAATTCCCGGAAAAATTGAATTTAATTGTTAAATCTGTTGAACCAGTTTTCCAAAATGCTGGTATACTTGCTGAAGAGCCTGAATTACCTATAAACGATGACGTTCCCAGTGTATATATTCCACTGGTTGAGTCTAGTAAAGTACTATTGTCGTCAAAAATTGTCCAATAACCACGAGATGACAGATCGCAACTGAAGTTATTACCTACTAGATCGGCAACAACCATATTACCGTCGTTTGAATCATCCATAATTGTCACATAAGTTTCAGTACAAGAGCTATCTGGACCGTTGAGTAGGGCACTTGGAGATTCCGAAATAACAATTGGGCCAACAGCCGCGGTGCTTTGAGAACCAGGACAAGGAGCTGTTTTTGTAGCGGATACAGAGAAAGTATTATTATAACTAGTACCGCCTAAGGTAGTTGTGTAGTTACACGAAGAGCTATAGAAATAATGTCTGTAAGAAGCAGTTTGCGTGGTGTTGTCGTATTCTATAAATGGATATTGTGAAATTCCTCCCAAAACAAGCGGAGAGACAGCATTTTTAGGAGTGGATCCGTCGTTCGCTGCAAATTCATAACTAATTCCAGCAGGATCAGAAGCCCAGTTACTTATTGCGAAATCAAATGAAGTACTATCTTGTTCCGGTAGAAAACAAACTGTCGTATTGCCTGGTGTTGTTAGTCCCAGAGTTTGTGTTGTGCCGAAGTAGAGGTTGAATGTTTCTACAATACTACATCCTGACGTGTTAGTCAGAGTCAGTATTACACTGTAAAGACCCGCAACATTGTATTGTCGCGCTATCGGTGATGTTGATGAAATTGTCCCATTTTGAATAGTTGAGCCATCACCCCAGTTTACAGAGTAGCTGCTAAAACCTGATAGTCCCGTTAATGGGGTTAGACTGAAAGTTGTATTGGCCCCTCCAGAACAGACAGAATACGTAGTAATCCCATTGAATACATTTGATAAAATAGGAGTTGATCCAGCCGCTGTGACTTCGCTAACTAATAAATTGACTCCTGAGCCTGTTAGAACAAAACCTGTGATATCAATATTTTGATTAACAGCAGAGCTACAGCCGTAAACATTAATATAACTGTAAGTTACAGAGTGATTTCCTAAGGGCAATTCACTGGGGTCAATTTGTCCTAAAGAGTTAATTGCATTAGGATAACCGGAAATGGAGTAGGACCCGCCAGATGGGACTCCCCCAGAAAGAGTAACTGGTGCTGAGCAACGCTGAAATGTTGCGCTATTTAAACTTAATGATACATTCGGCACTGGATTAATGATCACACTAATTGTATCCGCAACGGATGACGAAGATGTATCCGTGACACTTAAGGATACCGTTATTGGATTTATTTGATTTATCCATCCAATTGTGATTAGTGACGAGTCAGTAGTTGACGGTGTTATTGAAATAGATGTTGGAGATACAGTCCATTCCAATTTTGAAAAATTAAGAGTACTAGGTTTAGTAACGCGATAAGACTTACTAGTGGTATATCCACAGAAAACATCCTGAGAATTACTAATAGCAGTATTAGATAGGTCAACTATTTGAACCTGAGCACTAACCTCAGTGGACAAAAAGAAAATTAATCCAAAGAGAGTTTTTATGAAGTGTTTAGTTTTAATTCTAGGTTTGGTTAAAACAGTGAACTATATGTTTTTAGACTAATCCACTAGTGGAACTAAATTAATTAAACTTTATATACTTAACCATAAAATCTCTCGCAAGTCTTCAATATCCAGTTGCCCGACTTCTAACCCACGCAAATACGTAAGTGATACTTTCACCTACTTGCTGTAGCTTGAGCAGAGAGCCTGTTTTCTCAAAGACATTGATGGTTCCTGTATGATGGAAGGAGTAGAGGGTTTGGTCTTTTTACAACAGACGAATCTGCCTTTCATACCTCGACTATAAGGTCTTGAGGTAATTTATATTTCTACACAACACGTTTGAATTATAGTAGTCTTACAAAATGAAATAAAGTTTATACCTTTCATAGGTAAATAACTAAAAACCATTACAATATGAAAGATTTTAAAACTTTATCCCTCATCTCAGGAATAGCTATGTTGATTTCCTGCTTTTTACCATACGTTAAAATGGGCGTATTTCAGATTTCTATTTTTGATGTCGTGTCAAATGACATAGCTACAGAGGCTACTCTGTTGCCGTTACTTTCAATTATAAGTATAATTTCCGCATACCTGAATAGAGGTATAATTGCAAGAATTTGCTCTTCTGGAGTGTTGTTAATAATGCTGTATGCTATTTTCAAGGTTTATGACGCACAGGCAGGCGTAGGGGCTTTTGGTGTAGAAATAAATCTCTTTTCTCTAATCGGAATAGGAGCATATGTAATGCTAATATCATCGGTTTTATCCATACTGTTCTCCAAAGCAACTATAGAGTAACATAAAAGAAGCCCTTCCATTTCGGAGGGGCTTTTTCGTTTACAACTCTGGCAAGTCCTCAACATCCAGCTGCTTCACCTCGAATCCCCTGCTTGGTAAGCGATACTTAAATATCGCTGTCCACAGCTATTGCTCAACTGTAGTGTTCTATTTAGAAATATGTAGAGGTGGGATTATATACTAAAGCTCAACAGCTAAAACAGTTCCGGAAGTGGATGTGCAAACCCCACCCATCTACCAGAAGGTTAAGGTTTGTGGATTCTTTTGGCTTTTACAGATCTGGCCGGTAGCTGTTCTATATCAAGCTCTAGCAGGTGATTGATACTTTGACATCACTGTTGCCTAACACTTGCTGTAGAGGGCTTACAGAGCCTGTTTGTTAGCAACTAATAGTTACTCACAATACTTGGAGATATGACCGACAGCCTCAGTATTAAACTGATTCCAAGTCGGTGTTTCTTCTATAAAAAAGCCCCTATTTCAGCAGGGGCATTATATTTGAATATAAATAAACAATTAAGCCGATGAAAAAATTATTTCTTCTCATTACCCTATTAAGTGGGCTCTTCCTTAGTGGACAAGTTAGAATAGATGAACCATATAAAAGATTGTTTATAAATACGGGGTGGGCTGCGAGCCATACCGTTGAGCAGTATCAACGTGGGGCCGTATATATTATGTTTCAAAACATAGAATACAAGACAATTTCGGATATGGAAATGCTTAAAATTGGCGATGATATAGATGAGGCTATTCTGACTTATACCGAAATGTTGAATACATTGAGTTTGGCAAAAGGGACCTATGTTCTTACGAATGGAATAAAAGTATCTAAAAGGGGTAATAGTCTTATTGTTAGAAGTGGTCGTGGAGTCACAGATGGTTACACCCTTATTTATAAAATGCAATGCACAAAAGGTATAAAAAGACTTAGGCAGCTCAAATAGGCTAAGGCTGACTTTCATTATATCTACGATTATAAATTTTGTAAGCCCGTCCTAAGAACAAACTTTACCATCTATAATAAAAGATTAATTAGATATTAACTCTCAACTCGTGTTTAATACAATCGTTGAATCATTACTGACTTAGTTATACTGAATACCGTCTCCACCGCATACGTTACAAACCTTGTCGTATACCATTTTATCTCCTTTACACTTAGAACAAGTATGGCCATTTTCTATTCCACTACCGCT
>ENA-ORXF01001769-ORXF01001769.1-marine-metagenome-genome-assembly--contig:-NODE-1769-length-13633-cov-15.410962_pt1 | contig 13633 bp, 10 predicted proteins | sample MGYA00237864_ERZ511476 | MGnify/ENA primary metagenome ERZ511476 (study PRJEB26306, sample SAMN06343908) | marine metagenome | isolation source: coastal waters | place: Atlantic Ocean: West Antarctic... | reverse complement strand
TACTCCAAATCCAAGCATCTCTGGTGAACATACAAGTACTCAAATTACAACTACTTCATCTCAAGAAAAAAGTACACCTGAAATCCAAACAACATCTGCCAAGCCAACAAGTACAACTGAAATACAAAGCACTACGGCCGAAAAAACCAGTACTCTAAATCTAAGCATCTCTACTCCAAATCCAAGCATCTCTGGTGAACATACAAGTACTCAAATTACAACTACTTCATCTCAAGAAACAACACCACAAACTAAAATGTCAACTAATACTCCTCAAACTCAAACGACAACTAATACTCTTGTAATTCAAATTACAACTCACCACCAAACTCAAATTATATTAGCAGAACAAACCAGCACACCCCATCCAAACACTTCAAATTCACGAATAATTACTGAAATTCAAAACAACTCATCTACAGTAACTACTCTAAATACTCTAAATACTCAAAACACTTCAGCAGATCAAATAAACACCTCAAATCCAATTACCTCAACTAAATATACTAGTACTCCAAACCCAAGAACATCATCTCAAGCAACAACTCCTTATATTCAACCCACCTCAGCAAAACACATCACATTAATCACTTCTACATATAATGAGCAAACAACAACAAAAGAAGTTGTTGTATCTACTCCTACACCAATGGTAAGCACATTTCCATTGACAACTGTAGTGACACAAATTATTTTGAGCACGCCAATTCCAGATATTCAAAAGAAATCTGGGTTGGTGGAAATATCTTTTTTAGTTACATTGATAAATTCAATTGATGAAGAGTTTATAGAAAGCTTTACACGAGAGTTGGCAGTAGAATTCGGGATTTCAAAGTGGCGAATTAAGCACATTGCTAATAAAAACATAGGGCGACGGATTTTAGGTATTGTGATTGTATTTGAAATTCAAACAGGATATGACAATGATTCAAGTGTAAATCTAATTTTATTGATTGAAAAGACGGATATGAAGAAAGTAATACGAAATTCAGGGTATGGCGATGTGAATGTAATGATTTTAGAACTTAAAACATTTAATATAAATCTAGTATATGATAGCATGAATATTGACAACAGCACAGTCAAAAATGTTCCAAGAAACAAGACAATATTTCTGAATGAGACTGTTATATTATCTAATGACGAAATAAAATTCCCATTGATAGAACTTTTGTGTATATGTGGACTATATGCTTTGGTAGTTCTAGGTATAGTTAGGTTTGGATATATACAAATGCAGAAATTTTCTAACAACGCCAATGACATTGTATTGATTGGTGGTGAGGCCGTAAATGAAACGTATGATTACGAAAACGACGGGAGACCAGTTGTGTTAGTGTAAAAATAAATCATCGAATACAAACATCTTAAAATTATGATTAATAGATAACAGATGTTTCATTTGCACGGTTCGACAACTCAACTTGCATTTTGTTTACTTGTTCTATCAACCATGGTAATTCTTTTTCAAGAATAATATGTTCACGAGGATATATTATGTTTTCTGTGTATTTGATAAATTCTCTTATTAAATGTATGTCACGTCTCATTTCTTTACATCTTGACAACATTTTCGAACTCGCAAGACGTTCGAAATTGTTATGGAATTCATTTTTTTTTTGTATTTCAATTTCTGCATGTTCTTGGTGGCCCACATCTCCAATTTTCAAAAGTATGCCTTTAAATCTTTCTCTTGTGTTTTTAATTATTGTTCTAATATGTATTTGAAGCTTCATTTTTGCTAATTTGAGTTTCAACCATATTAATTCTTTTTCAAGAATAGTATTTTCACGAGGAAATCTTTCTTGTTGTTGTTCTGTGAGTTCGAAAAATTTGTTTATTGATGTTATGTCACTTTCTATTTTTTCAAATTTTGACAACATTGTCAAATCATCGATTCCTTGGAAATTCTCTGTGTATTCATTTATATCTTGCATTGCAATTTTTTGATATTCTTGGTACCCAATGTCTCCAACTGTCAAGAATATGCCTTCAAATCTTTGTCTTATTTTTCCAACTAGTACTGTAGGTATACTGTTATTTTCTCTTTTCACACATATAATTGCATCCAATTGCCTTTTATTTTCTTCTTGTTCTGGAGTAAGTTTTGGGACCATGTAAAGCCCCGATTTTGTTGGCCTCGATCTATTTGCTTCAATAAGTTTTTTAAAATACAAATCCTTTTCAGGTGTATTATATGTATATTTCGGCATTGTGTTTTCCAAATACTTATATAAACGCTTATATAATATTCCTTATTCAAAAACATTACAAAATACCTGTAATTACAATAAAACAATAATCATACAATTTTGTTCACAAAAGATGACATTTGACAACTTTTATTTTTTCATGATCTGACAGTTTTTGTATGAATTCAAAAAGGGTTTTTGTGTGGCATATTGGCATATTCATATATTGCAATCTGGGAACATGAAATTTTGTTAGTTTTATATCAAAACAATTTATTTATTACAAGTTTTTTTCTGTTTAAACATGTGTAGAATGGGCAATTTTTCAGCAACAATACATAATTGGTACGGGTTATAGTTGTTCATTCTTGTTGATAACAGACATTTTCACTAATTTTATGATATTCCAACTCAACCTTGTGCGTTTCAAAAAAATATTTTAACAAAAATAATATTTAAATATATTTCATCTCTTTGAAAGCATATTGTCTTTTTTCCACCATTGCACTCATGCGCAAATTATCAGCTTTATTTTCTAATTGCAAGACTACGTTATGTCGAATTCTTTCAATTTCAAAACAATGTTTTTTCTTCTCTTTGTTAATCATAATTTCATGAAGGATCTTTCGTTCAGCTTCTAATGAGTCTCTGATGAGAATATTACTTGCAATTATTTTGTCCAATTCTGTCTGTCTTTTGGCAAGTATTTCTGATTTGTCAGAATCTGACATTCAATTCAAAAAGAAAAGAGAGAGTGAATCAAATTTTTGTGCATTCAATGTTGTATTTATATATATATCTTTCTATTTGGGGATTTTAAACTATTTCATCAATTTATGTTCATCTACATACAACTGCAACAAATGGCTGAATTTGCTTTATTTTGATTAATTTCAAAAGAAGTGTAAATTGAATTTGTGTATATGGGGAAAGAGTATATAATATGTTAGATTGTTTTTGATTGACAAAGTAATGTCTGTTGCTAATTCTCACTTACATAAAAAATGTGTTTCCGCTAACAATACAGGAAACTCTTTGTTCAAGAAAAGAAAAAGAAGCTTAGTGGTTGAATATACATTTGAACAAAATTTTGGGAGAAAAGGCCAATATACTCAATCAGAATTGAGAACAATAGAAAATTCAAAGTATTTGTATGTAGTACCAGGGAGTGAAGAATTTAAAAGTTATCTCAAAGATACTGTTAACAGATTGATAGCAAATGACACCATAGACTAGTGTTGACTGGCGATTTTCATTACTAGATTGGAGTTCATTTAGTGCATGAGAATATTGGGACCACTTGGGAGCAATATCATATGGAAATAATATTTTTTTTTTATTAAACTTACATGTACCTAGCTTGCACTTAATTCTTGTTATGTTTGTATCTTATATGTAAAATTAAAATTTTTTCCTACAATCATAATGTTGTTAGTTTTTTGAGAAATAGTGCAAGTAAATCTGAAAACACACATATTGTAGTGTTTTGCCAAGCAAAATTAAAACCAAAACTTATGCAAAGCAATTTTTTTTACATTCGGTGGGACTCGAACCCACAACATCCAGATTAGAAGTCTGATACGCTATCCATTGCGCCACGAATGCCACGCGATTTTGTAAACTAGTATGGATTTTATAATTGTACATAGTATCAAATTATACTGGCATGAATAACAATGTGCACATGCATATTATTATATATATTGGTAAAGATATTGCACACAATAGGTGAAATCATGAATAATGTGGAAGATATATTTGCAAGTTTAGTACCAAGAAGTACAGATACAATAGAAACATTTTATAACACACAAATTGCTTACAGTAATATGTGCGCAGAAGTTGAAGCAAATGAGACACCAATTATTTTCCCCTGTTTAAATTTACAGAAACAGAAACAAAAAGGACTTTCTGGAATTATGACAGAAGTAAATGGAGAGAATACATTACAAACATTAGACATGTTGACAGAAAAAATATTTGCAGGAATATCTGTTGTGCAGGTTCATGTGACAGATGTAGATTGTGCTGAAATGCAAAAGAATAAAGACTGTATTGATGCCAAACTTCAAGCGTACATGACAGAATTGCAAGTGCAACAATCAAATCAAGCACCATTGTCCATAGATCAGGTATTCATGTCGTTCAAATGTAATGTATATATTTTGCCTGAGATGGTCCTATTTTGATAATTGTTTCGATTTTTGTGTTGCAGGTAATTCCAAAAGACGAGACACATGATTTCTGGTGGTTACATCAATCGTGTGAAATGAAAGGCAATACACACTTACAGGATTGTATATTACAAGACAACCAAAAAAATAATGTAAATTTCTATGATGCTTTCACGTGTTTATATCAAATTCCAAACACGAGTGAATCTATGAAGGACATAGATACAAACTATAAAGATTCTAATACATGGGATGCCACCTTGAATGGAGGTAGTATTGGAATTTATCAAACACAAGAACATAATAAGATTTTTGTTTTCATGGTATGTATGAGTGATATAAGTAGTGTTGCAGCAGAAGTGATTGGTTCCATGAAATCAGACATTGCCAATGAGCTTAATGTCTTTGACTTTTGCAATAGCAAAGAAATATGGTTTCTCGAAAATTTGTCTCGTCGTAATCGACTTCGTTTGATTTACCAAACTGCTATACATCTCGGATTGAAAGTGTCTCATTGCAATGATATTTATGCACATCATAGGCAACAAAATTCTGAAATTGCAATTGAATCATGTGCAACAAATTTAGAATCACTCGAGTGCATTTGTTCAGTAGATCATATTTCGCAGAAAAAAAAACAATCTGTGCGGCATTTCAAAGCATGTGTAGACATAAAGAAACAAAACGGTCCTCTTCCGATATTTCTAGGGGAAAGTATTGGGTATATGCTCATGCTCCCTGACATACACAATGCAAAAACATTTTGCATGCTTTCTGATGCTTCTCCTTTTATTCAAGATACTATTCCAGATAATGTTTATTTATTTCCGAATACAAATATTTTTGAAGATAATATATATAATACTCAAAAAATTTCTGAAGAACATCAAAAAATGTCAGCACTAAGTATTGAGGATATATTATATGATGTCCAACAACGTAATGCTATTGTTCCAGAGATCATTTCTCATATTTTCCGATGCAAGCACAAATATGGAGAATTTCCATTTTACGGCGTCAGATATTTTGCAAATTCTCCTATCGTTATTTACCCAAAGTTTCATGCGACATACATCAATTGTACCATTTTCAAAAACGACACCAGTATCATTGACGACAAACATTATTTGAATTCAAATAACACCACAGAAAACAGGAATTACAATCACGGTCTTGAACAACATGATGATGTGAACGATTTGAATGAAGACAATGGGAAAACTTTGAAACGATATAACAATTTACCTGAAATTATGTCTTCTAATTTTGAATTGGAAATAAAAATAGATAAAATCAAAGATGTTTTTGGATTTTGTGTGAAAGGTAAAAAGAAACAACTACAAGTTGGTATTGAATTTGATCACTCTTTGGTTAAGCACATGCTCAATTTGGCAAAAGTTGACAATGTACTTGTGGAAAATATGTTGATAACACCTTTCATTGTATTTTCTAATAATATGGAACAATTCTAGGCAATTGTTGCTTGTTAGCAGGAACAATATTTCACTTTTTGTGTGCACAAGAAACTAAAAAAGGCTCAGCACCCGGCGCAGATCTTCACTAAATTCGACAAATAAAAACTACTCATGGCGTACGAAAATTATATCAACATCAATCTTATGGATCCTATGCGCGAAAAAAATATAACTAGTGACCCAATAATAAAATATTTTTGAAACTTTTATATTATCACTGAACACACGATGCATGGTTCCATACACAAAAAAAACAGAGATGTACACAGAAATATAAAACCTTTTAATGATGGAAACATGACCCGTGGTGTTTCAGTGCATATCATCTAGAGCAAGCTGCTGCAGTTTTATTTGTATTGCATCATTTACCTTTGTGAAAATTGATTGTTGAGCTTGACACAAGCGTTTTAGTTTTTTTATTGTATTGGTTTCAAAATAGTTACAATCAATCTGCATTTTCTTTAAATTGACTAATACTTCATCTTCATCAAATAATTCTATTTCTTGTGGTAGCAATACAGCAGCTTCTTTCAAGAGTTCTTTATGGAACTTTTCAGCCACTTGGACTTCTAAATATGCCTCAACAGCATCATTATATATTGTTTCGTAACATTTTTTTGTGGGTGATCCAATACGATTCCATTGCTCAGAATTCAAATGTAAAAGTTTTATTTGTGACATAATGAATGTTGTTGCATCTTTATGCTTATATATGATTCGTGTCTATGGAAATTGGACGGTCAGAAATAAAAAATCACAAAGATGCATAAAATTTACATTTAAATGACATTTGTATTGCTTGCCGCGCATTTGTTTGTTTGCTTGTTGGTTTGGGTAAAACCCGAAAATCTAGACTTCACTCCCCGTGTCTGGAGGGAAGTAATAACCCCTGAGAATGGTTGAAGACGGAATCAGCCACAGAGCTCGAACTTTACGCAAGACAGTCTTGCTTTCAGTACGAAAACCGCCCGGTGCGTGACACAAATTTCTCTTCCGGACATTTCTGAGGTTCATATCTATTTTGGGATTTTTTTTTTGGAAATAGTTTTAATCATTATTTCCAAAATTATCTTCAACAGACCAAAAAACATTCAGAAACCGCACACAATGGCATGTTTCGAGGAGAAGAGGGACAACGGACAATTGAACTGTCCTAACTCTCTCGTGTACTGTGCAGAAACCGTGCTCGACATTTGCTCTGTGACAGATTTGGTAGATGAAACTGGAAAGGGCAAGGGTTTAATGGCAATGCAAGACATAAATGTCGGGAAAAACTTGATTGACGTAACCCCACTTTTACATTCTCAATTCTTGCCAAGCATTATCAAAACTGGTTATCAATATACCAAACACGCTTATCCGTGGCTTGACATGGATAATCAAACAAATATGCCCACCAATCTTGATTCCACGATTCAAGCACAAGCAAATATTATTTCGAATCATTTGGCACACGTTGCCGAGAGATTCACTGGATCAGTGTGTGGTATGGGTGGGTGCACTAAATGTGGTTTTCACGTGCTTACGTTGGCTGCTTTGCAAGAAGTACGTTTTGTGGATTTTATGAGTAACAATAATAGTTCCCAACAGTGGCTACCACACTTGGCCCTTGATGAAGCTCATTTTTTGTCACATTTGCAACTTTTGGAAATTATTTTGGTGGTTGATTTTATCAAAAAGGAAGAATCGAAAATGAAATCTATAATTGATGATGATTCCGATAGAACATCAATAAAAACAAAGTACAGGCAATACGTCTGGACAGCCATAGCAATTTGGAAATGTAATGGATTTGCGTTGTTTGCGAAGAAAAACGATTTCAAAAACATCACCACGAAGTACAACAATGATGATTTCCTTACCACTTCAATCAAACATCTGATGTATATTTCAGAAAAACGGCTAATGTATTCTTTCGAAGACATGCAACTGGCGTGTGATGTGCTCGAGTCCTGGCAAATTGAGAGTGAACACGACGATGAGGATGATATTGAAATGGTGGCCTTTCCATCATTGCATAATCGCATTAGCAGGGTAAATGGCAAGAAAAACACAAATGACATTGTGAATGTTAAGTTACTTCAATATGTTTCCAAAAAAGGTGATGTCACCTTCAATTCTGGAGATTTAAAATATTATCTCAACGTCATTCAGGACATACAAAAGGGCGATTATCTCTGCATGGACTACACGGAGACTGGTTTCAACAATTATTTTTCCATTCAGCTTGTGTCCACTCTTCGCTATCAGATTAGCAACGATCTCACTGGTGAGCTACGAAAGTTGAGCAACACGATCGCCACAATGTACGCAGATTTTATGCCCCATTACATTCGTGCGTATTTGATGTGTGTTGTATAAATTAGTTTGCATACATATGTAAACTATGGAGTTTTAAATCCAAAATATAAAATTGGAATATGTAGGGATTGCCGCACAGACAATAGACTATTTCTTAAGAAGTAATAAAAGCAACATCAAATGAATCGAAACGAGTTTTTCTTTGTCTTTTTATCAGTAATATTATTCTAAAATATAACCTATACACACTTGTAAACTATTTACAAACAAAAAAATTACCTCCTACTAAAACACTAATGTAAGATACAAATATATATTAAAGCAAGTTCAATAGATAAATTACAAAGTAAAAATACATATACATTTACACAAAAGTGTAATGGTTACTGTTGTTACACCAACATGGGAAGACAGTGCTTACCGTTGCCAAATATGCATGCAGATTTTTTCAGATAATACTGATATGCATGACATGCAGACTCCTATGCTGATATGTGAAAATAACCATGATGTATGTCGTGCTTGTTCTCAGAGATTGACTTTGTCTGCGGGTGGTAGTTGTCCAACATGTAGAATCCCATTGAAAAAGATAGAAATAGTTCCCAACCGACAATTAGTGTATTTCCTATCAATTGCAAATATGGCATGTGGTGGTTGTAGTAATCCAATATTAATGCATGTGCAAACAGCAATAAAGCATGCCAAAGAATGTGCAGAAAATCATGTGTGTTGTCCTTTACTCAATGATGATGCTAATCTTTCCAGATGCTCATGTTCTACAAATGTGTCTAAACTATGGGAACATTGTCAGGAGTACCATTGTCAGAATATTTCACATCCGGTGACATATATTGAAGCCATGAAATGTAGTACTAGTGATTTGATGCACGCAACATTGTCATTGTCAGTAAGTTTCAGTGAAAATAATTACATATTTTTCGCAATCAGAACACCCACTAACACTTATAATATGCTTTTACACATAACAAAAGACGTAGATAATGTTATTTTTTCTTTTCGGAGATTCTTTCCAGAAATTCTATTAAGTTTCAAAAGCATGTACTTGTCATTGGAAATTGGTGACATTTCTGGAATGATAATGCAGATACCATGTGTTGTTAGCAGTTACATATCGATCACTGAAATGAAAGAATTAAAACTCAACAAACGGATGGAAAAAATGATAGAAATCCCACACATGATGCTGTATAGAATGAGTAAAAATGGAAACTCACAATTCAACACAACACCACCTATGTTAAGTTTTGTTTTATCAGCACAGTTTTATTTTCAAGAGAGTATGTAAATTTATTTATAAAAGTAAAATCAAACTTCATCCAAGGCAACCCTCTCAAAAATGCATGTGTAGCATGCAGCATTTTTTTATTTGAATTGAATAAACGGGACTCCAATTTTAAAACACGCAATGTTTCGCATTGTTGCGCCCAAAATTATTTGACAAATGACATATATGTATGTTAATAGTCAAAAAGGACCTTACATTCCACATTTTTGGCAATTGTTAGAATTAACACAAGAATAATTTGATTTTTGAATTTGTTTATATTTATTTTTGATATATAAGTAAGTGCAAAAAAAGAATTTGTTTATATTTATTTTTGATATATAAGTAAGTGCAAAAAAAGAATTTGTTTTATTCAATTACCCAAAATAGAATTATCCAAAATAGCCACAACCTATAAAATATACACTCTGATCCTACCTTCTCTGTCAACCCTTCTTACACCATGCCGTTTGATTCCTCTGCTGCGTTTCTCGAGCGAAGCCACGTCCTCGAGCTCCAATCTCAGATGGACGAGGAGGAACGCCGTTTTAAAAAGGCAAGCGATGAGGCTGTCGACATCAACTTATTGTTAAAGATTCTAGAGTGGGAAGACCAGATTGTGCCTTTCTACATTTTGGCTATTGAGGAGGAGTTTCTCGAGCGAAGCCACGTCCTCGAGCTCCAATCTCAGATGGACGAGGAGGAACGCCGTTTAAAAAAGGCAAGCGATGAGGCTGTCGACATCAACTTATTGTTAAAGATTCTAGAGTGGGAAGACCAGATTGTGCCTTTCTACATTTTGGCTATTGAGGAGGAGGCCCACATGCATTGCAAAATGTTGGCTCGTGAGGAGGCTGCTGACATGCAGGTCAACCAAGAGAGGATACAAGAGGCGTTTGCCATGGGCACACGCACCGGGCTGGGTGACGAAGACGCATAATTATACGATAATAAATTTATTATTTGACAATGCTGTGTGTATGTAATTGTTCGTCCGCCTATCATCCCCCACTCCATTAACTGCGCCAGTCATAGCCCAAGTCATATTTTGTCAATTATACTAAAAATGAAGTGATTGTAGGTGATAAAAGACATGTAGATACTGAATGCAATGAGACTAAGTGTGAAAATGCCATGTCAACTGGTGTGTCTTCTCATAGCATTTTGCCCCTGCTCACATTGTTTGTATTTACGCTGCTGTGTCCTTATACTAGTCATGCGGTATGCAATTGAATACGTATTTAATGAATGAAATATAAAATTGGGCTAAAGTATATCTTCTACTTTGTTCCACATATGCAACAAAAGAAGTTCCAAAAACAATAAAACCTGAAGAAGAAGAAAAAAATAAATCACCATGGTACATGTCATATATATTTGTATTTTTTTTAAAAAACATTGATATGTATTTCAATTTGTTTCAATTGCTGTGGTTTCCATCTATATTTTTGACACTAATGTTTATTATTCAAGGAAATGTACAAGTTGCCATATGTTCTTTTGTTTTATACACTTGCGCACTTGCTTTATCAACACATTGTTGTGGATCTTATTTTTGACAAGAATACCAAAAATATAATTTGTTCATTTTTGTACATTTTATTCGAAATACTTACATAAACACAACATTTTGACATTTTGTGCATTCTATAAAACCCAAAATAGAATTGGTTTATTTTATGCACCCTGAAAAAATATACATGCAAAAATTTATTATGGTTGTAAAATCGTCGTAAGGCACGGACAGAAAGTAGACCCTGCAAAGGTCCGTGGCTTGCGTGTGTGGTGTGAGCCTGCTGATAACGGCGGGGTCCCTACCCGACCCCTCACCCTAGAGTTCGAAACTGGAGCGACTGAGGTCACTGCATATTTCACCGAGGCAATGCCGGAAGATGTAACCAAGGATGGATGCAGGTGGTTTTTGGCCAACCTGCGTGCGAACATCCGGAGGGGCGACATCCTGAATAAAATCAGCGAACTCTCCGGCCTGATGAGATTCAAATTTCAGATGGTGTCAAACGATGATTATGAGAAAGTGGACTTGGCACGTGCTAATACTCAAGCTGCAGTTGACAATGGTGCTGAAAATGTTGAATGGATTGACGAATTGAAGGTCTTGATGTGGAAGTCAGGTTTTGTAAGTGTCAAGGGGGCGGGATATGCCAAAAGTGGGGGGGGGGGTGCAAAATTCGGACAAAATGCCAAGGCATCGACAATATTGAAGGGCGATCCGGGCGACCGCGCCACAAGGCCTGTGTACGGTTATAAATCTGCGTCACAAGTAGTCCAGTTATTTGTCAGAATGATGACCACAAGTAGCGAGGCTTTGCCGGAGGATATGCACGTCGAGATGCACACTGGCCAGGCGGTGCCTACAATGCATCACGATACTTTGATTGATATCTGGGAGGCAAAGAAGGACATGGGGGTCCTCGAAATTGACAATCCCAAGCCTAAAAGGCCTAAGCTTGGGGCCTTCGACCACAACATGACAGTGGTTCAGGTCAATACCGAACTCCTAGTTGAACTCATGTCGCTCGCTGACATTTCGAAACTGGCGAAACAGCCCAAAGATACTGGTTGTCCAGTGGGTTTCAACGTGGGGATTGAGCGTGTCAAACGTGTCGAATGTGTCGAACTTGTCGAACGTGTTGATTACGGCGTAAGTGACGTCGTGTTGGCTAAAAGGATATGCGAGGACAGCCTGAAAAAAGCAATGGATGAAGATGATGAGGAGCGCATGCATATGTTGCACTATAGGAATCTGGAAATACACAATTTTGATGAAGGTGGCGTTAATTGCGAAGCATTTGCTTTGCAAGTGACTGTGAAGCAGCACGATGGTAAGGATGATGAATACGGTCAGCGAATTGAAACGAAAAAGGTCGTTACTTCTGCACGCCTCCGCGAGTACACTGTAGAGTTCAATCAGCTGATCAAGGTGACAGTGACAAACTGGGGAAGGGAAAGTATGTATTTCGTCCCCGTCTACTTGTCGACGACGCAAGACGAGTTTTACGAAGAAAGGCAAATCCTCGCACCTGGAGGGGAATATGAGATGCCTCATCCACTTCAAAAGGATTCGGGTGAAGCCGATGATGGCTGGATGTTGCAAAACGACAAAGGCAAGACGATCCTCTCCTTGATTTTTAAGTTGGGATCGAAAAGCCTGAGGATGTGATTGAAATCGAGGACGAAAATCCGACCTGACCTCATCGCCTTGCTGATGGCCCGTCGTAAGCATGCCATTACCACGTCAAAAATTCTTGGTGTGATTTTAGCCTGTGATTTTTCACCTTCTGCCTTCGCCTTTGCGATAGCCTTTGTTTGTAATAAAGCATGTAAACACAATTTGCATATGTGTTTTTGATTTTGTATGAAGTACATGTGGGCTGGCCGAGAATCTATGCATATTTAGCATCTACTACCTGGTCCATACCATCCCAACATCCAGACCATTCCAACATCCTTCATTGTTACAATTGGACCTACTTTGACCTCTTTATAATCATGCTTCAAATACTTGAATCCACTTGATTTTTTAAATATATTGTAGACCACAAAAAACTACATGATATAGAATCACGTGAACGGTTCCACAAATTAAAAATTTTATTTTTTTTTGTGCTCAAAATCTTCATATTCATACAAATAATATTTGAAGAAACTTTAAAATACTTGAATCCACTTTATTTTTTTTTAGGAATGTAGACCGCAAAAAACTACCTTATAAACATCAAGTCCACAGGTACACACAATAAATTTTTTCCATTATTTTTTGGTACTCAAAACCTATAAATAACAACTTAGACCACTTTATAGGCATGTTTAAAATAGTTGAATCCACTTTATTTTTTTTTAGGAATGTAGACCGCAAAAAACTACCTTATAAACATTAGATCCACCTGTGCAAAAAATCGAAATTTTCCATTACTTTTGGGTGTTTAAAACACACAATGTGTACAGGGGTGTTCTATTTCTGGTGAAATATGTCTATTTAAACGAAGAAGAATTGAAGATTGAAATTCACATAAAACCCCTAGGGGTGACACGGTTGGTCGGAGACTATGCCAAAAAAAAAATTTCCAAAAAATCAACACAAATGTTGTGGACAAAAAAAAAAAATTTTATGAAAAAAAATTTTTTTTTTTTTAAAAAAATTTTTTTTTTTTTTTTTAAAAATTTTTTTTTTTTTTTATTTTTTTT
>ENA-ORXF01001765-ORXF01001765.1-marine-metagenome-genome-assembly--contig:-NODE-1765-length-13641-cov-5.513197_pt1 | contig 13641 bp, 17 predicted proteins | sample MGYA00237864_ERZ511476 | MGnify/ENA primary metagenome ERZ511476 (study PRJEB26306, sample SAMN06343908) | marine metagenome | isolation source: coastal waters | place: Atlantic Ocean: West Antarctic... | reverse complement strand
CACTCTACAAGTTGACGGGCTGGCTCGCATCACTGGACTTACGCAAGCCCAATACAAAACGCATCCTCAACCACCGACATAACCACCCCCTACGCCTTAACATTGTAGGGGAAAGAACCTAAAAGAACCATAAGCATTGTTAAAGTGACTCCAGCTCATTTTTTCCCGCAAAAAGAAAAATGAGGAGAAAACCAACACACACTGGTTCGCCGGGGGAGGTCTAAACAATTCGTGTACACACAGATTTCAAAAAAACGGGGCCAGCCGGATTGCCAGGAATCACGCATCCAAGGCAGACACATACGAGAATGCTGTGCTGGCAGCGACAACGAGGCATAGGCATCCGCTTGAAGGTGAAGCAGATCCATATTGACCAATCCTTGAGAAAATCTTGGGAAGGTGCAGCCAAAGCGAATGCATGTATCAAGAAAATCATGAACAAGATGAGGGAAGAAAGGAAGACAGCAAAACGGATGGAAAAGACACGAACCATCAATGGAATTGTTCCGCACAAGACGAGCGGCATATCTCTTATGACCGCGATGCAGCAATCACAACTCGTCAACCTCCCCGCATTGCATCCACATGCCGAGATCAAAGAGCACCACAACCTTTCATGGCCACTGATATTGAGCGCGAGTATCACAGAGTGCAGTGCAGCCATCTTGGTCAAGAAGTCGGCTGCATCAGAGGAAAAGATCGATGCTTCCTTCAAGTGCATGCAAGCTCCCCCAGCAATCCACAGAGGGACCGAGCACCTGGGCACGGCAATTTCGAATAAATATGTTGTTGGTCCGACGGCAGATGTAAACGATGCCGATCCTGAAAGAGCGACAAGGCCGTTCAAACCGCAATCTTATAAGACAAATGCTGGCATGGAGTGCATGCATGCTACGCAGCAGTCTTATGATGCGTCGAATGACCACGAGATGGTACAAGATCAGTTGCTCGTGCCTTCAATGAATGCGGCGATTATACGAACAGGTTCCTCACTCTCCTTCTAGCCCTAACCCTTCCTCTTCCCCTCCGGCGGATATTATTTCATTCAGATATTAGTGGTCTTCTACTTCACTATGTATTCATTTCTTATGTTACTTTACAGTCAACTGTATTGTACTGTTTAGTCAAGATGTATCATGGTCAATCATCGTTAACTAACCTGCTGCGGTTCAATACCAACACATTTTGATCGTCGGAAACGACCATGTTTGGACACAACTTGATATGTTCTTCAAGTTCTCACTGCAGGGAAGGAGGAGGAGAACTTTGATGAGGAGAAGGAGAAGGAGGAATCGGAGTCGGGGGGGGCATTTTTGATTGACAGAGATCCGATGCCATTCCCTCAAGCAATCCAGGTGGGGACCGAGCACCTGGACATGGCAATTTCGAATAAACTTGACAGCGATGCCGGTCTAACTGCAGTAGAGGGACCTGTCTGGGGGATCTGGAACCGTGTCGATACAGGTACGCCCCACGCGCAAATCCTACCTGCTCCATCACCTGAATGTCGTGCACATTCCGAAAGTCGATATACTCGCCTAAATAACCTCTGATTACTCTACCACCCCCGTTGCGATCGTTTCCTGGGCTCCGTGTATGGCATTGCACTTCTGTTCTCTATGATCCTTTGTGTGTGCTCGGTGTTTGCAATAACCCGAGGATTTTTCTAATTTGTCATAGTAGCGCAAAAATTGTGCGCAGTGCCCAGTGCGCAATGAATTTTTTTTTTTTGAATATCAGAGGTCGACAAGCAGTCTTCCTTGAACTCTGCACTCGTGCAAAATCATCAGAAGTCGGTGCACATGATAAATGAGGCATGTGACTTCACGCTCGAGGATGCACCAAGCCCTCACATTTTGGTGTTGGAAGAACCAGTGCGCCTTCACGAGGCATGTGGCTGCACGCTCGAGGATGCGCCAACCCTTCACAGTTTGTCGTTTGAAGGTCTGTTGCGCGCTTACACTGCCGAACAGAAAAACAATAGCACTGATCAGGAGTCGGTGCAAAGTGAACATCAAACACTTGACACTGACAGCAACGCGATCAAAGATTTCGGAGATCGCTGCGCGCTGGTGGCACAGGTGCGATATGATAAAGCACCACCAGCTGGCCAAGAAATTAAGATGATATCAAGCCAGCAGGTAGCCTCGAAAAAACAAAAAAAGAGTCCCAGGGATGGTAATGAGCCCGCCAATTTAACCCAATCTCCACCGATTACTAGGTCTAGAAGCAACGCGCCCGACAATTTCACCCGCTCCTCACCGATGACTAGGTGGAGGGAGCCAAGACAACGTAACAAGGACGTCCAGGACGTCAAAGGACGAGGGGAGGCTAATACACGCCCCGGGAAGGGGAAGCAGATTAACGGCATTGTGGCCACCCACAATCAACCATTGACACGGTCTCAGATGTTTGTAGGCGATACTATCATAACAGACGTGCACAAAGTGCCAAGGTTATTGTCTCACGGAATCCCTGTCTCTTCCAACGACACTTTAGATATTGAAATTGCTGTGCCCGAATCCAGCACCGAATGGAGTTATAATCCAGTTGAAAAAACGTACCAGGAGAGAGAACGACGCCATGGGGCTGGGCAGAGGCATAAGTTGGTATTGCCAGCACTCGTCATTAAGAAATCCAGAATTCCGCAGGCAGGTAGGGGTGTATTTTCAAAGGATCGTATCGCAAAGGGTACGACATTGTCAGAGTATGGCGGGAGAGCCATATTTGCAAAGGAGGCAATGAGACTAATGGCTCAAAAGGAGGATACACACCTAAAAGGTGCTGGGCGAAAAGTCGTCGGCTGTGCACAACTTGATGGAAGAATTACCGAGCAATTAGATCTGGAGTACTATTCGTCGCATCACCAGGTCGGAAGCCTTTTCAATGGGGGGAAAAAAGTACGCTTCAATGCGAAGTATGTTATCGAAGACACTGGAAAAGGTTACCACCATCCCCACGCTTCGAGCGTCAGTGGGTTTTGTCATCCTTCACGCGTCTTTGTCGTATCAACTAAAAACGTTGAACCTAACGAGGAGTATTACGTGGATTATGGCACGAGCTTCAATTCTCGTAACATCCACTGATCAGACCCGTATACATATGTGAAAGTGGGCGCAGTTCATAAAGTTAAGCAATCACGAATATATATATATAAATATTCAGATGAATAAACGGATCTAGGTGCTTACATAAATACACATGCATTTCTACCCCATTTTTCTCACAATTGCCCAGGTGTTTGAATTAGCAGATGTATTTGAAATCACAGGTCTGATTTTTTCAAGAAAAGGTACATTTTTGTAGGCTCTCTTTCCTACCTTTTCAAATGGATCTCGGTCCTTTTTGAAAATGCTACTGTTTCTTTTATTCTTAATCGGTAAAGCTGTTCAAGATTCCCGGTCCCTCTACCAGTCCCAATTTTCAACTCTGCCCCATCCCCCCGCTTCCCTCCCCATCTTTTCCACCACCTCCCGAATTTAGGTCCCCCCCTTCATTCTTTCTCCGCATTCTCAACCCCCCATGGGAAAGTGCTTACAGTGCTGACGGTGTTGGTTGTCGGCCGTGATATGCATGCGTGTGCTTGCTGGGGTACAGCTTGTAGGAGAAGCGGGGATTCGAAGGGGGGCTATTTATATATGTATATATACACATATGTATTTACATATATACATATATTTATACATGTATATATTACTACATACATATCTATATATCTATATATAAACATGTAAACATGTATACATATATGTATACATATATCTACATCTATATACATATATATGTATATATATACATTTATATATATATAAATATATATGTATTTGTTAAATCTAAATATATATATGTATATATATATATGTATATATATATATATATATGTATATGTATATATACATATATGTATCTGAAGGCACATGTCAACTAGTGTTTTCTTTAATGGCAAAATCTAGTGACCATCAGTTTTTTTGATGAAGTTTTGCTGCCGGTCGTTTGGTGCTCGAAGATGTTCTTGCCTGGTATGCCTGCTAGCTTTGTCTCTGATGTCTCTGGCACGAGAACAGCGGATACTTTGTAGCGCGTCGGTTTGCTCAAGAGCTGCTGTTCGTTTGTGGGCACCTGCGGCGAGTGCTGACTTTGCTCACCGCTCTTCCTCACGTCACGTGACGCGCTCGACATGATTGATGCGCCTTCTCATGCGGCGTGTTGTACTTTGCTGCTGCTGCTGCTCGGGTATGTGCCATCGTGTGTGTGTGTGCGTTTGTGCCCAACAGTATGAGCTGAAGACTGCGCGGCGTGCGACAACGACCCATGAATGGTTGACGCAAACATGAGCTCTTCGATGTTGTTGTCTTGCACCAGATGCTGTAACAAGGATTGCACTTTTTGGTGATGCACGCCCTCCCTACTCCACTCCTCTTTGACGTGTGAGCGCGACGTGTGAGCGCGAGTAAGTGAACCATGGCAATACCAACTGACGGTCGAAGCGTGGGGATGGTTGTCACCTGGTCCATTGTCTTCGATAACATACTTCATATGGAAGCGTACCCTAGAGACTGCAGTAGAAGAACCTGTGAACAGAGCAGCAGACGAGACACACGTAGCCGTAGCAGCTCACGTGTCGAGGTCCTCCACAATTTTGAGCAACTTGCTGCGAGCGATCGCTGTTGCCGATGCTGCTGCCGTAGTAACTGCAGCAGTGGCACAAGTTGCAGCCATCTGCTTTCGTCTGGTCCCCTTTGTCGTCATCTCCTCTGTCGACATCTCCGTTGACCCTGCAGTTGCACCGTTTGCAGCAAAAATGAATAAAAGGGACACGCGCCTTGGCAGCAAGACACAGAGTGTTTGCAGTCATGACAGAGAAAGAAAGAAAGAAAGAAAGAAAGAAAGAAAGAAAGAAAGAAAGAAAGAAAGAAAGACCATTTACACAGATAAAAAGAGCTTCTTTTGCAGCAATTATAAAGAGCTTTTGCTGTCTACTACTACTACTACTACTACTACTACTACTGCTAGTACTAGTACTAGTACTAGTGCTGCTACGACTACTGTTACTACGGCTACTCAGTGACTGTTACTACGGCTACGAATACTACTACTACGGCTACTACTACTACTACTAGTACCACAGTAATACAGAGCGTGTGCACAATGATGAAAGGTCGTTTGCAGAATTGATCAATAACATCAAACAAAATAAATACAAAACAAAATACAGAATACATCCAAATAAAAGGACATAACACAAGTGCCAATGCTGCCCCCGAGACTAAGCGTTTGCGGCAGCAGCAGCACTTAGCGTGCCGCAGGTTTACAGGTCTCGTTTGCATGTTACAGGTCTCTTTTACATAGATCCAGGGCTCTTTTCCATAAATATTACCAGCAACAGTAGGCAGCGCAAGCTGCTTGCCCAATTCCAAGAGGCGTTCGCAAGGTCTCCACGCCCACTCTTCCATCATGTGCGAGGCAAAGCACGGCAACGTTACATTGTTACACACTGCCGCCTCGCTAGGCGCACCGCGCTCTGCGGTTCGAATGTGCTCAGCATCGTTGACGAATTGTACAAAGCCCACACGACCATTTGGCGCAATACCGCTCAGCAACGCGCGTTTCACCTTCTTGCTGGGTGCATCTGCGGCTGCGGAGGAGGGGGCAGAGGATGGAGAGGCTCGAGTTGAAATCGAGCGGATAGACACAAGCAATAGAGCCTTTTGATCATCAAGATCGTGCAGCACTGTCGGAAACGACGGAACCACGCGCTGCTCTATTTGTGACTGTGTGTGTGTGTGTGTGTGGGTCTGTGTGTGTGGCTGCCAGTGCGTATCTGATGCGGATGAGACACGGGGTGCGTGGACGACTCTTTTCACAGGAGACGGCGTTTCAGGAATGACTGCCTCGTCTTGCTTTTTCACCGCCTCGTGCACCTTCTCCGTATCCTCTTCACACCAACATTCAGCGTCTGATACAAACCCCGACGGGCACACCTCTTCTCTCTCCACCAACTCCTCTACTTCCAGCACCAGCCACGACTGCCCTTCCCTTGCCCCCGCACCTCCGCTTTCACTTCCACCTCCAACCCCATGCCCACCGTTGCCACTGTCGCCTTCCTGCAAGCGCTGCAGTATAGCAAGACCTAGGCTATTCACAGGGCTCAGCCGCACCCAAATCTGAGACCTGTACGAGAGCGAGCGCCAGAGGGCCAGAGAGGGAGGGAGAGAGAGATAGGAAGAGGGAGGGAGTGAGAAGGAGAGAAAGTGTGCGTGTGCGTGAGTGAGAGAAAGATCAATCTAGTCGTGAATCTAGTTCCAATTTGCAAGCAAAATCCCCCATGAACATATATACGCACTCGTGTCTGTATGGTCGTGCAGGTGCATGTGTGAGTGCGGACGTGTTTGGAAGTTTGTACGTGTGTGCGCACGTGTATGTGTGTGTACATGATAGTACTCACTCGTTGACACAATCTTCACCATCCAGAGACCACAAGTCGAGGGATGCCCTCACCACATTCGCCCCCCCCCTCCCCTGTCCTCCTCCCCCCCTTCCCTCCTTCCCTGCTTGTTGCACGGGATTTCTTTAGTTTGCTGTGTATGTGTGTGCGTGTGAGTGTGAGATGCTATATAGAAATAACCCATATGCACAGAGGATTAGATCAGTGTCATTGGTAGATCATTTCGTGGCTAAGTACTCCTAACATATGAAGCATTTTGCACAAGTCACCCTGGGTGGGCGGCGCGTTTGAGTTCGCTAGACACGTTTCTAAAATCAAGGAAAATGGCATGAGTTGCGAAGGCTGCAACAGAGCTTCGAACGGAATCATGGCCGCTTTGCACTCTTCCATGCACTCCTTGAGAAAGTAGAAGACTGCCTCCTGCTGCGTACATGTTTGTGTGTGTGATTATGGCCTCTTCGCTCTTTCATGCACATTTCGAACAAGTACAAGACTGCCTTCTGCTGAGCGAATTTATCTATGTACAGAATGCTTTTGCATGTGAAAAAATGTCGTGTTTCGTTTTGGCTTGCAGTTGGATCAGTGAACGTCGTGTGCGCATATTTAAAAGGCGCAAACAGAAAGAGACAGACAGGGGGGGGAAGAGAGAACTCGAGAGACTCTAGTGTTGGTGATGTTGGTGAGAGTGCATGATCGTGCGCAGGTACGCATCTTTCTGATGGGTTCGCTTTTTGTCAGTTAGACCAGCCGTGAAACACTATTGGTTGCACCCGGCCGGGCGGCCCCGCGTCAACCCGTGTGGCCGGGGGCCCGGGGGCGTTTGTGGGCATGCGGGACCGGCGACGCGTTTGTGGGCATGCACAGGCTCACAAAATTCCAAAAACAGCCATTCCGGTCGGAAATTGCGCTCACCTAAAAGTCATTTCGCTTACCTTTAGAGTTGAGCGCAATTTCCGAAAAAAATGGCTTTTTCAGGGATTTTCTGGGGATTTTGGAGGTATTTGAGAGAGGGGAAACCGTAGGGTAAGTAATTTGGAGACTCGGTGTCCGTAGTGCGGAGTATTTTGGAGACTCAGCCGTCACTCAACCAGATAAACAGATTAAAAAACAAAAACACCAACAACGTACCTGCACGTCGGTGACGCGGCCGCGCCCTCCTCTGCGGGCATCCGCGGCATTTGCTGTGTTGATGTCTGATACACTTGATGCTGCTATGCCATCTATGGTTCAGAATGTATCGACCCACTGCAGAATGATGCTGTTCTTCTTGAAAGCTTCATTCAACAGTTTCGCCTCCTCTTTTAGGCCTGTAGCCAGCGACGGGCCACTGACTCCATGCTTCTGCACGTGCGCTTCCACCTGCACCTCCTGTAACGCCCGGTGTAGTGCACCCTGCCCCTTTGATGGTGAAAAGAGATAGATGGCGTGGTGTGTGCGTGCTCTGCTTGGCATGTTACCCTCATCCTTGCGCCCGCTAGTCTCAGAGAAGGAGCCGTCGCGAAGCCCGTCACCGAGCACTGCCCGGAGCGCTGTCTTGATATTTTCGCATCGAACATTGCTCTTACAAAAGGCGTCAGTGCTGTCATTTTTCAGTTTGAACGTATCTTGCTCTTTGAGCTTTACAGCGAGCGTTTCCAGATCTTGATGCAGAACGTCTGCGCCTGCTGAGCACATGTCGTGCATTTGCTCTACTTTGACACCATCCATTTTCTTTTTAACTTCGCCCAGCAGCACATCCTTGGATCGCGAGTCGAAGAATTTGAAGCCCCATCTGTGTGCACGCCGCCCCCGGATGTAAGTTCAGCAATCAAGTGTGGAGGCGTGCATAAACTTGGCGAGAAATACGCGGAAATGTGAGTTGTGTTGGCTTTCTATCGCGCGTGCCGATCATGACAGAGGGGGGTGGGAGGGACCTTGCATGACCTCCGTGGTGCTTGTAGTAGACTTGGATGCGGAAAACGGCGAGCTCGACACACCTACACGTGCCGACACGCGTTACGGCTTCTCGGTACACGAATCGCAGAGTGCGTGCTGCCCTGTGGCAGCACGCACACACACAATGGTAATGCCATGCACAATAGCAGCCCGGATACCTCCCTTCGGCCTGGATGCGCCACAATCCACATAGGCAAGCGGGCACACTTCGATGCGATCTACATCACAGGGAGGAGAGCACAGAAGGGGAGCGACGCAGCGATCACACACACCTCCTGAAGACGGGATTCGCGAGACTGTGCCCCGCCACGTCCACCAGGAAGACCGTACGAAGGCCCCGGTCCATGTTTCTTTCCTTATCCGGCTCGTATATTACAGACGAGAACCTCCGGTTGGCTCTATGCTGAGGTCGTATATTGTACGCCCGAATGTTTCTATCAACTGCTTCTCGTCGCGTGGCGAAGCACGCATGGACTGCTCTCCTGTCCTGTTCTGCAGGAAGATTTCGAGGACGGTGTACGCTGCCAATGTCGGACACACCTCCGTACGCGGACAGGTGGTGCACCGCGCGACGCTGAATTTACCAAGGAAGCCGCCAACATCCAGTCGTGCGCATCCGCAATCGCAGAACCGCCCCGTGCAGCTGCAGCCATGGCCTGCAGCACGGGGCTTCGGCACCAACTCGCAGTCGTATGTCGCAAAGAACGTCGAGATCGTGGCCACCAGCCGCACGGCCGGATCCTTGCGCAGACCTTCGTCCGCGCTGCGCATCGGCTGCCTCACCAGGCCGGTCGTGTGCACGCCGAGGGTGGAGATCATGCTGTCGAACTCCTTGCACGTGGTCGGGACCATGACCCCTCGCTCCTTGAAAAGCACGTGGAAGTACGGGAGCTGCAGTCCGCTGGCCAGCACGGCCTGCTGGAAGAGCCACTTCTCCGGCGACAGGTACGCAGGGTCGTTCTCGCTTGTGATTTTGGTCATGACCTCGTCAATGTCGGCGACAGCGTCAATGTCGGCGACACTTGAACTTGATCGTGTGTGTCTTCTCCTGCACCATATTATCGGGCGGCTCGCCGACAAAGTGACGAGTCACAACCACGGCCTCGATGCACTCGTCTTCGCCCCAATCTCCCACGCCGCAAAGGCGATGCTGCTCCATGACTATCTTCTTGAGGCCAGGACCCATGGGCGGAAGCGTCACGAGAGTTCCCTCCTCCTTTACCTCCACCACCACCCTCGTTTTAGTGAACTGGCCGCCATGCTCCTCCGTCAAATGCATCGTGACATCGCACCAGTTCTCCGAGGAGTCTGCCGACGACAAGCACACCACCATGTGATGGTCGGGCTGGTGGGGCATGCTGGGTAGGCCGGAGTGTCGCCTGTTGAGTGTTCTTACCGAACGGCAGTTTCTACCGAGTCCGTGCTCGTAAATACTACAGCATTCGGGGTTGCGAAGCGCCCCTGACACAGACAGTTTGTTTTTGTTTTATTACACAACCCTGCACGGCGCACAGACAGTTTGTTCTGAGTTCTGTCTTGTCACTCGACCCGGTCCAGATCACGCGATTTTTGGATTTTTTTGGAAAAAAAAGTGCCGGTCGGGCCTTGAAACTCGAGAGAAATAGGCGCGAAAAATACATGGTGCACCAACACTGATTGAAGTGATGTGTATAACCAAGGGTAGTATGTTCGCTTGTTCGCTTCTTCGCTGGGATTTCATCCGCACAATGTCGAGCATGACGATCCACAAACACGAGAAGTACAAATTAAAGAATGAGGTATTCTCAAGGGATATCTCAAGTGAAGGCGAGTGTGGCAGTCCTCTGCATATACACAGTGGGGATGACGATCCCATGATCAATCCTCGTATTGTGGCAGTAGCGGACAAATTTATTGGCGTTGGCGGGTCTCTATCCGCCGGCATGGGTGTTGGCCGGGACCCTTATATTTGTATCTTTAGTCTCAAAAAACTGCGCGACGAAAACAGAACGATCAAGGAAACCAAGAGGTTTCAAACCGCACTGGCACTCGAGCGTGAGCAACTCCTGACGGCGCCGTGTCTGCAAGATCTCACGGCACCAGACCGCAAGCAAACACCGGTCGGGCCGCCGTTCCAGTCTGCAGATGCGGTGCAGCCTGAGGGTCTGTTCACCAACGTTGGTTCTGCAGACACTCTGTGCGCTGTCGTAGAGAACCACAACGGCAACATCATATCGACCAACAACAAGGACGCCAACGAGGCATCAGAGGAGGAGGTGGAGAAAGGTATGCACTCATGCGTACATTACTCTCCAATATGCACACGTCACTCAAATGAATGGATCTGTTGAATCATTATGTTTTTTTCTGTCTTTGTTTCGGATTGTTTTGCCTTGTTTCTGTGAACCAAGCGTTTCGGGCAGACATCTCTACTAAAACTCGGCCTCCAGAGGCTTTCTGGCGTAGCTTCCAGAGGAAAACTAAACCAGAAAGTCTTCTGAAGCTGGAAAATCGCCGAAAGACTCCAGAGCACGAAAGGGGGAGCTGGGATTGGGCTTGAGACTCGCAACCAAGGGGGAATTGATGAGGAGTGAGGGGGTATTTTAGAGATTCAGTTCACACTAAAATGAAAAATAGTTTCATATTATTTTAGACTTGTGAAGACATGTGCACATGATTTGCAGTGCGGTTAAAGAAAAGTCAACGCAAGATGGACAAGGCGCACCGCCGCCAGGAGGAGGTCAAGCTCAAGAACCACGAGAAATTGCTGGCGATCACATATTTGGAGGCCAAAGCACCAGTGGCAGAAGCAGAGGAAGTGCAAGAAAAATACCGCAATATGAACAAAAAAGAAGGAAAAGAGAGGCGACGGAAGGAGGTATGTACCAATCTCCATTCTGAAAAAAAAATTCTGTCTGCCGGCTCTCCTGGCCTGTACACTCTTTTACCGGAGAACTATTCCTCTTGCACAATATAGGTCTTTTTTCAGGATAATATTTTGATGTCATACTATGTGTGTGTGTGCGTGTGTGTTATGTTCACGCATATAAATGTATCTTATTGTGTGCGTTTTTGTGTGTGGACTACGGGCCCAGGCTATGAGATTTGTGCTATCAGAAAAAAAGAAAGATGAAAGCTCAGAAATGACTGGAAAAAAAGTAAGGAGAATTTCATTGCGCTGGCAAGCAATATAAAGAAGTTACGCATACTGCTCACTTTCCCAAATTGTCTTTATAAAGGCAATAGCTCAGAAAATAGCACAGATTTGCGATGTTCTTGAAAAAGAATCAGGGTTCTACAGGGTATTTTGGCCGTAATGTAGGGCTCCTTTGAGGACATCGTTTCACTGCGTCCGTGTCTTGTGTGTGTATATTTCTTTGTACGTGTGTGTCCGCGTTTTGCTGTTTCGTACATGTATGTTGTAACTGTATGTGTCTTTGGTGTGTGCTGCAGGCACGGACTGTAACACAATTGCGATCAAAACAAAATACGCTCGAAAAAGAAGAAAACAACAGGACACAACTCAAGGAGAAAATTGCGAGTCTTCGCGATCCTGTGAGCCTTTCGAATACTGGAAGCGCGCCCATAAACCTCAAGTTTAAAGACAATGGAGTCAAGGATAGTGAGTGCATTCCGGTGAGCCAGCCTGTGTTAGCGACAACACCTATTCTCCAAGCGACCTCCGATGCCGAGCAGGGCCGCCGTGGGCGTCTGCATAGCATCATGAAAAAAACACAGGACTTGGTGGGTGGCCAGATAAATCGTGTATGCCGCCAGATGACTGGCTTAGCCTCCAACCCAGGTTCCTTCCTCTCTGGTCTCCAAGATTCGATGGAGAGGCTCCGAATTCAAGACAACAGGGTTGAATCTCAGATTGCCTCATTCGTTTTTTTAAGCATGCTCCCCCAGCAGCCTCTGCCAGTCGAAGCTCCGTCACCCGTGCTTTCTAGTCTCCGAGGCTCGATTGAGAGTCTCGGAATCCAAGACACGACGGTTGAGTGTAAACTTGTATGCTTCGCTCTCCTCGCCTTATTGCCTAAGCAAGTTGAGCAGCCAGGCAAGAACCCCACAAAGAAGTATCCTCGGACTTTTCGTCCTCCCAAAATCACCATCAAAGGGGCAAGGAGTCGCAGGAAAGAAAGAACGGAACCACGAAAGGAAATGCAGCGGAGCGCCCGCGATGGAAACATTGGGGGAGACTGGGGCTCAAAACAATCTCGAGATGCCAAACTTGCAAAGGCTTTGGAGAGCGAAAATATGGTGTCGAAATCCGAGAGCGAGAACATTGCGTCGTGGTCCCGCGTTAGGGCCGAATGCCAGGCAGCACGGCATACCTTGGCCAATCTCTGTTCGAACCTGCTCCCGCTGCTACGCAAAGTGAAGACATCCATCGCGGAGATAGTGGACGTCGTGTCGCTTGATAATAACCAGCCAGAGAAAGTTATGTTAGTGAATGACGTGTCTTCTGAGCCGCAGGTATCATGTATTTTCGGAATGTGGAAAGAAAGAACGAGCGTGTCCAAATAATTTCCTTCAGAAACTCATTAGTATCGTTTTCAAAACACAAAAATGCACACATACGCATGCAAACACACACAAACGCGCACACACACACACGCACACAAACACACACATACACACGCACACACACACACACCCTACACCACACACTGGACCAACACCACACACCCGAATACGCACACACTTCGTATATCTCTTACAAATATGATATATAACAGAAGAAATCGAGGAAGCAGCGCCGATCTGACGAGCGTTCACATGGAAGCACGGAGAAATTCCAGAAAATGCGCAGCATTCGCCCCAACATAGAGGTTTGTTCTCACAATTTGTGTGTATGTGTGCACTTTCATAAAGGTGTGCTCTCCCACGATCCAGGTGTCACAATGTAATAGATTCTCAGACACATGGCTAGTCCCACACCCCAGAGGGAGAAAATCTTGATTTGAAAGGAGGTTAGGAATAGACTGTAAAACAAAATGTTGACATGAAGGACCCAACTCTTAATTCACATTCTGTTTCTCTAGGGGATAGATACCTTTATGCGCATACCTGTGTGTTCTCAAACAAAATCTCAAAAAAATTGTATACTCTCTTAATGGTCATCCATGGATGTATATGTGTGTATATATATATATATATATACATATAAATATATGTATATATATACATTTATATATACACATTGATATATATATATATATATATATATATATATATATATACATATATATATATATATATATATATATATATATATATAT
>ENA-ORXF01001764-ORXF01001764.1-marine-metagenome-genome-assembly--contig:-NODE-1764-length-13648-cov-9.351190_pt1 | contig 13648 bp, 16 predicted proteins | sample MGYA00237864_ERZ511476 | MGnify/ENA primary metagenome ERZ511476 (study PRJEB26306, sample SAMN06343908) | marine metagenome | isolation source: coastal waters | place: Atlantic Ocean: West Antarctic... | reverse complement strand
GTACTGACTAATTTCGTGGTAGGCACTATTAAGTACCAGAACCCTGGAAGAATACTAATGCTTAAGTACCAGGGTGTTCCCAACGTGTGCAACTTAAATTTTGCTGACAGAAGGCAATTAATTATGGGTCACGTGACCAGAAAGGCAATTAAAACCGTGTTCACTATAATCATTGTAACGTTATCTGAATTGCGCATCTCACAGCAGACACCACCCACGACCGCCGCGTCTCCCCGACAGCCGCTGTCCGCCTCCCGACCGCCGACCACCGCCGCGCCGCGCATACACCGGCCGTCGCCGACCGACGCCACGCGGCATATCGGTCGATCGCAGACGGCAGAGCTTGCTCTGTGGACGCACCGCGTAAACCCAATCGCACACGCGCACTCGCTCATACGGTGTGTATATAAGAACCCTGGCAGGCCTGCTCACCATGTCCGTGCAGAGTTGCGAATCCTGTCATGCGCTGCAGAGAGACGAGGAAATGTTTGTGTACAAATTCGACGGTGGCGCGCGTCTACATCATGTGTGCAGTGCGTGCCATAATTCGGAGTACAGACACGCGTATGACCACAATACCCAGATGGACATCCAGGATAAACTCAAGACGGTGCAAACACAGGAGACAGACGCTCTTGAACACGCGCGCGTGCTCAGGGAACAGCTCGCTCGTGTGACAGACTCTATCAGCGAGCTGCAGATACAGTCAAAAAATATCACGACGGAGATTGCCTCGTCTGTGCAAGCACAGCGAGACAGCAGTGAGAAGATAACAGACCTTAAGGAGCAGATACAAACGGGCAGGATGCAGATGGAACAGGTGGAAATTCAGAACAAACGACTAGCGATGAAAGATGTTCCGGGCTCGGTGTACAGAAAAATGCCGCGCGCGGACGAGCGCAGCTTGGCGTGGATGATGTTCACACACCCCCGGCTAGGCACAGGAGACAACTGTGCGGCGCAGACTTTGAATGGGAATGACAATGTTTTAGATATGATAAGACAAATGTGTCTGGAAGAGTGCACTATCAGTACTTGGAAACGCAATTGTGACATTTTGCTAGAAGGACTATATTCCTTGCCGTTCCAGGACAACCAGGAGCACCTTGTTAAAAAAATTGCAGATGCCAATCTAAAGGACACCGCAATGTTCGGCAGAGGGGGGGGGCCTCAATATTCGGTCGAACAGAGGGTCCATAGCCACCTCGAAGTGATTTGCGTCGTTAACAGACAAGAGAAGGATACGATGCGTCACGTCCTGCTGTCGAGTGAGTTCCTGGGTCGGAATCTGTCCGAAGGGGCCGAATACGAACACGTAGGACATGGTAGAAGATTTAGGGACCAAGTGTACAAGCCGCCCCCCACAGCACAGGAAATCATCGCAAAATACGTGTCACAAATGACCAGTCTCGTGCAAAATTTCGAGAGGAGTCTGGTTACGCTCTCAATGCCTTCTGGATATCGGCGCCTGGTTCGTATCAGTGCCAGGGCGTTTTCCGGAAGAGAAGACATGAACGGGGATAATATCGAGGTCAGTATTACACACGAAGACACGTCGGTGGCTCCCATGGTGTGGTTAGAGTTGCCAAGAGACCAAGACGTATCCGTTGTGGTTTCCCTGTACAACTTGAACGGAGAAGACCTGGCGTTGTCTGGCGCACCCATCGAGCAAAGCGCGCAAATAGAAGGAGGCAAATTCCGTACCCGTATGAATGAGAGTGGAGTGGTTCCCAAGCACGACAGTAACATCGTGCCCGCGTACGGAGTCGGGTGTCTAGAAGAGGCGTACTTGAGTGATGTGTTTGATCTTAGAGATGTGGTGCACAATGTCTTGCTCAGGTTCGTGTACCGAAACTGACGACCATGACCCGAACAGATAGTATATATTCTGTAACATCGTGCATGCATGCAGTACACGGTCATGGAGGCGGCGGCGGTCGGCGGTGTCTGTTGTGTGTGCGCCGCATCGTCTTGATTCCGAGTCCCGCGATATCGTTTCTCAAACGATATAGAATACGTCTCTCTGTATAAAAGAAGCGCGACCCACAGACGGATGTCTGAATATGCAGCCATTACTCCCGTCCCAAATCAGATAAGTGGGACAGAAAATGCGAGGCTTACCGACGCGCAAAGATCATTCACAACCCCGAGCTTTTTAATCCATTTGAATAGACAGACGGGTGGCTGACACCGAGGATACCTGGTATATATAACCCTGCCGCCAGCGAGCACTGCCTGCGCTTGGCCGACGAGTGGGGTGTCTGGCTGGCGACGCGAGGCGGGGACAAGACAGGGCGAGCGAAGCGGGGGAGAGAGTGGTGAAATAAAGCTTTTGGTGTATCTTTACCGTTCCGAGAGCGTCCATCTGTGTGTTTGTGTCTTATCTTCCCGGCTGCTGTGCTCAGGCCCGCGGGCGGTCTTGCTGCCGTGCTCGGCCGCGGCGGCGGGCCCGCGTCTGGTACGGCGCGCGTGCCTGCTGCCGCCGGTGCCATACTCGGTCTCGTTCTTATACTTCTGACGCGAGATGGCGTATTCTTTAGACTTGTACCTCCGAGAGATTGTGTGTTCGCTCGCACGTTGACCGGTATCGCCCGGCTCGACGACCAAAAAGGATGGTATTCGTTTCCGTCGCCGTCAGAGTCCGAGTGGCGCGCAGCAGACAGGCGCCGCTGCCGTGGCGTGCGTCCGTGCGCGCGGCGCGTGCGCCGCGGCACGATGCAGACAGACACCGGTGTTGTGTTATGCGTTTATTATCGTACTGGCCGGGTCGGGCCACGCATGCTCTCTCGAGCGGACCCTAGAAGCGGCCGTACCAGCCGGTCCGGCCATTGTTTTTTTTCTTCTCGAGCTCCCGCTCGCGGCGGCGCGCCGAATCTCTGTCCATCTCGGCACATATGCTGGACACCATCCTGGCGTTAAAGCTGGCCGTGTCGGCGGCAGCCTTGGCGGCGGCGGCCTCCGCGGCGACAGCAGCGGCCGCCTCGTCGGCTGCAGTATTGGCGGTGGAGGCAGCGGCAGCAGCGCGGGGGATGGGAAACGGACTTGACATGGTGCGGATGCGCTTGCCGGATGCCTCTTTAATACGCGGCGCGTGGCACGCAGCGGCGCGCCCGTCCCGGAAGCGTCCGCTCACAGATGTTACTCAGTATATTTTGCGGTGTGTTCCCAGCATGCATTAAAGACACACGTCCCATAGATCGATGCCATCGTCCAGAAGAAAACGTACTGGCGCCTGTATGTGGCATGAAACGTTCACGCCGAGCTCGCGCGAATGCAACCCCGTGTTTACGCGGATGGCACTGCCCGGTTCCATGCTCTTCCAGCGCCGCGCCGGGGCGAGCCGAAACCAGCGCGCTTTCCGCCTATACTTTGCGTTGATACGGTCGTGCCACACGGCGGGCAAACGCACGTATGTGCGGCTGCTCGCAGACGGGGACTCCTGCATCTTCTGCGACAAAGAGCACACCCAGGACTGTGACTGGGAGAACCAGAACAGCCGGCGCGGGGGGCCGGTTTTATTTTTCCACGGCGAACAGGAAAGACAAGCAGTGCTCGCTGGCGGATACTCGTTCGACACGGTCACCGACAACGTGCAGAAGAGAGCCGCGAAAGACCCCCAGTTTCTCGCGCACGGTGCGTTCATGGTGGAAATCGAACGATCGGGGCGAGATCCGATACATACATGCGACGAGTGCAAACACATTTTGCCCTGGATGCCCGCTGTGACGGAGGATTACATGCAAGCTGAAAACACACACACGCTGCAACTGCTGCGCAACTTCTGGGAGCGCGGGGTCTATGCGGACGTCTGCTCAGTTGTGGCGTGAACCCATACAACGCGGTCTTAAGGCGCGCCTAGCGCTCGTCGCTCTTATTGACTATTGCTAGTGTCACACCTGCCACAGCGATCCAGTCGGCACAGATTGGCCTCGATCGCGCTAGCTGGAATATAAAAGACGCCCATCGTGGACACAACACCGCGTTGTAATAATACAATGTTCATCTACAGCTCAAGCGAGGTCTTAAAAAAACGGGTGGCGAACTACGTTTCGGGCGAGAAGAAGGACATGGAACAGAAGCTCGCCCTGGGCCCCACACGCAGCGTGTGGGGGGCTATCAAGTACGACGGGATATTTGTCACACTCAGGCGTTTCGACGACGCAGTGTATGCGTACACGGCAACCGGACGCCTCCTGCGCTTCTGCTGGCCGACCTACCGCTTCTTCAGCGGACTGCCCGAGGGAGTGATTCTGCGCGCAGAGCTGGTGATGGAGCGCCCGTCGTGGGAACCGCTCACGAACTTCGAGAAGCATACAGACACTATGACAGTGCTGAAAAGGGCCAAAATGGTGTTGCCGGCTGACACGCGGTATAAGTCGACCGATCCTGTTTTCAAGGATATCTTTGAACTGTCGAGAATTGTCCGCGACGAGCTAGGCCTCGGATTTTCGCCGATGTTGTATGTGCACTGCGAGATGTACCTCGAGCATGATCTGCGTCCAGATCTCATCGCACAGTATCTGTGGTCGGAAAACCCCTGCACGCCCGACCGCCACGACGCACACCCGCGCGTCGTGGCGGTCGAATGGACGCTTGTGACGTCGGTCGACAAGGAGTTGGAGAGGCTGCACACAGTCTGGACCGCCGGCCACGAGGGTCTCATGTTCTTCGTGGTGGACTCGCCGGAGAAACCGGCCGGCTCTAGTCCCAGGGCGGAGCCCCCGGCCAAGAGGTCTCATTTCATCAAGGCCAAGTATCGGAACTCGCACACGGGCGAGGTTGTCAAAACCGAGGTATCCGCCAGACCGCACAAAGGACCCCGGTACACCGTCAATCTTCACAACGGCCACCAAGTGCACGTTGAGATTGGCGACATACGAGACTGGTGCAACAAAGACCGGGTTTATGTGGACTGTGTCCCCAAGAGCTGCAAGGACCCCGCGGCGCGCCATTCCATTGGCATGGGCCGTGTGGCCCGGGACTAGAGCGATCGTTAGACTAATAAAACTGCAAACAGAATTTGAACGTGTTTATTGGGAACGCGAACGTGTTGTTTACACTGACCACTTAGTGGTATTGATTTGTACTCGAACTCACGTGCAATCCATCGTACACACAGCGGGCTGGGGGTCGACGTGATACCAGTGCCGGTGCCAAAGCGTCACGGTAGTGTCGGGCGGGTGTTGTGTTTTGCCCCGCTTGTCGCTGGAGGTCTCCGCGCGGCTGCTGTGCTTGCGCTTGCCGCCACTCGCCGTGTCCATGCCGTGTGCCGAGCGGCGGCGCGGCCTGCCCAGCAGGCCCGCTGGGCCTGTTCGACCCCGCGGGCACGCGGCTGCATCATTACGTTATTGTGTGGAATCAAGCAAACACCAACGAAAACACTGGCCAGGAATTTACGACTGTCTAGCATTATATAAGAACAGATGTGTTCGCGACTACAAGTGTGAACTCAATGGCATTGACTATGTCGACAATTCGCATTGCGCGCCAACACCGTCATTACACGGCCATCAAGGAAGGAGGGTCCATGGGACGGGTGCGTCTGTGTAGTGCCACTTCAAAGGTATTGCTCACTCTTGAAGGGTTTGAGGGGCATTACATGATCGTTGGGCCGGTGCTAATGATTAGCACTACGGGGGAACTGCATATGAAAATTCTTGAGGAGTGGGCGCGCTGGAACGGTCTCCCCGACCGCTCGATATACACTGACCAGTCAGGCCACGGTTATCTCCCCGGTGACCCTCGCGATCCCGCTGTATCATCCGCGTGCGTGCCAAGGCCGGCCAGTGATGCTAGCGTTGATGTCGAGTGCATGGCTGCAGGCGGCGGGAGTCGCAAACGTAAACCCGACAGCGACGAGCTTCCTGGATCGCCGCGTAAATCGAAACGCTTGGCGGGCCGCTCAGCAACTTCCACGCGTGGGCCATATTACGCTTGTTAAGTTCTGTGCGGACCACACCACGGTTGTTGTGTTTTCTGCGCTTGTCGGTTGTACATGCGAACAATACAAATATGTATACACGTGTGTTTGAATAAATACGTACACTACAACTCTTGACGGCTGATACCAGTCATTTCAATGTGCGACGCAATACGTATTATATTGGGAAACACGCACGTGTTATTCACGTGCAGTCCATCGCACGCATGGCGACGCACTGCGCGGACTGGGGGTCTATGTGATACCAGTCCCGGTGCCAAATCGTCATGACAGTGTCCTGCGGCTGCTGCGTTTCACCCCTCTTGTCGCTGGGGGTCTCTGCGCTGCTGCTATGCTTGCGCTTGCCGCCACTCGCCGTGTCCATGCCGTGTGCCGAGCGGCGGCGCGGCCTGCCCAGCAGGCCCGCTGGGCCTGGGAATTCTATATCCACGTGTTCGTCTGGTTCGACCCCGCGGGCACGCGGCCTCTGAACGGGCGCAGCGGCACGTGCGCGGCGCGTGTGCCGGTCGGGCGCACAGCCGGCGGGGCCAGGCGCTTGCCGGGCTCGTCGCGGCGCGGCTGGCGCTCTCTGGTGACGAAATGTCGATACTCCCCCACGCGCCACGGCGGCGTGGTCGGCGAAGAGAAGGCGGTCTGGTGTCTTGCGACGTCGTGGTACAGCACGGGCTTGGTAGCGGGCGTCCACGTCAGCAGGTCTGTCAAGCGCATTGCATGCGACTACTAGCTCCTTTATAGTGCGCTATCGGCTAACCGCCAGCCTCTGCATGCCCGCTCTCAGTGCGTCGAATTAAAGATTGGTCCGCCGATGTCTGGTTGCGGGGAAGAAAGAGGGGAAACCAATCTCTCCTCCCACCGGAACGACCCGGAAAACACGTACGCTGACACCTTTTTCGGGAGGGAAACAGGCCCCTGGGAGCGACCACACACAGACCAGCCTCGATACTTTGTGTTTCGGGTTTTTAATTACAACGAATTTGACTGGTGTTCGAGCTGGGCCCATTACTGGGTGTCGTGCCCGATAAGATACGCAACCCGCGCCTCCAACTCCACTACCTTCTTCTTCAGATACTCGATCTGCCAGGCGTCAAAGGCGCTGAGAGCAACTACGCTCTCGTGATCCTGTATGAGAGTTTCGTTTTCTTCCCTGGATTGTTTGTACAGTGTCTCGTAGTCAGTGTCTTCAATAGACAGCTTGTGAAGTGTGACGACCTCGTCGTCGGACACATCTTCTTCCAGTCGCATCGAGTTGCTCTTAGGGTCTGCAGAGAACCCGGCCATCTCAGATCGTATTGTCCAGTCCAACACAAACACCTTAAATATGAACTGACATTGAATTATGCCCCCCCCCCCGAAAAGGGAGAGGGTAAGACCCTTTGAGCCAAAACGACGAATGGTATACCCAACCCACACTGTGTTTGGTTGGACGCGTGATGGACGCGGAAACGGTTCAAACGAATATTTATTGAATACGACCGACACAGATTGACACTGAAAATGAGAACTACTGGTCTTAAATTTGACCGACAACTTTGATGTCGGCGACGGACGGCGCGCCTGAAGCGCTATAACAACTGCGCCCGCATGCTAGCCGCGCTGGCGGCGGCGTCTTCGTCTCTCCCCCCTGCCGCAGTCGTCATGGGTATAAACATTCTTCCTGTCAACGGAGCCGTCAGGACGGAGGAGAGCAGGTTGCAGAGCATCGTATGGGTGTCGCGCAGCGACTCCTGCGCCTCCTCGAGCGTCTTGGCGTCGCTCTGGCCTTTCTTGACACACGCGATGATGGCGACGATGTCTACCGACAGGGGCACGCTTGTCATTTTGGGTATGCGGTGCCACCGCCGGCGCAGCAGACGCGCTGCGTTTTTGTTTCGAGGCTTTGCGCGCTGTGCTAGCAGAGTATTAAACACGGCCGTGGTCTCCGCAATGCGCATGCCTCGACTAACTGTTATCCACGAGTACGCTCAAGTTTCCAATCTTGGCAATGACACGGCGGCGTCTGTCGAGGAGCTGGCGCCAGACGCAGCGCCGGACACGCCGGACGCGCCGACAGACCCGAAGGCGCCACGCCCCCCCGTCTGGAGATCGGGCTACGACAAGGAGCCGTTCGCGAATGTGGTGGACTTTTTGTGCATAAAGGGGGTGGCCAGTGCGCAGCTCCTCGACGCGCTGAGCGCGTTTCTCTCGATGATCGCGCTCGTTCTGGCGCTGTGGCGCTTGTCCGTGCGGGGCATAGATTGGTTCGCCGTGCCGATGTCCATGGCGAATTCGGTGCTGGCCCCGAACGGGACGGATGTGGGGACGGCGCTCGAGCAAGCGCTCAACGTGGACCTCGCGGGTGTGTGCAGGAGCCGGCCGGGCACGGGCGTCGCGGCCGTGGTCACGAGGGGCCTGTTCGGCGGCTGGTTGCTGCCCCTTGTATCGCAGACGCCGTACAAGCAGAGCATCGCAATGGCGAAATACGACGATGTGCCGTACCGCGGCACAACGCTGGCGATGGAGGCCGGCACATGGAATCCGATGCTGGCGCTGGTGTGGGTCTTCATGGTTTCTGTCTTCTTTCAGACATGGCGCGTGATTCTCTTCCGATCGCGGGGAAACATCGACAAAAACAACAAGGGCATCGTTTGCGGCTTTTTTTCGGAGTACCGGCCGTACGCAGGACCCGATTTTTTCAAGTGGGTGGAATACGCACTGACAAGCCCGCTGCAGATTGTCATCATCGCGAGCACGTTCAACATCCGCGACCGGTCGCTGCTGCTGCTACTTGGCACGCTGCAGGGAGCGCTCACGCTGCTCGGCGACAGCATCGAGATTCACCTGCGCAAGCTGGTGCGACACCGCCGCAAGAGCGTGACGGGCCACAGCCGCAAGCGGAGCCACGGTCTGAAGCTCGTGTACATGTTGTGGTCGGCCTGGGCTGTGCATGGCGTCATATGGTTCGTTTTACTGGAGCGCTTCCAGCGCCAGACGGACAACCTCTCCGACTGCGGATACAAGGCCGAGATGCCGTACTTCGTCAACTTTATCGTCTTTGGAGAGTTCGTCCTCTTTTCGCTCTTTGGCGTCGTCCCTGTGGTACAGGCCGTGTTCGTGTTCGCTGAGGTGCACCTGAGTTCGGCCCCGCAAAAGAAGGACGCGGCGCGCTGGGGAGCCGCGGCGCAAGCATACGCGGTGCTCAGCGTCAGCGCCAAGACGCTGCTGGAGTTCGGGTTTCTGATGCTTCTCGAGTCATCGCCAAAGGTGCGCGACTCGTGAGCCGCGTCGTTCAGGGGTGTGTCGGCTTCACACGTGGTGAAAATCCATTCTCTGATACTGCTGCTCGTCTCCACGAACTCGGCCGGCAGGATGTGTTGCAGAATCATCTCGCAGAGTCGCCCCAGAACCGAGAGCGCTGGGCTGCACGCGAGGCATAACACGAGTAGTTCCAGCGGCGGCTATTTAGCGCACGTGTCTGGCACGGGAATGGAGTCTGGGCCTATCGCCGCGCACGCAGGCAAGATGCGCGAGTGGCGGGCGGCGGCTGCTGCCGTGGCCGCTCCGAGCCCCGACGCCGAGCGCTGGCTCTTTGCCGCCTTCGCACAGACCTCGGCGCTGCGCCGCGAGGCCGCGGCGCTGCCGTGCGGGCCCGGCGTCGAGGCCCTGCACGCCGTGCTCGAGATGCTCGTGCTGCGCTCGCGCGCGCCGGACGTCGACCACGCCTGCGAAATGGCAGTGTGGATGCCCGGGATGCAGCGGCGCGTTAACACCTACAACGCGGCCGTGTTCTCGCTCCGCGTCTTCGACAGCTCGCTGGCGCGGCGGTATGTAGAAGAGCCGCCGGCTCTCCTGAACGCGCGAGTCGGAGCGAGCACGCTGCTCCGACTGGACGGAGAACCGCCCGCGGTCGCGGCGTTCGACTCCGTGCTGTGCTGCGCCCAAGCGAGCACGCACGAGCCGATGAGGTACGCTGAGCCGCCGGCAGTTGCGGCGCTCGACGCCGCGCTGTGCTGTCTGCGGAGTGCGCGGGCGAATACGCATAAAATAATAACTTTACTGGGGCAATGAAAACACTACACGATGTATAGATCGGCGTCGTGGATCTCTACCGAAAAAACGGTGGGCGAGTAAACAAACGCACTATGTGTAACAACCGAAGCCGCAGCAGGCATAACCGCTTTGCTTGCTTCTTCTGCCGCCGACTTTGCCTGCTTCAACTCGGCGAGTGCCGCTGATACCTTCTTGTCGTGTGAAGCTTGATTGTTTTTTTTGGTCACTTTTTCTTTCGTCGATTTCGTGTATGCATTTGCCTTTGCCTGTGCAGTTTTCCACAAAGCCATGATTTTCTTTGCATTATCACAGGCAAGAGTCTTTTCTGCGCTTTTTGTATCCGTTTTATGTGCTTGCTCTGCTGCCTCGAGTTCTTTCTTTTTGATAGCTGCCGTTAAGTGTACGCCAGCCGCCATGTCGGCTCCTCCTGTCGCCGGCGCCGCGGCCGCGGGCTGTACGGTCGCCGCCGGTGTCGCGGGCTTTCCGTTCTTCCCGGCCGCCGGGGGGTTGGCGGCGGCCGCAGCGACCGCCGGGGGATTGGCGGCGGCCGCCGGGGTCTTGGCGGCGGCGGCCGAAGCGGCCGCCGAGGGCACGGCACTGGCGGCCGAGGCCGGCGCCGGGGGCTCGGCGCCGGGGGCCGAAGCGGCCGAACTGGACGGCTTTTTGGTGTATTGCTGTGCCGGGAGGGCTACGTGAATTGTCTCGTTCGGGGCGTTCTGAGCCTTGAGGTCCTCGAGCCACGCCATTATTTTCGGCACGTTTTCCTTGTGAAGTTTATCCTCCGGCTCCTTCTGCACGGCGTCAGTAATCTTTTGGACGCATGCATCGTTTGCTTCGAGATGTTTGGCAAGGTCGTATTCTGTGTACAACAGATTCCACAGCCTCGTCCGTTCGGCCGTACATGTGGCGATTTTGTGGTGTGCAGCGACAATTTCCACGTCGGCGTCCAGGACTTGCTCGAGTTTTAGCACAATGTTTTGCGTATTGGAGACCACGAGATCGTCGTGTTCTTTTTGTTTGGCCGCCGCGTGTGCAGCTGCCTTCACGTCATTCTCTTCATTCCTTTTTTTTCGTGCTGCGGCGCTCTTTTCTGCGGCCAATCTCATTTTCTCCAATTCCTTGTCGTCATCTGCGTCCAACGCTTTTTCTGCAGCAATCCGATCGGCTTCGGATTTGCTAGCTGCGTGGCCTGCGTCTGCAGTCGCGGCTGTTGCAGCAGCTGCGGCTGCCTGCTCCCTGCTGCGCTTTTCAAACTCTTCGTCGCGTTTTTTTTGTTTGTCGAGGTTTTGTTTGGTTACTACGGTCGAGAGTTCAACCGTGTATGGATTGTGACACACGGGGATATAATCAGAGCGCATATACCGGCTTATACTGGCGTTCTTTAATACTCGCCGGGTGTCGCACGCCCGACAGACCGGTTGTTGGGAGAGCACCTTTTTTGCGGGCCGACCACTAGTAGTGATTACACGGTATATTTTCAATGAACGTACCCGAATAAGCGTGTTTATAAACGTACACGAAACTACTTCGACAGATTCTTCATGCTCTCCATTTTATAGATGTTCTGTATTTCGTTTACGATCTTGAGATACGCGAGCAGGGCCTTGGTGTCGACGGCCGCCGCGCCGGTGTCCGCGTCCTGCACGACGCTGCTGTGCTTCACGGTCTGCGCAATGTCCACCAAATCGCGGAGGATGGAGCTCAGCACGATGCGCTGGTCGAGGCTGTGCGAGAGGATGTGCGTCTCGACGTCGCCGTCTGTAAGCGCAGTGCCGAGCTCTGCGTTAAGCGCAAGACGGGCCTGTCGCGAGACCTCGCCGACGCCGACCTTGCCCGCGCTCTCGCTGATGTAAGACATTATCGTTGCCACCACGGGGTTCTCCTGTGATCCGGCGTACTTACAGAGCACGCACACGACGGGCTCGGGCGGCGGCGACTGGGACCGCGCGACCGCGGGCAGCGGCGACGGGGACCGCGCGGCCACGGGCGGCGGCGCATTGTCGGGCGTCGGGACGAGCGACATTTCGAGGACGGTGCTCGTGTTATATACGCGCGAGAGCGCGGCGAGCTCAAATCAAGCGCACGACAGACGGGAGGCGCACGCCGCCGGCCAGTACGTGTCCGTGAACGCCGCGCGCATCGAGATGCGGCGGCGCCAGAAGGTGTTGTCGGCGGCGCTCCACTTGTTGCCCTTGACCCGGTTGTCGGTGGCAAACAGCGGCTGTAGGTTCGAATAGTGTGTGAGGGCGGCAACGTCGGCGGCCGAGCGCGCGAGGGACAGCGGTTTGATGTGGTCGAGCTGAATGTCGGCGATCGACATTTTCCTGGCGTGTAGAGCGTTCCAATGCTCGATTTTGCGGGCGATGTGCGCGCAGAACGCGGCCGGCGAGCATCCAAGCACCTTGTGTGCGCGCGCATCACCGCAGTTGCGCCGCAGCATATTGTTCGTGCGGTTGCTCATGCACCGGAGCAAGTACTGCAGCGGCGAGCATGTGTTGCATCGCACGCGCTGCTTGGAGTGCGCGCACACGCTGCCCCCGACGCACGTCCGGCAGCGCGTGCGCTCGCGGCCGTGCGCACAGAGCGAGCTCCCGTGACACTCCGTGCAGCGCCGCCGCTCGCGGCCGTGTGCACAGATGCTGGCGCCGCCGCACGGCCTGCAGCGCCGCTGCTCGCGCCCGTGCACGCAGCGGGCGCAGACGCGCGGCATCCGCTTGTCGCGAGCATGCGATGGGCGACGCGAACAGCGCCGCTGCGATTTTTGGGCACTTGCGCCCAAAAAGCTGACGTAGACGACGGTCTGTCCCGCGGCGGCGTGCGGACCGCTCGCCTGGCGGGCGCGCCACGGAGCGTTACAACTGCCCACTGAACGGGACCATGTATGTGTTGTGTCTTCTCGCGGTGCCGGCGGCTTCGTCGTTGAGGGTCGTCTGTTCGCTGGCAATGCAGGTGTCCGACCGATATTCGAATCCATCACCAACTATTTGTGTGGACGCTCTTCGTACACACGCACATATACTCTCAATGTCGTAACAAACATACGCGATGCTTGGTTCTGCCTTTGCCTTGGCCTCGAGGTATTTGTACAGCCCGTCGTCTGCGTTTCCAGCGACCCATTTGTGTCGATACATCGGAACCAGTGCGCGCATCAGATCCACGGCCGACGGAGTTATCGGATATTTCATGGAACCGCCCGGTTCGCATATTTTCCGCTTCAGATTGTCGACCATTCTCTCGTCGTGAAGGGCGAATGGCGGTATGTAGCCGTTTGACATGTTTCGATACGGATTCATTGCCAGTCGGCGTATATGCTTATATACTGGCGAAGGCGACGACAACGACGGAGGCTATTTGAGCACTTAGCACCCGAGCGAGCCGAGTACGGTGATGCCTTTGTGGACGCACTCGGTCGGTTTGTCGGCGGACTCCTCGCCGAGGGCGACATACGCGCCGGCATCGTCGACCACACCTCGTGCCTCGGCTCGGGCGCGCCCTACTGCGTACCCTTCTCCGAGTGAGCACGCACGCATGCCCGCGGCGACGTTTGCTAATAAACTCGCACTCGGCGCACATAGAGGCAAGTCAACGCGCTCTCTCAAGCGCCGCCACGAAAGTCGAGCCCGGGCAGTTTTGGTACCGGCGGTGTTGACCAACATTTAGTATTATGGCTGTCGCGGCAGC
>ENA-ORXF01001762-ORXF01001762.1-marine-metagenome-genome-assembly--contig:-NODE-1762-length-13652-cov-3.389392_pt1 | contig 13652 bp, 24 predicted proteins | sample MGYA00237864_ERZ511476 | MGnify/ENA primary metagenome ERZ511476 (study PRJEB26306, sample SAMN06343908) | marine metagenome | isolation source: coastal waters | place: Atlantic Ocean: West Antarctic... | reverse complement strand
ATTACTTCATGTGCAACGCCTAATGCCTCATTGATTGAGTTAGCGGATGGGTCGATAAGGAATTCTTTAGGAGATATTGCTTCTATCTTAATATCTATTGATGGATACTCTACTAATTGTCTTGTAGTAGCACCTGTACCTTCGATAGGTACTTCAGCAGGTGAACGCTCTATGTTTTGCTCTACTATTATCTTACCAATACCAGTACCATAGATAGCACTATTGATAAAGACTTCACATATAGCATCTTTACAGCCTGTCTTTTCTAAATCTTCTTGTAATAGGTTACGTACATACTCCGCATCACTAGGGTCTTGGTCAAGTACGTCATCTTTAATATCAAACCACTTACCACGACCAAATGTTGCTTCCTCTAGCTCTGCTACAGCAGACTCTACAGCTTGTTGTAGTGCAGGTGCTATGATTCTAGACTTTTCAGAGCTACGAGTCTTGTCTTGTTCTAGCCAGATACCACGCCAAAGCCTATAATACTCATCCCACATCCTAACATAGTTTTGGTCTCTATGAGAGCGCCAGCTTTCTAGTCTATAAGACAGCCATCCAGCTAAAGCTTGGTATTTAGTTTCTTTATCATCAAACATCTATAGAAATAGCTCCACTAACGTAGGTATAGCTGCGGAGTATAGCACATTTTAGGTAGTTACGTAGAAGTATTTGTTAAATTACCTAATATCCGGCTATATCGTCCATAGGTTCCCACTCATCTTCCATATCTATAGAGTATGCGAAGTCTGCTATAGACACTTGGTCTATATAAGCAAGAGCATCTAGTAAATCGTCATGTGAAAGGTGATTAGGAAAGTCTAACATCTGTGATGTAAAGTGTTTCCACTCCCTATCTTCATTAAAGCTTATTTGTCCATGCTCCATTCTACCTTGTAGGGACCATGTTATACGTTCAGTCTTCTTTTTACCACCATGTCGTAGTTCATCTATATGTACAAACCTATTTTCACTTCTCATCTCATCTTCTAGGTAAGGCATAATAGCATTTTTTAAAGAACCAGTTTCTATACCTACAGTTGTAGCTTCACATATCTCAGCAGCTTTAAGAATCTTAGTAGCTGTCTCTTTAATACCCCATCTACCATGTAGTATATCTTTAACCCACCATTTATCTCTACATATCTTTACTATAGCTATAGCAGTTTCATCTAATTTAGAACCTTTTAGCCCTCTTTCTTTTTCTACAGCTTCAAATCCAGCAGGGTCTACAGCTATAACGTAATTACCTTCTTCAGGTTCTTTACCTGTATGAAACCATTCCTCTTTAAAGATACCACCAGAGAAAGTTTCAAAGCTTGCTTCAAATTCTTGTCTAAATGCCATTGATGACATTGACCTTCTAGCAGCATCTATTTCATCCGCAGCTATATAAGGGTTATCTTTAGAGTTATAAGAGAAAGACTCCCAGTCTTCTTCTTTTTCTGCTTCTTTATATAAATCATAGAAGTGATTCTTACCAGCAGGCGTACCTATAAACAAAGCTTCACCTCTAACGTCTGCTAGAGTTGGTCTTAATATCTGTTCCCATACAATAGGCTTCATACTTGCGTACTCATCTAGCACAACATAAGCAAGTCCTACGCCTCGAAGTGTATCTGGTCGGTCACTGCCCTTAAGGTATATCTTTCTACCATTGATTAAAGTAAGCCTAGCTGTGTTTTCGTAGGCATCCTTTATAACGTCAGCTCCTAGCTCTTTCAACATACTCCACATAATATCTTTAGACTGTTGAAACGTAGGACCAACATAAAATACATCTTTACTTTCTGATTGTAATGCTTTTATTAATAGAATCCAAGCAGCTAATCTAGACTTACCGAAACGTCTACCAGCAGCTACTATCTTAAATCTTGCTTTTGAATTAAATATTTCTAACTGAGCTGGGTGTAACTCAACATTAATCTCTGCCATTTAACCTTTCTGAACGAGTAGCGTAATTTTTAAACACCTTCTCTTTTATTAAATACAAAGACTTTCCTTTAAAGTCTCCATCTATAGGAGCAAACTCTCTAGCTTCTATATTGTTATCTTTTATACAATCCTTTATCTGTTCCGGTGTTATCCAGTAAAGATTATCTCTAGTAATATACACCCACCATGTAGCTTTAGTAGATTCAATACCAGAAGGGGAACCTCCATATTTATTTTCTATGACCACATTACCAGTTTTATACGAAGCTCTATCACTCTTAACTTCTACACCTATATCTTTCTCTGGTATAAAGATGTCCCACTCTTTACAGTATCCCCGAACTTTATAAGCTTTAGGGTATTTATATCTTAATTTCTTTAATACTAAAAGCTCACCTTCTTCACCGAAGGCTAAATCACTCTTGAAGCTCATCTGCTACTTCCGCCAATACAGCATCCTCAGATTTACTACGTACCTGCTTTGGTTTAGTTTTCTTGGCTTGTTCTATGATTTGTTCTGAAGTACCTACATTGATAATTACACCACCTTCATGTTTCCTATGGTTAATTTCAACAGCTTTGGTTTGAGGTACGATTCTATCTATACACATCTTTAAACAGTGTACGTCACCTTTTAAAGCTCTGTCTATAATAACTTGGACTATCTCAGGTCCACGTTCTGTTAGCAGCTCTCTAGAAAGTATAGTCCACTTGTTCATACTACCTTTAGGTCTACCTTCAGGATTTAGTGGAGCCATTCCTTTATACAACTTAGGATTACCTTTGTTATTCTTTCTTTTATCTGAGTCAGTCATAACTTAATACATTAAGGGAAAACTGAAGTATAACATACTTAGGTTACACGTATGTTAGTATTAAATAAATTATCCAAGTGATTACCTGCTTGTTGTACTAAGCTCACGTATGTATCTTAAGTAGCGAATCTAGGTTTTAGTTTAGCATACTTTTCCTGCTTTGTAAACTAATATAAGCTTATATTTACAATAGTAGTTATAAGTAATTCTTATGATGTCTTATAAGACTGAAATCCTCTCTCATCTACCAGTGATTGTTTATATTATAGTGTGAGCAACACAGTGGGTCCCCCTAGGAGTGTCTATAGCAGACCTCCATAAACCTTTGTCTACTCCAGTTAACTTCCGTAGTCAAAAGTTGATGTGTAAGTCAGCGTAATAGACCCTTAGAGGTAGCCAACTGTCAGATGTAATTAATCACAGTCTTCATCATCATCCTTAGAGTTCATATAAACCTGCAATTCACTCACACTATAATCAACACAGTCATAACCTAAACACTATCCTCTCTACAAACTCAGTAGCACAGGAACACAGGTAGCCGATAATACAATTACCAAGCAGGCTTTATCTTTGTATTTAGAGAGTATTCATGTCTTCAGTAATGTCTGTATTTGTTGTGTAAGTTTTCATAGCTATTGTTTATCCAAGTATTAAATTAAAACAAAGTAACCGAGTCTTAGTTGACACTAACATAATGTATACATAATACAACCATTCGCTAACGCAAGCAACACCTAAGAAGCAAAGCTCCTTGGTGTTCCTTTAGTTGTATTATGTATACATCATGTTGTATCTAACACGACTTCGGTCACTTTATAATTTAATAAATGGAGAAACAAATGAAAACTAAAGCAACACAACAAATAACAGAAATTACTTTTAATGAAGAAATGAATCCTTTCATCTCTAAATACTTAGCAGATAAAGCTGTTGGTAATTGTGATTATCTCAAGAGAATAAACACAGAAAATGCTAATGACTTTGAAGAGAAGATAGCTAATTTGTTTAGGTTAAATCCTGAAGCAGTTGATGAGGGTAAGTTAGCTGAATTGCAAGCAGGTTTAAACAGAGCAGAACAGCAAGCTAAGGAGTGGGATGAAGCAGGTAATGTGATTGTAAATCAAATCATGGCAGTATATCCTGACTACCAAGTTAAGAAGCCTCAGATTACTAAGAGAGCTGACTTAGTAGCACAAGCTAAAGCTAGATTTGCCGACAAGAAGTAATTAACTAGGGAGTTTAAAAGCTCCCTTTTTTTATGCCTGTATTAAACACTAAGTATAAGTAGCGAGACTCGTCTGAGTCGAGCAACTGTGTGTGATTAGTCTGGGTTATTATTGGAGATTATTATGAGTACCAAATTTAATGTAACAGTACATGGTGTTAAAGTTAAGTGGCAAGATGCCAAGTCTTGGAACAGAGACGATGCACTACATGTAGCTAAACAATACTTAGACCAAGGCTTTCATCTGATAGAGATTAGAGACATACACTCTGAGAAGATAGAAGTACTATGGACTATCAGAGATAAGACATGAAAATAAATAGAGATACAGTATTCCGTACTGAATGGGGTGAGTTACATGTTGATGTACATGACAATGACAATGTCTTTCTATACACACAACGTATAGATGAGCAGTTGTATCATTCAACAGGAGCAGTAGCGCCACATGATTGGCAAGAGCAGCAAGCTAATGATTATAAGTGGAGGAAAGAATGAAGAAGCTTAAGTATTATGAAAGAACATATGGAATAAAACATTACACAAACCCTAAGTATAAACATAGATGGGATGGATTTTTCTGGGGTTTTATAGTAGGTTTAATACCTTACTTATGGCACACATATATATAGGAGATTAGTATGGCTTACATAGACGTAGATAAAGACATAAGATATTACACTGACCCGCTTGAAGAAAGAATAGATGAGCTAGAAGATAAGCTTAAGTCACAGATGCAAGATGTTGATGATGAACTTATGACATTAACACACCAGATTACTGGCTTGCTTGCTTTACTTAAATCAATAGGAGATTAGTATGATAAGTAGCAATACCTTACAAGGAATTTATGATGATACCTTTGACACAGGATACCATTGTGATAGCTGTGAGTACAAGTACGTAGTTGACGAACCACATGGTGAAGTGACTAGGCATTGTAGTCAGGCAAACTACCCAGAAGAATGTCCGATAGTAGAAAATGCTGTCGATGAGTCTGGGATTTTATAAACAATAGAGGAGTAAGTTATGTATTATGATTCAAGTTATACAGATGCAGAAAGCAGGGCGCTAGTCGCTGATGATTTCATTAAGGTACACACAGAACCCTTGTATACCAAAAGTATAGAAGAGATACTTATAGAGAATGGACCTACAATGGAAACGCAGGAGTACGAGCATATAATAAATACACACAAAGCTGTAGTAGATGAGAAAGGTAACATCATCTCAGTCGTAGGTAAAGGATACAATGTCATACAGAACGCAGACATTATCCCTGACTATGAGCGTGCTATATATCGTAGTGGATTAAACACACGAGGTATGGAGCGTGACATACAACAGTCGCACGGAGGTGCGCGTACCGTAGTTACCTACACATTCCCTGCTCATAGAATAGAGGTTAAGAAAGATGACCCGATGGACTTAAAAATATCTGTTCTTAATAGTTATGATGGCAGTTGGAAGTTCATGTCACTAGTAGGTGCGCTTAGACTAGCCTGTTTAAATGGACAAGTGATAGGTGATTTCTTTAGTAGCTTTTATGGTAAGCATACCATGAACCTAGATACTGATGCTGCTGTTGATAGGCTAGAGACTAGTCTGGATGTTTACCTACAGAACGCAGAGTACTGGAAGCAGTATCCAAAGATATCTGTTACTGATTTGCAAGCACAGAATGTATTCTTAAATCTAGCAGGTACAAGCAAGATACTTAATAGTGTACTAGAAGACATACATGTTAAGTACGTAGATGAGATGGGCGGTAACTTATGGGCGCTGTTCAATACACTAACAGACTGGAGCAGCCATAGTAAGTTCAAGAACATACGCAATCAAGCAGCTACAGTCATCACAAGAGAGCAGAAGATAAGGAAAGTATTACCTATGCTTGAGGATATAAGGGTAGCAGCATGAGCGAAAAGACTTGGGATGTAAAAGTAATCTTAGAACGTGAAGCAATATTTGAAGTACAAGTAGAAGCTGACACTGAAGATGAAGCTATTGAATTAGCTACGTCTAATGTATGGGCAGATGACTATGACTACGAAGAACGTGCTGCTTCAACTATCATGTGTGAAAGCTATGAAGCTGAAGAGCAAATTGAAATGTTGCTTTGCCCTGTATGTGAGCTTCAACATGCTTCTAATACCGAACCCGGTATAAATGTAGATGACTTCAATGAGTCTGAAAAAGTTATCTACACACCATGAGTTACATGAAACGATACATGGATTGGGTAGACTCTAAAGGTTTACCCAAACATCAATGGCATGTAGAGAGATACCATAAAGAAAACCCACATATGATACCAAGACCTAAAGGTTATGATAGAGAAGAAGATGATGAGGTGATTAACAAGGAGTAAAAATGGCAGAAATTAAATCCTATATGCTAAACAATGGTAAGATATATACTATTAAAGAGTTAGAAATAGCTACTGGTTTAGATAGGCAGCGACTATACCATAGAATGAGAACAACTATGGACTTGTCTGAGTTATCTAGACCAGCAGGATATAGAAAAGGTGACGACCAGCGAGTGTCTACCTATGATGAAATCTATAAAGACTTATCACCTAAACAAATTAAACTTTTGTTTGGTAAGTGGTAATTATTTATATAATAAGTATGCTAAAATAGGAGTAAGAATGAAAGATAAAATGCACGATGTAATAATCAACATGGATATTATGTTGGGTGTGCCAAGTAAAAGTCAAGAAGAAGCATACGATAAGGTAGAAGATTATACTACTGAACAGTTGCTTACTCTGGCACTAGAGCAGTTACCTTTCCACGAGAGAGATAGCATTAGATATGTAGAAGGTACACCTACTATAAACTGATGGAGAATTATGGCATGATAAACTTAGAAGATGAGTCTGACTATCTAAACGATAAGCCTAAGTATTATAGATTAGGCTGGCAAGACTGCCGAGATGATAGACCTATGCGAAAGTTTACATTACATAATAAAGAGGATGTTGCTGAGAAAGAAATATACCTGATAGGCTATAGCGATTACATAGCTAACACAGATTGGCAGCATGATTAACTATAAATATATAGGAGTAGTAAATGTTAGTACAAGGAACCACAATCTTTAACTCAGCGTTGACTCAGTTCGACACGTACCAAGGTCAATCAACTGATAAGTATTCTTTACAGATAACTCTGGATAAGAAAGAAGCAGCGCTTCTAGATAAACAGGGTGTAAAGATTAAGGAGTACGAGGGAGAGCCAATAAGAAAGTTCACTAGTCGCTATGAGATACCTGTTTTTACAGCGAAGAACCAACGATGGCATGATGAAATACCTAGTGGCTCTACCGTGAGAGTAGAGTACACAACTAAAGAACACCCGACAGCTGGTCAAGTACCTTACGCTAAGCGTGTTCTATTGTTACAAGTAGGTGAAGGATACGAGGGACAGAAAGAAGCTGACGACCAGTTCTTTGAAGACAACCCAGTATAGTAATGTAGGAGAAGGTAGCTAGCTCACATGCCTAGCCTCCCTCCTCCTCATAAGTATGTGGGATTAGTTACCCTAAGTAACTACTAATAAAACTATAACCTTGGAGGAGGAATATGAGTACAACCAAACAAGCATGTCCCATGTGTAGGGAAGCAGGTAACGATACTAAAGGTGACAACCTAGTAGTATACGATGATGGAGCAACCCATTGCTTTGCCTGTAACCACCACACATTTGCGGACAACGACACACCTAGCTACAAGCCACGCTTTAAGAAAGCTACAGAGGCAGTAGTCGAAGGTGTACACGCAGCCATAACCGACAGGAAGATATCCAAAGACATAGCTACCAAGTACAAAGTCAAGGTAGAGTATGGCACTAACGGTCAGGTAATCAAACACCACTACCCATTCACAGATAGCTCATGTAGAATTACAGCTTGGAAGACAAGAGATGTAGCTACTAAAAACTTCCACATAACTGGCAGCTTTAAAGATGTAGGTTTGTTTGGTGAATGTTTATGGGATGCTGGAGGTAAGTACCTAACTATCACAGAGGGTGAGATAGATTGTATGTCACTAGCTGAAGTGTTCAATGGTAAGTGGGCGACAGTTAGTCTACGTAATGGTGCGCAAAGTGTAGTCAAGTCACTCAAGGATTCATTCGAGTTTGTTGATTCCTTTGACAAGATAGTACTTGCCTTTGATAATGATGAAGCAGGTAAAGATGCTATTGATAAAGCACTAGAGATATTCAGTCCAGATAAGATAAAGATAATGTCTTATCCAGATGGCTACAAAGATGTCAGTGATATGCTACAAGCAGGATTAGTTAGAGAGTTAGAGAACTGTTGGTGGCGAGCAAAGACTTATATGCCTAGTGATATAGTAGGTGCAACAGAAGTAAAAGATAACTGGATAAGTAGACCGCATGTACAATCAGTACCTTATCCTTGGGTATGTCTTAATCAAAAGACCAAAGGCTTTAGACTAGGTGAGTTAGTTACTATCACATCAGGTACAGGTATGGGTAAGTCATCTGTAATCAGAGAGCTAGAGCATCACCTACTAACTACAACCAAAGACAAGGTAGGCATCATACATCTAGAGGAAACCACGGAGCGTACTATCGATGGCTTAGTAGGTATAGAACTATCAGTACCCTATCACCTAGATGAAGTCAGACAGAACTATCCAGAGCATCAAGCTAACGCAGCCTTTGATAAGCTATTCAAACGAGAGGATGGTGAAGAAGCATTGTCATTGTATGAAGGCAATGAGCTATCAGTAGAAAAGATAGTCAGTCGTATAAGACTCATGGCTAAAGCACAAAACATTAGATGGGTAATCTTAGACCACCTTAATCTTGTGATGTCAGGTGATACTAAGGTAGATGAACGTAGAAGTATAGACCAACTAATGACACAGCTTAGAGAAGTAGTAGTAGAAACCAACATAGGTTTGTTTGTTATCTCTCATCTAAGCAGACAGCAAGGTGTTACCCACGAAGAAGGTGGAGAGATATCGCTTACACACTTACGTGGAAGCCAAGGCATAGCGCAGCTGTCCAACATAGTGATAGCACTAGAGAGAAACCAGCAACACGAGGATGACTGGATGAGGAACGTAACCAAACTAAGGGTACTAAAGAACAGGTACACAGGTGACACTGGCGAGACTGGACATATACATTATGACAACGACACAGGTAGACTAACAGAAGTAGTCGTAGACTTAGAGGAGTTACTGTCGTGAAGATATCAGCTCGTGCGCCTGTCAGAGGAAGTCAACCAATGGGAGGTAGGTTTGAACGTAGGAAATTACTTAGACAGTTAAAGAAAAGACTTGATAAACTAAGGAAGAGGAGGAGTAATGCTAGTATACAATCAGAAAAGTAAGCAGCTTTATAAAATTAAAGCTATGAAAAAGACAGACAAAACTTTAAGAGAGAAAGCAGAAGCTATTAGCAGGTTACGTACAGAAATAGCAGGGGAGGTTAACACAGAATGGACACCAATGAAGAAATCAAAGTAGCATTTGATATAGAAGCTGATGGCTTAGACCCTACAAAGATACACTGTATAGCAGCCAAGGTAATTGGACAGGACTTGACTGAGCTATGGACACCAGAGAATGTCAAGTACTTCCCTGCTTGGTTAGTAGAGATAGATGCTACAGTTCTAGTAGGACACAACGTAATTGGCTATGACTTACCAGCACTTAAGAAGCTCTTAGGATTCGATTGGTGGGGTGATGTTGAAGATACCCTAGTGATGAGTAGACTGGACAACCCAAGTAGAGAAGGAGGACATTCCTTAGCTGCGTGGGGTACAAGATTGAACTACCTTAAGGGTGACTATGATGACTGGACACACTACACACAAGAGATGGGTGAGTACTGTAAACAAGATGTAGAAGTTACTGCTAAATTGTATAGGCTTCTTAACTCTAAAGCTATGTCAAGTACAGCACTAGAGATGGAGCATAAGATAGCTAAGATAACTCATCAACAGACAGTCAATGGCTGGAAGTTTAACATCCGTAAAGCTAGTCACTTACTTGCTGCGCTTAAAGAAGAGATGTTCATGGCTGAAGATGAAGTACGTAAGGTATTCACACCGCTACCTGTATGGATAGACCTTAATCATCCGGGTGCTAAGTGTGAGAATAAAGATGGAACTTTATCTAAACGATTCATAGCACAGATGAGTAAGGGTGCGCAATGGAAAGACTTCAGTAAGAAAGAATGGGGACACTACATCTACCCAGAGTTTAACTTAGGTAGTAGACAACAGATAGCTAGATACCTACAACACTTTGGATGGATACCTAAAGAGTATACAGAACTAGGCACAGTAATAATATCAGAGACTGTACTAGAGAACATAGATATACCTGAAGGTAAACTCATAGCTAAGTACCTAATGATACAGAAGAGACTGGGTTTAGTAGGTGCATGGATAGATGCCATTGATGATAACGATAGGATACATGGCTATGTAAATACGTGTGGTGCTGTGACAGGTAGGATGACACACTCAAAGCCTAACCTAGCACAAGTACCATCAAGCAGCTCACCTTATGGTGAAGAATGTAGAGAGTTATTCACAGTAGAAGAAGGGTACAAGTTAGTAGGCATGGATGCTTCAGGCTTAGAACTTAGGATGCTTGCTCACTACATGGATGATGAAGATTATACCAACGAGGTTATCAATGGAGACATACACACAGCAAATCAACGAGCTGCAAATCTTGACACTAGAGATAAAGCAAAGACATTTATCTATGCGTTCTTATACGGAGCAGGAGACGGTAAAATCGGGAGCGTTGTCGGAGGAACAGCTAAGGATGGTAAACGACTTAAGGCGGACTTCCTTAAAAATACACCGGCTCTTAAGAAACTACGAACTAGAGTTACTAAGGATTCTTATAGTGGGTCACTTGTAGGATTAGATGGTAGGGTACTACACATACGTAGCCCACATGCAGCCCTAAATACATTACTACAATCAGCAGGTGCAATTGTAATGAAGAGAGCTATGGTATTACTTGACCATTTTGCTCAGGTATACACAATAAAGTACAAGCTAGTAGGGCAGATACATGATGAGATACAAGCTGAAGTAGATGAGAGCCAAGCAGAATTCTTTGGTGACTTAGCTGTCAGCTGTATAAAGAAAGCAGGTAAAGATTTTAAACTGAACTGTCCTTTGGATGGTGACTATAAAGTAGGTGACACATGGAAGGAGACACACTAATGAGTAACAACATATCACCAAGCTACTATCAAAAAGGTAGCATAGAAGTAACAGACTACATCACAAGTAATGAGATGTCGTTCATAGAAGGGAACATAATCAAGTACGTAACTAGATACAAAGACAAGTCTGGGATACAAGACCTAAGAAAAGCTAGGTGGTACTTAGATAAACTAATAGAATCTCAAATGGATATTCCAATGGAGGATATGTAATGAAGAAGATAGATACTTTAATAGAAGATGTGTATGAAGTACTCGCATCAAGTAAAGCAGCTGAAGGTGTAGACACTGAGACTATCATCAATGAGTTTGGTGAGTCAATGAAAGCTATACTCAGAGATAATGTACTTAAGGTACACGAAGATAAGCGTACCTTACGCATGTCTAACATAGGCAGGAAGGATAGATTCCTATGGTATGTAGACAAAGGTATGACTAAAGAAAAGATGACCCCTAATACCCTTATGAAGTTTCTATATGGACACGCAACAGAAGAGTTAGTGCTTGCCCTTGTTAAATTATCTGGACATAAGGTAACACATCAACAAGCAAAAGCTGAAGTTAATGGAATAAAAGGTAGCATGGATTGTATGATTGATGATATACTTATCGATGTTAAAACAGCTTCACCTTTTGGATTCAAGAAGTTTAAAGAAGGAGGCTTAAGATGGGATGACCCCTTTGGTTACATAGACCAACTACGTGGTTACGCTGCATCTTTAAACGTAAAGGAAGGTGGGTGGTTAGTGATAGATAAAACTAACGGACACCTATGTACTCTCTTTGAGAACTTTGAATACGATGAACCTATAGAAGAAAGAATAGAGCATCTAAAAGAAGTTGTCGCTAGTGATGAAAGACCAGAGCAATGCTATGAGTTAGTCCCTGATGGAAAGTCAGGCAATACAAAACTTGCTATGGAATGTAGTTACTGTGTGTACAAACAACACTGCTTCCCTAACATGAAGGTGTTTGCTTACTCAACTGGACCTAGGTTCTTAGTTGATGTAATCAATTACCCTAAAGTTAATGAAGTGTATAACTACTTTGATAATAAATAAGGAGTCTCTTATGGGATTAGAAGATATAAAAGATATGGTTAAGAAAGTGTTAGCTAACAAATCACTTACAGTATTCTTATGTATTGTAGTTGTTGCTTTAATACTTGGTTAAAAGATAAGTCTGGGGTACGTCTACATGAGTACCCCTTTTCTGTGGAGGAGGGATATGGTATACAAAGCTGTACTTAAACTACCTACGTATAGTAAAGGTAGAGGAGATAAGAAACGTACTAATCTATTTAGTATGAACATATATAGAAACATGCACTATCTTAGTTTGAATAAGGTTAAGCGTGACTACCATGAAGAAGTAGCAGACTGGGTAAGCATACTCCCTAAGTTTAAGAGTATGACACCTAAGTACATACTATTCTTTAAAGGAAAGAGAAGAAAGGATATAGATAACTACACGTTTCCTATACATAAGTTCCTTATGGATGCTCTCGTAGAGGGAGGTGTAATAGAAGATGATAGTTATGACTATGTAAGAGGATTCACCTCAAGTTTTGGTGATGATAATATGGAAGACAACTATGTAGTTGTTGAATTAATTGGAGATATAGATGACATTAGACAGGCAAGAGATAACACAAAGGTTAGCACATGATTACGCAACAAGAGCAAGAGTACTTAACCTTAAGTTTGAAGATGCCTACAAACGATACTACGATAGATGTAGTATACGAAGTTTGGAAACACTAATGGAACAATTCACTTGTGCTAATCTAGATAGACTTATAGTACCTAAGCTTAGAGCTAGTGAATATATTATAACAGTAAGTGATGATGATTGTGAGGATGGAGTATGCAAGCTTTAACAGTACTAATAGTTATATTAACTATAACAGGGTGTAGCCAGTTTGATAACAAGATGCTGGAACAGAAAGATATACAAGGTAAACTAATATGTCAACCAGTAGATGCAACTGGGTGTATAGGGTGGGCAAAGTGATTGAGAAAGAAGAAGAAAGACATCCTCCTCGACCACCTATGTCACCGTTTAGCTAGTACTTATTACCTATCTTATTACCTACTGGTCTACCCCAAATACCTATGGCTTCTTCAACGCCATCAGGAGTATTCCAGTAGTCATCTTCAAAGTTAGCACTAAGGTAGTTACCACCTTTACCATCTAAAGTCCAACCCGGTTTACCTGTAGACTTAGAAGCAATGTCTCTATCATCTATAGACTTTTCATAAGGAGGCATATCAGCCATCATATCAGAGTCTTTCATTTCAGTACCATCAGGCATCATATGTGTTGCTTCTTCTGTAGGCAGCATCATAGCCATTTGAGCATCTACATCTCCGCCTTCTTGTTTCTTATCTCTTTTTTCTGACAGTTCTAGTTGAGCTTTTATAAGTTGTTTTAACT
>ENA-ORXF01001761-ORXF01001761.1-marine-metagenome-genome-assembly--contig:-NODE-1761-length-13653-cov-4.765616_pt1 | contig 13653 bp, 11 predicted proteins | sample MGYA00237864_ERZ511476 | MGnify/ENA primary metagenome ERZ511476 (study PRJEB26306, sample SAMN06343908) | marine metagenome | isolation source: coastal waters | place: Atlantic Ocean: West Antarctic... | reverse complement strand
CCTCCGCCCATAAAACGAGGAATAAACAGGTTAAAGGTTTCTAATTTTGAGTAACTATATTGTGTGATGTATTCTTTGTCTAAACCTTTTGTAGCGGTTTTATAAGAACCATCTAGATTAATTGTTAAATCAGATTTTCCTCTTGTACTATAATCGGCATACTCTTTCATCGCCATTAAACGAGGTGCATTTGCTCCGATACCCAAAGCAATTGCTGCCATAATTATAACTGCTTGTTTCAGAAAAAGTGGTAAAATCTTTTCTTTTATGGCATTCACCAATTCTACAATACCTAAAATCAACAAACAAAAACCAAGATAATAAGTCATTTGAATGTGGTTTGTATAAATCTCCAAAGCCATTGCCAAGCCTGTTACTATAAACCCAAGTACAAACTTGCGCTGAAAAATCCATAAAACTCCGGCTAGCACCAAAGGCATATAGGCAATTGCATGCGCTTTTGAATTGTGACCTGCACCAAAAATAATAATTAAGTAAGTAGAAAACCCAAAGGCCAAAGCACCTAAAATAGCCAATCTCCAATTCACTTTTAAAGCCATCATTAAAACAAAGAAGCTTAAAAAGTATAAGAATGTGTAATCTGCTGGTCTTGGTAAAAAACGAAGTAATCTATCCAAGCTTCTAACAATATCATTCGGGTAATAAGCACTTATTGGATACGCTGGCATACCACTAAAAGAAGCGCCTGTCCAATAAGGTTCTGTATTTTGGTCTGCCCTGTAATCATTAATATCTTTTACCATTCCTCGAAACTGAGTAATGTCTGATTGCTTTAATTTTTGCCCTTGCAAAACAGGATAAAAATAGACAATAGAAGCCAATACAAAAACAAGAATAGCAACTACAAATGGAAATATTTTAGTAGGTTTCACTTTATTATTTTATTTTTTAGTTGATACTTTTAGAAACTATAAAACATTAGTCAATTTCTTCAAAATCTACATAATCGCCTACAGATTTTTTACTTTCCTGCTCGCTTACTGGTTTTTTATCGATAATTGTTTCACCATCTTTCACAGATGATTCCTGTTGTGCATCTTGTTGCCCTCTATACTGTTCCTCCGCTTTCTTCTTAATAGTGTCTGTTGCCTTTTTTATTAAAAAAGGTGCAAAAAGTCTTGCTAAAAATTTAAAAGCATAGAAAAATATAATAATAAAAAAGATTGTCTTTAGTAAGCCCATTTATAGAATTAGTTGAATAATAAATCAAAAATAACAATTTGAAGACAATTGAAGCGTTATCAATCTATAAAACTTTCTTAAAGGTAAAAAAGTAACGTTCACCTTTATCAAATAGGTTTTTTATCCTATGTTTGTGTAGCATGTTAGACTTAAAATGTAAACCCTTTTCTAAATCTATGAATTGGTATAGATTGCCTTTCTTTTTAATTGCCTTTTTGAGCAGTTCTGCAATGCTTTTTGCACAATATACAGAGGTTATCAACTCTAATAAACCTGGTTTTTCTGAGAGTCCGTATGGCGTTGGTACTGGTGTTTATCAATTTGAAAGCAATCTGTTTCTAAGAAACACAAACATACTTCCTACTTTTTCTAGGCCACAGTCTTTAGGGTTAGATCTTCAATTTAGAACAGGGTTATTTCTAGAAAAATTAGAATTTAATGCAAGCATAACCTACCAAGAAGATAAAGTTGCTTTTAAAAATATTTTTACCTCTCATTATTTTACTGCTGGTTTTAGTCGCATGACCATTGGTGCAAAATACTTAGTGTTTGAGCAAAAGTATAGTGGTAAATCTAAAGAAATTAGAAGCTGGAAAAAAAAACATGCGTTTAACAAAAAACGATTGATTCCTTCTGTTGCCATATATCTAGGAATGAACACCAACCTTGTAAATGACATTCATAAAAAAGGAAGTATTTCGCCCAAAATAGGTGTTTTATTACAACACAATCTGAGTAGCGATTTTAATATAATTACTAATTTTTATTATGATAATATTGGTACTAATTTTGCTGAATACTCTTATATAATTACGGCTACACAAAATTTTAGTGATCGATGGTCTGCTTTTTTTGAAAACCAAACTACTTTTCAAGAGTACCAAAAAAACATAAATCTAGGAATAGGATTGGCCTATTTGTATCGTAGAAATTTACAATTTAATACCTCAGCAAGATTCCTTTTCGAAGGAGAAGCAAAAGGGTATTATGCAGGTTTAGGTATTTCTTATCGAATTGATACACACAGAGACTCCTTTATAGAATTAGGTAATAACGGACAAGAATTAAAAGACACGCCCATTTCTACCTATAATAAAAAACAAAATAATTTCTTTAACCGAATTTTAAATATTTTCAAAAAGAAAGAGAAAACCAATAGAAGAAGACCAGAAAGAAAAAGAAAAACGAGATATAGAAGAAAAAGAGGAGGTATTTCTGGTTTATTTGGAAAGAAAAAAAATAAAGCTAAAAAGAACGAAACTGAGATTGAAAAATTAGAAAGGGAAATAAAAAAGTTAGAGGAAGAAATGAAAAAAGATCAGAAAAAAAACAAAAAAAACGGCAATAATTAGCATCGATTTTTTAAAATGATTACACTAAAAAAAATAACGAATAAAAAGGAAATGAGGCAATTTGTGTTGTTTCCCTTTTCTGTATATAAAAATAACAACTATTGGGTACCGCCTATCATCAAAGATGAAATAGCGAATTTTGACCCTAAGAAAAATCCCGTTTTCGAAAATGCAGAGGCGCAGTTTTTTGTGGCGATTAGAAATGGTGCAATTGTAGGTAGAATTGTGGCAATAATCAATTGGTTTGAAGTTGAAAAGCAACAAATTAAAAAAATGCGCTTTGGTTGGTTTGATGTAATTGACGATATTGAAGTATCTAAAATTCTTCTAGAAAAAGTAAAAGAAATTGGTAGAGAAAACAACCTTGAGTATATAGAAGGACCTGTTGGCTTTAATAACTTAGACAAAACAGGTGTTTTGGTGGAAGGTTTCGATCACATAGGAACCATGATCACCTGGTACAACCATCCTTATTATAAAGAACATTTAGAAGCCTTAGGCTTTACAAAAGAAAAGGAATACTTAGAAAATAAGTTCAAATTTAAAAATGTAGATGGCGTTTATTTTGACAGGGTGAGCAGCATTATAAAAAGACGCTTCAAGCTCAAAGCTTTGGATTTCACAAAGACAAAAGACATACTGCCTTATGTAGATGAAATGTTTGAAGTTTTTGACAAAGCATACTCCAAACTATCTACTTTTGTGCCTATTTCTGAAGCTCAAATCGCTTTTTTCAAGAAGAAGTATATTTCATTTATCAACCCAGAATACATAAAGTTTGTGGTAGATGAACATCATAAGGTAGTGGCTTTTGCTATTGTAATGCCTTCTTTTTCTGAAGCTTTACAAAAATCGAAAGGGAAATTATTTCCGTTTGGTCTGTTTCATTTATTAAAAGCAAGAAAACATTCTAAAGATGTTACTTTTTACTTAATTGGTGTGCACCCAGACTATCAAAATAAAGGAGTGCATGCTATCATTTTTGATCAATACACAAAAACTTTTACACCGCTGGGAATCGAAAATTGTATTCGGACTCCTGAGTTAGAAGACAATGAAGCGATTAAAAAATTATGGGAAAATTTCGAACCCGAAACGCATAAAAGAAGAAGAACGTATCGGAAGGAGATTTAGTTTTTGACTGTTAGCTGATGGCTGATGGCTGATGGCTGATGGCTGATGGCTGATGGCAACATAAATATTTAAAATACTTTACTCCTAATTTTAAAACTTTAAAATACATTTAAACAATGCAACTATTTTATAATTCTGAAATTTCTATAGATACCAAACAAATTACTTTTGATAAAATTGAGAGTAAACACATTGTGCGTGTTTTAAGAAAAATTGAAGGCGACATTCTTAAAATAACCAATGGTAAAGGCTTTTTGTTTGATGTTAAAATTGACTTTGCAAACGACAAGAGGTGTTCGGCAATCATTATGCATGCAGCAAAAAAACCAAAACCTTGGGAGTATTATCTACACATTGCCATTGCACCGACAAAAAACAATGACCGAATCGAATGGTTTTTAGAGAAAGCTACAGAAATTGGTATCGATGAAATTACGCCAATAATTTGCGCTAATTCTGAGCGTAGAATTGTAAAATTAGATCGATTTGAAAAAATTATTCAGTCTGCTATGAAACAGTCTTTAAAGTTTACATTGCCCAAACTAAATGCGCCCGTTAAATTTAATGACTTTATCCAACAAAGTTTTGATGGAAAAACATGCATTGCCCATTGTGAAGAACTTGAAAAAAATACTTTAAAATCTGTTATCAATCCTGCTGAGAAAACAACTATCCTCATAGGACCAGAAGGTGATTTCTCCAAAGAAGAAATACAAAAAGCACTGGCAAATAAATTCACTCCTATTTCTTTAGGTGAAAGCAGACTGCGCACGGAAACTGCAGCTTTAGTTGCTGTTAACATTGTCTCCTTTATTAATGCGTAATTTAGTATATTGCTCTTATTAAGTATTCAAATTCATGAAACAAATACTAGTCATAATTATAACCTGCTCTTTCAATATGGTAAACGCACAAGACGTTGCCATTTTAAAATACAACGGTGGTGGAGATTGGTATTCCAACCCAACTGCAGTGCCTAATTTGGTTGCCTTTGCGAATACAACTATTCAAACGAACATTTCTAAGAATCCACAAGCAGTGGCTATTGGTAGTGAAGCTGTTTTTAACTTCCCACTATTATTCATGACCGGTCATGGAAATATTTTACTTTCAGACGCTGAAGCAGAAAATTTGAGAAATTATTTAATTTCTGGCGGATTTTTACATATTTCAGACAATTACGGATTTGATAAATTTATAAGAAAAGAAATAAAAAAAGTATTTCCAGTGTTGGACTTTAAAGAAATTCCGAGCAATCACCCGATCTATAATCAGACATTTAAGTTTCCCAACGGAATACCAAAGATTCATGAGCACGACAAGAAACCACCGCAGGGTTTTGGAATTTTTTATGAAGGAAGACTGGTGATTTTCTATGATTATGAAACCGATTTAAGTGATGGTTGGGAAGATGAAATAATACATAACAACCCTAAAAGTGTGCGAGAAAAAGCATTAAAAATGGGTGCAAATATTATTGAGTATGCTTTTAAGAATTGAAGATTTTAAATCAGGAAAAAAAAACAAGACGACTAAAACCAAATTAAAAAAATATTCAAAATAATAAATTCATAACTTTAATTTTGAAACCTAAAACAAAAAACTTGAAGCCTAAAACAAAAATTCGAAAAAATGCAAACTGAAATAGACATAGATGCTATTAAAATAAACTTCGATTCTAGTGGTTTGTGGGTGTTAAACATTGCCATTGGCATTATTATGTTTGGCGTTGCTTTGGGTATTTCTATAGCCGATTTTAAAAGGCTTTTAAAAAAACCTAAAATCCTTTTTGTAGGTGTTTTATCTCAATTTATCTTATTGCCAGCGTTTACTTTTCTAGCCATCATAATTATAGAACCACATCCTAGTTTTGCGTTAGGAATGATAATGATTGCTGCTTGTCCTGGTGGAAATGTTTCTAACTTTTTCAGCAAAATGGCAGGAGGAAACGCGGCTTTATCTGTGAGTTTAACCGCATTTGCAACGCTTATTTGCATTTTTATGACTCCGTTTAATCTGCAGTTTTGGGGCAGCTTGTATGCACCTACGAATGCCATTTTAGAAACGGTCTCTTTAAACCCTATGGATTTATTTAAACTGGTCTCCTTAATATTAGGAATTCCATTAATTTTTGGAATGCTAATCAAGCACTACCATTCTGAAATGGCGGGTAAAATAGAACACATACTAAAACCATTGTCTATGTTGGTTTTTATTGCACTAATTTTCATTGCTTTCTCTCAAAATTTAGAGGTGTTTGCAAATCATATTCACCATGTAGTATTCTTAGTAATTTTACATAATATTTTTGCTTTTATTTTGGGCTTTTATACTGCTAAAAGCTTCGGTTTAAATAAGCAAGACACCAAAACAATTGCAATGGAAACCGGCATACAAAACGGCGGTTTGGGCTTGTTACTCATATTCGGATTCTTTGAAGGATTAGGAGGAATGGCTTTACTAGCTGCTTTTTGGGGAATTTGGGATGTTTTTTCAGGAATCCTTTTAGCAACTTATTGGGGCAGTGTAAAAAAAAATAAAGCATGATTCAAAAAACTTGGTTTACACTTGTTTGGAGTACTATAAAATTAGGCTTGTTTTTTTATAGTAAAAAAATAACGGTTTTAGGGAAAGAAAATATTCCAAAAAAAGGAGCCGTTTTATTTGCTGTAAATCACCCAAATGGTTTGGTTGATCCTTTGTACGTTACTACAACCAATAAAAGACAGAATCATTTTTTAGTAAGAGCGGCCTCTTTTAAAAAGCCTTTCATCAAAAAGATTTTAGAGTCTCTTTACCTAATGCCTATCTATAGAATTAGAGACGGCATCAAGCAATTAGGAAACAATCAAGAAATCTTTGAGAAATGTCATAGCATCTTAAAAAAGGGTGAAACCTTAATGATTTTTCCAGAAGGAAGTCATGATAAGAAAAGGACCGTTAGGCCCTTAAGTAAAGGTTTTACTAGAATTGTTTTTGGCGCATTAGCGCAATACAAAGAATTAGAAATTACGGTGATACCTGTAGGAATTACGTATCAACATCCTTCTCACTTCCCTGCAAATGTTCTTGTAAATTATGGACAACCAATTGGTACTAGAGCTATTTTTGAGGCACATCCGGTTGCGAAGTCCATTCATATTTTAAAAACGGAAGTGCAACAGCAATTAGAAAAATTAAGTGTCCACATACCAAATGACGCCAACTACGAAACCACTTTACAAAAATTAACCGATGCCCAAGTAGATTTTACAGAAGTAGCCAAGGTGAATAATATGATTGGAACCAATCGTTTTCCTGACAAAAAAGATCCTAAAAAAAATTATTTAAAACCACTTTACTTTTTAATTATTTTAAACAGTATTGTACCCTATTTACTTTGGAAAAAAGCCTCTAGAAAAATAGATGAAATTGAATTTATAGATACCTTTAGATTTAGCTTAAACCTGTTTTTATTTGGTTTCTTTTACTGCTTACAATCTTATATTTTAAGTGTTTGTTTTGGAAACATTGTTGGTTTGTTCTACCTATCTGTATCTGCTTTTATGGTATTAATTTATAGCAGGTTTGCTCCTACAAATGCAAAAAAACACAGAGAATTTAATGAAGCTAGCAAACAAGAGTAGCCCTGATTGCAGCAATTGTTTGAGCTCTTTTTGAGGTACGAAAAAAAGCGAGTGCGAAAAGCAGGAAATAGCTTCTAATCTATAATAGCATCTTGAATTATTTGCTGAATCCGTGTGCGCATATTAGTGTCAATTAAACCTCTATTCTCCATGTTTGGATAGACTCTGTTGGACAAGAAAACATACACCAAACCACTTTCTGGGTCTGCCCAAGTATACGTGCCTGTGAAGCCAGAGTGCCCAAAACTTTCTTCTGAAACACAACCACAAGTAGCTTTTACCTCTGGATCTAATTGCGGTTTATCGAAACCTAAACCTCTTCTTACCTCTTCATTGGAGAAATACCTGTGGTTGAACGTGTCTATTGTTTCTGATTTTAAATACCGTTTTCCGCCATAAAAGCCTTTTTGTAAAAACATCTGCATCACCTTACCAACATCATTGGCGTTGGCAAACAAACCTGCATGACCACCAACACCACCTAACATTGCAGCGCCCATATCATGCACATTTCCTTGCAATAACTGATTTCTATAATAGGCGTCTATTTCTGTAGGTACAATTTCATTTTTGTGGAACTTATTTAGTGGCAAATAAGAGGTTCTGTCTGCTCCTAAAGGTTGATAAAAGTTTTCATCTGCCAATTTATTTAGAGGCTTTTTATAGCTGTTTTCTAAGACCTCTTTAAATATATAATACCCCAAATCACTGTAGGTATAACCCGCAGTTTCGGTTTGGTCTGCCTCTTTTATGTATTTGTAAATACTGTCTTTATAATTTTCAGTTATAAAAAGATTTTCGGCTACCTTAATTTTAAAATTAGCGGACTGCTCTTTTCTATAAAACTGCTCCAAATTTTCTCCAGTAATGCTGTCTTGCGTGCCCTTATAAAAAGGAATCCAAGACTTCAACCTACCAAAATGAGACAAAATTTCTTTTACAGTTACGGTATCCTTATTAGAGTCCGAAAAACTTGGTAAAAGAACTCTTAAACTGTCTGTTAACCTAATTCTACCTTCTTCTTCTGCTTTCATAATTAGAGGCAAGGAAGCTAAAATCTTTGTGAGTGATGCGACATCATATATATCAGAATTTTTAACTTTTACCTTTTGGTCATTGGTGTGATATCCATAGCTTTTATCTAAAACAACTTTACCGTTTCTTGCTACAAAAACCTGAAAACCTGGTGCCATTTTTTCACTAATAATGGTATCTGCCATTTGGTCTATCAATGCTAATTTCTTAGAAGATAAACCCGCAGCCTCTGGTATTGTGTATTCGAATCTGCTTAAACTAGTATTTGTAATACCAAAACCTTCTTTAAATTTTGTTCCTATAGAAACTGGCAATTTTCCTTTTGCCGCAAACGCACCAAACAATAATTGTGCAGAGATTTCTTGCGCTAATTTACTGTTTTGATAAGAGACAATAACACCTTCGATATTGGCAAAACTTTTTATTTGTAGCAAACTATACGGACTCGTAAAAACATCTAAAACAACTGGTTTGTTTCTTGCAATTTCATGCAACCAGACCAATTCTTTATTAGAAAACTTATAGCTTTTCCAAGGGTTTAAATTCGATTTATGAAAACCGATAATTACATAGTTATAAGGTTGTAATTTTTCTATCAATCCGTCTAAATTGGTATCTGAAACAACCGTAACCTTTGCATACTTCTTTAGCATATTTACGTAAGCATCATTTTCAGCATCGCCTAAACTTACATATGCAATCTTCTTTTTTTCTAAATTTCTAATGGGTAAATTATCATTCGTGTTTTTTACAAGTGTTAAAGAATTTTTTACCAATTCTCTATGCAACAACTCATCTTCTATGCTGTTTAAGTCTTCTTCAATATTTTCTAAAACTACTGGTTTGTAGGTATGTAAACCAGCCCAATATTTAGCTTTTAAAATCTTTCTTACAGAAAAATCTAAACGTGCTTCCGTTAACGTCTTTGTTTCCAAAGCCTTTTTAATTAGAGCTATAGAAGCGGGTACATCTTGCGGAATTAACAATACATCATTTCCTGCTTGCAAGGCTGCCAAATCTATTTGTGCAGAAGTTGCATAGTTCGCTGCACCTTTCATATTTAAACCATCTGTAACAATTAACCCCTGAAAGCCTAACTTTTCTTGCAACAAATGCGTCACCACATTTTTAGAAAGTGATGTTGGTAAATTCGCATTAGGCTCTAAACTTGGTATGTTTAAATGTGCCGTCATCACACTGGCCAAACCAGCATCAAATGTTTTTCTATATGGGTATAATTCTATGGAATCTAAACGTGCTTCATCAAAATTTAAAAGTGGTAATGTGTGATGAGAATCTGTTGCTGTATCTCCATGTCCCGGAAAATGTTTGCCATTTGCCAGCACACCTTCTCCTTGCATTCCTTGAATAAAAGCAATTGCTTTCTGTGTCACATTCTCTTTGCTTTCCCCAAACGAGCGGTTTCCAATAATCGGATTTGCTGGATTTGTGTTGATATCAATTACGGGTGCAAAGTTTATGTGAATTCCAATTCTTTTTGCGTGTTGCCCCAGGTGTTTTCCAAATTGCTTTATTAAAGAATCATTTCTAATGGCACCTAAAGTCATGTTCCAAGGAAAACGATACGTATTCTTTAAGCGCATGTCTAAACCCCATTCGCCATCAAAACCGATAAGTAAGGGCACTTTTGCGGTATCTTGATACCTGTTGCTTAATTCCGCTTGCTTTTCAGGTGTTCCTTGCATAAAAATTAAATTACCAACATGATATTTTGAAATCATTTCAGCAATAAAATTTTCGTGTTTTTCATCAAGATTAGAATAGGCTTGTATCATAAATAACTGCCCTATTTTTTCATCTACAGACATCGTATCTAAAATACTGGCTACCCAAAGATCTTGAGTCTCAAAATCTGTTGTTCTTAGAGGATCTATTCTTTGTGCACTCAAGTTGTAACCAATGGCAATTAATACTAGTACTAATATCTTTTTTTTCATTTCAGATTTTGAATGTTTTTTTTTGGGCGTTTAAACAGGCTTTCCGTTCTATCTTTTTAAAAGTTATTTCAGCCATTTTTCTCTGGTAGACTAAAGTAATTTAAAGTTCACAAGAACTCACTATTTAAAATATTTTAAAAAGGATGCCACTTCAATCCTTAACGCAACTTGTTAATGGTCATAGTTCTGTAGTCCAAAATTAATTTTTACACCAAAAAGCGTTTGTGCCAACTTTCTTTTGCAGGAATTTCCCAATTATTTTCAAAATCTTCTTTTGTAGCAACCATATTATTAAAAACAATCGTTTCTGAAGTTATTTTTTGTTCTTTGGCAAACCTTTGAAAATCAGCTAATTTCACTAAATTAATGTGCTCGTTGTCTTTAAAGGTGACATTCATTTTGTTCATTAAATCTAATTGTAGCTCCTTTTCCAACGCTTGTATAAAACGAACCGAACTATCTATAGAGCAACCAGAAACAGTATTAAAAGTCTCATCTACAGCCAATATTAAAAACTGATTGTATTTAAAGGTAAAAGATCCTTTTAAATCGTCTCCATGGCGTGTCCACTGATTGATAAAATCGACTGCTTTTACCGAAATAAATTCGATTTCTTTAGATGTGAATTCTCTGTCGGATTGATAAATCCAAACACGAGAATTACTGGGTAAATTTTTATATTCTGTAAACATGATTTTTCTAGTTTATTGAATTTTCTTAAAACTTCTCGATACAGAATTCCTAAAAAAAGAATTGTACTCGAAGTGACAGCCTGTTTTCGTTTGTTATCTTAAATTAAACTTTTGCTGCAATGCTTGCAACTTATCTTCGTCTGACATCTTTTTCTTTGGTGCAGTCATTCTTTCCTTAATTTCCTTCAATACCTTTTTTGTGTATAACGGAAAATCTGCATTCTGCATCCAATTATTATAACCAGGGTTTTCTGTAAAAACATCTTCTACTGTTCTTCCTCTGTATTTACCAAAAGAGAAGACCTCTTGATTTTCATCATTCATCAAAATAAAACCAGCAAAATCTGCTCTTACTCCGTGTGTAGAAAATTCACTTAAGGCTGCTACAGAGTTTTCTATGTCGTCATATTTGTCTAATTGTGCTAACAAGATTTCATACGTGGCATTGGTGTCTGCTGCTGCACCGTGTGCACCTTCCAATTCTTTTCCGCAATAAAATTGATACCCAGCACCCAACGTTCTTTGTTCCTTTTTATGAAAAATAACTTGCACATCAATCGCTTTCCTGTCTTTCATATCAAAGTCAATGCCCGCACGCATGAGTTCTTCTGCCAATAATGGAATGTCAAATCTATTTGAGTTGAATCCCGCCAAATCGCACCCTGCAATCATTTCACTTACGGTACTTGCCAATTCTTTAAAAGTTGGTTCGGTAACTACCTTTTCATTTGTAATTCCGTGCACATCTATCGATCCTTGTGGAATTTCCATTTCCGGATTTACCAACCACGTTTTACTTTCTTTGTTTCCGTTAGGAAATACTTTTAAAACAGCAATTTCTACAATTCTGTCTGTAGCGATATTTACACCTGTAGTTTCTAAATCGAAAAATACAATTGGTTTTGTTAAGTTTAAATTCATTCTTTAATTTTCTAATTTCTGTAAATACAGAAACTTAATTTAAATTATTTTCGATTACTATACTTCTATACAAAAAGCATAGTAGTATCTATTTGTTATTTAATTACAGTATTATCAGACAATTGAGCAACTTTAAAAACAACTCTAAGAGGTATTTAAAATAATTACTTATTTTCACACGCAACAACGTGCACTTTACTTCCTTTTCACAAAGTTTGTGCGCTTTGTAAAAAAGGCATCTGAAAACTTCTTCTATCTCAAAATATATGAATATAGTATCGGTGAAAATTTATATTACCATTCATTTATAAGACAAGTTATAATCTTTAAAGATAAAAAAAAAATCTTTTTTAGCACTACTTTTAACCGTTGTTTAACAAAACAATTCTAAACAAGCACCTTTTTAAAAAACGATCACAAAAAAGCTTTTTTAAGTTCTTATCTTTGATATCTTAAATACAAATCATCAGCTATGAATAAAATAATTTTCACAGTGCTCGTGCTTTCTTTCGCTATTTTTTCCTGCAAGAAAACAAGTACAAAAACCGAGGGTATCGCAGTTACAGAGGTAACTCAAAAAACAGCAGCTACTGCCTTGCGCATCACGCCGATTTCACACGCTACCGCGGTCTTAACATTCAACAATGAAGTTGTGTATTTAGACCCAACTGGCGGTGCAGAAGCTTTTTCTGAATTTGCAAAGCCTTCTTATGTTGTTATTACTGATGTTCATGGAGACCATATGGATATAAAAACATTAGAAAGTTTCGATTTAACGACCACTAGAATCATTGCTCCGAAAGCGGTTGCAGACAAATTAACAGCAATTAAAGCCCTAGAGATTATCGTTATGAATAATGGTGATAAAACTTCTTTTACTTCCTTTGACCTCGAAGCGATTCCGATGTACAATTTGCGCAAAGAGGCCTTAAAATTTCACTCAAAAGGAAGAGGCAATGGCTATGTATTTACCATAAATAAAGAACGGATATATTTTTCTGGAGATACAGAAGACATTCCTGAAATGCGTGCTTTAAAAAACATAGACAAAGCGTTTATCTGCATGAATTTGCCATATACAATGGTGGTTGAAAGCGCGGCAGATGCCGTTTTGGAATTTCAACCAAAACAAGTTTTTCCATATCACTATAGAGGAACTGATGGCTTGAGTGATGTTGCTAAATTTAAAGAAATTGTAAATAAAAAAGACACCGCTATTGAAGTTGTTCAATGGAATTGGTATCCAAATAGAAAATAATTAAAACTAAATCATATGAAAAATTTTAAATCAGTAGGACTTCTAGTATGCACCCTTTTTTTACTATCTGCCTGTGGTAATGGTGAAAGAAAGGCAAGTGCAACTATTGAAGCAAAAAGCGGAAGTACCGTTTCTGGAACGGTTACTTTTATTGAAAAGAACGGCATTGTAAACATGAAAGCAACGCTAACTGGACTTTCTGAAGGAAACCATGCCATTCACATTCACGCCATTGGAGATTGCTCTTCGGCTGATGGTAAATCTGCTGGCGGACACTGGAACCCAACAAAGAAAAATCACGGAAAATGGATGGAAGCACCTTTCCATATTGGAGATATTGGTAATTTAGTAGTGGGCGCAGATGGCACAGGAACTATTGAAAGAGAAACAGATTTATGGTCTGTTGGTGGAAAAGATGCTGCTAAAAATGTGGTTGGTCATGCAATCATTATACACGAAGGTCCAGATGACTTT
>ENA-ORXF01001760-ORXF01001760.1-marine-metagenome-genome-assembly--contig:-NODE-1760-length-13666-cov-7.310251_pt1 | contig 13666 bp, 19 predicted proteins | sample MGYA00237864_ERZ511476 | MGnify/ENA primary metagenome ERZ511476 (study PRJEB26306, sample SAMN06343908) | marine metagenome | isolation source: coastal waters | place: Atlantic Ocean: West Antarctic... | reverse complement strand
GGAAGTTGTGAATTAACAGCTTGTCCTTATCCTTATTATTTGGAATACGACTCAAACTATACAGTAGTTGATATTTCGATGTGTATTACATATATTATTGAAGGCTGTACAAATAGTTTAGCTGAAAACTATAACCCAGATGCCACCTTAGAAGATGGTACTTGTGTAATTTTTGGATGTATGAGTGAGGATGCAGATAATTACAACCCTGAAGCAACGCTTCAAGACGATAGTTGCATCTTATATGGTTGTACAAATGAAACTGCAGAAAACTATAATAATCAAGCTACCGATGATGCCGGCTCTTGCATTATCTATGGATGTACTATTTCGATATTCCCAAATTATAATCCTGAAGCAACAGTAGATGATTTAAGCTGTAACCCAGTGGGAATAGAAGTATATGGCTGTACAGATGATAACGCCTTAAATTACATTTCTCAAGCCAATACAGATAACGGCTCCTGTCTTTATCAGGAAGATGATTGCAGTATATCTATACAACAGGAAGATATTCCATTATACCTACCAGAAGGTTGGGTTATGTTTGGCTATACTTGCCTTGAGCCATTAGATTTAACTTTAGGTTTTGAAAGTATTTTTGATAGAGTTATCATAGTAAAAGATTCAGATGGTAATGCTTATCTACCAGAATGGAACTTTAATGGCATTGGAGATTTAATTTATTCTCGAGGATATCAGATAAAGACAATAGAAGAAATCACAGATTTTAGTTTTTGCCCAACTCTAATAAGTGCAGAAGAAGTAAGTAGCACACAATACCAACTTGGAGATTTAGCCGAAGGCGGAATAGTATTTTATGTAGATGCCACAGGCGAGCATGGCTTAGTAGCCGCACAAGAAGACCTTGAAGGAACTTATGAGTGGGGATGTTACAACCAAAGTGTAAGTGGAGCAGATTCAAAATGGATAGGTTCAGGCTTACAAAACACCATGGATATCACAAACCAAGGATGTGAAACAGAAGATGGTGGTATGATTATAGATTTTACTGGAGATGAAGTAGAAGATATAATGAATCAAGGCTTTGATGAAAATTTAGCGGATCAAATAGATGAAGGCGATCTGCAATCTATGGCAAGTGAATTGATGTCAAACTTTGATTCTGACAGGCAATCAAGAAGTGAATGGGCAAAGAGCTATGTTAAGGGCTTAGATCTTTTAGGAATGAAGATTGAAGAAAGACAGCAGCCTTGGGCTGGAGCTTCTGGTGTTTTCCATCCAATACTTACAGAATCAATCGTAAGATTCCAAGCTCAAGCTATGGGAGAGATATACCCAGCATCAGGGCCTGTAAGAACAAAGATACTTGGCAAGATGTCTGTTGAAAAAACGGAACAAGCAAAACGAGTTGAGAATGAAATGAATTATCTTCTTACAGAGGAGATGACAGAATACAGAGATGAGACTGAACAGATGCTTTTTAAGTTGCCTCTTGCAGGATCAGCTTTTAAGAAAGTTTATTATGACCCAATAATGGAAAGACCTTGTGCAATGTTTGTACCTGCAGAAGACTTTGTGGTTTCCTATGGAGCGTCAGATCTTATGACATGTGAAAGATACACTCATGTTATGAAGAAATCAGCTAATGATATATTAAAATTACAAAACAATGGATTCTATCGTGACATAGATCTTCCTGAACCAGAGCCTGATTACTCTGATATACAAGAAAAATATGATGATTTGGATGGAGAAACAGCTACAATAGAAGATGACGATAGGCATACTCTTTTAGAAATGCACGTTGACATGGAATTACCAGAGCCTTTTGAAGAAGAGGACGGTATAGCTAGGCCATACGTTGTAACTATAGATAAGTCATCAAGAGAGATATTATCCATAAGAAGGAATTATTACGAAGATGACAAAAAGAAAAGAAAAAGACAATATTTCGTCCACTACAGGTATCTCCCCGGGTTGGGCTTTTACGGTACAGGACTTATACACCTCATCGGAGGACTTGCAAAAAGTGCAACCTCAATTCTCAGGCAGCTTATTGATGCCGGTACGTTGTCAAATTTGCCAGCTGGCCTTAAAGCTAGGGGGCTTCGTATCAAAGGTGATGATTCGCCTCTCATGCCGGGTGAGTTCCGTGACGTTGATGTCCCGGGTGGTGCAATCCGTGATGCTATTACTTTTATTCCTTACAAAGAACCGTCAGCGGTATTGTACCAATTACTCGGAAACATTGTTGACGAAGGAAGAAGAATAGGATCGGTAGCCGACATACAGGTTGGGGACATTAACGCCCAAGCACCAGTCGGAACAACTTTAGCTTTAATGGAAAGATCAATGAAAGTCATGTCTGGAGTTCAGGCTAGACTTCATGCTGCATTAAAAAAAGAATTAAGACTTCTTGCTAAAATAATTAATGAGTACATGGACGATCAATACGCATATGACACAGAAGGGGACTTTTCTAGATCAAAAGATTTTGATGATAGGATAGATGTAATTCCTGTTTCTGATCCAAATGCAGCAACCATGTCACAAAGAGTGATGCAATATCAAGCCGCTCTTCAACTAGCTCAACAAGCTCCTCAGTTATATGACATGGGAAAGCTTCACAGACAAATGCTAGAAGTTCTTGGTATACAAGACCCAAGCTCAATAATAAAATTACCAGAAGACATAAAGCCTTCTGACCCTGTAACAGAAAATATGGCAATGTTAAAACAAGAGCCAGTAAAGGCATTTAAGTATCAAGACCATGAAGCTCATATTAGAGTTCATCTTGCTGCAGCAAACGATCCAAAATTAAAAGAAATTGTTGGGCAATCTCCTTTTGCGTCAGTAATACAAGCCGCTTTATCAGCTCACATAACAGAACACGTTGCGTTTCAATACAGAAAAGAGATAGAAAAAAATCTTGGTATATCTATGCCTGATGAAGAAAAGCCATTGCCTGAAGATGCTGAAGCAGAATTATCAAGGATTACTGCAGAAGCAGCAGAAAAATTATTAAAGTCAAATACAGCTGAAGCTCAACAAGCAGAGGCACAAAGACAACAGCAAGATCCATTAACTCAAATACAACAAAGAGAACTTGCTATAAAAGAACAAGAGCTTGAGCATAAAAAACAAATGGACATGGCAAGATTAGAGCTTGATGCTCAGAAAGCAATGATCAATGATAAAAATCAAACCGAAAGACTGGAGTCTGAAAACAAAAGAGAAGGTGCGAGACTTGGTGTCACCCTTGCAAAAAATAATTCAGACGCTCAGATTCAATCTAAGAAGATGCAAGATCAAGCTCTTACGGAAGGCACGAAAATAGCAATAGAAGTTGCAAAAGAATTAACAAATGAGTAGAAACGATACTATTTACACACACTTAATAAAAAAGATAAATGAGGAAATAGATGTTATCTCTTACCATCTGGCATCCGGCAGAGCTACTAATTTCGAGGAATATCAAAGGCTTGTCGGAAAAATTGAGGGTCTTGTGTCAGCAAGAGAACTGTTGCAAGAAGATGAAAAAAAATATATTGAAGATTAACTCTTCCCAATTTGTCAATAGTTGTGTATATTTAAAATAAGAATTTTTTCAGGCATAAAGTCTGCAAGGTAACTGTGAACCTAAATCACTGCACAAAGGAACAGAGATGCTCTCTGCAAAGAAACTAGAGTTAGATGAAGAAATCACTCGTAAGTTACCTGAACCTAAAGGTTACAAGTTATTAATTGCAATCCCAAAATTAGATGAAAAGACTGATGGCGGTGTTATTATACCAGATAAATTAAAAGGGATGGAAGAAGTTGCATCCATTATCGGTTTAGTAATAGGCATGGGACCTTCTTGTTATAAAGATAAGGATAAGTTTCCTGATGGCTCTTATTGCAAAGAAGGCGATTTTGTAATATTCAGATCATATTCTGGAACTAGGTTTAAATTTAAAGGTGAAGAATTTAGGTTAATCAATGACGATACAGTGGAAGCTGTGGTTGATGATCCTAGAGGATATACGAGGGCATAATGGAAAATTCAGCAGAAAAAATCGAACAAGAAATTAATATGTCAGATGATCCTGTAGAGATAGAGATTATTGATGACACACCTGAAGCAGACAGAAAACCTAAAAGAGATGAAAACGTAGAGTCCAAGATACCTGATGACGATGAGGTAGCAAAATATGGAACAGACGTACAAAAAAGAATTAAGCAGCTCAAGTATGAATATCATGAAGAGCGCAGGCAAAAAGAAGAAGCCACAAGATTAAGAGAAGAAGCTATTAGTGCAACTTCAAAGCTTATGTCTGAAAATCAAAAACTAAGAAAAACACTAGACGAAGGTGAAGGAGTATTAGTTGAGCAGGCAAAAGGTAGAGTTGAAGCACAACTCTCAAGAGCCAAACAAGAATATAAAGAAGCTTATGAACTTGGAGACTCTGACAAATTGTTAGACGCTCAAGAAAAACTGAGCAACATACAGAATGAAAAATATAGAGTAGAAAATTATAAGCCTCCAGTAAGAAACAAAGAGTACATGGCTGAACTGGAAACACCTGTCGCTTCAGCAGCTCCTGTTAAACCAAAGGTTGCAGAGCCTACAGGTAAGGATAAAAATTGGCTAGAGGAAAATAGCGATTGGTTCCAAAAAGATGGCTACGAAGATATGACAGGCTTTGCTATGGGTGTTCATCAAAAGTTAGTTACTGCAGGAATAAACCCAAAGCTAGATACAGATGAATATTATAAAAGAATTAATGATTCTATGGAAAAATTCTTTCCTGATCATTTTAAAGACAAGCACGGTGTTGAGACAATAGAGGTAGACGCACCTCAACGCCCAGCTGGTAACGTGGTTGCCCCCGTTAATCGAAGTGCAAAAAAACCACGCAAAGTGCAGCTAACCTCCACCCAGATAGGACTCGCTAAACGTCTGGGAGTTACACCTGAACAATATGCAGCGCAACTATTGAAGGAGTCAATATAATGGCTAACAGAGATTCACGCACAGAAGATACAAGAGACACATCAGAACGTAAAGTAACTTGGAAACAAGCTAGTGCTTTGCCTGACCCGACTCCACAGGAAGGATTTGAATTCCGTTGGATTCGCACATCATCTTTAGGTCAAGCTGATATGACAAATGTATCGTCAAAATTTCGTGAAGGTTGGGAGCCGGTTAAGTTTGAGGATCATCCTGAACTTAAGATAATGCCCGATATAGACTCCAGATTCAAGGGTAATGTAGAGGTTGGGGGATTGCTACTTTGCAAGAACTCAAAGGAAAACATGGATGCTCGTAGAGAACATTTCAGAAGCGTGACTGACAGTCAGATGTCCGCAGTTGATAATAACTTTCTTAGAGAATCCGATCCACGTATGCCAGTACTCAAACCAGAGAAAAGCACACGCAAAAGTTAGTATTTAAAATTTAAACTTTTAATCATAAGGGAGACATTATTATGTCAACAATAGCAGCCCCTTTCGGTTTAAGACCAGTAGGAAATCTTTCTGGATCGTACAATGGTGCGTTCCGTCAGTATCCAATTCTGAGTTCTGAATCAACAAGGATATGTTTCGGTGACGCTGTTAAATTAACAGACGCTGGATCAACAACCACTATCCAAAAAGATACTGGTACAGCCACAGCAACACCCATTGGAATTTTCATGGGGTGTCGTTATACAGATCTAAGCACAGGTCAAACACAATTTACACAGGTCTGGTCAGGCGCAGCTCATACTAACGGTATGGTCTATGTTATGGATGACCCTAATATTTTGTTTGAAATACAAGCAGACGGTTCTGTAAATGACGATGACTTAGCCGCTAACGCAGCTTTAGTTCAAGGAACATCAAATGCAACTTTAGGTATTTCCAGAGTTTCACTTGATATTAGCACTGCCGCTACAACAGCTACTTTACCAATCAGAATTGTTGATTGGAGAGGCGGTTATGACGGTGATGAATATGGTACAGCTTTCCCAATTATGTTATGTAAATGGAATGCTGGACATCAACTTGGTATCGGTGCCGCTTCTGGCGCTGCCCCATCAGCAGCTTAATAGGGAGATTATTAAATGGCTATTTCAAGAGCTCAACTCCTTAAAGAGTTGTTACCGGGTTTAAACGCCTTATTTGGTTTAGAGTACCAAAAATACGAAAACGAACATGCAGAAATCTATGACGTTGAAAATTCAGAGCGTAGCTTTGAAGAAGAAGTGAAATTGTCAGGATTTGGTGCAGCACCAATCAAGCAAGAGGGAGCGGCTATATCTTACGATACAGCTCAAGAGTCTTTTACTGCTCGATATAACCATGAAACTATTGCAATGGGATTTTCTATTACTGAAGAAGCAATGGAAGATAATTTGTATGACTCGCTTTCAGCAAGATATACAAAAGCATTAGCAAGAGCTATGGCTTATACTAAGCAGACAAAGGCAGCTTCTTTGTTGAATACTGGTTTTGATGCTTTTACAAGTGGAGATGGGGAATTCTTGTTCGATACAGATCACCCAACTGTACAAGGTGGAAGTAACTCAAACAGACCTTCAACTGGTGCTGATTTGAATGAAACATCATTAGAGCAAGCTGTGATTGATATCGCTGCTTTCGTTGATGAGCGTGGACTGCTAATTGCAGCTAGACCTCGTAAGTTAATCATTCCACCTGCATTGCAATTTATTGCAACTCGTATTCTGCAATCTGATCTTAGAACAGGAACTGCAGACAACGATTTAAATGCACTTAGAAACAATGGGTCAATCCCAGAAGGCTTTACTGTTAATCACTATTTAACAGATACAAATGCTTTCTTTTTGACTACAGATGTTCCTAACGGTATGAAGATGTTTGTAAGAACTCCTATGTCAACAGCAATGGATGGAGATTTCAACACAGGTAATGTAAGATACAAAGCCCGTGAGAGATATTCATTTGGTGTTTCTGATCCATTAGGAATGTACGGATCTCCGGGTGCGTAAATAAAAAATAATTAAAAGGGCAACTTGTAGGTTGCCCTTTTTTTATGTATAATGAAATTATCCCTAACAGTTATATAATATAACTGACATTTGCCAAGATAGGAGACATACATGGCTAATACAACTTTTAACGGACCAGTCCGGTCCGAAGGCGGCTTTAAACAAGTAACAAAAAGCGCAACTTTAGGAACATTTACTGAAAACTTTGCTGTTGACTCAAGTGGTAACTTAACTACATCTGGTGATGTAACTATAGATGATCAACTTCTAGTTAAAGATGGTGGACACTTAAAGTATACTGAAGCCGCAGGATTTGCAGCGTCTGACTTTATTGTTGGTAAAGGTGGATCTCTTGTTGCTACAGCAGACCCTTTTACTTCAGGGGCAGCTCAATTATTTCCTTTAGGAAGTAGATTACTTTATGGAAACACAGTTTACAGATATGCTAAATTAGCTGCAACCGCTGTTACAGCTGGTAAATGTGTAACTCATGCCGCATCAATAGCTCATCACTTTGATTTAACTCCAACTGCAGGCGTAGCCGCTGGTGAAACTGCAATTTCAGTTGAAACAGCAGGTACTGATATTACCCTTAATCAATATGCAGGTGGATATTTGTACATCAATGATGCTGCAGGTGAAGGCCAGATGCTTAGAATACGATCTAATCCAGCTCATGATCACTCAGCAGACCCTTCAATTATTATTACCACTTATGATGATTTAGCAACAGCTATAACAACAAGTTCAAGAGTAACGCTTATCGCTGATCCTCTTAGTGCTTTGATTGGACAGGCCGCTACAACAACAGGTGCAACAATGGGTGTAACAGTAGTTGATATAGCTGCAAGTCATTTTGGCTGGTTTGCTGTTTCAGGTCCAGCTACAGTGTTAACTTCAGGAACATTGGTTGTAGGTAATCATGCTGTTCCATTAGGAGCCGTAGGCGCTGTTGGTCCAGCTGCAGGAGATGTTATACAAGTTATTGGTACAGTTATGATTGTTAACGTAACTACTGATTATTCATTGATAAATCTTTATGGCATTATCTAAATTTTAATTAGCGTGGGGGCTTAATAGCCCCTGCCTTTTATAAGGAGAATAATATGGCAGGATCTAATTCAGATGTAAATGTCACCTTTATAAGTGACGAGGTTGCGGCAGATCCGAATGGCTTTTCTGCGTCAGCTCAAGTTGGTAATAATGCAGCATTAACTTTAGGTGGAGCTTTAGCCGATGGTGGTGCAGTAACTCTTGGATCAGCAAGAACCGTTTCAATTACTTCTGGCGGTGACGATAGAAGTATATCTTTTACTGTTGTAGGCACAGATTTAGATGGAGTTTCCTTAACGGAGAGTATTACAGGAGTTAATAACAGCGCAGCAACAGGATCTAAATTTTTTAAAACAATTGTCAGTATTACAGCGGTAGGTGATCCAGCAGGCACAGTTCTAGCTGGAACAACAGCGGTAGCCGCAGATATAATCTTTGGTGGTAGAACAAGACTTAAAGGTTATTCTATTGTTTCTGGTGGTACAGCAGGTGTTATTGAATTTGTTAATGGAGAGCCTAATGGTGGTGGGTCAACGTTGTTTAAAGCTAGAACAATAGGGACAGATAATACTACTATAGATAATACAATTCCACAAAATGGAGTTGCGTTTGAAGATGGTATGTATGTTAAGTACACAATAGCAACCACAGATATGATGAGTTTCTTCTACGCATAGGAGCTAGTATGCCAGAAAAGAAAAAAGGAACAATGAAAGGTCACACCATAGGTGGTGGTCAGAAACGTCCTACTAAATCTGGGGCGGGTATGACTGCTAAAGGTGTTGCTAAGTATCGTAAAGATAACCCCGGTTCTAAACTCAAGACTGCAGTAACTGGTAAAGTTAAAGCTGGAAGTAAATCAGCTAAAAGACGTAAGTCTTATTGTGCTAGATCAGCTGGGCAAATGAAGCAGTTTCCTAAAGCTGCCGCTAATCCTAATAGTCGCTTACGACAAGCTAGAAAAAGGTGGAAGTGTTAATGGAAAAAAATGTTCAGTCATTACAAATTGAATTTGCTTCATGGAAATCAAAACAAGATTATTTAGTAAAGCATGTTGATGAATTAAGAGCAGACATGACAGATATTAAAAGATCAGTTTTTCAAGCTAAATGGATGATGATTGGAGCTTTAACTATGATAGCAGTAAGTAACACAGGGACTATAACAGAATTGTTATCGTTAATTAAATAATGATATCTAGAACATCAATGAAAAGCCAAATGAAGGGAAATAAAATGCCAATAAAAGTAGTGCCGCTTAATCAAAATAATAAAGACGATCAAAAAATGAGAGTTTTAAAGAAAAAACCTGCAACGAAAAAAGAATTAAGAGCTAAATCTGGTGGGTCTATTAAAAAAATGAAAAAGGGTGGCGTTATAAAAGCTGGAATGGGTAGTATGTTAGAAACTATATCTCCTGCTTATAGTATAATGAAGGGTAAAGGCCCTATGTCTAGTATAGCTTCTGCATTAGGCGGAAGTAGTTTAATTGGTAATTTTGCTCAAAGACAAAAAGATAAATCTAAAAAAAGAAGAATGGAAATGGCTGCAGGTCGAGAAGGCAGTAAAAGAATGACCCCTGCTACTCCAGCTAATTCAGCGGCAGTAGGCATGAAAGGTGGAGGCTCCGTTAAAAAGAAAAGGTCCATAGATGGGATAGCAACTAAAGGTAAAACAAGGGGTTAATATGTCACTCGAACAATGTCCAGTATGTAAAACAGTTCTTTTAAATATAAAAAACGGTGAAGCACAATGTACAGCTTGTAATGCTATGGTATCTAATGCTGATCTAGACAGTAAGTTTGGTTATGAGTGGACTAAAGAACTAGAAGATTTGCAAGATGCCCAATCGTAATTATAAAGGTGAGTACGATAAGTACCACAAAAAGCCAGAGCAGAAGAAAAATAGAGCAAGCAGGAATACTGCTCGTTCTACAATGAAGACTGCTGGTAAGGTAACTAAAGGCGATGGAAAAGATGTTGCTCATAAGAATGGCAATCCTAAAGATAACAAAAGAAAAAATCTTACAGTAAAGCCTAAGTCAGTTAATAGATCCTTTGCCAGAACAAAAACAGCAAAGAAAGTTAACAGGAGAGCTTAATGAAAGTAACAAAGTTAAAAACAGGTGGATTCTTATCTTCAGGTAGCGATGCTGGTGATTTAGAGATACTAAGAAAATCAAATGATTATGATGATGGTTCCGGCATGAAAGCTGGTGGAGCTGTTAAAAAGAAGAGTACAGTAAACAAAGCAGGCAACTACACAAAGCCATCATTAAGAAAAAATATATTTAATAGAGTTAAGGCAGGCGGCAAAGGTGGAGCTCCCGGTCAATGGTCTGCTAGAAAAGCACAAATGATGGCTAAAGCTTATAAAAAGGCAGGTGGTGGCTACAAATAAGGAATGAAACATTATGGACCCAGTTACTATATCTATAGCAGTAGGCGTTGCTAGTAAGGCATTTAGTGCTATTAAGAGTGGGTTCGCAATGGGTAGAGACATAGAACAAATGTCTGGTGATATTGGTAGATGGATGGGGGCTGTGAGTGATGTTGACAATGCGGAAAAACAAGCCAAAAATCCTCCCCTGTTTGGCAAGCTTTTTTCTGCAGGTTCTATCGAAGAGGCGGCTATGGCTGCGTACGCTGGAAAAAAGAAACTTGAGGAACAAAGATACGAACTCAAGATGTTTCTAAATCTAACTCATGGTCCTCAAGCGTATGACGAGCTTCTTGCTATGGAAGGGCAGATAAGAAAACAAAGACAAGAAACCATATATAAACAACAAAAGATGCGTCAGCAAATTTTAGGAGTGATAGGTTGGATTGTCTTGTTTATAGTTATTATATTGTTATTTGCAACAGTCGCAATTATTTGGAATAAAAAGGCTAACGCTAAAGATTACACTAGACAACAAAAAATACAAAAAGGTATAATTGTTCTTCCTACTATGACTACATGCAGATTAAAGAAGCGAAAAGTATATAAAGATAAAATGGCTTGTATATATCAAGGCGCTCAGAAAACATTTACTTTGGATTTTACAGACTTAGCAAATGGCTGCCCTCGTCAATACAAATGTGTGCTAGATCCAAATGGCAAAGAACCATCAATTGATTCTGTTATGGAGAGTTTAAGGAGTATTGCTAAATGAAAAAAACATTACAAAAAAATAGCAAGTACAATGAATATGACTTAGATGGCGATGGAATAGTTACTGACGAGGAATTAGAAAACGCTAAAGTAATGAAGGAAACAGAAACTTTATTAAGAAAACAATTGGCTCAATTAAGAATGGCAAGAGCAACATTAATTGCTATGGGTGTCTTTACATTAGCAATGTTTCTTATTGACGTTGAAAGAGTAAAGGCATTATCTGATATAAGTAATTTGTTTTATCTGTCAGGTGCTGGTATAGTTGGTGCATATATGGGAACAACAGCTTGGATGAGTAAAAAGTAAAAGTTAACATTAACTTTTAGGGATATTATGAGCGGATTAAAAAAATCACAAAGGAGCCTTAAATCATGGGGAGACCAGAAATGGAGAACCAAGAGTGGTAAACCTTCGACACAGGGGCCAAAAGCTACCGGTGAGCGTTATCTTCCTGCGAAAGCAATTAAAGCTCTATCTAGTGCAGAATACTCCGCCACTTCGGCTAAGAAGCGTGCAGGAACTAAAGCAGGTAAACAAAATGTTAAACAGCCAAAAAAGATTGCAAGAAAGACGAAATCTTATAGAAAGGTCACATAAATGGCAGTAGTAGTACCAGATTTACCAGACCTTTTTGAAGAGGCGTATCAAAGAGCTGGCTTAGAACTTAGAACAGGCAATGATCTTAGAAACATAAGACGTAGCTTTAATATATTAACTATGGAATGGCAGAACAGAGGATTAAACCTTTGGACAATAGAAGCTGGCACTCAAGCAATAACAGCTGGCACATCAGTGTATACTCTTCCTGCAGATACAGTAGACTTAGTAGAGCATCAAATAAGAACAGGAACTGGCGTTAATCAAATAGATACTAATTTAACAAGAGTTAGTGTTTCAACTTATGCACAACAATCTGCAAAGAATACTACAGGCAAACCAACTCAAATATTTATTCAAAGACTTTCAGCTTCTACTACTGTTACTTTATGGCCTGTGCCAGATGCCTCTTATACTATTTCTTATTATAGAATAGCAGGTATAAATGGGATAGCATCAGGAATAGATGGCGATACTACATCGTTTATACCACCTAGATTTGTACCATGTTTGGTTTCAGGATTGGCTTATTACTTAGCTATGAAAAGACCAGAGGTGGCAAATAGAGTAACTCCCCTTAAACAGGAATACGAATTCCAGTTTGAACTAGCAGCAGGGGAAGACACAGAAAGTGCGTCTGCTAGATTCGTACCTTATGATACTTTTTATGGAGCTTAAACATGCCACAATACAAAATTAAATCAGGCGACAGCCTTTCTAAAATAGCTAAATCCCAAGGATTTACAATAAAACAGTTGATGGCTGCAAATCCTAGCTTGTCAGATCCCAATAAGATTAGAGCAGGGGCTAATTTAAAAATGCCTTATTCAGCTTCTAAAATAGGAAGCACAAAAACTCAAGGCGGAGCAAATGTAGGCGGAAGCACAAAGCCAAGTCCATATAGAGGAATGACTAAAACACAAGTCGCAGCTTTAAGTAAAAATAAAAGAGCAGGCGGTGGCGGTATGGATGTTGCTAAAACAAAAAAGAAAACAGTAGATAAGCCTAAATCTAGACCCGCAAACTTTAAAAAAATTGTTAACAGAACAAAGTTAAAAGAATTACAAAGAACTAAGTCACCTTCATTAGGGAGAAGAAAGTAATGGCATCAACAGTAAAAGATGGGAAAATTATAACAAAAAAAGACAAGCTTAAAGAAGCTTTAGCTAAAGTTAATGACCCTAAGTATAATGTAACGTCTGGTAGGATAGAAAAAACTAATAAAAATGATCAGACAAATATTAAAAAAAATATAAAAGAAGCTAAAGCAAGAAAAGACAGTGCTTTTACTATAAATAAAGATGGCAAAAAAGTTTTAAAACCAAGAAGTTTTACAGACGATGTAGGAACTGCTCTTTCTTTTCTGCCTGCAGGAATGATAAGAAAACAAGTTGGGAAAAAACTTGTTGATAAAGGTGGAAACTTTTTAAGTAAGATTGCTAAAAGATTTCAAGGTTCATCCTCAAGTGCTAGTAGCAATAAATTAGGACAAGGCGGAGGAAAATTTAATCCTCCAACAGTAAGGCCTAATACTGGTATTAAAAAACCTACTACAACTGTTGCTAAAAGAACTACTGATACTAAAGTAAATAAACCTTTAGGCTCAATAAAAACAGTAAAGGGTGGCAATACTCGTTTAGCAGCTCCTCTTTTATCAAGTATTATTTCAAAACAAGCACTTGCAAGTGGCAATAACGTTGAGAAAAAAGAAAAAAAACCTATTGAAAAAATTAGACTTGGAGATTTAGTTCTATCTTTTAATAAACAAGGCGAACTTGGTCCTGCAAGTGTTACAGAAACTCATACACATAAAGAAGATCAGTTTATAACGATTATTCATTGGAAAGGTCAAATTACGGTAACTCCTAATCATTGGATATTAGTTGAAGATGGATTATTTG
>ENA-ORXF01001759-ORXF01001759.1-marine-metagenome-genome-assembly--contig:-NODE-1759-length-13669-cov-3.997204_pt1 | contig 13669 bp, 14 predicted proteins | sample MGYA00237864_ERZ511476 | MGnify/ENA primary metagenome ERZ511476 (study PRJEB26306, sample SAMN06343908) | marine metagenome | isolation source: coastal waters | place: Atlantic Ocean: West Antarctic... | reverse complement strand
GGGCTCTCGCAGCACACAGCCATAACTTCGCCAAATACATTTAATTGATCCATTGGGTAATTATACGATTTATTTAGCCAAAGAGAGGACTTCGCCAGGCTTGGGTGAGCGAAAAAAGTCAGCGTCTAGGTTTTGATCGATCAAGGCTTGCTTGAGTCTTAGTGGGGGCTCGTCCACGTTCTCATCGGTTAAGATAAAAGTGCCCCAATGCATCCCAAATGAATGCGGAGTTTTGAGGTCTAAAGCTATTTGAATGGCCTCCTCTGGGTTCACATGACTGGATTTCATGAACCATCTTGGGTCATAAGCGCCAATGGGTATAAAAGAGTAATCAGGAGATCCAAGTCTCTGATATGTAGTTGTAAAATCATTTGAATATCCAGTATCACCTGCATGATAAAGGGCTAGATTATTGGTTTTAATGAACCAACCACCCCACAAACTTTTGTTCCTGTCAGCAAGACCTCTTTTAGACCAATGCTGCACAGGAGTGAAGGTAAAAACAGTGTTGTGTATGGTCATGTCTTGCCACCATAAAAACTCATGCACGTTGGTGAGTCCTGCTCTTGCTAGACGTTTTTTATCGCCCATGGGGACCAAGAATAATGTTTCAGGGTTGAGTTTGTGCAATTCCCTCAAGGACTTCATGTCGAAATGATCGTAATGATTGTGACTAATAACCACCACATCAATCTTAGGCAATTCATTTATAACAATGGCCGGAGGAATTAGCCGCTTGGGCCCTGCAAATGTCACCGGAGAAGCCCGCTTAAAGAATATGGGATCTGTGAGAATATTGAGATCATTATTGTTAATCAAATAGGTGGCGTGCCCTACCCAGACTGCATAGTTGCTTGATTCATTGGAAAGGGTTTGCCATTCATCGGACGTAGCAATTTGAATGCGCTCAGGGTTATTGGATTTCCCTAGTTGCCACTTCATCAGCTCAATAAAGCTTTTGCCGTTGGCTACATCTGAGGTGTTTGAAAAGGTTTCAGCGCTGATATTGAGCGTGCAACAAAGCACGATCATAGCTAGACCTTGTCGCTGAAGCTTTAGAAGTGAGTGCACTGGCACTTAAGGAATGTAATGAATGGGAGACGACCAAACTCGCTCTTGAATCGTCTTGGCAATGTCAGACCTTGGCTCAACGTTATTTCGAATTGCATCCCAAGTACTCCATCTGCAGGTAGGATTCTCTAGAGCTCTGACGTAGTAAAAAGATCGTTGGCCCACTTCAAAGGTTGGATCCGTCCAGAAAGCTTTTAATTCAGAGTTGCCAAGATCTTCTGTGATTGCACAATTGGCAATATCAACCTTTGCATTATTGTCAGGACAGCGATGGGTTATGGGATCTACTGCCCCACCATCTGAGCAAGCCACATCAAAGACTTGTTCTTGTGGGTCACCCATTGAATCAACATAGCCCTTGATCACCTGCACACGTTGCAATGGAGCTGTTGCCATGTCCCTGATAGCCCAAACAAAGAAGCTTGGCTCTTGTTGCTCTATTCCATCAAGATCTGAACCCATGGATTTGGCATGGTCATAGAGATACTCAACCAAAGCAGGTTCAGTAATCTTAGAGTGATCCAAACCATAGCCTGCAAAAAAGCGGATCGTCATTCTTGGACCAGATGTTGCAAAAGATTCTTTGCGCCTAAAGGCATCGTAAATACTAGGTCGCGTGTTTTCCTCAGCCCAAACTCCTGCAAGACCAGAAGCACCAAAGGTGATTGCAGACGATTGCATGTATTGGTTGCCATCTAACTCTACTAAGGAGCCTTGATTAACCAAAAATGCTGGATCTGTCATGGGTATTGAACTGCGCAATGCTGCGGTTGAGTCAAGAATACCAATTTTTGAATAGAAGTTACTTTCGTCTAGCGAGGAAGCACCTGTGTGGGTATCGCTTGAGCCTATGAAACCAAATTTATATGGATTGAACCCTTCTCTCTCCTCCATGGCAATGCCTTCAAGCAAGGCATCTCTCACGTAACTTCCTTTGGGCTCTGAAATATCCATCGTTGCAACTTTGTAAGGCATGATTTCAAAGTCAGCCCATTCGTCGTTAGTGGAAAGTGCTGGATGGGTGTCAGAAGTGCCCTTCACTTGAGTGATCTCCACAATGGGTTCGTTGCGCATTCTTTGATCTGCGTATTTTACTGTTAAAGGGTTATCGAGTGAATCCACAAGTTCAAACATGCTTCCGCCAGAACCATTGGAGTTGTGAGGAATGGCCATGCTCTCTATTCCGTCTTCACGCAGGCGATCCATCCAATCCCAAAGTCCTTCTGGATCATTGGAGTTACCTCTGCTAAATGGCAATGAAGGAATAAGATCTCCGTCCCCTCTAAAAATAACATTTCGATGCAGGTTTCCCATGTCTGGTGTTGAGGCAGTCCACTCGTAGGCAATAAATGTTGTAAATTTACCTGGATCGTTATGTCTTTGAGCTGACTCTACCGTATCCTTCCAAGCATCCCTGCTGACTTTATTTGCATAATCAATATCTAACTTACCTGAACGCAAGGCATTCACTGTACTTAATAAGAAACCTCCAAACGCTTGGCGCCTCCTATTGAAAGTTGAGGTATTTAAATTTTCAGGAGCATTAATATCATTTACTTGAGCGCTTGATGGTGAGTCGTAATAAGGGTTGCCAGGAGTGGCAGCTTCAGCCACTTGTCCTAAAAAAGTTGCATGATCAGTGACGCCATAGAAATCCAACGGTCTTTGTAAACTCATATTAAAACCACCTGGGTGTTTAATGGTCTTGCCCTTAGCAAATTCATAAGCATCATCTGGAGTTGCAAGAGTACCAAATATATATGCATCAAATGAATAGCGGGTGTGAACGTGAACATCTCCAAACAAAGGAATGCGCTGGGCACTCTTAGATGGATTGATGTTCATGTATGGGTCTCTTGCTTGGGAATCCCAAGATATGGATGCTTGAGATGTCAGAGCTTCTCTGGCAACTGAAATATTTAAAAATGCATCAGCATCAGAGGCTGCTTCTGGTACTTCTACTTCTTGTGAGCAAGAGATTGCAAAAATAGATAATAGAATTACAGATAAATATCTAACCATGATGACCTCTTTGATGTTGTTGAATTATTATGTCGTCGCTAGGATAGATGATCAAGTGGGCAAAGGATTGGCTCATCTTGTTAGCTCGGGTTATTATTGTCCAAAGGAGGTAATCATTGAAAAATTCACTAAGCATTTCTAAAGTTCAAGAACTATGTTCATCTCGAAAATTAAATCTTACGGCCTCACGCAGCAACATCATGTCTGCCTTGATTAAATTTAAAAGCCCTAAAACAGCCTATGAAATCCTTGAGCAGCTCCAAAAAACAGAAGCCTCCGCTAAACCTGCAACTATCTACAGAGCTCTAGATTTTTTGTGCACCAATGGATTTGCTCATAGAATCGAAACTGATAACACTTACGTGGCGTGTGATGGTAAAGAGCATCATCATGTTGCTCAGTTTTTAATCTGCTTGGAGTGCAAGCAGGCAATTGAGTTTCACTCTCACAATGTCACCACAGAAATCACCAAAAAAGCTAAGCAAGAAGGCTTTACAATTACCGAAGAAGTATTAGAGGCTAAAGGTTTTTGCAAAAACTGTCTTTGACGGCTTGGTTGAGCCCTTAGATTTCAATGATAAAATTTTAAAATGAAAGTAATTCAGTTTGTGCCAGCACTCGAAAGCGGAGGCGTTGAGCAAGGCGTGCTTGAGATAGCCAATGCCTTGGTTGCAAGTGGCCACGAGTCGCATGTTGTTTCTGCAGGTGGCAGACTTGTTGATGAGCTTATCAAAAATGGCACTAGCCATCACTGCTGGAAACTTCATAAAAAAAATATATTTACGCTTAGGCTTATTAGACCTCTGAGACATTGGATTTTATCGATGAATGCAGATGTTCTTCACGTAAGATCTAGAATGCCAGCATGGATAGTCTGGATGGCATGCAAAGGAATTCCAGAGGCAAAAAGACCACAACTGGTCTCAACCATGCATGGACTTCATTCGATAAATTTTTACAGTGCGGTAATGACCAAGCCACTCAACATTATCGCGGTATCCAAAAGCTCTAAAGATTACATCATCGATAACTACACCAAAACTCAAGCCAAAAATATTAATCTGATATTTAGAGGAGTGGATGAAGCGAATTATTATTTGGGTTATAAGCCATCTAACGAGTGGCTATCTGAATGGGATTCTATTTACCCTGGAACAAGGTCATCTAAGTTATTAATTATTGCAGGAAGGATCTCTCCACTTAAGGATTTAAAAAAAGTGTTACATCTGGCAAAAGCTGTTAAAAATAATTCCTCTCATGCTTTTAAAGTTTTAATTGTTGGCGAGGCAAAAGGTAGGCACGTGAGGTATTTAGGAGAATTAAAAAAGCTCGCTCAATCATTGGGATTGACAGATGAGATTTATTTTTTAAATTTTAGAAAAGACATAAAAGATCTGTATGCCATTTCATCTATTGCATACAGCACCTCAAATAAACCTGAGTCATTCGGAAGAAGCGTATTAGAGCCTTTGTCCTTGGGGATTCCAACCATTGGCTATAACCGTGGTGGAGTTCAAGAGATACTCCAAGAGCTGTATCCCTATGGAGCAATAGAACCTGGCAACGATGAAGAGCTACTTCAAAAGACCCTAAATATACTGGATGGGAATAGCACTGAGGTTAAACCAAACACCAAGTTTCTTACATCACGCATGTGCAAGGAAACATTGAGGCTGTATCAGGAGGTTTCATCATGCTGACCGCTTTGTTTGCTCTCTTTGGTTTGTTGTCACTAAAGTTTGCTTGGTGGCTTCCATCTAAAAACCTTCAAAAAACTAGAATCATGATGTATCACATGATTGCAGAGCATCCTTCCCACAAAAAGAAAACAGGGTTGAGAGTTTCGCCTTTGATGTTTGAAAAACAACTGAAATGGTTTTCTGACAATGGCTGGAGTTTTATCAAAATGTCTGAGTTGTCGAAATATGAGAACTCAGAAAAGATCGTCGCCATTACTTTTGATGATGGTTATGAGGATAACTATCTAGCTGCCCTTCCTTTGTTAAAAAAATACAATGCGTGTGCGACTCTTTACTTGGTAATAGATCGCCATGAAAATGATTGGTCCGTCAAAAAAAACTTGAAGCACAACACGGGTGATCTCGCCAGAGAAAATAAGCTCTCTGATAACCAAGTGAAAGAGATGCTGGCCTCCAATCTATTTGAACTAGGAGGTCATACCATCACCCATCCATACCTTCCAAAATTATCGGCAAAAGAAAGAGAGCAGGAAATGATTGGTTGTAAGTCGATGCTTGAAGAGACATTCAACACTAATGTCTCGAGCTTTGCTTATCCTTTTGGCATTTATGACTCTGAGGATGTCGACATGATAAAAGATAGTGATTATTGCTCGGCAGTTACCACCAATGAAGGAGTTGCCTCAGGTGAATCTATCTATGAGTTGAAACGCATTAAAGCTTCTGGCAAAGATAACTTTATGAGCTTTAGATTAAGGGTACTAAAAGGCTCCAAGGGCTTTATTTAAGACTACAATACTCATCCAATCATTTGCGCCCGTAGCTCAGCTGGATAGAGTACTTGGCTTCGAACCAAGGGGTCGGGAGTTCGAATCTCTCCGGGCGTGCCACATAACAATTCTTTTCTCCTTCTTGCATATCTAAGTTAGTATCTTAGGTATGAAAAATTTCAACATTAAAAAAAATCTTTTTTTCTTTCTGCTTTTTGGAGTTTTGACCATGACAGTTAACGGATATGACAGAATTACTGGAGAGCCTTTTGCAAGTCGATCGGAAGTCATCGGGCAAAATGGAATGATTGCCACAAGCCACCCTCTTGCAACACAGATTGGCTTAGATATTCTCAAAAAAGGTGGAACAGCTATTGATGCTGCCATTGCTGCAAATATTGCGCTAGGTTTAATGGAGCCAACTGGTAATGGCATTGGAGGCGATCTCTTTGCAATTATTTGGGTCGGTAAAGAAAAGAAATTACATGGCTTAAATGCAAGTGGCCCTGCACCAAAAAATATTTCTATTGATTATTTTAAAGACCGTGGCATGGACAAGATTCCTTCTTATGGACCACTGCCAGTCACTGTTCCAGGAGCGGTGGATGGATGGGTTAAATTGCATGAGAAATTTGGCAATCAAGAATTCAGCTCATTGTTTCAACCAACCATTGAGTATGCAAAAAATGGATTTCCAATGACAGAAACCATTGCCTATTATTTGGGGAAATCAAAAGATCGATTTAAAGACTACCCAAACTTTAAAGAGGTGTGGCTTAAAAATAATGAGATGCCACGAAAAGGTGAAATTTTTAAAAATCCTCAATTAGCAAAAACGCTTGAAATCATTGCAGAAAAAGGTAGGGCTGGATTCTACGAAGGGGCCATTGCAGAGACAATGGCAAATTTTATTCAATCTGAGGGTGGCTTTTTATCTACCGACGACCTCTCGTCGTTTCATGCTGAGTGGACTCCGCCAGTGTCCTCAAACTATCGAGGTTATGATGTGTGGGAGCTACCCCCTAATGGACAAGGCATAGCAGCACTGCAGATCCTGAACATGCTTGAAAACTATGATCTAAAGAAGATGGGGTTGTTTAGCTCGGAATACATTCACTTGTTCACTGAAGTAAAAAAAATAGCTTTTGCAGATCGCGCTAAATATTATGCAGATCGAAATTTCTCAAATATTCCTGTCCAAGAGCTTATTTCTAAGAGCTATGCAAAAGAGAGAGCTAAAAAAATTCGAATGGATCATGTGGCACAAACAGATGAGCCAGGAGTTTTGAAAGGCGGGGATACTATTTACCTTACAGCTGCAGATCAATATGGGAATATGATTTCTCTTATTCAAAGCAATTACAGGGGCATGGGATCAGGCATGATGCCACCCGGCCTTGGGTTTATGATGCAGGATCGTGGGGAGTTATTTAGCTTGGATAAAGATCATAAAAATTCATTGATCGGTGGCAAGCGCCCTTTTCACACAATCATTCCAGCATTTGTAACAAAAGATGGTGAGCCCTTTCTCAGCTTTGGAGTTATGGGTGGAGCAACTCAACCCCAAGCGCATGCTCAAATTGTTATTAATCTCATTGATTTTGAGATGAACCTACAAGAAGCGGGTGATGCCCCAAGAATTGTTCACAGTGGCTCTTCACAACCTACTGATGAGATCATGACAGATGGTGGAACTTTGAGCATAGAAAAAGGTTTTGGTCTTAAGATTGAGGGCGAACTCAGCGATCTTGGACATCAGCTAAAGTATGAAAAAGGTATCTTTGGTGGCTATCAAGCAATCATGCTGAAAGATGGTGTCTACTATGGTGCCTCAGAGACTCGCAAAGACGGTCAAGCAGCAGGTTACTAACTTTAGAGTTGCTGGATGGTGCAGAGCTTGTTGCCAGATGGATCTTCCAAATAAGCAAGATACATCTTATAGCCATGACCCTCTCTTATGCCTGGGGGGTCTTCAATGGACTTACCGCCGTTAGCTAAGCCAGCTGCATGCCAGGCATCACCAATCGAAGGATCTGTTACACCAAAACCAATGGTTGCCCCATTACCATGCGATGCAGGCTCGCCATTGATTGGCTCTGTGATAATAAAAACATCCTTATCCTTAAAGTAAAAGTATCTGATTTGACCCGAGAGATTTGGTACAGAAACGCCGGGCTTACAGCCCAAGGTGCCCAACACAGCATCATAGAACTGCTTTGATTCTTCTATGTTATTTGAACCGATCATGATGTGACTAAACATATTGCTCTCCTTTAATTAGTTTGACTTAAACTCTATGAGTTTTCCGCCTTGCTCTACTATATCGCTTAACCCAACCAAATTATAAACTTTTTTATAACCTATCTTGTGTAAGTTATACCCAGCTAATGCAGATCGAACACCCACGGCACAAAACACATAAATGGAAGTCTCTTCATCAACCTCATCAAGGTTACCTAGCTTAAATTCAATGACTCCCTTGGGAACATGCATGGCGCCTTCAATCGTTCCTGAGGCTAGTAATTCGGGATGCTGTCTAACATCAATCATAACCTTGTGATTTGAATCATCTGTAAAATTTGCAAGTGTGACTCTTGGAATTACTTGATCGGCGATTTGCAGCTGCTCTTCTGTGTAACTCATGACGTACCTACCTGATTGTTATTATTTAGCTTTTACTTTGGAGTTAGCAAAGTAGACACCAATCATAACAAAAATAAAACCAACCAAAATAGTGGTTGTGATTTTCTCATCTAAAAATATAGCGCCCCATATAATTCCAAAAACTGGGAGCATATAAGTCACTGTGGATGTTCTTACCGCGCCAATGTTTTCAATCAGCCGAACATACCCCAAGTATGCAAGCCCAGTCGAGATAATCCCTAACCAGAAGAGCGCAAGAATAGAGTTAGTACTCGGTAATTCAGTGGGTAAGTTAAACAAAGCCAATGGGGCAATTAAAATACCTCCTACAAGCATGGACCATCCAATTAATACAAATTTCTTAGAGTCTTGTTGGTATTTTTGAATGTAAGTTCCGCTGATTGAGTAACAACACGCTCCAGTTAAAGCAAAAATACTTGAAGTAAGGGTGATGGAACCATTCGATGGATTTACCAGCACAAGGATCCCTCCAAAGCCTAAGATTAAACCACCAATTTTTTTAAAGGAAATACCTTCATTCAACCAAAAATAAGCAATGATCATCGTAATAAAGGCCGTCGAGCCATTGAGAATGGCAAGCATATTGGAAGTTGAGCCAAGCGAAGCGTATGAAAACATAGTAAAAGGAAGGGCGTTGTTGAAGATAGCCAAGACCAAAATGCCTGGAAAGTGAGATTTCAAATGCACAAGATACTTTTTTTGAATTAAAAATGGAAGAAAGAGGCAGCCCGCTAACAAGAGTCTCAAAGCCACCAAAAGAATAGGCCCAAATTCTGGAGCTGCGACCTTGATAAACATAAACGCACTGCCCCATACAGCAGCCAATGCAGTTAACAAAATCCAATTTTTTAATTCCATCGATGCACCTTTTATAAAGATCAAAAAATGAGTTTGTGGATTATAGACTTCGCAAATACGGTTACAACCACTTAGCAGAAGAAGGTATAAATAAAATTTAGGATATAAAAGAAGAAGCCCCCATAAAGGAGGCTTCTAGCTACCGAAGTTAGATAAGATCGGTAGTCGAATTCAGCGGCAAACCTCTTGTCAAGAGGCGGACCCTCCGTTTTCTAATGTAATATAAATACTAATAAGATCACCTCCTGAACAAGGGTATTTAAAAAAGTATAAGCGCATCCCCTTATGTACACGATTACACGACAACCTACAAAAAATTATAGACGAGGATTTACGTTGACACAAACCATTAAATTGCAGGTCTTTAAAAAAGCTTAAATTAACTCAGGCTGGTAGTATCTGCATGCTGCTGCCGCTTGAATAGTCATAGCTAATTCTTGCAATGAAACTGTTGCAGATCCTTCTAGCCCTAAATAGTTACTTGCTTTGTTGGCATCAGCACCAAAGTATTTGAATGCTAAGGTCTTTAATCCAGCTTCTTTGTCTTGATAGCCTTCATATTCCTCTACTATTGGGTCTTTGAAGTTAATGTGTATTAGATTATTCATAATTTTATATAGTACTGTATGTATGTACAGTATTAAACTCCAAACTTGAATGCATGTCAACAACTGGTTGGAATGCCTGAAACAAAGGATATTTAAATGATTATGATTATGGGCTTTAAATCAAAGTGCCAGTCGGCTCTTAGCTGTAAGCTATTTGATACAAGGGGAAGTAAATTCACCAAGACAGGTACCTATTTATATAAGTGAGATGGCAAACATGCAAATGTCATAAAGAAAGAAAGATTGCTAGCTTATAAATAAGTTGTCAATGTTTGCAAAGGCCTTGAATTCAATAGCGTTATTGCTTGGATCAAGTAAAAACATTGTTCTCTGCTCGCCCTGCTCTCCTTTGAATCTTGTCGTTGGCTCTATAGTAAAAGACTGATTACTGCTTTTTAATCTGGCCTCTAATATCTCAAATTTACCCAAATCAAGAACTACTCCAAAATGTGGGACTGGCACAGATTCTCCATCCACAGGATTATGCACTTGCTTAACTACAGCATTTGATAGATGACAAACCAGCTGATGCCCATACAAATTAAAATCAACCCAACGATCGTCTTCACGACCACGAGAACAACCCAGGACCTCTTCATAGAATTGCTTGGCTTGATCTAAATCTTGAACAGAAATGGCTAGATGAAATGGGTGCGTCATACTATCAATCAGAGTAAAAATGTTATGATTGAAGTATATCAAAGAAATAATGTAACCTTTACTTCTCTCTAAAGTTATGATAATTTACGCTACATTATTTAGAAATTAATTGGAGATAGGCAAATGAAGAAAATATTTAAATACCTTGGTTACACCTGTTTAACAGCAATATTATTTGTATCGCTCTATGCTGCAAATCTATTCTTAATGAAGCCATATTCTATGGATCATTACCTAGCCAAAGAGATAGGCTTACAGCTAATAGATTCTCCTGAAACAATGACCTACTTAGGAATTTTTGATCCCGTTAATGCGATTACCAAACACAACCAAAAACTGACAGCCTACTCTTTAGAAGATGGCATGAAGGATTATCAAAAAACCATCAAGCGATTAGAGGTTCTGCAATCGTACGATTCGGAAAGTCTCACAGACATTCAAAAAATTACCCAAAAAATTGCAATTTTTGATGAACAAAACTCTATCAAGGATTTTGAAAATTTTCGTTACCACGACTTCCCTTTCAACCAAATTAGTGGCGGACACCAAAATGTGGTTGAGTTTATGACTGACATGCATCCAATCAGAAACCTCAGAGAAGCAAAAGATTATATTAAGAGAGTTGAGCAATTTGATGAGATATTTAGGGAAAGTCTGATTTGGCTAGAAGAGCAAAAGAAGCAATCAATCTTTGCATCTGAATTTGTTTTTGATCATGTGATCAAGCAGCTCAATGAAATGATCGCATATGAAAATAGTAGCAATCCACTTTATGAAGTGTTTATGAGAAAAATTGCTGATCTTGATTTCAGTGATTCTCAGCTAGCAGACCTTGAGATCGGTATTAGCGAGGCCATTGAGCAACACGCAAAGCCAGGCCTTCAATTGATCCTAGGTTTCATGAAGGATAATTACGCAAATGCCAATCAGCACCACGGAGTCTGGTCTCTGCCTAATGGTGAAGACTGGTACGCAGCAAGATTAAGAAACTACACAACAACCAACTACACGGCTGAGGAGATTCATCAAATTGGTCTCTCTGAAGTTGCTAGAATTGGTGGTCGGATGAAAGAAATTTTTGTGGAGCTAGGCTATGCAGTAGATAAGCCAGTGGGTGCGATGATGAGCGCTCTTAACGAAAATCCAGATTTTTTATATGCTGACACCCCCGATAGAAAAGAGATTGTTATAGCTGACTACAATCAAATGACAAAAGAAGCGGCAGAAGGTGTAAAACCTTATTTCAATAAATTTCCTGTTAGTCCTGTGGAAGTTAGAGCAGTGCCAGAGTACTCCGAGCAAACTGCCGCTGGTGGGTACTACTCAGCACCAAGCCTCGATGGCTCACGACCTGGTGTTTTTTATGCAAATTTGTATGACATTAAACAAACTCCTACTTTTGGGATGAGAACTTTGACTTTTCATGAAGCCGTACCAGGGCATCATTTCCAGATTGCGCTAAATCAAGAAAATGAGGATCTAACTATCTATAGGAAATTTGGATATAGAACTTCAGCTTTTACAGAAGGCTGGGCTCTTTACTCAGAGCAGCTTGCACTTGAGATTGGCCTTGTAACAAATCTATACGATGAGCTTGGGGTCTTGCAAAGTGAGATGTTTAGAGCCAATAGGCTTGTTGTAGATACTGGCATGCACCATAAAAAATGGACCCGAGAAGAAGCCATGAAGTACATGAAAGAAACGACAGGTATGTCTGACACAGAAGTCAGAGTTGAGATCGAGCGCTACATCGTATGGCCAGGCCAAGCCACCAGTTACAAGATGGGAATGCTGAAGATTCTTGAGCTAAGAGAAAAAGCGAAGCAAGAATTAGGCAATAAGTTTGATATCAAGACCTTTCATTCGGTAGTACTAGACCAGGGAGAGGTTCCTTTGTTTATTTTAGAAGGAATTATTGACGACTGGATTGCCTCTATCTAAGAGGTTCTTTAGTTTGACGCAGAATGGGTAGCAGCATAGTTGCTAGAATTGTAATGACTGTTGCCGCCCCTAAGATGTCGCCAATAAAAAATCTACATACCTGCATGGGATTAGCTTGAGTTGCGGCAAAGAAATTACCGGCTTGAAATGATAATGCAGCATTTACTAGCATTGCATTGATTGCAGCTGATAGGATAACTATAAGCCCTATGTGTTTATAGCTTCCTTTGTAAAGTGGGCTAGATCGAGATATCCCTAAATTCAAACCCACCAAAGAGAGCAGCGAAATTGCTAAAGGCACCGAAAGTGCTGCACCTAAAGCAGGAAGAAAGACATCAACGTTGTAAGTTTCTGGGAATAGAAATTGCGGTCCACTAATCTCAGCTAAATAAAGTGCAGGTACGCACTTGTATCCAAAATACACCACACATAAAACTCTAGCTGCGTGAGGAAGGTAAATAAGGCTGCCCGACCAAGTCGGCAAAGAAAGGTAGGGTAAATCTATCGAAAGAGCAAAAAAAGCCCAGATTGACCACAAAGAAACATAGAAAATAAAAGTCGTCGAAGAAATTAATAAGAACTCTTTAATCGTCATAAAGAAAAATGATATAGATAGCTTTTAAACGATCTGTATAAAAAACTCTCTTTTGTCGATCGGTGATTGCAATGTCGTGATGATGCCTAAATCACTGAGTTTTTTTAAAGTCTTGTAAACAGATGATCTGGATAAGCCTGAGCTCTCTACAACACCTGAAATATTACAATTTGCCCCAGTAGAGCCTTGGATTGAGACAATGGCATAAAACACCTGCTTTTCATTTGGAGTTAGGTCATGAATATTCATGTCTATCTCAAGTCCATGGAGCATGACTAGTGCTTGATTAAGTTTAGAAAGAAAATTTTTCATGCCTAGAGTATGTTCTTATAAAAACTAAAGAGCAATTTTCAACATTGTCAAAAGTTACAAAGCGCTCAAGTAGTTATCCAATCTTTCTTTGTTTGTGACGAAACCAGCTTTGAGATTACTAACTTTTGCCTGAATGGTTGCCATATTGGCAGATGAGCCACCCACCTGAATAACTCCTACCATTGCCATCATTGCATGAGGGGTGCATTGATACACGTAGATACCTTCTTTATTCACTGTCACCGTTACATCACGGCTCATTGCTCCGTTCCAAGAGTTTGCACCTTCTGGAATCATCCCTACAATTGAAGCTGAATTATGAGCCATATCAGTAGCTTTAAAGGTCACAGTATCACCAAGCTCCACTTTTAATACAGCTGGCTCAAAAACCATAAAACCTTCTGTGCCACTATTAAGCATTTGAACTTCATGCTCAGCAGCGAAACTAAATACACTTACAAAAGAAAG